>Ga0326728_10011290_pt1 | contig 20490 bp, 14 predicted proteins | sample MB3enrmetagenome_FD_207602 | JGI IMG/M metagenome (GOLD analysis project Ga0326728, IMG submission 207602) | Lab enriched peat soil microbial communities from McLean, Ithaca, NY, United States - MB31MN | ecosystem: Environmental > Terrestrial > Soil > Wetlands > Peat | place: USA: New York... | reverse complement strand
TTCACCTTGCCGCGCTCGATACGGCCGGTAACCACCGTGCCGCGCCCGGAGATGGAGAAGATGTCTTCAATAGGCATCAGGAAGGGCAGATCCACGGCCCGCTCGGGACGGGGAACGTACTTGTCCACCGCTTCCATCAGCGCGTCGATCTGGGCTTCCCACTTGGCCTCGCCATTCAAGGCGCCCAGGGCCGAACCGCGAATCACCGGCGCGTCGTCGCCAGGGAACTGGTACTTGGAGAGCAGCTCGCGCACTTCCATCTCCACCAGGTCGGTCAGCTCTTCGTCTTCCACCGCATCGCACTTGTTCAAGAAGACCACGATGCAGGGCACGCCCACCTGGCGGGCCAAAAGCACGTGCTCCTTGGTCTGGGGCATGGGGCCGTCAGTGGCCGCCACCACCAGAATGGCGCCGTCCATCTGCGCCGCGCCGGTGATCATGTTCTTGATGTAGTCGGCGTGGCCCGGGCAGTCCACGTGGGCGTAGTGACGGTTGGCCGTCTCGTACTCCACGTGCGCCGTGGCGATGGTGATGCCGCGCTCCCGCTCTTCCGGCGCGTTGTCGATGGAATCGAACGAGCGGAAGGAGTTCTTGGGGTTGTGCTTCGACAATACCTTGGTGATCGCCGCCGTCAGCGTCGTCTTGCCGTGATCGATGTGGCCGATGGTGCCCACGTTTACGTGCGGCTTAGAACGGTCAAACTTTTCCTTCGCCATAAAAGTCCCAAATCCCTTTCGTAGCTCTTACTGCCCGTTTCACTCGGGGCGCCGGCCGTCCGGCTCCAGCCCCAAAACTCAGCTTACAGTTGCCTGCTAACAGCTAACAGTTTCATTCCGCTTCCGCAGACCGGATAGGCTCAAACCTTCGCCGTCCGAACTGTCAGCTGCTTGCTGCCCGCCGACAACATGCTTCACTTGCCCTGCGCGCGGCCGATAATTTCATCGGCAATCATGCGCGGAGCCTCTTCGTAGCGGGCGAACTGCATCGAGTAGGATGCGCGTCCCTGCGTGGAAGAGCGAATATCGTTGACGTAGCCGAACATCTCCTTCAGCGGAACGATGGCCTTGATGACCTGCGATCCGGCGGAATGTTCCATGCCCTCGATGCGGCCGCGGCGGCTGTTGATGTCGCCGATGATGGTGCCCATGTGCTCTTCGGGAACCGTCACTTCCACCGCCATCACCGGCTCCAGCAGCACCGGGCTGGCCTTGCGAGCGGCTTCCTTGAAGGCGATCGAGCCAGCGAACTTGAAGGCCATTTCGTTGGAATCGACATCATGATAGCTGCCGTCGAAGAGCGTCACCTTGATATCGACCAGCGGATAGCCGGCCAGGATGCCCAACTGAATGGCTCCCTGCACGCCCTGATCGATAGGCTTGATGTATTCCTTGGGAACCGCGCCGGCCTTGATGGCGTTGATGAATTCGTAGCCCTTGCCGGGCTCGTTGGGCTCGATGCGCAGCTTGCAATGGCCGTAGTTGCCCGAGCCGCCGGTCTGGCGAATGTACTTGCCTTCGGCCTCGGAGGACTTGCGGATGGTCTCGCGATAGGCCACCTTGGGCTCGCCGACGTTGGCCTCGACCTTGTGCTCGCGCCTCATGCGGTCGACGAGAATCTCGAGATGCAACTCGCCCATGCCTTCGATGATGGTCTGGCCCGATTCTTCGTCGGTATGCACCTTGAAGGTGGGATCTTCGTCGGCCAGGCGGGAGAGGGCGATGCCCATCTTTTCCTGATCGGCCTTGGTCTTGGGCTCGATGGCAACCGAAATGACGGTCTCCGGGAAGGTGATCGCTCCCAGCGCAATCTGATGATTCTGCGGGCAGAGCGTATCGCCGGTCTTCAACTCCTTCAGACCCACCACGGCGCAGATATCGCCGGTCATGATCTCGGAGATGTCTTCGCGCTTGTTGGCGTGCATCTTGACCAGGCGCCCGACGCGATCCGTTTTGCCGGTGCGGGGATTGACGATGGTGTCGCCGGTCTTCAGAACGCCGGAGTAGACGCGGATGAAGCAGAGCTTGCCGAAGGGATCGTTGATGATCTTGAAGCCCAGCGCGGAGAGCGGCTCGCTGTCGGCAGCCTTGCGAATGAGGATCTCGGCGTGGTTGTCGGGATTGATGCCCTCCACCGGAGGCTTGTCCAGGGGGCTGGGCAGGTAATCCACCACCGCATCCAGCAGGGTCTGAATGCCCTTGTTCTTGAAGGCGGTGCCGCACAGCGCGGGGAAGATCTTCATGTCGATGGTGGCCTGGCGAATACCGGCCTTGAGCTCCTCGACGGTCAGCGCCTCGCCTTCCAGGTACTTCTCCATGAGCACATCGTCGGTCTCGGAGATGATCTCCACCAACTGGGTGCGGAAGGCTTCGGCCTTCTTCTGCAAGGCGGCGGGGATGGGCTCGACATCGTACTGCGCGCCCATGGTCTCGTCATGCCAGAGGATGGCCTTCATCTCGATCAGATCGATGACGCCCTTGAAGTTGGCTTCGGCGCCAATGGGGATCTGCAAGGCCACCGGGCGCGCGCCCAGGCGCTTGCGAATGGTCTCCAGAACATATTCGAAATCCGCGCCGGCCTTGTCCATCTTGTTGACGAAGCAGATGCGGGGAACCCTGTACTTGTCGCCCTGACGCCACACCGTCTCGGACTGGGGCTGCACGCCGCTGACCGAGTCAAACAAGGCCACGGCACCATCCAGCACGCGCAACGAACGCTCCACCTCGGCAGTAAAGTCCACGTGACCGGGGGTGTCGATGATATTGATGCGGATGTCTTTCCACATGCAGGTGGTGGCGGCGGAGGTGATGGTGATGCCGCGCTCCTGCTCCTGCTCCATGTAATCCATGGTGGCGGTGCCTTCGTGCACTTCGCCAATACGGTGGGTAATGCCCGTATAGAACAGGATGCGCTCTGTCGCTGTCGTCTTTCCGGCGTCGATGTGCGCCATGATCCCGATATTTCGGCAACGGTTCAGAGGAATAGTGCGAGCCACGGTATTTTTCCTTGCGGGCGTCTGGCCCGCGGTTGTCGAAGTTCAGGTCTTCCGAGGAGGCCGGGCGGCAAAGCCCGGCTCAAACCGGCAGGAGCACCGATCGATCGGCGCTAAAAGGTTAGAACTACCAGCGATAGTGGGCGAAGGCCTTGTTGGCCTCGGCCATACGGTGGACGTCTTCCTTCTTCTTCATGGCCGCGCCGCGACCGTTGGCGGCGTCCAGCAGCTCGGCCGACAACTTGTCGGTCATGCCCTTTTCGCCGCGGTTGCGCCCGTAGGAGATCAGCCAGCGGATGGCCAGGGAGGTGCGACGATCGGGATTGACCTCGATCGGCACCTGATAGTTGGCGCCGCCCACACGGCGGGTCTTGACTTCCAGCAGCGGCTTGCAGTTCTCCACGGCCTTCTTGAAGAGCTTAAGCGCGTCGTCGCCGCCGCCCTTGGCCTCGAGGTTCGTCATCGCCTCATAGAAGATGCCCTGGGCGGTAGACTTCTTGCCGCCCCACATCATGGAGTTGACGAACTTGGTGACCAGCGTCGACCCATAGACTGGGTCCGGCGCGACTTCCCGCTTGGCAATGTGCCCTTTTCTCGGCATAATCCCTCAAATTCCTAACGCGCTTGCGCGCCGTGTGCTACCCAAGTCCGGGCTCGGTGTTACGTCCCGGAACCTTTGACTACTTTTTCTTTGCCGGGGCTGCGGCGCCGCCCTTGGCGCGCTTGGCTCCGTACTTGGAGCGGCTCTGCTTGCGGTTGGCCACGCCCACCGAATCCAGCGTGCCGCGCACCACGTGATAGCGGACACCGGGCAGATCCTTCACACGGCCGCCGCGGATGAGCACGATGGAGTGCTCCTGCAGGTTGTGACCGATGCCGGGAATGTAGGTGGTGACCTCGATCCCGTTGGTCAGGCGCACGCGAGCAACCTTGCGCAGCGCCGAGTTCGGCTTCTTGGGCGTCTGGGTATAGACACGGGTGCAAACGCCGCGCCGCTGCGGCGAAGCCTGCAGGGCCGGCGACGCCGTCTTGTACCGGGGGGCCGTACGCCCCTTGCGAACCAACTGATTGAAAGTAGGCAAACCGAAACTCCTTACGTCAAAAAAACACGCCAACCCGAATCCACTCTGGCTGGCCAACCCCTGTTCGACCGCCGCAAGCAACCTGAGCCTTCAGCCCGCGCCGCCGTCAGGGCCGCACACGCGCACGAACGCTCTCACTTCGTTGCTTCGCGTCTGTCTTCGTTCCGATCTCAGACGAGAGCCGGGACGGTGGCCGCGCGTCTCCCTGTATCAACAGGAAAGCCAGCTCCGTTTCGCCGGTTCCGGCTCGCATAGCCCTCCAAGGCGGAGAACGCGCGAGCGCCGATGCGATTTGGTCCCGCCCTCCGCAAGATGAGAGCACTCTGGGACCGGCCAGTAAGCCGATTTTCCTTCCGGCCTGACCTGCAACCCGCGACTACAACGCTTCTCGCCGGGCTGCTTTTACGCACTCCACCGTTGGACACAGCGGTAGGAGCGTTCTTGCGGAACCTTCTTACAATAACAAGAATTCGAATCTGGGTCAACGAATCCCGGCTGCAAGGATGTTTTTTGTTGAGCTTTCCTCGCACCAGGACTCTGCGCGTATGATTTTGTTCCTGGGAATGGAGATTCACGTATCCCACCCGGGGCGCAGTTGCCTTGGTCAGGGCCTTTTCACCCGGTGATCCTGCACGCCGAATCCCTCCGGCACTTGAAAGAGAGCGGGATCGGGGTCGCCCAGCAGCACATCGGACAGCTCGGTGGTGGTTTTTCCGGTGCGCGGGTCGTCCAGAATGCGACGCACAATAATCTTCAGCTCGGGGGCGATCCACAGCTCGCTGGTCACTTCAACGACGCGGTCGCTGCTTTCCTCCTCCAGCCGCACTCTGCGGACGGTGCGCGTTCCTTCCGCCAAGATGCCGTTAATCTGCTGCGGGGGAAGGACTTCCCGGCGAGAAGCTGGGGTTGCGGCCGGCGGGGAGGGGGGTGGCGCACTGGAGGGGATGGGAGCGGTCACTTGCTGGGCGGCGGATTGCGGCCAGATGTGCGCCACCCGCCGATCCGCCTTGTCGCCGACCGTCCACTTCAAATAGACGCCACCGACCGGGTCGGTGACGATGACGGAGCGATATTCAGTGCCCGAGGGAGTATGGCGGATCATCTCTCTGCGGGTACGCCCCTGGGCATCCCGCCATAGCAACTGGACGAAGGTCTGGGTAGTGGTGGTGCCATCGGCCAGTGTGCGTACGGTTACAGTCGTCTCCCGGCCGGAGTACGGTGCGCCGGCAAATCCCGTTCCGGAGGTGGTCTGAAGAGGCTGCGGGGGGGATTGGGCGTCGGCAACGAAGGCGAGGACGGAGAGAACCGCTATCAACCCCAAGACTCTGCGCATGGAACGACCTCCAATCGGGACGACCTCCACGAAATGTCCTGAAATGCCGCCGGGAAGCAGCCCGGAATGGGGGGCGGGGCCAACGGATGACCCAGCCCCGCCGAACTTCCTGTGGTTGGCAGTTTTACTCGATGCCCTTGAGCTTCCAGGCGCCGCCCTCGATGACGAAATCGGCGGTATGCTTGCTGGCCAGCTTGTTGCTGGCGTTATGGGCGATGTTGGCCAGCGCGTCCGGCACGCCTTCCAGGCCCACCGCCTCGTTGTAGACCACGCTCTTGCCGCCGACTTCATCCTGCAAGTCTTGGAGGTCGCGAGCCTTGAGGTGGGTAGCAGCCACGGTGGAGATGACCAGGGTGAAGCGCTTGTCGGTGAGGCTCTCGGGACGCCATTGGAAGGTATCGCCCCCAGCGGGCAGCTTGACTACCTTCTTGCCCTCGGGCGTCAGTTGGAAGTCGGCCCAGTACTTGTTGGGATAGAGCTTGGTCATCAGCCAGTAATTGGCGGTAACGCCCTGGCGCAGACCCGTTTCGTCGATGGTGATGTTCACCGCGGCAGCCGGGCGGTGATCATACTCGGCCTGAATCATGGCCTGCGCGCCGGCCACCGGCAGATCGGGCTTGCAGCCGGTCAGCAGCAAACCCGCTCCTAGCAGGGCGCAAGAACCCAAAGCACTCATCAATACTGTCTTTCTCACATTTCCTCCATACATCGCAAGAAGCCTGTCGAAACCTCCGACCCGTCATTTTTCCCCAACCCTGCCGCCCCTGTCAATGGAGTTGCCAGGGGCCGTCCCATCTGCTCGCAAACAGGGCGGAAATCCCCTCTCTTGGCTCTCCGGCAGGCGCGCGAACAGACCGTTCTTGGCTGCGAGCGGAGAAACCGGATTGGGGCGGCTGGATTTCGATCCTTTCATCCAATGATCCAACGCAGGAGTGGCCCGAAGGGAGGGATTAATTGGCGGCTACAATCTGCTGGTATGCACGTTTCGCATTTCTCTTTATCACAGCTAATGCAAAACGTTAAGTGTATAGATCACTTGATTACGGACTGAATTGGTCGTATATTGAATAAAGACCAAATGAGTCGCATATTCGATCCCCGCAGTTGTTGCTCTGCGCTCTGGGCTCGGCTGGTCGCAAGGACGGCTAGCGAGGTCACTTTTTGAAGATTTTTTCCCGTTGCACGGTTTTTATTGGATGTTTTCTATCCCTCTCGATGCTCCACGCTCTGGGGGGCGAGGCTGGGTTTTCAATCTCGGGATCGGTGCAGGACGCAAGCGGCGCGCGCATCGCGCAGGCACAGATCTCGGTTCAGGGCGCGGCTGGCAGCCGGAGTTGGGCGGCAGAGTCCGACGAACGGGGCGAATTCCGGCTCGCCGTTCCCGCCGCGGGCGCTTACCGGGTGGAGATTTCAGCCCCCGGCTTCAAAGTGCTGAGGGCGGATGCCGTTCTCACCGCCGATGCGCCTGTCGCGCGGCTGAATCCGGTTCTGGAAGTCGCCGAGCGCGCGGAGACGGTGCTGGTGGCCGCCGACGCTCTGGGCGCGGAGACCGTCAGCACGCAATTAGGCGAGACCCTGGAAGCGAAGAAGATCGAGAGCGTACCGCTGAACGGGCGCAGTTTCACCGACCTGATGGCGGTGCAGCCGGGCATTGTGCCGGTCAACACGGCGCTGCCTGGCGCGGTGGTGATGACCGGGGTGGCCACCACTCCGCCCTCGGGCGACGCCAATCCTGGCAATCTCTCCATCGGCGGCCAGCGCGAGGCCTCCAACGGCTTTCGGGTGAACGGCTCGGATGTGGAGGAGGATGTGAACATGGGCACCTCGATTGTGCCCAATCTGGACTCGATTGACAGCTTCCGGGTGCTGACCTCGAATGTGGACGCCGAGTACGGGAACTCCTCGGGCGGGCAGGTGCTGGTATTGACCAAGTCGGGAACGCCCGAGTGGCATGGATCGGCCTTCGAGTTTCTGCGCAATACCGCTTTGGACGCACGCAACTACTTCAGCCAGCAGCGCGCCGCCTTCCACCAGAACCAGTTCGGCGGCACCGCGGGTGCCTCTGCGTTTCACAAGAGCATCCACTTGTTTGCGGACTACCAGGGAACCCGCCTCACCCAGGGCATCGACACCGGGGAGATCTCGGTTCCCACCATGGCCGAGCGGGGCGGCGACTTCTCGCAGCTTCCGCTGAGCGGCAGTGTGAGCGGACCCTACCTGGCGGCGCGTCTGGCGGCGCTGCTGAACCGCCCGGTGGCGGCTGGCGAGGCGTACGCCGCGGTCTTTGCCGATGGGCAGATTCCCGCATCTGTATGGTCGGCCCCGGCCAAGTACTTGCTGGCCTCGATTCCCACGCCCAACGTCGGCAGTGGACTCTTTGCGACAGCCAGCCAGGCACAGACCCTGCAGGACGACAAGGGCGCGTTGCGGCTGGACGCGAACCACAAGCGGCAAACGCTGGCCGCCTACTACTTTCTGGACCAATACTCGCTGGACAATCCCTACCCCACCGGCACGGGCGGGGCCAGCGTTCCCGGCTTTGACGCCACCTCGACGGGGCGGGCGCAACTGCTCAGCCTGGGACACACGCTTACGCTAGGCGCGGCGGCGCTGAACGAGTTACATCTCAGCTATCTGAGGAACGCCAACGCCGTCGGCCAGCCGCGCGGCGGGGTCGGCCCGAAGCTGGCAGCGCAGGGATTCACCGGCATCGTCCCCTTGAAGCCCTCGACAGAGGGCATTGAGAACGTGGCCTTCAACGACTTCACCTTGGGGGTGGACACGACCGCGCTGGTGCAGACCGAGAACATTGTGGAGGTGGCCGAGGCCTATTCGCACCTCTCCGCGCGGCACAGCGTCAAACTGGGGGGCGAGTTCCACGCCAACCAGATCGATACCCACCCCGACGTGGTCTTCAACGGCAGCTTCGCCTTCAATGGCTCGGAGACGGGCTCGGACTTCGCCGACTTCCTGCTGGGCGCGCCCTCCAGCTATACCCAGGGACAGGCCCGGGACTTCTACAACCACAACCTCTATATGGCCACCTTTGTTCAGGACAGTTGGAAGGTCGTCCCGACTCTTACCCTCAACTACGGCATACGCTGGGATAGAGTCCGCCCCTGGAGCGAGAAGTACAACCAGTTGCAGACGCTGGTGGAGGGTCAGCAGTCGCAGATCTTTCCTGGCGCGCCGCTGGGACTGGTCTTTCCGGGGGATGCGGGCATCCCAGCCTCACTGGCGCCGGCACGCAACCACCTCTCGCCGCGCCTGGGACTGGCCTGGACGCCGGCTTTTACCGCTCCCTGGCTGCGCAAATTGAGCGGAAGCGGAGGACAAACCAGCGTGCGCGCCGGTTACGGGATCTTTTATACGGCGTACGAGGGGCTTTCCGCTGGCATCATGAGCGCCAATCCGCCCTACGGCTATACCTATACCTCGGCCGCCCCGCCGCTGTTTACCGATCCATTTACCGTGGCCGCCAGCGGCGTCGATGCCGGGCAGCGCTTTCCGCTGCAAAAGGTGGCGTATGGCGCCAGCCGCGCCAACCCCAACGCAAGCGTGGACTGGAGCCAGTTCGAGCCACTGGTAGGCATTCCCGCTGTCGATCCCGGGGACGTGACGCCCTACGCCGAGCACTGGATGCTGAGCATCGAGCGGGAGCTCCGCTCCTCTACCCTTGCGACCGTAAGTTATATCGGCGCAGGCGCCCATCATCTGTTGGCGCTGGAAGAGGCCAACCCCGCCGATCCGGCGCTGTGCCTGAGCCTGGGATCGAGTTGCGGCCCCTTCAACGAGCAGGCGGCGCGCACCCGCTTTGGCTCGGCCTTCGGCAGCGTGGAATTGCAGCGCACCATCGCCAACTCCAGCTACCACGCCCTGGAGGCCTCGCTGAACCACCGCGCCCACGGTCTGGATCTGCTGGCCAGCTATACCTGGTCGAAATCCATCGATCAATCCACGGGGCTGCCGGAACCGGTGAACCCGGTTAATCCGGCTTTGAGCCGGGCGCTCTCCAGCTTCGACCTGCGCCACAACCTGGTGGCCAGCTTCCACTACGAAGTGCCGGGGGCGCTATCTTCTAGTCGGCTGCACGGACTGACGGACGGCTGGGCGGTGAGCGGCATCGTCCGTTTCACCTCAGGCTTGCCGGTGACCCTGCTGAACAACAACGACACCTCTCTCTTGGGCACCATTCCCAACGGCATCAACAACAACGGCGTGGACACCCCGCAGTGGAGCGGAGCATCGCTGCACCTCAACCGAGACCCTCGCAGCGGCCGAGCCGCCTTCGACGCCACGCAACTGACCCTGCCCGCGCTGGGAACCCTGGGCAATGCGCGGCGGCGCTTCTTCTCCGGCCCCGGATCGGAGAATGTGGACGCGACGCTTTCTCGCACCATTGCGTTATCTGGAAGTAAACGGGTGGAACTCCGGGCAGAGGCGTTCAACCTCTTCAATCACGCCCAGTTCTTCGGCGCGGCGGCGGTGGAGGGAAATCTATCGAGCGGCAGCTTCGGACAGGCGGTCAGCGCTACCGCGCCGCGGCTGATGCAGTTGGCGGCGCGCTTCCGGTTCTAGAGGTATTTTCGAACCAGTGTGGTGTCTCAAAAGTTCATTTAATAATACATAGTCATCCTGAGCGAGCGCAGCGAGTCTAATTACCTGCATTTTGTTTATGTTAGCATAAATGCAGATCCTTCACTACGCTCAGGATGACATTTTTCTTTTGTTAAGAACATCGGAGACAGGACTAGTGCCGACCGGGATTTCATGGTTTTCCCAACTGATGCGGCGATCCACCGATACCGATACCTTCGTGACCTGGCAGGCCCTCCGGTATTTGGATCTAACGTATATGATTCAGATTACTTTCAGTGTTTTTGAATCTGCCGAGTGACGCGATGCTCCACAGCGCAAGTGCGAAGATGCGCGGTCTCTGGATCTTATGCCTACTGCTTGCGGCGGGCGTACAAAGCATGTGCGCGCTCGACCCCCATCGGACCATCTCGCAATACCTTCACGCAACGTGGACGACGAGCACCGGGCTGCCGCAGACCTCGGTATACACCATTGCTCAAACTACGGACGGATACCTGTGGGTGGGCACAGAAAGCGGACTGGCGCGCTTTGACGGCGTGCGGTTCACCATCTTCGACCGGAAGAATACGCCAGCGCTGCCCGCCGACTACATCAGCCGGATGTTGGGCGGGAGCGACGGCAGCCTGTGGATCGGTACCGACAGCGGACTGGTGCGCAGAAAGAACGGGACGTGGACAGTCTATACAACAAAGGAGGGCTTGCCGGGGGATGAGGTCCGGGCTCTGCTGGAGACTGCGGACGGATCGATCTGGGTGGGCACGAACAAGGGTTTGGCGGTCGTTCAAAGCGGCGTGCTGCGCGCCCAAAGCCCCACCACGGGAATGGCGCGGGAGACGGTGAACGCTCTGGCCAGCGCCGATGGCCGGAATCTGTGGGTGGCAACCGCCGCCGGGGTTACGCGCCTAGCCAGCGGCCGTGCGACGCGGTTTGCCCCGCCGCGAGGCTGGGGAAGCGCCGCGCCGATGGCGCTGGCCTGGGGTCCGGATCGCGCTATGTGGGTTGGCTGCCAACATGGCCGGCTGTACCGGATCGGCGACGGCGTCGTGACGGACAAGTCGGGAGGACTGCCTGACAGCGACATCAACGCGCTCACCTTCGACAAGGACAGGAATCTGTGGATCGGACTGCAGAGCCGGGGGCTGGGACGGCTATTCGATGGCCAGTTGACGCTCCAAGCCGGAAACGACGAACTGACGGGCAATACGGTCGAGTCCGTCTTTCTGGACACGGAAAACAATCTCTGGGTGGGAACCTTCGATGCCGGGCTGGAACGGCTGCGCGACGGGCTTTTTGCCACCTATGGAAAGCCGGAGGGTTTTTCATCGAATATTGGCTGGTGCGCTATCGAGTCGCGGGAGGGCGCGCTGTGGATGGCCACCAACACGGGAACGCTGGACCGGCGCGACCGCGATGGGAGAGTTCGGAACTACACGGTGCGGGACGGGCTCCCAGGCGAGGTGATCCACTCCATGCTGGAGGCGCCGGACGGAACCATCTGGCTAGGGCACCGGCACGGCGTGTTGACGCGCATGAGGGAGGGGCGATTTACCGTTTACAAGGATCCGTATGCCGGCAACTTTGCCCTCAATTCCCTGCTTCTGAGCAGCGCCGGCGAACTTCTGGTGGGCTCCTATGGCGGCGGCGTAGCGCGATTCGAAAACGGTCATTTTGCGCCCGTAACGACAAGCGGAAGCGTCCCGGCCATGGCCGAAGCGCCGGATCGAAGCCTGTGGCTGGGAACGGACGGGACGGGCGTGGTGCACTTGCGCAATGGCCAACCGTTCGAGCATTTTACCTCCGCGAACGGCCTGCTGAGCAATCACGTGGCAGCACTGACGGTAGACAAGGATGGCACGGTTTGGGTGGGCACGGAGTCCGGTGGCCTGAACCGCATCCGGAACGGACGTGTCACTTCGTATAACGAAGATCGGGGGCTCTTCGACTCGTCGGTGGGAAACATTCAGGAAGACGCCAGCGGCTATCTCTGGCTGGGTTCGGATAACGGCATCTTCCGGGTGGCCAAGCAGGAGTTGAACGAGTTTGCGGAAGGCAAGATCGCAACCATCCACGGCACGGTCTACGATACGGCCGACGGCCTGCGCTCCCGGGAGACGATGCAGGGGGGAACAGGCACGGCGTCGAAGGGGCAGGATGGGCGTTTCTGGTTCTCCACCATGGGGGGGCTTTCGGTGGTGGACACCACCCGGGTTCCCGGCGAAGAGCCGCTGCCCAAGGTACACATAGAAGAGGTCTATTTCGACAACAAATTACAGCCATCGGCGCAGGCAGTGAGGATCGGGCCGGGATCGGGGCGGTTGGCCATTCATTTTACGGCGCCCAGCTTTGCCATGCCGCAGAAGGTGAGTTTCCGTTATCGTCTCAGCGGATTCGAGCGGGCATGGAGCCGCTCGACGACGCAACGCGCGGCCGACTATACCAACCTGCCTCCGGGCGCTTACGACTTCGAGGTTCAGGCGACGACAGGGCTCTCCTGGAGCCCGCCGGCATCGGTCAGGATTGTGGTGTTGCCGCCGTGGTATCGGACGCCGCCCGCCTACCTGGCCGCAGTGCTCCTGCCCCTGCTGCTGGGATGGGGCATGGTGCGGGTACGTACGCGGACGCTGCGCCGTCGCCATCGCGTTCTGGAAGGCTTGGTGAAGGAACGGACCGCGCAACTGGAGGCGGAGAAACAAGAACTCTTGAGCGCCCGACTCGCCCTGCAATACCAGGCCGACCACGACGCGCTGACCGGCTTGCTGAATCATGGGGCGATTATCGAACGCCTGGCGCAGGAGTTGGAACGGGCGCATCGCGAGAAGGCCGTCTTAACCGTGGTGCTGGGGGACCTGGACCATTTCAAGAAGATCAACGACACCTACGGGCATCTGATCGGGGATAAGGTTCTGTTCGAAGTGGCCAAGCGGCTCAGTTCAGCGGTTCGCGGATACGACCTGGTGGGGCGCTATGGCGGAGAGGAGTTCCTGATCCTCTTGCCACATTACGATGCGCTGCGCACGCCGGATCGCGTGGAGTTGCTACTTCAGGAGATTGCGGCGCGATCCTTCGATTTGCCGGGTTGCACGATGACTCTGACATGCAGCCTTGGTGTGACGGTCTTCCCCTCTAACGCCGAACTTGTCTCGGTGGATGAGATCGTCCGCCGCGCCGACCGTGCGCTCTACCGGGCCAAAAACGCGGGTCGCAATCGCATCGAGGTCGAAGCGCCAGAAACATTGGTCAACCGCGTCCGATGAAGCGGGCCAGCAACTCACCCGGCCTATCCACGCCAAACCGCTGCGGCAGAAGGGAAAGGAAGCAAGGCGGCGTGAACTTTTGACGTATTTTCCGGCTGAATTCACAGGTGGGAATCGGTTTCGGGTAGACTGCCGGCCTCGGAAATGGAGAAAAAGCTGAGCGCGGCGTCGCCTTGTTCGAGCAGGCGGGTGCGGTGCAGCAGGCCATATTGCGGATCGAGTTGCTGCTTACGACGGTGCTCGGCGATCACCAGGGCGTGGGGAGCGAGCAAGGCGGAGAGCGCGCCGCCCAGCAGGCCCAGGGTGGCGGCGTATTCAGCTTCGGCGTCGTAGGGCGGATCGAGAAAAACCAAGTCGAAGAGGACGGGCGCGGCAGCCTGCGGCGATTCGGGGAGTTTGGCGGCGCGCTGGGCCATGCGGCGCAGGAGCGTAGCGACACTCCCCTCATGAATGCGGAAGCCATGATGGATGCCGAGTTTGGCGAAGTTGGCGCGCAGAATCTGTAGCGCTGGCGGAGCTTTCTCGATCAGTTCGACGCGGGCAGCGCCGCGGCTGAGGGCTTCCAATGCTACAGCTCCCGAGCCGGCATACAAATCCAGAAAGACCGCATCTTCAATGCGCGGGGTGAGAACGTTGAAAAGGGTCTCGCGCAGACGGTCGCTGGTGGGGCGGGTGGCCAGCCCGGTGGGGGCTTGGAGGCTTCGAGAGCGAAATGTGCCGGCGATGATGCGCACGATTCCCAGCATAGAGCATTTTGCGGGGCGATGGCGGCGGGATTCATGGGCGCGGCGAAGATGTAATCACGTGCAGATCCTTCGCTGCGCCCCCGATGAACAAAAATTTTGTTCATCCAATCAGCAAGTCAGCGCCGTTGGCGCGGAGAGCATGTTAGCTGATTAAGTGCGCCCGCCGTGACCCAACCTTCCCTCAGGGGCTAAAGCCCATTGATTCTTTGAGCTTTATGTGCGGGCCAAAGCCGGTACCCGTACCCTTCAAATTGCCGACTTAATCAGAGGTTCCTTAGCTGGTTAGCGGATGTTTTTCCCCCGCCGCAACTCGACACGGCAAGTCGGTCTGCTCCTCATGAACAGGAGGGATATCGCAGCGCCTCTACGGGGCGCGAGATTGATTTGTGACTCACTCCCAGGACGGCGCTGCTTTGGTCCTGGGCTATTTTCGCGCAACCCTCCGGTGCTGGTGTTGCGCAGTTTGTTCATCTCCACCGTAACGTGACCAAGAGCATCAGGCTGCTCCCCATGAACAGAACCGGCGCGGATTTTTCCCAGCGCGCCACGAGGCGAGAGGCGAAGGATTCGTGCGATTGCCCTGCGTTCCGTGCAAACGCGGGGTACGTTCTGCGACTGGAGCCACTACAATCGACGTATGCGAGGCTGGTCAATTCCGCTGGGCCGTTGGTTGGGCGTGGAGTTGCGCGTTCATGTTTTTTTCCCGCTTTTAGCTGTGGTCTGCCTGGGCATTGGCGCCAGCGATGGTTTGGGCCGCGGCCTGGCTATCTTTATGGTGCTGGTGATGGCGGTGCTGGTGCGCGAGACCGCACGGCTGCTGGTGGCGGCCTGGATGGGCTTGCAACTGCGCGCGCTGCTGCTGCTGCCCCTGGGTGGGCTCTTTGCCTACGCCAATCCAGAGAGCCAGGAGAGCGCCAATCAGGGCGGCGGACAGTTTGCCCTGGCGCTGGCCGGTCCGCTGGCCAATCTGGCCACCGCCCTGGCACTGGCCATTACCTTCATGGGAGCGGGCGGTGACGTCAATCTCTTCGCCCAGCCCTGGATCAGCTCCGCCGCGCTGCTGCGCAGCATGGTGTGGATGCAGGCCGGTTTGGGCTTGATTCATCTGCTGCCGGCCTACCCGCTGGACTGCGGACGGCTGCTGCGGGGCGAGTTTGCCCGCAAGCACGGCTTTGCTCCCGGCAGCCGCACCGCTGCCACCCTGGGCCAGGGCCTGGCCCTGGCCACCATGGTGGGGGGCATGATTCTGCATAGCCCCTGGCTGATCATCGCCGGCTTTTTCATCATGATCGGCGCGCAGATCGAGGATCAGGGAGTCTTCTTCCAGTCGGTAGTGGACACGGTGCACATGAGCGAGGTCATGCTCACCGACTTTGCCACGCTTTCTCCCTCGGACACGCTGGCCGACGCGCTGGTGCGCTGCGTACATTCGCTGCAAGAGGATTTCCCGGTAGTGCGCGGCCCGCAACTGGTGGGCATCGTCAGCCGCCAGCGCATTGTGGAAGCACTGCGCAGCGAGGGCAATGGCTATGTGCAGGCGGTAATGTCGCGAGCCTTCCAGGTGGCGCGGCCGGAAGACACGCTGGGCACCACCATCCGCCGCATCACTGCCGGCCGCGGACTGTCGCTGATTCCCATTGCCGACAGCGGCCGGGTGGTGGGCATTGTCAGCGTGCAAAACCTGATGAGTTCGATGTCGCTGCTGGCCGAACAGCGCCGCATCGAGCGCCAGGAAGCCGGAGACTGACCTCGCCATGGCGGATCTTACCGAGCAGGACGAGTCCCCGCTGGAAGCGGTGTTGGCACCGGGTCCGGAGACGGGCCTGGCGCCCGGACTTTATCTGGTAGCGACTCCCATTGGCAATCTGGGGGACATCACCTTGCGCGCACTCGATGTGCTGCGCAAGGCCGACCGCATCGCCTGCGAAGACACCCGCCAAACCCAGAAGCTGCTCAATCACTTTCAGATTTCGACGCCGACCCTCAGTTGCCACCAGCACAACGAGCGGCAGCGGGCGCGGGAACTGATGGAAGCGCTGCGCAACGGCGCGCGTATCGCGCTGGTGTCGGATGCCGGACTACCGGGGATCAGCGACCCGGGAAGCTGGCTGGCGGCCGAGGCCATTGCCGCCGGCGTAGCCGTGATTCCCATTCCCGGCGCCAACGCCGCCCTGAGCGCGCTGATTGCCTCCGGACTGCCCACAGAAGAGTTCCACTTTCTGGGTTTTCTGCCGGAAAAAGCGGGTGCACGGCGCACCCGGCTAGAGAATCTGGCCGCGGAGACGGGCCGGGCGGAGCAGATCCGCACGTTGATCTTCTACGAAGCTCCGCATCGGATTCTGGAGACGCTGGCCGATCTGGAAGCGGTCTGGGGAGCGGGACTGCGGGTGGTGGTGGCGCGAGAACTGACCAAACTGCACGAGGAATTCCTGCGCGGAACGGTAGCCGAGGTGCGGCAGAATTTGGCCGCCCGCGACCGCATCCGCGGCGAGATCTGCCTGTTGGTCGAGGCGCGGCGCGCGGCGGACCAACCCGTTGCGGTTGCGACAGCGGAGAAGATCTCCGTGCGAGTGGCGCGACTGCAAAGCGAAGCCGGGATAGAGGAGAAGGAAGCCCTCAAGCGGCTGGCGCGAGAACTGGGACGCTCCAAAAGCGAACTCTACCGGGAATTGCAGCGAGAACGGGCGCGGCGGCAGTAGAGTCCAGCGAGAGGCGATCTACTGGTCTTCCCCCTTTTCCGTCCAATGCTTTTCGCTGTGCGTCTCGCCGTGCATCTCCTTGATCTCTTCAATCAACTGTTCGATCTGCTGCTGTTTGCGCTCGCTCATGTCAAGAAAGCGGATGCCGACGTGATGGCGGTCGTGCACCGCCTGCACCACGCCGCCCAGTCGGAAGGGCAGGCCCTCCAACTGGAATTCGGTCTCCACGCGAGTGTAGATGCCCACCGGGAAGCGCTCGTCGGTGCGGATGCGGCAGCCACTCAAGCTCAGATCCAGGATGCGCCCACTCAGCCGGGAAGCGATCTTCACCAGATTCACAAAGGCCGTGGTGTCGACTGCCTGACGGGATTGGACGCGGCGATCCCTGCCTTTGGCAGGCGACGACGCGACGACGGGCTCCGCCGATGGGGGCGCCTCGGCTGGCTTTGCCTCTGCCGGGCTGGGTTCCAAGGGGCCCCGTTGCAGGGGATTGGGTGCTGGCGATTCCTGCTCCGGCGCGGGATGCAAATTGGCAGCACGGGGAAGCGCTTGCGGGGGGGCAGCAAGCGGCGCGGGCTCGCCCGCAACCGCCGGACCCGGTTGCGGAGAACTCTCCCGGGGAAGGTCGAACGGCTTGGCGAAGAGCGCCTTCAGAAACGATGCCGACGCCGGGCTCGCGGCAGATTGGCCGCCAGCCTTTTTCGCTTCTTCGATGGCCATTGCGCGATTCAGATCGAGGGGCAGTAGCGGCGGTTCTTGAGGGGACGGCCGCTGGCCGATCACATCTTTGGCCGCCGCGGCGGCTTTGGCAGCTTCGCCGATTCGAGCGGATTCGGCGGCCTGCTTGGCGGCCTTGTCGGCCAGTTCCTGCTCGAGTTCGTCGAGCGCCTCGATCAGTTCCTCGCGACGACGGGGAATGACGTCCACAAAACGAATGCCGACCTGGTGGCGGCCATCGGTCCATTGGGTGACGCCACTGAAGCGAAAGGCCAGCCCGCGTACCTTGAAGGTGACCTCGACCCGCACCATGATGCCGCCCTGAAAACACTCCGGAACATAGAGGCGGCAACCGCCCCGGCTCAGATCCACAACCCGGCAGGAAACCTTTGAGCCGTGATTGACCAACAGCAGGGAGGCGTCTTCATCCACAGGGAAGCGTGGCAACTGGCGACGATTGGGCCGCGGTGCCAAGTATTCTTCGACCATCGCTCCCGCTTCCATAATCTCTCCAAGCTCGATCCGGGAAGGATCAGTGCCCGGCGGTCATCGTCCAGGGGCGTTGGGGCGCCGGTTGCGCCGCTTCTCTGCCCTGCACACGGTCATATTGGTAGAGATCGCTAGTGCTTCCCAGCCCCTCGTTGTACAGGCTGATCGACCCGGCCAGCAGTTTCAGCTCCTGGGAAAAGGCGTGAATGGCCTGCAAGAGCGCGGCCGTCGCGGGAATCTCGAAGCGTTCGGTTTTGAGGAATTTCTGATAGCCGCGGTCAAGCAGGCAGGCCACCTCGCCCCCCAACAACATCCCGGGACGCTCGACAAAAGCGGCCGCTGTTTCCCGGGCGGCAATCAGCACGGCAGCCGCACCGTTTTTGCTCACCAGCACACGCTCGCCAGCCCCGGCCAGTGGGGAAACCTGGAAGCCATGTGCGCGCAGCGCTTCGAGCAGTTGATCGAAGTTGGGGTTGCGGGTTTTTCGGGGCATAAGCGCTTTCCTGTCTGCGAGGAGTTTAATGTGGCTATCGGCAGAATCCTCGTCAACTCCAATCTCGCACACGCAGCGTCCCGTCGCAATCGCCAAAACGGAATCTGTACCGGTGCGGCACCAGGAGCTGCGGCAAATGTTCGGAGCGGGCCGCGACATCGTCCAAAATACGGCTATCCGGCCGAGTGGGAAAGACACGGCGCCAGATGGCAGGCGCAGAAATCCGAAATTGTTCTTTACAGCCGCCCTTACCCGCACCATAATCGCCTTAGCTTGCCGTGACTGCGCTTCCCAATCCCCCCTCTCGCAGCCATTTCAAGACCCCCAGGAGGTTCGATTTATGCACAAAATCAGCCCCTTTTTGTTGGGACTGTCTTTCGCGGTTGCCGGCTGTACGCTGACCGCGGCGCAAGAACCCTCGTCGGCGATGCCCATGGCCGCGCCCAAATATCTGCAGGTCGTTGTAGAGTACACCAAGCCCGGCAAGGGCGGTCTGGCCCACGACAAGACGGAGGGCGCCTTCGTCCAGGCGATGACCAAGGCCAAATTCCCCATCCACTACCTAGCCTTCAACGCCATGTCCGGCAAGGCCCGGGCCATCTATCTCTCCCACTTCGACTCCTTCGACGCCATGCAACAGGCCAACAAGCTCTTCGATGCCCCGGCCACCGCCGCGGAGTTCGAGCGCCTCAACGTGGCCGACGGCGAATTGCTGGAAGAGACCAAACAGTTGATCTTCAGCTACGTGCCCGATCTGAGCTACCACTCCAAAACGCCCAACGCGCATATCCGCTATCTGGAAGCGGACATCTTCAAAGTGCATCCCGGCCACGGCAAGGACTTCGAGGAACTGGTGAAGATGTGGATCGCCGCTGCCGACAAGGCCGGCGTCAGCTTCCATTGGGGAGCCTACCACGTGGAGTATGGGGACGATGCCGGCTCCTATGTCTTCTTCACCGGCGACGATTCCATGGCGGACATCGATCGGAGCTTCGCCGATAATCCCAAATTCGAGGCGGTTCTGAGCGCGGAGGACAAGAGAAAGATGCGCGAACTGCGTGCCGCCGCCATCGAGATCGACCGCTCCGAGTTGTACTCGGTCAACCCCGCCCAGAGTTATCCTCCGGACGAATGGGTGAAGGCCGACCCCGGCTACTGGAAGCCCAAGCCCGCCATGGCGTCCATGGTCAAGCCGTCGGCCAAACCGGCCATGCCTTCTACCGAGAAAAAATAGCGAATACCCTTGCGCGGCGGGGGCGGCATCGGCAAGACGGATGCCGCTCCCGCAGCGCGATTCGTGCTCCGTATGTTTCTTTCCTTTCCCTTAGCAGAGAGCATTTACAGGAGTCGTTTCGCTGGCGTGTCTCATCCAAAGTGCAGATGAATGCGGCGGAGACGCGCTTCACAGGTGCACAGTCCCCCGCGCCCACCACCTCCCAGGAGAAGGCATGATCAACGGAATCCCCCAAATCGCCGCCGCGGAACTGAAACGGCGGCTGGACGCCGGCGAGGATCTCTTTATCCTCGATGTCCGCGAAGTGCACGAGTACCAGGCTGCCAATCTGGGCGGTACGCTGATCCCCATGAACGACGTGCCACGGCGTCTGGGGGAATTGGACAGGGAACGGGAGATTGTGGTGCATTGCCATGCCGGTGTGCGCAGCCAGCGGGTTGCCGAGTTTCTCCGCCAGGCCGGATTCGCCAAAGTCTCCAACCTCACTGGCGGCATATTGGCTTGGGGCACCAAGGCCAACCCATAGAAACCGCTACGTCCCTCCAATTTCTTATCCAGTGGCCAGGTCGGAGACTTCTCTCGGGCGCCGGTGACCTCGGATCGAGCCCGCCGTCAGGGCGCGCCATCCCTCCCCAGCCAAACTTTGACACCCCGGAGATGAGTTGATAATCTTCATAAAGGGCCACTGTGGCTTTGCTGAGCCAAAGAGCCGCCCTGCAAGCGTCCCCGTCGTCTAGCCTGGCCTAGGACACCGCCCTTTCACGGCGATAACACGGGTTCAAATCCCGTCGGGGACGCCAAATTAAATCAATAACTTAGCGAGTTTCCCCTGTTTCAGCCGCGGAGCAGTTTGGG
>Ga0326728_10011288_pt1 | contig 20492 bp, 15 predicted proteins | sample MB3enrmetagenome_FD_207602 | JGI IMG/M metagenome (GOLD analysis project Ga0326728, IMG submission 207602) | Lab enriched peat soil microbial communities from McLean, Ithaca, NY, United States - MB31MN | ecosystem: Environmental > Terrestrial > Soil > Wetlands > Peat | place: USA: New York... | reverse complement strand
GGTGAGATCGCCGTAAGTCTTGTTCAGCACCACCACAGTCACCATGCCGTCTGCGGTGCGCAGCGCGCCATAGACGGAGAGCCGGCCCTGGTCTGCGCTGCTCGAGGCGAGCGACACGTCGCCGAACTTCGAGTCTGCCCCGTCGTAGTTGCGGTAAATCTCGTAGGCCATCAAGCCGGGGACCTGCGTGGGGTCCGGCGGACCCCAGAGAGTCGCCAGGTCGAGGCCGTATTCTCCGAAGATGCCAAGGATGTCAGCCTGCGCCACTGCGCCGTTGATGTGCTCTTGCCCGCCCCAATTGTACTCGCTGATCGCCGTCTTGGTGCCCGGGTAGTCGTTGGCGACCCATCTCTGCATCATCGGGATTGCTTGCGGAGCTTGCAGCGGCGTCGAGCAGCTTGAAGTGTAGTTCGAATCCGTGATGTAGTTCGGCTGAGGGTAATTGGGATCGGTGTAGGTGGGATCCCACAAGGCGCGCGTCGAGTCGAGCCGCGCCTCCTGCTCTCCGGTATCTCCGGCGGGGCTGAGGCCGACGCCGGAGCCGTTATACACGGCGGCAAAATAGGTGTGCAGGTCAAGGTAGTCCAGGAGGCGAACTCCATGGTTCGCTTCGTACGCCGCGAACTGCTGGAGATAATACTCGATGAACGGTGTGCCTCCGTGCGCCTTGCGGTCGACGGGATTGCTCCAAGGCTCATAGCAGGGACCGGTACTCCATCCATCCTCGACATCCTCTTTCGAGTAGAAGTAATCCCACCAGAAGTCCATCACCGGACCACTGACCGCGGCCGTCGGATCGGCAGTCTTGATGGCCAAGGCCGTGGCGATACCGTTGTTGGTGGCTTCGTCGTAGGTGAACGGGAGTGGGTGTACGTCACGGTGCACCGCGTCCCACCAACTGGGTTCGTTGTCCAGATCGTAGATCGCCACGCCTCCATTCGCCGCGGTGCCAAAGGTGCCGACCAAGGCAGTCACCCAACCGCCCGCCCACGCGGGACCCTCCGCGACGCTGGTGACGGTAGGATCGTTGCCGGTGATGTCGCAGCCGTTCGAATTCGTGCAGCCACTTACCCCCTCCGGATATACGCCGTTCCCGCAGTTGCGGGATGTGTCCACACTCTGCTGGTTAGGGTACGTCGAAGTCGGGAAACTGCAGGAGGTCCCATCCTTCGCCACCCAGCCGAGCACCGGCACGGTGCCCAGGGAGATCGCCCCGATGGCCTGGTTACTGGTGACAAAATCGTTGAACTCGCCCGTGGGACCTACACCGGAGTTGGTTTGGTTCTCAAAGTACCAGTCGCTGGCGGAGTTGCTTACGCCCAGTTGGTAGTTGTACCGGGAAGTGCTGTCCCCGCCCCAGCGTATGACGGTTGGGTTGGCTGGCCCGTCCACGGAATTCAGCAAGGCATACCCATTCATTCCGTAGATTAACGGGTTAATGGGGTGGGTTTGGTTGCCCAGATCGACAGTCAATGCCGGACCAGCGGCGGCGGCTGGCGGCGCCAGCGCCACGCTAACGCTGCCGCTCTTGGTCGTGTCCTGCGTGCTGGTGGCCACCACTGTCACCGTGGCGGGCGCTGGGTAGGGAGTCTCATAGAGTCCGCTGCTGCTGATGGACCCGATGCTGCCCGTCCAACCGGCAGGCCCGGTCAATGACCAGCTCACGGCAGTGCTGAGGTTGCCCGTGCCGCTCACTGCGGCGTTGAACTGCAGGGTAGTGCCGATGGTTGCCGTGGCAGGATTCGGCGTCACGACCACCGAGGTGATGGCCGAGGCAGTATAGTTGGCCGTGACGGTGGTGTTGGCGCTCATCGTCACCGTGCACGTCACGGTGCTGGCGCTCGCGCATCCGCTCCAGGAGGAAAACGGATTTCCGCCCGACGTCGCCGCGGCCGGCGCCGTCAGAGTCACAGACGTTCCGGAGTCATAAGTCAGTGCGAAGCTGGTCGTGCCGCTCCCGACATTATTAGCGTCACTCGGAGAAGCGGTGATCGCCACGCCCGTGGAAGGGTTGGTCGAGTTCACCGTAAGCACATAGGTAGCCGGTGGCGTCGTTCCGCCACCCCCTCCGCCGCCACCGCAAGCCGACATCAGAACCATCAACCCGGCCGCCGACCTCAGCCCCGGTCTCCACGCTTCGCCGCTCATATCAGGCCCCCATCCGCCAAAGTGCAGACGCGGCAGAGGCAAGATGAACTCCCGGACAAAGTGACGCTTCGCGGCGCCGCGTCTGCGGCCATCATCTTGGGTCTCGTGAGGCTTCAAGTCAATTGGAATTTCTGTTAGGTATAGGGCGCCGGAATTCGCAATGTGTCATCCTGAGAGCGCGTGCCTTTTTCGGTTTTGCGTGGCACTTACGCGCAGAGCCAGCCGCACAACACGTCATCCTGAGCGAAGCGAAGGATCTCTGCAGTTATCCGTGTTTCGTCTTGCATCATGAAACTGCGGCGATCCTTCGCTTCGCTCAGGATGACAGCCGATTGGATCCTGGAAGCCTTCTGCGCCTTTCTGCGAAACAGGGCGGCTAGGGGCCCTGCTAACAGAGCTAGGCTGCCAGTTTCAACTACGGTCGGCCCAGGCAGGCATGGCGAACCCCTTTCTCGTGCTCACCTTCCTGGGATGGATAAGGACCCTGTGGAAGAAGTTTTGACGGAGTGCCCCGGTGTTTTCGGGGGCTGGATAAACTGCATTGCCTCATCGGCACGTGGAAGACAAATACTAAAGGTAGCGCCTTGGCCCAACTCGCTGTCGATCCAGACAGCGCCGCCGCTCTGTTTCACCGTCCCGTAGACCATCGCCAGGCCGAGCCCCGTGCCCTTGCCTTCGCCTTTGGTCGTGAAGAACGGTTCAAAAACATGCGCTTGGGTTTGCGCATCCATTCCAATCCCCGTATCTCTCACCGCCAGCATCACGTACCGGCCGGGGGTGACCGCCGGGTGGCGTTGCGCAGAGGCGGCGTCCAGTTCGACGTTTGAGGTTTCGATCGTCAGCCTGCCTCCTCCCGGCATCGCGTCCCGCGCGTTAACCGCCAGATTCACAATCACCTGCTTGATGTGGGCCGCATCGGCTTTCACCTGCCAGAGCGCCGGCGCCGGGAGGGTTACCAGATCGATATCTTTGCCGATCAAGTGACGCAGCATGTTCTCGACGTCGGCGACGACTTCGTTCAAGTCCAGAACCCGGAGCACCAGCACTTGCTGCCGGCTGAAGGCGAGCAACTCGCGCATCAGGGAAGCCGCGTGGTCGCCGGCTTTCTTGATCTCTTCCAGCCAGGCTCGCGTCGGATCGGACCGATCTAAGGTATTCAGCATCATTTGGCAGTAACCGTTGATGGCGCCTAAGAAATTGTTGAAGTCGTGCGCCAGTCCCCCGGCCAGCCTGCCCACCGCCTCCATTTTTTGCGCTTGGTGGAACTGCTCTTCGAGCTTCCGATTTTCGGCCTCAGCAAGCTGGCGTTCCAGGCGGCTATGGGCCTCCCGAATTTCGCGCTCCAAGGCCGGGACAAGGCGCGCCAGTCTGCCTTTGATAAGGTAATCCTGCGCTCCAGCCTTCAAGGCAAGCACCGCGGTCTCTTCGCCGATGGTGCCCGAAACGATGATGAAGGGTATGTCGAGTTGTTTCGACTTCAGAGTTTCGAGCGCCTGAAGGGCGCTAAAGTTCGGCATCGTGTAATCCGAGAGGATGACATCCCACTCCGCGCGTTCCAATGCCGCATTCATTGCTTCCGCGGTTTCAACCCGCTCCCAGACAGGGTCATACTCGCCGCGGCGCAGTTCCCGCAAGACCAGGGCTGCGTCGTCCGGGGAGTCTTCCACGATAAGGACCTTAAGAGCTTTGCTCATCTATCCCTCCGCGGCGGAATAGGACCCTCGTTCAAAAGCAGCCAGTAAAGCCCAATCTGCCTCACAGCCTCGAACAGGTTCGCGAATTCCACGGGCTTGCGCACATAACTGTTCACACCCAAGCCATAGCTCTCCGCCACGTCCTCCTCTTGCTTCGAAGACGTCAGGACCACCACGGCCATGGCCCGGGTGCGCGCATCGCTCCGGATCTTCCTCAACACTTCCAGGCCGGTGATCTTCGGAAGCTTCAGGTCGAGCAGAACCACCGAGGGCCAGTCCGTGACGTCCCGGCCCGCGTACCGGTTCGTGCCAAACAGATAATCTAGAGCCTCTGCTCCGTCTCGAACCACCACGACCTCGTTCATAATGTTGTTCTTGCGAAGGGCCCGAAGCGTAAGAGCCTCATCATCCCGGTTGTCTTCCACCAACAGAATCGCCTTCTCGTTCATGGGTTCCTCCCAGGCATGTCCAACAGTCTTGCCCCGGCTGGTGCCGACCCCCTCACCCGTCCGTCGGCTGACGGACACCCTCTCCCCCAAGGGGGAGAGGGACGTAGCCACTGGCAGTGGCGCTGGCCCCCTTGGGGGAGAGGGCGGCGGCCCCGCGTAATGACCCTCGCCCCCGTTGGCGTGCACGGCTATGATCACGGGTAATGACCCTCGCCCCCTTGGGGGAGAGGGTGTCCGTCAGCCGACGGACGGGTGAGGGGGTTCGATCGTCACTGTACTTTTCGATGGCCCGTCAGAGTGTGAACCAGAACGTCGCCCCTTTTCCGACTTCTCCCTCGGCCCAGATGCGCCCTCCGTGCCGACGGATAACCCTCTGTACCGTCGCCAGTCCGATCCCGTGCCCCTCGAACTCCTCTTGCGTATGCAGTCGCTGAAACGGGGCGAAGAGATTGGCGGCATACGCCATATCAAACCCCGCGCCATTGTCGCGGACGAAGAAGACCGTCTCGCCATTATCCTGCCGTGCGCCAAACTCGATGCGCGCGGTGGGCCGCTTACTCGTGAACTTCCAGGCATTGGCCAGCAGGTTGTGAAGCGCAATTTCCAGCAGTTGACGGTCTCCCTCGGCTCTGGCACCTTCCACGATGGAAAACTCCACTTGTCGATTCGGTTCGTTGTGGCGCAGGTTCTGTGCTACGGAGGCCGCAAGGGCGCTCAAATCCACGCTTTCCCTGTAAATCTCGCGGCGAGCCAGGCGCGCCAGCCCAAGTAAACCTTCGATCAGCTCACCCATCCGCCCCGCCGCCGCTTGCACACGACGAAGATAATCGCGCCCCTCCGCGTTGAGTTTTTCCAGGTGATCCTCCATGAGCGCCTGGCTGAAACCGTCAATGGAGCGCAGCGGCGCCCGGAGATCGTGCGAAACCGAATAGGCGAATGCTTCCAGTTCCTTGTTTGTCGCCTCAAGCTCCGCGCTGCGCTGAGCCAAGGTCTCATTGAGCCGCTGAATACCAGCTTCCACCTGCTTACGGTCAGTGATGTCGCGAATCGCGCTCGACACCAGCAGGCCCATCTCCGTCTCGAGCGGGCTCAGGCTGATTTCAACCGGGAACTCCGTTCCGTCCTTGCGCAGGCCATACAATTCCAAACCCGGTCCCATCTCCCGCACCCGTGGCTCGGCAAAGAACTGATTTCTGTGGCCAGGATGGGTGTTTCGAAAACGCGGAGGGATCAGGATCTCAAGCTCCTTTCCAATCAGATCTTGGCGCCGGTGCCCAAACATTTTCTCCACCTGGGCATTGACCATTAAGATTCTTCCCTCGTGGTTCACCACCACCATGGCGTCCGGGGCCGCGTCCAGAAGTTCTCCCGAAAGCCCTTTCAACCTGTCCATCCCAACACTCCCTTTCCATGCTGCGTCGAAGGTCAAGTCGCTCCCGTGAAACTGGTCCCTGCCGATGGGGCGAACCGGAAACCGGCAACCGGGAACGGGCGGCGCCGAGTCGGACAAAGTGTCCATTCTACACTCTGCACTCCCGCTATGCAATTCAGGGACGGTTTGCCCCGGCTGGCGCGCAGCAAGCTCTGCGGTCTCCGGGCACTGCGGCTCCGTCGCCCCCCAGTGCCCGGGTTTTAGCCACAAAAAGTCCTTGACAAACTATGCTCAACATGATAGGCTATTGTGGGGTTGCAGGGTCTTTCTGTCATGGCCGTTCAAGCGTCGCCAATCGCCGCTCTCCTTACCCGCCCGGCAAAGTGTTGCTTCAGCGCTCGTTCGACCGCCAAAAAAACATCAAAAATAAACGAACAAAGCCAGTATGTTACTGAAAACAAAGGATGGCACTTTTCGTAACGTGCAAAACGAACCCACAACGAAGCCAACTTTGAGTGTCCAATGCGCCGATTCATCACCAAAAACCAGCCTTTCTGGAGACCTCGCCCAACGGTGTCATTCCGAACCTGAGCGTAGCGAAGGGGAGGAGTCCCGCCCTGGCTCGTTTCCCTGCGAAACACCCAGGCAGGGCCAGATTCCTCGCTTCGCTCGGAATGACACCGGGGAGAAAAACAGAAAATCGTCGGAACAAAGCCAAGAAGTTGCTGAAAACAAAGGACATCACTTTTTGTACCGTGTAAAACGAACCCAAAACGAAGCCAACTTTGAGTGCAAATTGAGCCAGTTCATCCCGAAAGGAGCGGACCGCCGGCGGCTCCGCCGCCCCGCCTTGCAGAAAGGCTTCGCCTTTCCGGGGAGGGCCACGACTCTTGCTCTGAGGTTAAGGCTGCGCCTCAAATGGCGAGGCGTAGCCTCGCCAGAAACCGGGTGGCGGGATTGGCGCAGGCACGGAAAGGCGGAGCCTTTCCGCAAGGCAGAGCGGCAGAGCCGCACATCCCTGGCTAGTAAAATGCGGAAACTCCACACCGCGGCATGTGAATCGCCCTGTCCTGCCGCGCGATCAAGCCGGGGGCCAGCTTAGGGCGATTGCAATCGGCAGCCGTCCGGCGTATGGTGTCGGGTGGACCAGTCGAAAAGACACATTCGATTGGATGTGGCGCTGATGAAAAGACTTATTCTCTTTCTTGCTGTCGCATCTGTAGCTTGTGCGGTTTGGGGCGCTGACAACCCGGAAGTGGCGCGCTGGGAGCGTCAGGCCCGGAACGTCACCATCATCCGTGACGATTGGGGGATCGCGCACGTCTACGGGAAGACAGACGCGGACGCGGTCTTCGGCATGGAATACGCGCAAGCCGAAGACGACTTCAATCGCGTCGAGATGAACTACCTCAACGGCCTGGGGCGGCAGGCGGAGGCGGAAGGCGAATCCAAAATCTACCAGGACCTGCGCATAAAGCTGTTCACCGATGCGGAGACGCTGAAGAAGGAATATGCGGAAAGTCCGGCGTGGCTGAAGACGCTAATGAACGCCTTCGCCGACGGTTTGAACTACTACCTTTACAGGCACCCCGAGGTGAAACCGAAAGTCATCAAGAGTTTCGAGCCGTGGATGGCGCTGAGCTTTACGGAAGGAAGCATCGGATGGGACATCGAACGGGTAAGCCTTATTCAACTTGCTGCGTTTTATGGCAAGCAGCAAGCGAGCCTCGCACCGCCCGCAGCTTACACCCAGACGGAAATGGCAGCCGCGGACGCGACAGCCGAACCAGGTGGCTCGAACGGCGTGGCCGTCGCGCCTTCGAACACAACCCAGGGCCACGCTCTGCTGCTGATCAACCCGCATACCTCTTTCTACTTCCGATCCGAGCTTCAGATGGTGAGCGAAGAAGGACTGGACGCATACGGCGCCGTCACCTGGGGACAATTCTTCGTGTATCAAGGCTTCAACCGGCATGTCGGCTGGATGCACACCTCGAGCGGCGTCAATGCCCTCAGCGAGTACCTCGAGACAGTCGAGAAGAAGCCTGACAGCTACTACTACAAGTACGGAGACAAGGAGCTTCCGGTCACAACCGGGCAAATCAGTGTGCCGTACATGACCGAGCATGGGATGGCCGAAAAAAAATTCACCGTTTATCGCACCCAGCACGGTCCGGTGATCGGCGAGCAGAACGGGAAATGGGTGACCGTGCGGCTGATGCAGGAGCCGGTGAAAGCGCTGATCCAGTCTTACACGCGGACCAAGGCTACGGACTACAAATCGTTCCGGCAAACCATGGAACTACACACGAATTCGTCGAACAACACGATTTATGCCGATGCCGATGGCGACATCGCCTACTTCCACGGGAATTTCATTCCCCGCCGCGATACTCGATTTGATTGGACGAAGCCGGTGGAGGGCAGCGACCCGGCGACCGACTGGCACGGGCTTTTATCCGTTGACGAGACGCCGCACCTGCTGAATCCAAAAAGCGGGTGGGTTTACAACACGAACGACGCGCCGTGGTCTGCGGCCGGGCCCGGCAGCCTGAAGAAGGAAAATTTTCCGGTCTATGTCGAAACCGGCGGGGAATCGGCGCGCGGCCTTCACGCCGTGAAGGTTCTCGAAGGCAAAAAGGATTTCACCCTCGATTCGCTGATTGGCGCGGCTTTCGACAGCTATTTGCCTTGGTTTGAGAGGGCCATGCCCGCGCTCATCAAAGCTTGGGACCAGGACCAAGACTCGGACCTGCTGAAAGCGAAGCTCGCGGAACAGATCAAGCTTCTGCGTTCCTGGGATTACCGCTGGGGAGTGGATTCGGTTCCCACTTCGCTCGCAGTGTTCTGGGGTGAGGATATCTCTCGGCGGGTGGCTGGCGAAGCGCGGCGCGCGGGCCTGCCCGTCTACGACTATGTTGGGAGTAAGGTGGCTGCGGGACAACTCCTGCAATCGCTCGAGGCTGCCTCCAGTAGGCTAACAGCAGACTTCGGAACCTGGAGAGCGCCTTGGGGGGAGATCAACCGCTTCCAGCGCCTCACCGACGATATCCTGCCGCGCTTCGACGATTCGAAGCCCAGCATTCCCGTCGAGTTCACTTCTGCTCAGTGGGGGTCGCTGGCGTCGTTTGGAGCGCGTGCTTACCCGGGAACGAAGAAGTGGTACGGAAGCGGCGGGAACAGTTTCGTCGCGGTGGTTGAATTCGGCAAGACCGTGCGCGCCAAGGCGGTGACGGCGGGCGGCGAGAGCGGCAATCCCTCGTCGCCTCACTTCAACGACGAGGCAAAGCGGTACGCCACGGGCGATTTGAGGGAAGTCTACTTCTACCGCTCACAGCTCCGTGGGCATACTGAGCGAGCCTATCGTCCCGGAGAATAATCCGGAACCGAATGAATGAGCGAACTTATTTGTCGGAAGCGGAAGGGCGGGGCTTCAGCCCCGCCGCTGATCTCGGGAAGCATCCGGGGGGCTTTAGCCCCTGAAGCGGCGTGGTTTCAGGGCCTAAAGGCCCATTCAACCGTGCGCCCCCAGGCGGCGGGGCTGAAGCCCCGCCCTTCCGATCCTCTCCAGTTGTGGTGAGAATCGCGGGCTAGGTTCTTTCCGCTGCAAATATGGTCCAGCGCCGCGGGAGGCCACATCTCATGAACAAATTCAGCCCACATACCCGATGGCATCACGTCTGGCGGATGGCGTCAGCCCCCGCCCTATGCGCCCTGGCGCTGGTTGGCATCAACCCGGTCCTGCTCTGCGGCCAGGCTTCGCGCACCACGCTGTCACTGGCAGGACTCAAGGCCCCGGTTCACGTCTATCGCGACACGCTGGGCATCCCGCACATCTATGCGAGTTCAAGTCAGGACGCCTACTTCGCGCTGGGATATCTGCACGCCACCGATCGCCTGTTCGAGATGGAAGTGTTCCGGCGCCGCGCTTCCGGCACGCTGGCGGAAGTCTTCGGCAAAGCATCGCTGAACGACGACATCTTCGTCCGCCAGATCGGCATCCGGCGCAGCGCCGAAGCCGCGTGGAGAAGTCATCGTCTTGACGGCCGCATTGGCCGCGAACTCGAAGCCTACTGCGCCGGCGTTAACGCCCGTCTGGCGGAGCTCGAAAAGCCGGGCGCGCCAAAGCCCGCGATCTTTCAGCAACTCGGTTTCACCCCCGCGCCCTGGACTCCGGTGGACGCCCTGGCGTTTCCCAAGTACATGGCCTGGGACCAGTCCGGCACCGACACCGACGTGTGGATGGGCATGCTGGTCGAGAAGTTGGGCCTCGAAACGGTGAACGAGCTGTTCCCTCTCGACCGCCCGTATGAGATTCCCACCGTCCCCGACTGTGGCGCGGGCGTCTCGCCCGCGGTCGCGGGAGCGTCCCGCTCCCGCATGAACTGGCACGGGCATGATGCCCGTGCGACAGCGGGCGGGACGCCCGCACCACACTTTCCCTCCGGTTTTGACCAGGCAGCCCTCGAGCTGCACCAGCGCTTTGTCAGCGGGCGGTTCGGCAGCCCGTTCGCCTTCGGCAGCAACAACTGGGTGATCGACGGAACCAGGTCCGCCACCGGCAAGCCGATTCTTGCCAACGATCCGCATTTGGGCTTTTCGCTTCCGTCCATTTGGTACACCGCGCATCTGGTGGCGCCGGGCCTCAACATTACCGGAGTCACCTTCGCGGGCTTTCCCTATGCGGTCATTGGCCACAACGATCGCATCGCGTGGGGCCTGACCAACATGCAAGCCGACGCGGTCGATTACTTCATCGAAAAGACGGACCCGCAGCATCCCCACCAGTATTTCTATAAAGGCGAGTGGCGGCCAATGATGCGGATTCACGAAGACGTGCCGGTGAGCGGCGAGAAGTTGGCCCCGCTGGAGATCGAGTCGACGATCCACGGGCCGCTGGTGACGACGCATGGCGCCACGCTGGCGCTCGACTGGACCGGCCTTGGGCCCACGTTTGAGGTCATCGCCTTCCAGCGGCTCAACACCGCGCGCGGCCTTGCCGATTACCGGGCGGCGCTCAAGGACCTCACCGTCCCCGCTCTCAACGTGATCTATGCTGACGTGGATGGCAACATCGCCATCGCTCCGCACGGCGCGCTGCCCATCCGCAAGGCTGGCCTGGGTCGCTGGCCCGTGGATGGCTCGAGCGGCGAATACGATTGGGCTGGAATGATTCCCGACGATCAGCTTCCTTTTGCGCTTAACCCCACCCAGCACTTCCTCGCCTCCGCCAACGGCCGCCCCGCTCCCGTCGGCTATCCCTATTACCTCGGCTGGATGTGGGACCCGAGCTACCGCACGCGCCGCATCCACGAATTGCTCAGCACGCACGACCACATCACAGTCGAGGATATGGAGGCGTTTCAAATGGACGCGCACGATGTGGCCGCCGAGGCGTTTGTGCCCGTCTTGCTCGACGCCTTTGATCGCCATCCTTTCGGTGACGACCAGGTACGCCGGGCCATCGACGAACTGCGCCGCTGGAACTTCGAAGCTACGCCGGAGAGCGTCGCCGTCCGCATCTGGGCGGTGTGGTTCGAACGCTTCCGCCAGGACGTGTGGCAGCCTAAGTTCGATGCCGCGGGCGTGGAACACTGGGAGGGCGGCTGGGGCTTCGCGGATACGAACCAGCGCCAGCCTGAAATCGAAGTGCTCGAGTTCCTCACTCGCGCCAATCCGGAATCAAAGTGGTTTGGCGGAGGACTGCCGGCTTCGGATTCTGGCGCCGACGCTATGCAGACACGCGACGCCGTTATCGCGCGCAGCTTCGTCGAGGCCATTGCCCAGATTGTGAAGGAGCGGGGCGTCGACATCAGCCGGTGGCAGTGGGGCGCAACTAACGTGCTGCGCCTGCACTCCATGACTCAGATTCCCGCGCTCGACCGGGGCGGCATGCCCGTGCGAGGCGACGATCTCACCCTCAACCCCGGCGCCAACGGCGGCGAAGTCACCGGCGGCGCATCCTGGCGCATGGTGGTGGATTTCAGCGACCTCGGGCACAGCTTCGGCATGTACCCGGGCGGCCAGAGCGAAGATCCCGCCAGTCCGCACTACGACGACCAAGTGAAACCCTGGGCGGAGGGCCGCTACCTGCCGCTCTATTTTTACTCTTCGCCGCAAGCGTTCCCGGCGGGACAGGTGGAGTCGGTGCTCGAAATGGAACCGAAGTGAGAAATGAGGGTGCAACCAACTTGCCTAAACCCGGAATAGACCAGTTGCTCATCGAGTCGGCCCTTCAGCCGGAGCTTCGGCGGCGTCTGCTGGAATCTCCGGACGAAGTCTTCAGGGATTTTGATCTCAGCGAAGAAGAGAAGGAAATCCTCCGGCGCCCTGACCATCGTCTGCTTCCCTTGCTTGGAGCAGCCCTGGCGCGCCAAATGGAATCCTCAGTCCCTTTGGGAGAAGCGCCTTCAGTTTCGCCTGCCCCTCCCGCCCTGATAGAGGCCCGCACGTTGCCGGACACCTGGTTGGCGTTGACCGTAGTCCCCTGTGCGCAGTTCGAGGAGGGGCACCGAATTTCCTATGTCGTCTGGGCGAATCCGATTCCCGAGGGAGGCGATCCCGCTGCTTTGCCTCCGCCGGCGGGTGTTGTGCTCCCCGGCCAGCCTCTGGCTCCCTTGTATGTTGTGATTCAACTTTCCGCGGTGCAGACTCAAGATGCTGCGGGAAATCCCCAGGTGGGATTGTGGGCGTCGCTGCGACATTCCTCCAACGTTGCCGCGCCGCCCCCGCCGGAAACCGCCGGAGATCCCAAGGCCTCGCCGTTCGGGAGCCGTCTCGATTCACCGCAGGTGCAAGCCGCAGTCGCTGCGGTGCGTGGGGCCTCACGCGAAGAAAGATACAACCGCCTCATTGATCTGATGCGTGTCTTACGCAGTGGAGACGTGCGATGACCGATCTGTGGATCGCCGGGCTGGGCATTCAGACGGTTAACCAGATCACGCGCGAAGTGGAGCAAGCGCTGCGCGCCGCGCGGGAGATCTTTTACCTGGATACAGGTGTTGCCACGAAAAGCTACCTGGAGGGGCTGTGCCCGCGGGTCAGCTCGCTTTTTGAGCAGAGTTACCGTGAAGATCAGCCGCGCCTCAGCGCTTATGAGCACATGGCCGTCCGCGTCGTGGAAGCCGCTCTGGATCATCCACCTGTTGCCTTCGCGATCCACGGGCACCCATTGATCGCGGTGCATGCGCCGTTTCTCGTGTTGGAAATGGCGAACGCCCTCGGCCTACGGGTTGAGGTGCTCCCCGGCATCTCCGCCATCGACACGCTTCTCGCCGCCCTGCGGATCGACCCGGTGGTGCACGGCGTTCAGATGTACGAGGCCACCGATCTCCTGCTGCGGCGACGGCCTTTGCAGAATGATGTTCCCGCCATCATCTGGCAAGTCGGGACGCTCGAAACCGGCCTGCACAGCCAGCGCGTGTCAAGGCCGGAGCGATTCGCTCGCTTCCTTGCCCACCTGCGACAATACTACCCGGCAGAGCACCAAGTGGTGGCCATCTACTGCTCGCCCCACGCCCTTCTGCTCACGGCCATCCTGCGATTTTCCCTCAAGGATATGGCGTCGCACGCCGAAGAACTGCACGCGGGTTTCACCCTCTATGTCCCTCCTGCCACGGGCCGGCCAGTTCAAGATTGGGATTTGGCGGCAAGACTTTACAGCGTCGACCACTTGCACAGCCTCACGCGTTAGGTGAATACCAGGCTGACTGGCAAAAGGGGAGTGTCGAAATCCTCGCGCGAGCCTGCGTGACCTTGGTGTAAATTGAGAGCGAATGCCCCTGGAAGAAATGGAGATCCCATCCCATGCCGAAAATCCCTGGCACTTCTCGTAGAGAATTTCTGAGCAACAGTGGAAAGCTGGTCGTGGGGGAGGCTCTTCTTACGTTGGCAGCGACACCAGCCGATGGGCTGCCCCCGCAACCCGCGTCTGCCCCGACGAATGCTCTGGTGAAGTCCCAGCTTAAAGTCGGGGAATTCTTCTTTGGCGCCGACGTTTACCCGGAACTGCAAACCCGCGAGGAGTGGAATCAGATGCTTGACCACTTCCAGCGAGCGCAGATGAACGCGGTGCGCGTTTCTGAGTCGTCCTGGGGCAATTTAGAAACTGCCTCAGGGGAATTCGATTTCGGTTGGCTGCGCAACTTTCTGGACGATCTGGAGCGGCGGAAGATGAAGGCCATCCTGGGGACAGGATCGTACGTCCCCCCACAATGGCTCGCCGCCGGCAACCCCGACATCCTGGCGCAACTTCACCCCGGAGTGAAGGCGCATCCCATGGCGCGGCATGCCCCCTGCCTTAATCATCCTCTATATCGGAGCGTCCTGCGCGAATACATTCTGGCCATGGGTAAAGCCTTCCACGAGCACCCCACGGTCATAGCGTGGCAACTGGGGAACGAGCAGGAAGGCGCCGTCACCCGGCTCTGCTACAACCCTGCTTGCGAGAAAGCCTGGAGGGAATGGCTGAAGAAGACTTATCGCACGCCGGAGGAGTTCAATCGCCGCCTCAATCTGGTGAGTTGGGGCATGAAGGTCCGCTCGCTCGATGAAGTGCCTCAGCCGGGCGAAGGAGTGGAGGAGAGCGGCAGGGAAATTGCGGCGCTCAGCCTGGCGCACCGCCATTTTCGCCGCGATGTCCTGATGGGGTTCTTTGCGATGCAAGCCGAGGCGCTACGCGAAGCCGGCGTGAACCAGTGGATCATTACCGACTGGAACACAGAGTGGGACGCCGTGGCGGATGATCCGCAAGCCGGCGAGATCATGGATATCGCGGGTCTGAACTACTACCAGCCATGGGCTGACAATTTGGAATTCTGGTCGGACTTGACCTGGCACCAGGACATGCATCGCTCCGCCTATGGACGCCGCCATTTCATCACTACGGAAAACCGGTTCGGAGTGATGGGCGGGACGTCCATCTGGGATCCGTCTCCTTCGCACGACCAATTTCGAATGTATGGGCTGGAGGCCGCCGCATTCGGAACCTGCGGGCTGTTCTACTGGACCGGCAACCGTTGGCGAGGAGGGCACTGGCCGCAGTGGGGTGGCCTGCTGGATTGGTCTGGCCACCCCGAGCCGGATTTCGATTGGGCGGTGGAATTGGGGCAGATCTTCCAGAAGTGGGGGAAGCACCTCATCGACAACCCGGTGAAGGCCACCGCCGTGGCTCTCACCGACTTCGAGCAGCGCGCCGCCCTGGAGATCTATCCCCACATCAAGCCCAGCCCCACGGTATTGCCGCAAAGCTTCGACGCGTTGCACCGGCTGGGCATCGGCGTTGACAGCATGAATTTGGCCAAGGCGGCCAGCGCTTCCAATCTGACGAAGTACTCGCTGGTATTGTTGCCCGCCGCAACGGCTTTGGATAATGCCCAGGTCGCCGCCGCCCTCCAGTCCTTCGCGCAGGGCGGAGGAGTTGTGGCGATTACCCCTTTCACCGCCTACATGGACGAGAACGGAGTATTCCGCGGTGACGGGTTCGCCGCGAACCTGCGCGAGCTAACCGGCGTTTTGGTGCGGACTATCCGGTGGATGGGCCTGGAGGCAGTGGGCCAGGGGAACGACCCGGAGGTGGAGTGGCATGGCGGAGGAGTGGCGGGCAGATCGCCGGTGGGGTTGGAAGGCTACTGCGAGTTCATGGAAGTCGATCCCGGGGTGGAGATCATCGCGACATTCCACAGCCGCCAGCCGATTCTGAATGGCAAGCCCGCCGTAACCCTAAGGAAACTAGGGCGCGGGACGGTGGTCAAATTAGGCTTTTGGCCGGGGGACGACAGCTTCTTGCGCCTGATTCGACAGCTCGTCCCGCCCAGCCAGAGCTTGCTCGAGGCGCCGTTGCCGGCAGGCGGATTGGCAGTTCCCCACTTGGATGACAGCCTGTTCATCGTGAATACCACGCGGCAGGAGATGCCTGTGCAGCTTTCGCGTGGGGCAAAGGACCGGCTCTCCCAAAAAGCCCTGAACGGAACAACCAAGCTTGACCCGTTTCAGGTTATGTGGCTGGAGTGAGCGACAGGCGAGAAGGTCAGGCAGAAGCGGAAGGCTGACGAGCTAAATCTCGTCTAGCCGACAAATTGTCCCTGTTCCGCCTCGCCTTGCACCGCCGAAGCCTTACCTCGTTTTCCCAAATTGCCCTTGCTCCCTTCAGGGCCTGATTTGTGCCGATTGGCGCGCCAAAGGCCCCTGATTTGCACCCTTCAAAAAAGTGATGTGCTTTGTTTTCAGCCACTTCTTGGCTTTGTTCCCGGTATTTCTGAATTCTCTCGCACTCCCCCGGGTTTCCCCCAGCCCGGCAATTTCGGTCCCTGCCACGTCCGCCACGATCCAGTTCCCCGCCCCAACGTGCGCGATGTCACAACAGTCGAATCTTGGGTCTAGTTCATACATTTGAGCACTCAATTGGAGTTCGTTTTGAGTTCGTTTCTGACATGCCTTCATTTGTTTTCAATAATATACTGGCTTCGATCGTACTATTTTTTGTTTTTTCGGACCCCGGTTTTCCCCGGTGCCGTGACTATTGCGCTTTTCCTCGCGGTCCCAAGCCTGCCCACGACAATGTGTCCACAATACGACCACGATTATAGGCTACCACATACCTCTGGGTTTGTCAAGCGAAAAATGCGGATTGGTTCGGTTTGAGGTTGTAGCTGCGAGTTTAGCTCGCCAAGTGGCGGCGTAAAGCCGCCTCTACACCAGACTGAACCAATACCGAAAAATGCGAACATGGTAGCCGGAGGCACCTGAACTGGCTCACCGGGCCAAGCCACACGACTCCACGAAGATAGGCTATGACGAAATGTCGCCGCCCGGCACTCCCGTCCTCGGAAGTGGGACCCTGACCCTTCCCCTGAACCCCAACCGCTTCCCTAAGACTCACCCCCCAGCGGCTATTGTACGGGCACGCCATGGCGTGCCCCTGCGTGAGGATGACGAGGGGACTTGCATCCACCCAGGTGGGCCGACGGCCGATGATAACTACCGCGAGGTCAATACTGCGCTTCCAACTACGCGTCCAAGTGAACCCTCAGATTGTGTCCGGGTAGCCATCCGCCCACAACCGCCTGGCGCCACTTCCACGTGTCGGCCGTCAACTCGACCGCGTCTGTCCAACTTCCGACTGGCGCGTCAACCGGCCGGAATGTCGACCCGTCCGCGGTCTCGTCGACCAGGCGACCAGTGGAGATCTATAGTTTTTTCAGGCTACCTGTGCGCGGCCGGACCAGCTTCCGATCTGGCGACTAGAACGTCCATGTGACCCAGGCGACCTTGTTTCTCCCCACGGTCATGGAAGGGCGTTTTCAGGCCCAATCCAGCGAACTACGCGTCACCAATCGTAGCGCAGATCTGTCCTCTAAGGATGGCCAGCTCGTCTGGCTGCGGCTACGCAGTGCTATGCTGTCCTGCCCCTGCCAACTCTTTTCGCAAACAGTATTTAGTTGCTTCCTTGCATTTGCGGGACTATCATTTCCGCCAACCCGAGGGAGGAAATGGAGTGGCCTCTTGCTCACCCCAGCAAACGCAACGGGCCTATCCCGGTATCATGAACTTCTCTCACCTAAAGCTCACTGATTGGCCGTTCCAAATCGTTCCAGACCCGAGGTTTTATACCTTTATGGCCGACCGTTCTCAAGTGCAAACCGACATTGAGAACTTACTGAGAATAATGGCTAGAAGGGACCAATCCAGCATTCATCTGGTCTGGGCCTGGTTTGGTTCGGGGAAGACGCACACGATGAGGCATTTCTGTTATCTATGTCGAGAGCGAATGCCAGCGATTCAAACTGTGTACACCGAGTTTCCAAAATCGGTCAAGTCGTTTCTTGATCTCTATAAGGCATTTGCCCAGGAACTCGATCTAAATGCACTGAAAGAGCTGCTGACGGACCTGTTTACGACGCCAGGTTTGGACAGCACTATATCATCACTTAGATCCTCATTTCCCGACCTTGAGAAGGTCGTGCGCTACATCGTCTTCGGAAATGAAGAACACCAGCTACTCGCAATGCGGTGGCTCAAAGCAGACAACATCCCCCTGCGCGATCTGCGCAGCGCTGGAGTCGGACAACGACTGGAGACAATCGATGCGGCTTCAAGAACCATGTCTTGGATATCACAACTAATCGGGAAGTTAGGCAGTTCGAAGGACTCCGTGGGACGACTGATATGGGTAATCGACGAGTTCCAGCTGATCAGTGAATGTAGGCAGCCGACGGCGCACGAAATAATGGGTTCGTTACACTCTCTATTCAACAAGACGCCAACCAATTTCACTTTGTTTATATCTTTTTCTGGTAGACCGGAGAAGAGATTTCCTGCCTGGTTATCAAGGGAGCTCTCCGATCGCATCGGGATCGAAAAAGTAATCTTGCTTCCTCCTCTGGCGAATGCTGATGCTTTAAGGTTCATCCAGGATCTTCTCGCGCATTTCCGCCAACCGGGTGATAGCGTGCCAAGGACATTTCCGTTCCAAGAAGAGACTGTGCACGAGGTACTCGATTTCATCCAACAGAACAAGACCGAACTCAAGCCGCGCATCCTTATGCAAGCATTCGGCGCTGTTTTGGAGGAGGCAGAGGCGTTAGTTGAACGAGGAGAGATTCAGTCTATCGAACCTGGCTTCGCTCGCAAGGTGTTGCAAGAGCGCCTATTTCATGAGGGCAAGTCCATAGAATAATGCCTGTTTACCGAGAAATCGTCGCTCAGCTCGTAAGTAAAAGGGTCCCCGAGAGATTCTTGCAACGCGTGATCGACGGGAATGATTCTTATCGGTCATTGATTCTTGTATCTCCGTGGATCGACCCCATGAGTGACCAGCGGTGCCGCCTCGAAAGGCTGGCTAGTAAGATCCGGAAACGAAATATCCGAACGTATGTATTCACTCGAGAGCCTGAAGAGAGATGGCACTCAGAAGCGGTGCAAATCCTTTGTGGTTGTCCTACTGTCGAAATGAATTTTAACCATCTTTTGCATGCCAAATTCTTTGTTTGTGAATGTCTGCCATATAGCTTTGCATTATTGGCTACGTCTAATCTCACTACCCCAGGAATGTTAGGATACGAAGTTGGCCTTTTAATCGAAGGTCGCGGCGGTGGCGAACCTATTGTCGACAGACTTCGCGATTTGGGGCTCGTTACATTACGGGCGTACAAAGAGACGAGGCGAGTAAAAGAGATCGCCAGAATTTGAAGGAGTTAATTGCGATGAGAGATATGAAAGATTTTTTTTGTTTGAAAGAGAGGGAGCATTTCTATATCGATCCTCAACAGGACGCTGCTCTGTATTTCGGTCGGCATGAACTAGAATCTCGGCTAGCAGCCCGTGGTGGAAGTGGTCGTTTTGGTGGTGGCCAGAAATGCGTTGTTTACGGGCTGGGGAAGCGAAAAGGATTGCTGCAGTTCCTCGCGATACCTTGCTAAGGCCAATTTTCGAGTCCAGACGTCGCCCAGCAGCCGCAAAAGTGTCAAAAAAAGCGCCGCCTCATAGCCCTGCAGGCCCCGCGGCGTGCCGCGACCCAAAAGCTGGCGCATGACGAGTCCCAGGTTGAACGCTGCCGCGTGCACCAGCAGGCGTTTGAGAATATTCGGGTGCCGTCGCAGATACACGCGCCGCAGGCCGCCGGTTTCGTACATGTGCGCGAAGCTCCGTTCCAACATCTCCCCCCGCTGCCGTAACAAATCCTTCCCCCGCTCGCCCCGAATCCGTCGCCGGTTGGCGTACACCGCCGCTTGCTCCGCCGTCTTCCCCTCCCAGCACCGCCGCCCCCGCTCCGGTTCCGAGCAGTAAGTGCGCACCTTCCAGTCCGCCAACTCCGCCAGCACTTCGTTGCTGTGGTAACCCTTGTCCAGCACCACTTCCTTGGGCCCTTCCGGATTCACTCTCTCGTTGGGCTTCGTCCCCGCCACCGCCGCGATCTGTTCTCCCGCTTCGCACACCGTCTCGCCGACCGTGGCCGTATCCCCCGCGTCGGCCGGCTGCACCGTGACCGCCACCACCGCTCCGCTGCTGAAATCTACCGCCTGCTCCACCTTGTGGGCCAGATGGGTTCGCCCGTCCTTCATCTTGGTAATGCGTGCATCCGGATCATGCGGGTGTTCCCATTCCTCATTCGATCCCTTGTGCGCTCGCTTCCGATCCAGCCGCGCCAACTGCTCCCGCGTCGGGGTCGGGATTCCCGATTCCTGCGCCAAGCGCTTCAGAAACTCCTGGTAGCCTTCTCCCGTGCCCCGCCGCACAATCGTCCGCAAGGCGGCGTTGGCTTCCAGCGTCGTGGCGTCCACCCCCAACGTCTGCCCCTTCAGCAACCCTTTCTCCGCCAGCACCCCCAGCACCCAGGTGAATACTTCCCGATGCGTCTCCAGATCGATCAACCGCCGCGTGCGCGAAATGGTGGAATGATCCGGCGGTGCCTCGTCCACTCCCACCCGCAGAAACCGCCTTAACGCCAGCGAGTCCTGCGCCCGCCAAGCGATCCCCCGCTCCGAATCGACCCCCTCGAAGTACCCGATCAGAAGCAGCCGGAAATAGATACCCGGCGCCAGACTGGGTCGCCCCATCTTCTCCGCATAGAAGCGCTGGCAGCGCCCTTCCACAAACGCGTCGAAACGGCTTTCCTCCAAAAGCTCGTTCAAACGCTGATAGAAAGGGTGACTCGAACCCTTAGCCAACGAAGCCTGCGGTATCCACATCTCTTCCTGTTGCTCTTGATCCTTGCGGGTGCCCATCGCCATGTCAGCATTCTATACCCGTTCTGTCCGATTGCAATATCTTCTTACAGATTACCTTATCTATGCTGAGCGCCACACGTCGACTTTTACCACGGACTGCTAG
>Ga0326728_10011287_pt1 | contig 20494 bp, 17 predicted proteins | sample MB3enrmetagenome_FD_207602 | JGI IMG/M metagenome (GOLD analysis project Ga0326728, IMG submission 207602) | Lab enriched peat soil microbial communities from McLean, Ithaca, NY, United States - MB31MN | ecosystem: Environmental > Terrestrial > Soil > Wetlands > Peat | place: USA: New York... | reverse complement strand
ATTGGGCGCCGCTCAAGGATCTTCCCAGGACGTTCGAGAAATACAGCAGTCCTGACTTCGACTTCTCCGATCCGTGGCAGTTCAAGAATTTTCTCGTGAAAGAAGGGGACTGATTGATGGGAGCACGCTCTTGATCGAACGCGGCCGTCTGGAGGAGCTGGGCAGGGAGCACGGAACGCCCTTATTCGTCGTTGATCATGAGGAGATCCGAAAGAGTTATCGGACTTTCCGTGAGCAACTGCCTCGCGTGCAGGCCTACTTCGCCGTGAAGGCCAACCCGGACCCCGCCATCGTGAGGACCCTTTTCGAAGAAGGGTCGAGCTTCGACGTGGCCTCCCTGCCCGAGTTCATGGTGGTCTATGAAAACATCAAGGACATGCCGGCCGGCAAGCGCCAGGATTGGATCTGGGACAAGATCATCTATGCCAACCCCACCAAGACTCCGCAGACGCTGGCGAAGCTGGATCAATACAAGCCCCTTGTGACGTTCGACAACGCGGACGAGATCCAGAAGATCAAGGAGTTCGCCCCGCACGCGGGGCTCGCCCTCAGGTTGCGCGTCCCCAACACGGGGGCCATGGTGGAGCTCTCATCCAAGTTCGGCGCCTCCCCGGGGGAAGCGGTGGATCTTATCCTGGAGGCTGACAAGGCGGGGCTCGTTGTGGAGGGCATCAGCTTCCACGTGGGAAGCCAGACTACGAACTTCGGCAATTACGTCCAGGCTCTCACGCTTACGGCGAACGTCTTCGAGGAGGCACGGGGACGGGGCTACACCACCATGAACTTGGTCGATATCGGAGGCGGTTTTCCTGTCCCCTACAATGCGACGGTCAAGCCGTTTCATGAGCTGGCCGCCATCATCAACTCGGAGCTGAACCGGCTCTTCCCGCCCAATATCGAGGTCCTTGCCGAGCCAGGCCGGTTCCTGGTGGCATCTTCGGGGTATGCCGTCTCGGAAGTGATCGGTACAGCAGTCCGTGACGGCAAAAAGTGCTACTACATAAACGACGGCGTCTACCACACATACTCGGGAATTATCTTCGACCACTGCCAGTACGCGGTGAAGGCTTTCACGGACGGCGCGACGCAGATCAGCGCGGTTTTCGGACCGACGTGTGACGCCTTAGATGTGATCTCCATGGCGGAAAACTTGCCCACCCTTCGCAGGGGGGACTTCGTGTACAGCGACATGATTGGCGCGTACAGTCACGCCTCGGCGACTTTCTTTAACGGGTTCCCGCCGGCGAAAGTAGTGCACGTCAATCGATAGCCTCCTTGGCCCGCGGGCGGGCGCGGCTTCGCCGGCGGCCCTTTCAGCAGGGCGGGCGGAGCCGATGCGACGTGCCTTCCCTCAGCTTTGCTTCTTGGATTTCATGAGAGCGAGGAATTTCTCCTCTTCGCCTTCCAACATCCCGTAGCAGTGCTCTTCCGCGGGGAATGAGGCCTCCCGCACGTCGGCGCAATACGCCTTCAGAGCGTTTGTAACGACCTCGGCAACATTGCAGTACTTGCGAACGAACTTCGGAGTGAACGCCTGGAACTGTCCGATCAGGTCTGAAACAATGAGGAGTTGGCCGTCGCAGCCAGGCCCGGCGCCAATGGACAGGACCGGAATGCGAAGCGTGCTTGAAATGTATTGGCCCACCTCGGGCGGGATTGCCTCCAGGAGTATCATGTGCGCGCCGGCTTCCTGCACCGCCAGAGCATCCTCTACCACCAAATTTGCCTGCTCTGCCGTCCTTCCCTGAGCCTTGTGACCGCCGAGTTGACCCGAGCTCTGCGGCGTCAGCCCTACGTGCCCCATCACCACGATCCCGGCATCCACAATCGCCTTGATCACACGCGTGACCCTCTTTCCTCCCTCCAGCTTGATGGCGTCGCAGCCGGCTTCCTTCAGGAACCGGCCCGCGTTCTCGACGGCCTTTTCGACGGTGCTCTGGTAGCTCATGAACGGCATATCGCCGATCACAAACGTATTGGGCGCCCCGCGCCTGACCGCCTGCGCGTGGAAGATCATTTGTTCCATGACCACGGGAACGGTACCCTCGTATCCATAGACACACATGCCCAGAGAATCGCCCACCAGGAGCATGTCCAAACCCGCCACCTCGGCGAACTGCGCCGTGGGGAAATCATAGGAGGTGAGGAAGGCGATCTTCTTCCGGTCCTTCTTCATTTGCAGGAAATCATGGATGCTCTTTTTTTTTGCCATGGACGTCTTCTCCACCGATCAGTATAGCGGGGCGGTCCGGGCTGTCAATCTGCCAAGGTTTTCATGGTCCACACAGGCGTCCCTCACACGAACTTGTTGTAGCTTTTCAGCATGATGAAGCTTTCCGAGGCAAGGATCCCTTCAATGCTGGAAAGCTCCTCAGTCAGAAAGCGAACGAGGCCTCGATTGGAATCCAGCAGCACTTCCGCAATGAGATCGTAGCGTCCTGAGGCAATGGACACGGAGAGGACGTTTTCAAGCCCTGCCAACTCCTCGGCCTTTCGTTCCAAGAGCTTGGACTCCGCCACGCGGACCGCTACGATGACCAGTTGCTTGTTTGCAAGAACGTCGGGGTTGATCAGCGCCCTTACCTGGAGGATGCCCGCCTCTTTGAGACGCTTAAGGCGGGCCCTCACGGTTCCCTCGGAAACCCCGAGCTTACGGGCGATGGTGTTGTTGGGAACCTCGCCCCGCTTCAGGATCGAGATGATCTTCCAGTCGGTATCGTCAGGCTGCATGAACCCTTACAGGAGCGTAGTGGCTGAAGTGTAGGTAAGGCCGAACGCCTTCGCGACACCGTCGAACGTGCACCGGCCCTCGTAGACGTTGAGGCCCTGCATCAGGTCCGGGCTCTTGCGGCATGCCGCCTCCACTCCCATGTCGGCAATAGTCAGACCATAGGAGAGAGTGCTGCTGGTCAAGGCGAGGGTGCTGGTCAACGCGACGGCGCCGGGCATATTGGCCACGCAGTAGTGCACCACGCCGTCGACCTCGTATACCGGGTCATCATGCGTCGTAGGTCTCGTGGTTTCCACGCAGCCGCCCTGATCCACTGCAACGTCGACGATGACGGAGCGCTTTTTCATCATCTTCAAGTGGGCGCGCTTGATGAGCCGCGGTGCCTGAGTGCCAGGGATCAACACGGCGCCGATGATTAGGTCACTCTCGGCAACCACGATCTCTATGTTCTTCTCCGTAGCATACAGCGTCGCCATCTCTCCGCGGAAGATATCGTCCAGGTAGGCAAGCCGGTTGGGATTCACGTCCAGCACAGTGACATCTGCCCCAATGCCGACAGCAATCTTTGCCGCGTTCAGGCCCACTACACCGCCGCCGAGAATGCCCACCCGGCCCCTCGCCACCCCCGGGACGCCGCCCAGGAGAACGCCGCGACCGCCGAACGGCTTCTCGAGGTACTTGGCGCCTTCCTGCACGCTCAAGCGCCCTGCGATTTCACTCATTGGTTTCAAGCATGGCAGCGTGCCATCCGGCATCCGGATCGTCTCGTATGCAACGCCTTTTATCTTGCGCTCCAGGAGCGCGCGAGTCTGCTGCTCGTCCGCCGCCAGGTGGAGGTAGGTAAAAAGCACTTGGCCCTCTTTGAGGAGCGGGTATTCCTCCGGCTGCGGCTCCTTGACCTTGATTATCATGTCACTGTCGGCGAAGATTTTGTTCCGATCCGCCTCGATCCGCGCCCCCGCTGCCTTGTATTCGGCGTCATCGAAACCTGCATCCGTGCCGGCTCCAGCCTGAATAACCACTTGGTGCCCATGGGAAACGTACGCCTGTACGCAATGAGGCGTCATGCCCACTCGATACTCGTGCCTTTTGATTTCCTTGACGCAGCCCACCTTCATTTGCCACCTCCTACGAAAACTGCAGAATCTCACCTAGATTGCTACGATTATCGCAGTTGTAGCATACCAAAGCTGCTAAATCAAGCATTATTTGCCGGAACTACCTCACGTAGCCCACGTCTTCGTTTGCGGAAGTCCGGTTCGGGAAGGATCCCGCCAAGAGGGTTGCTTCCAACAGCGAGGTTGAGGAGCACGCGGAACTCCCCTATTCTGAACGCCTCGTGGTCAGTCTTTCATATGCTTTACCCGAAGAAGTCTTTTTTATGGCCGACAAACCGCATGACAGCAGTCTCGTCCCACGCAACGGCAACGCCGTGATAGACATCGGCAAAAGCTCCTGAACCAGAGTAAGCCCTGCCGACAGGGCGTTCGTGCTCGTGGCTTCCCGACCTGTTTCTCAAGTCAATCCAACTGGATACGTTAACGTAGTTCGTGCCTCTGGCCATCTCGAGAATACTGATCTCCTCGCATGCAGGCCAGAACGCCGGCCACGCTCCCTTGCCGCGCGAGAGACTGACCCTCGGCTCGATTTCCTCGCCGTCCTTGAGGATCGAGTGTTATGAAATACCCTTTCTAATCATGCCCCAAGCCGTTGGCACCGTTGCCGATCTCCGCTGTCCAGTTGGACCAGTCGGCCTTAGGACGGTCGTCCGCCCAAACCAGCTGCCTGTTCTGAGACCACAAGGAAGGAGCAAACGCACACGGCAGGGTGAGAAAAGAGCGGCTCCTTTTATGCTATCACCTCGTTGCCGCTCATGCGTGCACATGGTAGAACATTTCGGATAGGAGGCGACGGTGATCTACGAGCTGCGACAGTACAGGGTGAAAAAAGGCAAGATGAAGCAGTGGTTGAAATTGATGGACGAACAGATCGTCCCCTTCCAGGCATCCCAGGGAATGGTGATTCCAGCGGGCTTTTCCGCGCCCAAAGAAAAGAACCTGTACGTGTGGTTGCGAAGGTTCAAGAACGAGGCGGAAAGGAAGCGCCAGTATCGCAAGGTCTATGAAAGCGACCACTGGAAAAAGGTGATAGCACCGCAGGTTGACGTACTCCTCGACACCTCGGCCATTGTCGTGATCGACCTCACGCCGGCGGCCTGGTCGATGCTGCAGTAGACACCTGGGATCAGAATCCGGCCGCGACAACGGCCTCAGGGAGTTGAATGAATGCCTCAGCTTTCCAGGCGCCTGACCGCGAGCGAATAACCACGGAAAAATCCCTCGTGTCCACTCATTCGTTGCAACGGCCATCCAGACCCCGATCAAGCCCCCCACGAGCAGCGGGGAAGTAGATGTCCCCGGCCCCTTCAAGGTCGGGCTGACGATGGCATTGAAGTCCGTGCCGGCACCTGAACAATGGAAACCAGGAGAACGGTCGCGGCCAAGACCGACAAACTTCCGGTTGAACGAGAAGATACTCAACAGCGCCCATTTGAAAAGCTGGATTGCAAGGATCGTGACTAGGGAGGTGTGAGCAATTCAGCGGTAAATAAGCGTACCCCTTCTCGGCCTGCGCCTGCTTGCCTGCAGGGAATTGGGATAGATCGAGCGAGAGCGTCGTCAGTTTCAGCGGGCTCGTGAGAGCTTCAAAAGACGCTCCGCGTTCCCGTGCGAGATCATCTCCAGAGCCGATGGGCTTATCGGCGCGGTGTTGAGCAAGAGCCTGCCGGATGCATTCGGGCTGTATGGGTAATCGACCGCAAACAGGATTCGCTCGGGACCGAAGACCATCAGCGCGCACAACAAGGGCGGGATCGTAAAATAACCGCTCGTCGTGAAATGAAAATTCGTGCGGAAATAGTCGCTCACACGGCGCTGAAGGTGGGAAGCGGCGCGGCTCAGGAGAAGGTCAGATCGGGCAAGGCAGTACGGGATGAACTCTCCCATGTGTCCGATGATGACCTGCAGCTTTGGGAAGAGATCGAACACTCCCGCCACGACCAGCCTGAGGCTGTGGAGACCCATTTCAGCGTGCCATCCCCAGCCGGCGATGGACAGGGAATATGCGACTGCATCAGGCAAGCCTCTGTAGTAGGCGTCGAACACCGCGGCTGGTGGCGGCGCCGGGTGAAGATACAGCGGGACGCCGAGTCTTTCAGCCTCGGCAAGCACCGGCTCGAACCGCCGGTTATCGAGGAACTCTCCGTCAAAGGTCCCATCGATCATGGCGCCGACGAATCCGAGCTTCCCAACGCAGCGCTGCAACTCAGCGGCGGCGCTTTCAGGATCTTCGAGAGCGAGGGTGGCGAATCCGCGGTAACGCCCCGAATGGCGGCTCACCGCCTCCGCAAGAAAGTCGTTGGCTTCACGCACCCGCGCGGTCGCGGAACCGGGATCAGCTCTTCCTGGCCCTTCGACAGCGGACAGCGACAGCACCTGGATATCTATCCCTGCCGCATCCATGTCAGCGAGCCTGCCCTCTCCGAGGTCGCTGAGCTTTCTGCCGACTTCCACCATGTACTGACCCGTTGCTCCGCCAGATGCCGCTTCGGGCAAGCCGGCGTGTGAAATCGGTGTTGAAAAATGCTCCTCAATGGCAATTGTTTGCATTGCGCTCCTCCGCTCTTGTTTTGGTGTGGCGCCCTATCCTATTCAAACCAATTTTCACTGCGGACAGACAATCATGCAAGATGAACTCAATGATCCTGTATTCTTGGACGCCGGCGAGCTTCATCGGGTCCTGGCTGAAATACCCTTCAACTTCGTAAACAAAAAGCCCTTTCATTATGATGACCCCTTCGGCCGAGGAAGCTTTCGGGCCGGACGCCAGGATCTCCCCCCCCCGCGAAGCCTTTCGCCACGTAGCGCTGGTGTTCCCTTATCAACTCTTGGAGCCTTGCCGGGTCAACTGAAAGCGGTTCATGAAAGGTTCTTTCGATCATGAAATACTTCATGATTGGCATCGTGACCCCCGGTGATCACCGCATCAACAAGTGCCAATTAGAAAAGCGACAGAAGTTTTTTTATGGGTCAACTTGACCGCGTGCCCTTCCTTTGGGAGCGCTGGCGTCCGAATTGGGCCAGTAGCCCGGACCCAGCCCTTGAAGCGAACCTGGAGGGTCATGGGAACACAGTGAGTCGACCAGGCCATGAAACGCGCTTCTTGCCCTTTTTTTCTTGCGCACCTCCATGTCCGTGGTTCCACCGGCAAAATCCGCTTGAAATCCTGCGGCTTATCCCCGAACACTATCATAACTGGTTTTGCGATCGGTCTTCCCGTCGACGAACACTGGGCCGATATCTCCGGCCAGAAATCTCCGCACATAGGGCGTCGCCATCCCGCTCGACCGTCCCGACGCTGAGGTCGGTCTGGCCAAGTTTTCTATATTCCATTTGCCTGGAGTTGTACCATTATATTCCCTGCATCTCCAAGTCGAAGTTCGCGAGGAGAAGAGCAATGCCCAAACTCGAGATCAGCAAGGTCCACGACGCTTATGCACAAAGTGGGTCGTGTCCGCTGTGCGTGCTCATGGACAGCGCGGAACGCACGTACCTCCTCTCGTTCCAGCACTCGCGTGTTATGGAACCTAACGTCCGAGTGAAAACGAACGAGATCGGTTTTTGTCCCGATCATCTCGGAAAGCTCTACCAGGGGGAAAACAAGCTCGGTCTCGGGCTGGTCTTACTCACGCACCTGCAGGAAAAAACGATAGATCTCCACGCGGCCCTCGACGGATCCATCGAGGCCGCGCAGGCAAAAGCACGGGAACGCGCGAAGCGCATCCACCAGATTATTGGTTTGATAGAAAGCCTGCGGGACTCCTGCTTCATTTGTAACCTGCTCGGCAAGGACCTCATCCGATACACGTGGACAATCCTGTACCTTTGGCGAAAGGATCCGACGTTTCCTGAGGTGTACGGCGCTTCCCGCGGCTTCTGTTTGAGCCACTTCTGCGCGGTTCTTGCCACCGCCTCCGACATTCTGCGCGGAGATCCACTCAGCCGGTGGTTGAAGGAAACAGTGCCTTTGATGAAGAAAGCACTGGATGGGCTGGAGAAAGACCTGCTTGCCTTCACGCAGCTCCACCAGGCAGGAAACCGGAGCCTCGGCACGGACGAGGAACGAACCGCCCTGGCACGCACTGTTCAGATGTTTGCTGGAAGTATTCAGAAGCAATAAGCCATAACTCATGGTATTATTGACTCACGGGGGGCAAAAATGAAACGTCTGCAGCTGTCGTTTGTCGTTCTTCTGCTAGGCGGGCTGTTGGCGGTCACCGCACAACCCCAGGCTCAAGGAAGGACGGTATGGGAGCGGAACCTCGTATACTACACGGACAAGGACAACGCCCTTAGGCTGGACCTTGTGCAGCCGGCAGACGCGGCAGGGCCTCTTCCTACCCTTATCTTCCTTTCCGCTCCGGCCTCCAACGCGAGATCGACGTATGCCTCGCAGGTTGCAAGCGCGGCGCAACGGGGTTACGTCGGCGTCACCATCGACTACCATGATATCGAGATTGAAGACCACGGAAAAGCTCGCTACCCATTTCCGACCCAGCTCCTCGACGTTAAGCGCGCCATCAGATGGCTGAAAGTCAACGCGGAGAAGTATCACGTAGATCCGCAGGAAATTGGCGTTGTCGGCTGGTCCTACGGCGGGTATCTTGCTTTGATGGCAGGGCTCACAGGGCCGGGGGACGGGTTCGAGCCCGCTGGGGAAGGAGTAGACACGAAAGTCCAGGCAGTAGCAAGCCTTGCGGGTTTCATCGACTGGACGAAAATGGACGAATCCGAGGCGTCATGGAGCCTCGGCGGCTCGGTGGAAGACATCCCGGATGTCTACACGAAGGCAAGCCCGCTGACGTACGTCCGGTCGGATGCTCCACCGGTGCTTCTTCTCTACGGTAAGCTCGACTCCGTTGCGCCGTCGGAGGATGCGGCGGCGCTCGATCAGAAGCTCGCGGATGCGGGGGCCCAGCACTCCCTCTACGTCATCAACGAAGCAGACCACCTCCAGATGTCGGGGTACGCGGACAAGGGGATCGTCTGGGGCTTCTTCGACGAGAACCTGAAACCGAAATCCAACTAGGCTTGACTGTCCGCATCCCTAGCCGTACCCTCTTCGACAGCTCGCTGAAAGGGGGTTCCCATGTCAGACACCATCGAAAAGGTCGCTTCGAAGAGGCAGATGAAGGAGTTCGTTAAGTTCCCTTATACGCTGTACCGCAAGGACTCCAACTGGGTGCCGCAGCTTCTCAGCGACGACTACAAAAAGCTGGACCAGACCAGGCACCCATTTTGGGAGCACGCCGAGGGAGCTTTTTTCCTGGCGCGCCGAGACGGCGTCGTCGTCGGACGGATTGGCGGCATTCATGACCGGATCTGGGAAGAGACGCACAAGGAGAAGGCGGCCTATTGGGGCTGGTTCGAATGCATCGATGATGAAAAGGTGGCCCGACTGCTGTTCGACGCCGCATTCGATTTCGGACGCAAAAGAGGGTGCACGCGGATCATAGGGCCCATGTCGCCGAACGCGAATGATTTGATCGGCACCCAAATCGAAGGATTCGATGGCTCTCCCGTCATCATGATGTCCTATAACCCCTCCTACTATGATCGCCTCATCCAATCGTACGGAAACCGCAAATGGAAGGACCTCGTGGCGTGGCTGATGGACAACCCCGAGATCCCCGAGCGGCTGGCAAAGATCATGCCGAGGGTGGAGGCGAAGGGCGGGTTCAAGATCCGAACTGTCAACATGAAAGATTTCAAGGGAGAGTACGATCGGTTCCAGGAGCTGTATAACTCCTACGAACAGGTCAACGCGGTGTTCACCCCCATGACGCCCAAAGAGATGGCTGCAACTGCGAAGGACCTTAAGATGGGGATTGATCCCGATCTGGTGTTCTTCGCGGAGGTGGAGGGAAAGATCGTCGGTGTCTCCCTCACCATGCCGGACTTCAACGTCGGATACAAAGCCGCGCACGGCCACCTGTTCCCCCTGGGCATCTACTATCTTCTCACGGCGAAGAAGAGGACCCACCTTGTGCGCACGCTGAGCATGGGCGTGCTCAAGGAATATAGAAACCGGGGGATCGATCTTGCGTTCTACTATCATAGTTACAAGAACGGCGTGCCCAAGGGGTACACGGCGGTAGAAATGTCCTGGGTCGAGGAAGACAACGCCGCAATGACCAACACGGCAATGAAGCTCGGTGGAAAGGCGTATCGGAAGTACCGGGTCTACGAGAAACCGCTGTAGAAAGCTCGCCGCGGCGCGTCACCGGAAATCGTGACTGCCCGCGGTGATTTCCCTTTCTTCTGTAACGAACTCCGGCCTCCAGAACGACTCGGCAACGAGGTGAACCACACCTTCTGCAACCTGGAGCCGTCCCGTCACGCCGAGCAGCCAGCTTGTGAGGATCAGGCTGCGGTATTGTTTAAAGACCTTCTCCCACACCACCAGGTTCGCAAAGCCGCTCTCGTCTTCCAGCGTCATGAAAAGGACGCCCGACGCGGTACCCGGCATCTGCCGGCATATGGCGCACCCGGCCATCGAGACCTTTCTGCCGTGCTCCATCCTAGAGATGGCGGCCGCATCAGGGAGCCCCTCCCGTTCTAGACGCTCACGGTATTGCTCCATGACGTGCCCTCTCGGACTTTGATCCGACGCGAAGTAGTCCCAGGTAATCTCCTCAGCCGCGCTCAGGGGCCGGAAGGTCGGAGTCTGCTCGAACTCTCCGACGAGCTGGTTGGTGGGACACTCGCTCTGGTCCAGTACTCCCCAGAGGGCATCCCGGCGCTGCGTGTCGAAACGATCAAAAGCTCCCACTTCCGCCAGCCTTTCCAGGGAATCACTAGGAAGCTTGCAAAAGGACATAAAGTCCGACAGGGCCGATGCCCGCCCCACCGTCAGCTCGCCGGTGCGCGCGCGCGTACGCCATGCCTGGATGTGCTCCCAATCCCCTTCCCCGAGGCCTTTGACGTAACGCAAGCCAATGCGTACTGCGTAGTCGGATTCCCGGTCCGAGCGCTCCTGGGTGCGGTCCACGGTCCCTTTCCACCTCTCCTGTATAAGGTCCGGCCCCCCGCCCGGTCGTTCCAGAGTGCAGTCCCAGTGGCTCTGGAGAATGTCTACGGGCAGGAATTTGACGCCATGACGCTTCGAATCATCGATCACTGTCGCCGGGGAATAAAAGCCGAACGGCCATGCGTTCAGGAGAGCGCACGCGAACACGACCGGGTAATGGCATTTGACATACGCCGTGGCGTAGGCAATGAGCGCGAAACTCGCGGCGTGCGACTCGGGGAATCCGTACTCTCCGAAACCGAGGATTTGGCTGAAAACCCTTTCAGCAAACTCCGGCTTTATGCCCTTGGTAACCATGCGGGACACCAAGCGGTCATGATGATGCTCGATCCGCCCGCGCTGCTTCCACGCGGCCATATCACGACGGAGCTGATCAGCTTCCCCCGGGGTGTAGTCAGCCGCCACCACCGCGAGCTTCATCACCTGTTCCTGGAAAAGCGGGATGCCCAGCGTCTTTCTAAGGACATGCTCGAGGCTGGGATGGGGATAGGTGACCTCCTCGGTTCCGGCACGCCTCCTGAGGTACGGGTGAACCATTCCCCCGGTTATCGGTCCGGGCCGCACAAGACTGACTTCGATTACGAGGTCGTAGTAGCTGCGGGGTTTCAGGCGCGGGAGCATGGCCATCTGAGCGCGGCTCTCGATCTGGAATACGCCAACGGTGTCCCCTCGACACGCCATGTCGAAAAGCTCCGCGTCATTTGGCGGGATGGTTGCTAGCGTCAGGTCCTTGCCATAGTGGCTCTGAAGCAGCCGAAAGGAGTAGTCGAGATGCGTCAGCGACCCAAGACCGAGGAGGTCCACCTTGAAGAGGTTCATCGTCTCGATATCCGTTTTATCCCACTGGATGATGGTGCGGTTCTCCATGGTGGCATTCTCGATAGGAACGATGGTGTCCACGGGGTCGGTGCCGAGGAGAAAGCCGCCCGGATGGATAGAGAGGTGGCGCGGAAAACCGACGATTTCCTGAGTCAGCTCTACCATGTGTTTTCGGAGGCTGTCCGGAAGTTCGACTCCGGCTTCCCTGAATATTGCCGCTAGGTCGCCATCCCAGTGAGGAAGGAGTTTGGAACATTGGTCGAGCGCGGTTTCAGGAATGCCGAACGCCTTTCCCACCTCTCTGACTGCGGAACGCGTGCGGTAGCGGACCACGTTGGCCACCATTGCCGCGCGATCCCTGCCGTATTTCTCGTACATGTGTTGAATGACTTCCTCCCGCCGGTTGTGCTCGATATCCAAGTCGATGTCTGGAGGTTCCGCCCTTTCCCGGGAGAGGAATCTTTCGAAGAGCAGGTTCATCTGAACGGGGTCCACCGATGTGACTCCAAGGCAGTAGCAAACCACCGAGTTGGCCGCGGATCCCCGACCCTGGCAGAGGATCCCTTTCTCCCGACAGAACCTGACCAGCTCCCACATCGTCAGGAAGTATCCGCAATAATCCAGCTCGTCGATAAGCGAGAGCTCCTTTTCGAGAAGCGCTCTTGCGCTTTCCGGGATGTCACCTCGGTAGCGATCCCGAGCGCCTTGGAAGGTGACGTGACGGAGCCACGTTAGCGTTGTGAACCCCTGGGGAACCGCTTCATCAGGGTACTTGTAGACGAGCTCCGCCATGGAGAAGCGACACCTCGCCGCTACCTCCAAGGATGCCTCCACAAGCTCAGGCGTTTTGCTATAAAGGCGAGCGAACGATGACGGGGCCTCGAGCGCATGTTTGTCATTCGGATAAAGCATAGTCCCCGCCTCACGCAGCGTGGTCCCGTTCCTGATGCACACGAGGACGTCCTGGAGCCTCCGCCGATCAGGGGCATGGTAGAGAACCTCCGTGGCCGCGACGAGAGGGGTTGAGAATCGGGCCGCGGTAGCCCGTGTGGCGTACTCGCGTGCCCCGTCATCAACCCATCGATGCCGTGAGACGACTGCGTAGAGCCGATCACCGAATGCGTCCTTGAGGGTGTCGAGTCCTGATTCACGCAACGAAGGGTTCACCTGGTCATCAGGCCAGAGTGCAACGAGTCCCGGAGAGCTTTCTGCCACTTCTTCCTGTGAAACGAGGCATGTACCTTTGGGATTCCTGAGATGGCCTTTAGAGACCAGGCGGCATAGGTTTGCGTACCCGGCCCGGTTCTGCGCCAGGAGCACCAAGGAGGAACCGTCCATGAGAGAGACCTGGCTCCCTGTGATGAGCTTGACCCCGTGCTTGCGGGATTCGTCGAACGCCCGAACCATGCCGTAGACGCCGTTACGGTCGGTGATAGCTATTGCCGGCAGCCCGAGCTGGGCGGCTCTTTCCACAACCTCCTCGGGATGGCTGGCGCCTTCGAGAAACGAAAAGTTGGTCTTGCACCACAACGGAACGTACACGGCCGTCTGCTTCAGTCTACGACGCCTTGGAGCCAGGAGAAGTCGGTCAAGCCGTCGATAAAGACCCAAAGGATGCCGGCGGTCGAATCACGATAGGAGTAGCGTCGAAGGAAAGGTGCCTCTGATTCCTCCGTGCCCCACCATGAACCGGACACGATGGACACCTCGGACAAGGCCGTGGTTTTCCGGTAGTCAAGCGGAATACGCATAGAGCTGAAAAAGATCCTTCGTACCGCTATAGGAGCTTTTCCCCGTGGGGCGGGGTCTTTTCCTTCTGAAGCCCCTCTACGTGGTGCGGGCAGAACGGGCCGCTTTTGAGGAACCCAACGGAAGGACCTTTCCGGCAGATAGGAGTCATCCAGGCGTGCAAAGGTCACCGAATCGTTTCCGAAACGGGCCCGGAGGGCAGCGAAAAGCTGAGCGCCAGCCTTGAGGTCCCGGCCCCGTACAGCAAAAAGCTCCTCCTGGATTCGCGAAGGTTGGGCTCTTTCCGAGCAAATCTCGATGTGCTCTATTCCTGAGGCGAACTGGCAGGCAGAAAGGCGAAGCAAGATGAGGCGTCGCAGCAAAGGCGTCTGAAGCGTGGGCACAGCAGGGCGGATGACGTGAGTGGTGATGTCCCCATCCTCGGTGCGAAGGGTAAGCGCAAGCCCTGAGATCACTTGGCGCTCCGATCTAGCGCGGCCTGTCTCGATTGCCAGCATCTCATCCACCTGGGGCATCAGCAGCTGGAGGTCTCCAGATGGAGAGTCCAGGCGACGAGTGTTGGGCACGGCCTCCGATAGGGTGCGGCGCTGAACTGGCAGCGGGTCATCCGAGAGTATCGCCCGGTGCAACGCTCCTGCTTCCTTGCCGAACCGCCGTACGATTTCCGCTTCCGGGAGCCCCACGAATCGTTTTATGGTTTTAACCTCGAGCTTATGCAGCGCATTCTTGGCTTTCGCGGAGAGCGGGAGGGTTTCGATCGATGATTTGTACGTCTGCGAGAGCTCTTCAGCGGGGGAAGCAAACACCAGCGAGTACGACCGGGAGCGGGCAACAATGTAGGTGCCGAATCGCGTAAACCCGATCACGACGCACGCAGCAAAGCCCTCCGCGGCAAGCGCGCCGCGCACCATTTCCGCCCATTTGGACTCAGAGGGAAAAAGGGAATGAAGCCCGTCCAACGAAACCCAGAACGCGTCTGTATCGAACGGGCACTGTTCCACATCCGGGGTGAATGCGGAAAGAAGCCTTGTGATACGCGTCCCCGCCTGCGCTATCCGTTCCTTAGGGACCGCTCTGGCACGCAGGCTCGGAACCAGGGACAGAGCGTTGGCATATCTCATGCCAGGAGCCAAACCCTTTCCCCGGGCTTCCTTATTGATTGCAAGGAGTGGACTCTGCGGCCGTTCCTCTTTGGTGACCGCAACGGGCGCTCCTTGCCAGGCGGGGTTGTCTCTCAGGAGAATCTGAAGGGCTATCCGTTCAATGCTGATACATCCCCGAAGGGCCATGATAGTGCCTGTTCTGCTGTGAGCTGAGGTTCGAGCGCTTGTCCTTGATGGTATAAATCTTAACGGTGGACGGATCTGACCGCATAACACATCCTCGAAGCGAAATCCGCGAGCCCAGGGATAGATCCTCCCGGCGCTTGCGAGTCAGGAAGACCACCGCGCAAAGGTTTCTTTCCGCGACCTTGAGGATTCGGCCCAGTGATGAGTCAGTGACGTTCCAGCGTCCTTCGGCGTCCACGATCACAAGACCGATGGCTCCCGATCTGACGAGCCATTCTGCGGCAGTCAGGGATTCTGTTTCTCCGCCGGCACGGACAACGGTCAAGGCTGAAAGGTCGATGCCCCTTTCGAGAAGGTCAGGAGGGAAAAAGATGGATTCCGTCCCAGCTACCCAGGCAACGGGTTCGTTGAGGGCCTGAGCCTCTGCGATGATCTCAACTGCGAAACTGACCGCGCCTGAAGGAGCTTCCTCGGAAATTTCCGAGAGGATTCCGACAAGGTTGTCATATTTCCAGGACCCTCCGCCGACTGTCGTCTTCAGGAGTGCCGCGCGAAACACGGGAAGGGTGGCAAGAGACGGCGGTGCAGGCGAGTCCAGAGGCATCGTTCTAATAGGGTAACATATGTTTAGTAGTTTGTCAAGTCGACCGACAAGGCTTCTTACTTTTTCCCGTTTGTATATTCGGAAGGCTAACGAAATCAGGGAAAAGAAAGGACCAAAGGCGGGGCAAGCTCTGAGCGTCGGGGTGGGTCAATTTTAGAGCGTTGTCAAGAAAAACGAAGTACTCCCAGGTTCCTCGGCACCGCTCTGCCCACGGTCTCGCCGTTGAGGTTTTGAGCTCATTGCGCTGGTTCGTTCACGAAGAAGGCGAGAGTCGCTCGACCGACCGTCCCCGCCCTTTGACACTCCCCTCGTATTTGTGTACTGTATTCATACGTCAGGCGGTCGTGTTACGAAGCTTGGCGGCATACGAACGAGTGAACAGGGCATAAAGTCCTCGCGGCGGCCTCACCGGCGACTCCTCCGAAAATACACTCACAACCTGCCGGATACCACCGGATCTCCTGACACGACATCACGGTAGTAAGGAATACAATGACTTTCTCAGATTTTTCTCTCGCACCGGAGCTGCAGGCTTCGGTGCGCCACGCGGGGTTCGATCAGCCGACCCCCATCCAGCGTGAAGCCCTCCCGCCCACCCTCGAAGGAAGCGACATCTTGGCGAGCGCCGAGACCGGAAGCGGCAAGACCGCAGCCTTTCTCCTTCCCATCATGAATCGTTTGCTCCCTATGCAGCGCGGAGCGACCCGTGCGCTCGTAATCGCCCCGACCCGCGAACTGGCCGCGCAGATCGTCGAGCATTTTCGACTGCTCGCGCGCGGCACACACCTGACCTGCGCCGCGGTGCACGGAGGTGTTGCGATGGGCGCCCAAGAGCGCGCATTTCGAAAAGGCGTAGACATGTTGGTTGCGTGCCCGGGCAGGCTTCTCGACCACTTGCGTAACAGCTACGCCGACCTGTCTTCCGTTGAGTTCCTCGTAGTCGACGAGGCTGACAGGATGCTGGACATGGGTTTTCTTCCTGATGTCAAGCGAGTCCTGGCGCGCGTCCCGAAAAAAAGGCAGACCTTCTTCTTCTCCGCCACGCTGCCCCCCGCCGTCGTTACGCTGTCACGGGAAATGCTGCAGGACCCGGTCCGCCTAAATATTGACAGGAAACCCGCGGCTGCAAGCGGGATTACGCACTCCGTGTTTGCCGTCCCTGCCCAGGGCAAGTCCCAGCTTTTCCTCAAGCTGCTTGCGAAGGGTATATCAGGTAGCGTCCTGGTATTCACGCGCACCAAGCACAGGGCGAACCGGCTCGCCGATTTCCTGGACAAGAACGGCGTTCCGTGCGCGAGAATCCACGGCAACCGTAGCCAGTCTCAGCGGACGGCCGCGCTGTCTGGATTCAAGCAGGGCAGATTTCAGGTCTTGGTAGCGACCGATATCGCGGCGCGCGGGATCGACGTCGAGGCTTTGCGATCCGTCGTCAACTTCGATGTGCCGAATCAACCGGAGGACTACATCCACAGGGTCGGCCGCACGGCTCGCGCGCGGCTGAAAGGCGACGCCTATACGCTTGTTTCTCCAGAAGAAGAGAGGAGCTTCGGCGCCATCGAGCGGGCGCTTGGCCACCGCCTTCCCCGGCGGAAAGTGGAGAGTTAACGGCTTACAGGGGGATAGAACAAAAACGAAGAGGGGGGCCGACCAGCCCCCCTCTTTTTGTCCAATACTTAGTTTCTGTTTTCGATTAATACCGGTCGCGGTTGTACCCGCCGCCGCCGCCGCCGCGGGATTCTTCACGAGGCTTCGACATGTTCACGGTGAGGTTCCTTCCCTCAAGCAACGTGCCGTTGAGGGCGGCGATTGCCTTCTCAGCCTCTTCCTGTGTCCCCATCTCGACGAATCCGAAACCGCGCGAGCGGTTGGTTTCCCGATCGGTGATGACCTTTGCCGATTCCACGTTCCCGTGACCGGCGAACAGCTGCTGTAACTGGGAATCCGTAACTGAGTACGCAAGTCCGCCGACATACAGTTTCTTGTTCATGTGCTCCTCCTTGGAGTCGTGTGCATCATCGCCCTTCGCTTCTTACCGTCTCAGGAGCGAACATGCCAGGATCTCCAATAGGATACCGCTGTCCGGTCGAATGTTCCTCAGTGGTAGAATCGGAAAGGTCCGATTGACTGTAAGGAGCGTACGTTTATGCAGCAGAAAAGTCAACTACAAATTCCCGATTCCTGAAACGACGTTTCTGGCTTCTCAGAACGCGTGACCGCTTCGCACGATGATCGTAGACCCCTAGGAAGAGATCGATTCGTTGTCGAGCCCGACGTCGAGGGAGAGTATCGAGGGCCCCCGAGAAACGAACCGTTGCCCTGAGCCTTCGCTATCCGGGCTGCAATCCTCCGCAAAGACGGCGTGGCATGGAGAGGGAGATCAGCGAAATCGTGGGTTAGCAAAACCGCCCTGCCAGGACGTGGCCGTTAACGAGACTCAGAGAATTGTTTTCGAGTCGCACCCAGAGCTTTATTGTTGAATCTCTTGCGAACGCGGCTTGATACTTTCGATCCACCTTGTCTCATTAGAGGTCGGTTGATCTTTGCATTTCGAATCGAGGTGTGCTAATCGATCGGCAAGCAAATGAGCCTGGCAACGACAGGGTTTGGCGTCGCGCGCCCTTGGGAGGGAACGCCGGGAGACTTTCGTTCCTTCCCTCGCGAGAGTTTCCACCTCTTCCCATTTTAGAGCCGGAAAAGGACCTTCTTGTTGGCCGAGAACCGTCCAGACAAAACCCTCTTGGGATGATATATCTCCATCGTGGACTCGGATGTCGTGATCGTGGGTGCAGGTTTGGCGGGCCTCGTGGCGGCCAACGAAATAGCGGCGGCGGGACGGAAGGTGATCATTGTAGACCAGGAACCGGAGAGCTCTGTAGGAGGACAGGCGTTCTGGTCCTTCGGAGGGCTTTTCTTGGTGAATTCGCCCGAACAGAGGCGGTTGGGGATACGGGATTCCTACGACTTAGCCCTCCGAGACTGGATGGGAAGCGCGGGATTCGACCGGCAAGAGGATTTCTGGCCCAGGCAGTGGGCGCAGGCGTACGTGGGCTTCGCGGCTGAAGAGAAGAGGGCTTGGCTGCGTTCGCTGGGCATCCGCATCTTCCCGGTCGTAGGATGGGCGGAGCGCGGCGGCTACCAAGCCACAGCCCACGGAAACACTGTTCCCCGGTTTCACATCGCATGGGGGACTGGCCCAGGAGTCCTTGAACCGTTTCTGCGAGGCGTGCGGGAAGCCGAGAAGCAAGGGCTCGTCACCTTCCGTTTCCGCCACCGAGTGAGCGGCCTTCGCGTCTCTGGGTCCACTGTGGAGGGCGTGTACGGAGATATCATCGAGGACAGCGGCGCCGCTCGTGGCGTTGCGAGCTCCCGTTCGGCGGTCCGGTCTTTCGAGCTTCGTGCACAGGCGGTCATTGTCTCATCTGGAGGCATGGGCGGAAATCACGACCTCGTGAGACTCTACTGGCCGAAAGATCTCGGAGAGCCTCCCCGCAGGATGCTCCAGGGAGTGCCGGATTCCGTCGACGGAAGCATGCTTGCTGCACTCGAGAAGTGCGGAGGCCATCTCATCAATCTCGACCGGATGTGGCACTACCCCGAGGGGATCCAGAGCCTCGCGCCGGTTTGGAGCCGCCATGGTATTCGCATCCTCTCGGGGCCCTCGCCGCTGTGGCTCAACGCCACGGGCCGCCGTCTTCCCTCTCCGCTGTTTCCGGGATTCGACAGCCTCGGAGCCCTGCGTTGCATAACTTCCGCGGGTCGCGACTACTCGTGGTTCGTGCTCAACCAGCGTATCATAAGGAAAGAGTTCGCGCTGTCAGGCTCGGAGCAGAACCCCGACCTGGCCAGCGGCAGCCTTATGCAGGTTGCCCGATCCAGGCGCGGCCGCAGGGCTCCACTTCCGGTAGAGGCTCTCAAGGAAAAAGGCGAGGATTTCATCGTCCGCCCCAACCTGGCGCAGCTCGTGCATCGAATGAACGAACTCTCTGGGGAGGATATCATCGACTTCAAAGTCGTGGAGCAGGAGACGCGGGCGAGGGACGGCGAGGTCGAAAATCCTTTCGGCAAGGACGCGCAAATGACCGCCATCCGGGGAGCACGGGCCTACGTAGGGGACCGGCTCATCCGTGTTACACGGCCGCATCGACTGCTCGATACTCGCGCGAGTCCCTTGATCGCCGTGCGCTTACGGATTGTCACCCGCAAGACCCTGGGCGGAGTTGAGACCGACCTGAACTCACGTGTCATCGGTAGGGACGGCAAGCCCATCGCGGGGCTCTATGCGGCGGGGGAGGTCGCCGGGTTCGGAGGAGGCGGCCTGCACGGATACCGGGCGCTGGAAGGCACGTTCCTGGGGGGCTGCATCTTCTCCGGTCGGTCCGCCGGCAAGGCAGCCGCATCGGCGGTTGTGTAGCTCCAGAATGAACAAATAAAAAAGCCTGGCAACGACCTACTCTCCCACCGTCATGCGGCAGTACCATCGGCGCGGCAGGGCTTAACTTCCGTGTTCGGGATGGGAACGGGTGGTTCCCCTGCGCCATAGTCACCAGGCAATATCAACTCAAGGAAAGCAACGAAGAGCGAGAGCGTTGGGGGGGGGTTGGCCCCCGCGAGCGAAGGGCGCTGGCAGCCGCCGTTTTGGCTTCTGGTGAGCCTGTGCAACGGCTGGCGCCTGGCGCCATGCGCCCCAGTTCTGCTGGGCAGAAATGGGGGGGAAAATATGGTCAAGCCTCACGGTAAATTAGTACTGGTCGGCTGAGTGCGTTACCGCACGTAGACCTCCAGCCTATCGACCTGGTTCTCTCCCAGGTACCTTCAGGGGAGTTAAACTCCCAGGGTTGCTTCATCTTGAGGCGGGTTTCCCACTTAGATGCTTTCAGCGGTTATCCCTTCCGAACTTGGCTACCCTGCGCCTACCCTTGGCAGGATAACAGGCACACCAGAGGTTCGTCCATTTCGGTCCTCTCGTACTAGAAACAGCTCCTCTCAAGCAACCAACGCCCATGGCAGATAGGGACCGAACTGTCTCGCGACGTTCTGAACCCAGCTCACGTACCGCTTTAATTGGCGAACAGCCAAACCCTTGGGACCTGCTCCAGCCCCAGGATGCGATGAGCCGACATCGAGGTGCCAAACCTTGCCGTCGATGTGAACTCT
>Ga0326728_10011286_pt1 | contig 20497 bp, 19 predicted proteins | sample MB3enrmetagenome_FD_207602 | JGI IMG/M metagenome (GOLD analysis project Ga0326728, IMG submission 207602) | Lab enriched peat soil microbial communities from McLean, Ithaca, NY, United States - MB31MN | ecosystem: Environmental > Terrestrial > Soil > Wetlands > Peat | place: USA: New York... | reverse complement strand
GATGCGAATCCAGTGCATTTCGCGGCTCTTGCCGACCATTTCCTTGCCGACAATCGGGATGTTATTTTCGCTTTGACAGGCGATCATGCAGGCGGAGCAACCGACGCATCGGTTTAAATCGATGGACATGCCCCATTGATGCAGGGCCAGTTTTTTGGCTTCATCCAGCGGGTTGGGGTAAAGCGGCAACTCGACGGGAGGCGCTTCCGGTCTCATGCCTTTGGCAAAGCCGGGATGCTGGCGGAATTGGTCCAAATTGGCTTCCCGCACCACAGGCCGGCCTTCCATGTGCCAATGGCTCTGGGTATTGGCCAATTCATAGCTCAGGTCTTTGGTGTTGTAGAGTTCTGCGCCCGACGCGTAATAGGGAGTTTCACTGGTGCGGAGGGGATAGGCGTTGAAACCAGCGCCCCGGCCGACGCGCCCGGTCTTTTCCCGTCCATAACCCAGGGCCAGTCCGACAGTGTTATCCGCCATGCCGGGCTGGACCCAAATCGGGCCGCGCAAAACGAAGTGGCCCAGCTTGATGTCAACCATGTAATTGAAAAACTTTTGATTCTGGCCGAGGCGCTCCGTGAAAACGCCCAAATCCCGGGCCGTTTTGGGGCTGATCAAAACGGCGTTGTCCCAAGCAAGCTTGGTGATCGGGTCGGGCAGTTCCTGCAACCAGCCGTTGTTGTTGTGGCGTCCGTCATCCATCTTGGCATCGCGATAGAAGACCACATCCAGCTTGTTCTGAGTCGGCGCGGGACCGATGGGCTTGAGTTGTCCCAGAGCTTTGGTCAATTCGGCCGGATCATGTTGCACGACGGCCTGGGGCGAGGCGCTGCCGGCCAGGAAGCCGTCGTGTAAAAATTTCCGCCAATTATTTTCGTCGTGCCCGCCAATGTCCCGGTAGGTTTGGCGAACGATGTCATAGGGATTCGACGGGGTGAGTCCGCCGATCAAGGCCAGCACTTCCAATTCCGTCAGACCGCCGAACAACGGCTCGATCAATGGCTGAATGGGAACGATGGTGCCGTCGGCGGTGCGGGCATCGCCCCAGGCCTCCAGAAAATGAGCGGCCGGCAAATCCCATTGAACATCGGCGTGCGGCTTCGGTTTCCAGGACGTTTCATCTTCGTAATAACTGAGCCGCACCACGGTTTTTGCCTTGGACTGCGCGTGCGGCCAATTCAGATCAATGGGAGCGGTGTAGGCCGGATTTCCTCCGAGGATGACAAGGGTTTGGACTTGCCCGGCTTTGAGCGCGCCGGCCAGTTCGGAAATCGTTCCTTCCCTGGAAACTTGAGTTTGATGAAATTCGACGGTGTGATTGACAGCGCCCAGCGCTTCGTTCATCGCGATAACGAGCAAATGCGCGGCGAGCGGCAACCGGTAACCGGCCATGACCAGGCTCTTTCCGGGATTGGCTTTGAGATCTTTGGCGCACGGGACGATCCAACTGTCATGGGCCTGTGCCGGAGCGGAGAGTTCCTGCAATGGCTGATCGATGGCGGAAGAGGCCAGGATGTTCACGGCCAGACGGGCTAGCACCGGAACAATCATGCTTGGCGGCACCCGCAAACGATGATCGGAGTTGGCGCCGGTCAGGGTGAACAGGCTTTCCACCGCATACAACCGGCTCATTGAATCGTCTTTGCCGTCCAAATGGCGGCCTTTGGCGAAGCGGCGAATATGGTTCGCGGCGTTCTCTTCGCTGCCGATGAAATCGCAGTCCAGCGAGAGAATGACCCTCGCTTCGTCCAGCTTGAAGAACGGTTCGACCGGAGCGCCGTATGCCAGCGACGCCGCCTGGCGCGGCAAATCCAGATCAATCGGCTCATAGACATGCCAGCGCGCGTTGGGGAATTTTTTCGAGATGGCCTGTTGCAGGCGGGCGCGCGAAGGCGAACTGCTTTGTTCGAGCAGAAAGGCCACGCCGCCGCCGTCGCCCAGGTTTTTGGAAAGCGCCGTCAAACTGTCCAGGGCGGCCTGGCGGCTTTCACCCGAGCCGTTGCGCGCGCAACGCATGGCCCGGTCCGGATCGTAAAGACTCAGGACCGAAGCCTGGGTCAGGTGATCAGTGCCGCCATTGCTGTCGGGATGGTCGGGATTGCCTTCGATTTTTGTGGGCCGGCCTTCATTAGACTTGACGACCAGCGGGATGGCGGCGCGGCGCGTGGGCAGGGCCGTGGCAAAATATTGCGGAACGCCGTGGACGTAATCCAGCGGCATTTTGGCGTAGGGATAAATCTTCTCGACCGGACGGCGGCAGCCGGTCGCTCCCAACCCCGCCAGGAGAAAGGAGGCCGACATGATCTTGACGAAATTGCGGCGGGAAACCGGGTCGTTCAGTTGGCCGGCCCCGGCGGGAAATTCCCGTTCCGCCCACTGGCGAAATTCCGGAGTGCCAGCCAGTTGATCCAAACTGCGCCAATACTTCGGCCCGGTTTCCGGCTCAAGACAGGGTGGAGGAATCGTTTTCATCGGTGGCAGGCCGAACAATTTTGCAGCGATTGAACCTTCCAATCGTGGACGAATTTCCGCCCGTTCGCCAATTGCGTGTCTTCATCCGCCGCTTTCCAGTCAAGATCGGTGATTTTGTCCAGCGGCCTGACATGCAGGGCGGGGTCGCGATGGCAGTCCAGACAAAAGGACATGCTCAACGGCTTGGCATGGTACACTTCGTCCATCTGATTGATCTGGCCGTGGCATTCGACGCAACTGACGCCGCGGTTGACATGCACGGAATGGTTGAAATAAGCGTAATCGGGCAGCTTGTGAATCTGCACCCACGGGATCGGTTGGCCCGAAGCGGCGCTCTCGCGCACCAGGGCCAGCCGGTCGTCGTCCTTCAAGGCCTGGTTGTGGCAATTCAGGCAGACCGAAGTGGCCGGGATGTTGGAATACCAGGATTTTTCAACGCCATTGTGGCAATAACGGCAGTCAATCCCCAGTTGAGTGGCGTGGACACTGTGGGGAAAGGCCACCGGCTGGATCGGCTCGTAGCCGACCCGCGTATATTTGGGCGTGAAATAATAAGTGACTCCGGCCGTCACGGCGGTGCCGGTCAGCAGGGCGCCAATGAGGACATTGCGCGGAAGGTTATTGGTCCACTTTGGAAAAAAATCAGACATCTGGGCGTTTTCTTCTCTGCATCAAGATAATAACAAAACGCCGGCAATTTTCTTGCCGGAGCCATTTTAGTCAACTTATTTCCCGCACTGCCGCAACGAGTGGCAGGGCGGAACAGCCACAAGCCGAAAAGAGCACGACCTCCTTTTCGTCACCGCACGTATTTAAGGATTTCCACGGGGTCTGGCAAGAAAGTTTGTGAAATTCTTCACGAATTCGGCGCTATTAATGTTGTCCATTAGGTTTGCTTGGAATGGCGTTGACCCGGCGGGGCGGGGGGTTCATTCGCAGAAATGTCTCAAAACCGAGTTCACAAAGCCAAATCGGGAAATGGAAACAGCCCTATCCAGTTCTTTCTGCTCCTCGACGGCAATTTTTTGCAGAATCGGATCGTAGTGGGCTGCGTCTTTATTGAGATCAGCTTTCCATCCATCCACCACCTCCTCGATTTTTGTCAATTCGTCCTTGTCGGCCCAAATTCCTCCGCAATCGGGGCACTTGTGCAAAACGATCCCACTGGTGTCTCCGTAATTAAAATGTTCCATCGCCACGCCCTGACAATTGGGACAATTCAATTCGTCGTGATCATCTTTTTCGGAGGTAAAAATCTCCTTGTCGACCGGGGCGAGCGAAGCAATTTCTTCAGGAGTAAAAACCTCGTTATGATGCTCGACAATTTTTTGTAATTCTCCCGCGTGCAGCCATTCGCCTTTGCAGTCCGGGCAAACCTCAATCTGGACGCCATCATATTCAACCGTGGACAGGAGCGAACTGCATCTTGGGCATTTCATAATTTTCTGGATTTCCGATGGAGCCTTTTACTGCCATTTGCAGGAAAACAAAGCACAAAATGATGCCAGGGGTGGATTACGTTTGCTTGCCGGGGTCCAGCAACTCGTCCAGTTTGGCTGGGTCGAGGCCGGAGATTTCCGTGGCGACCTGGCGGATGGTACGGTTGGTTTCAAAGGCCACCTTCGCTATCTTGGCCGCTTTGTCGTAGCCGATGACCGGCGCTAGGATCGTGCAGTTGGAGAGGCTCAACTCAAGGTTGCCGTTGCATTTTTCGCGGTCGGCTTCCAACCCGTTGACGCACCGCCGGGCAAAAACCTGGCTGCCTTTGGCCAGCAGTTCGATGGCTTCGAGAAGATTGTGGGTTATGACCGGCATCATGACGTTGAGCTCGAAATTGCCGAAGCTGCCGCTGAACGTAATGGCGGTGTCATTGCCCAGGACCTGGGCGCAAACTTGCAGGAGCATTTCGCACATCACGGGGTTGACCTTCCCGGGCATGATCGACGAGCCGGGCTGGGTGGCGGGAAGGCGCAGTTCCCCCAGACCAAGGCGTGGACCGGAACCGAGGAAACGAATGTCGTTGGCTATCTTGATGAGGCTCACCGCGATTGTCTTGAGCGCGCCGGAAGTTTCGACAACAGCGTCCTTGCCGCCTTGGGCCTCGAAATGGTTTGGCGCTTCGCACAGCGAAAGTCTGGTTTCGGCGGCCAGGCGCGCAATGGTGCGACGGGCAAATTCCGGGTGGGTGTTGATGCCGGTGCCGACAGCAGTGCCGCCCAGGGCCAGTTCGCCCAGATTTTTTTCGGCGGCGCGCAACCGCGCGATGCCGTGTTGCACCTGGCTGGCATAGCCGCCGAATTCCTGTCCAAGCCGGATGGGGGTCGCGTCCTGCAAATGGGTCCGGCCGATTTTGAGAACGTCGTGAAATTCCTTCGCCTTGCCTGCCAAAGCCTTCTGCAATTCCGAGAGGGCAGGGACCAGCGAACGTTCGATGCCTTCGAGCGCCGCCAGGTGCATGGCGGTGGGTATGACGTCGTTGCTGGATTGGCCCTGATTGACGTGGTCATTGGGATGGACCCGTTTTTCGCCGCGCTTGCCGCCGAGCAATTCCATCGCGCGATTGGCGATGACCTCGTTGGCATTCATATTCGTCGAAGTGCCGGAGCCGGTTTGGAAAATATCCAGGACAAATTCGCCGTCCCATTTTCCGTCGGCCACTTCCTGGGCCGCCTTGACGATGGCCGCGGCGATCTCCGGTTTGAGGCCGCCCAACTCCTGGTTGGTCAGCGCAGCGTGTTTTTTGATCAAGCCGAGCGCGCTGATGAAAGAGCGGGGGAAGCGCAGGTTGCTGATGGGAAAGTTCTCGATGGCCCGTGCCGTCTGCGCGCCATAATAAGCGGAAGCAGGCACCTGCATCGGCCCCATGGAGTCGGATTCAGAGCGAAACTGTTCATTCATATTGGCGGCAGGATGAATAATTCCGCCGCGCAACGCAAGAAAGACTGCTTTGGCGGGTGCTCAACGGTAGATTTCTTTGCGGTCGCCGATGGCCAGAATCAATACCAATAAAACAGCATCGTGAATTTCGTAAATGTTCCGATAATCTCCGACGCGGAAGCGATAACGATTTTCAAATCCGGCCATTTTCTCCGCGCCCATGCGTCTGGGATTTTCTGCGAGCTTGGTCAAAGCCTCATCCAGCCGCCGTTGCAATTCACGTCTCGGATTTTCCGCAAAGTCTTTTCGACCGACGGACGGATTTCCAGCCGATAATGGCTCACGTCCAGCCCAATCGTTTGCGGGCCTCAGTCCACGGAATGTTTTCGCCCTTTTCCTCCAGCGCGCGATTCGCCGCCTCGTTGTCGCGACGATCCTCCTCGCGGCGCAATTGCTCATCCACAAACTGATAAACCTTCCGCCGCTGACCCTGTGGCAACTTTTTGATTTCTGAAATGACTTCAACTGCGCTCATGAATTAAACCTAACCGAGTCCGGTAAAATTTCCAGAACGAATTTCACTGAGTCCATCCGGGTTGCCTAATCATAATCTGAATTCTGCTCCTAACCCTCATCCGAACGCTTCCCCCTGCGCCATCTTCCAGCGCCGTCTTGTCTGCCGCCCGACAAAGTTTCCGAGCGAAGGCAGGTCCATCCTGTTTCATCCTGTCAAAAATTCCTGGTGTCTTCCGGCACTCATTTGAGCCATGCAATTTTGATTTCCTTTTCCACCGCCTTGAATTCGGTGTCGGCGGTGACGAGTTCAGCCTTCTTTTCTTTGGCCAGCGCGGCGGCAAAGGCGTCAGCGAGGCCGAGGTCGTGTTCGTTTTTCAAACGTGCGGCGGCTTCCGCCAGTTCGCGGCCAACGGGCACGGCTTCCAATGGAGTAGTGCTTTCAAACTGGCGCGCCGTTTCCCAGCCAGCTTTGCCCTGTTTGCGTTCCATCCGGTAAAGGACTTCGGCCCAATTAACGGCGCTGATGAAGACGGGCCTGTCGGCTTCGGCTGCCTTGTGGAACAGATCGCGCATTTGTTCCATGCCCGGTTCGCCAAAGAACATGGCCAGCAGCGCCGAGGCGTCCAAAACCACGGGCTTCATTCGCGGTTCTCCTTGTCGCGTTCAGCGCGGCGTTCTTCCAGATGTTCCTGCACGACGGATTTCTCGCCGGGCTTGAGTTTGAAGATGCCGCAGAAGGAATCTATGTATTCCCGCGTGACGGGCTGGAAGATAAGGCGGCCGTCCTCCTCCACGAAGTTGACGCGCGTGCCGGGCTTGATGCCGAAGCGGCGGCGGATGCGTGAGGGAACGACCAATTGACCTTTTGATGTAACGTAAGCGGAATTCATAGATTTTCCATCATTCTGCTGAAGTATGTCATACTGGAGGATGTAAGGCAAGCATAATTTTTAAGACAAATTCACAACTGCCTTTTTCTCCGCGTCATTGGGCCAATGGCTGCGGCCCCGAAAGGGTATTGGCCGGATGAGCTTATCCGGTTCAGGGCGCGTTGGTCCACGCCGCCATTGCCGCTTCGTAAATCTGTTTCAGCGGCAATTTTTCCTTTTCGGCCAATCTTCGGCACGACTCGAACTCGGGCGCGGCCTGCAACACTTTTCCGTCCAGCTTGCCAATCTTCATGCTCACCTCCCCAAAAGGAGTCCGCACTATTTGAAACTCGCGCCGCAATTTGCGGCGTTCAGCCATGCAGCGGCGAACCCCAAAGGCGCTTGTCTCCCGCAAAATCAATTCGCTGAACTGGTCGGCTTGAGCCGCCGCGCACAAAACGGCGAGCAGGAAGCCGGGGCGGTTTTTCTTCATTTGCAAGGGCGCGTAACTGACATCCAGGGCGCCCGCCGCCAGGGCCGTTTCCATAAAGCGCCCGAGAATTTCCGGGCTGACGTCATCCAGGTTTGTTTCCAGAACCGCGATGGCATCGCTCTCCCAATCGTGCTCCAGGGCCGCGCTGGTTTCTCCCAGGATGGCCCGCAGGACGTTGGGGCGCGTTGGAGTGTCGCGCCAGCCGAGGCCGAAACCAATCCGCGCCGGGGCGAAATTTTTCATCGGCCCGAATTCCTCCACGAACTCCGCCAGCAATGCCGCGCCGGTGGGAGTGATCAACTCGCGGGGTTCTTCGCATTGCGTCAGGGCAATGCCGCGCGCCGCCAGGATTTCGAGCGTGGCCGGGGCCGGAATCGGAAGGCGTCCGTGCGCGCAATCAATCCAGCCCGTGCCATCGATCGGTTGCCCCGCCAGCACGCGCGGTTTTCCCAAAAATTCCAGCCCAATGCAGGCCCCCGCGATATCGACAATGGAATCCACCGCGCCCACTTCATGAAAGTGGACTTTCTCAGCCGGCACGCCGTGAATCTTCCCCTCCGCCGCCGCAATGCGATTGAAAACCGCGATGGCCTTTTCCCTGGCCCATGCTGAAATTCCACTCTGCAGGATCAGTTGCTTGATTTCCTCATAATCGCGTCCGTGCTCATGCCCGTGTCCGTGCGAAGGGTCTTCCAAATGAACGTCAAATTTTGTTCCCTCGATTTGCGCGCGTTTGCCCCGGGACACCTGCAAGTGATAACCCTCCACATTGAGCTTCTGCAACTCGCCGGCCAGGTGTGGAAAATCAAGCCCCAGATCCAGCAACGCGCCCACAAACATGTCGCCGCTAATGCCGCTGAAAAGGTCCAGATAAAGTGTTTTCATAAGCCGCCTGCGCAGAGGCAATTGATTTGGCTGGCAGCGTAGCCCGCGCCAAATCCATTGTCGATATTGACCACCATCACCCCGCTTGAGCAACTGTTGAGCATGCCCAACAAGGGCGTCAGCCCGCCAAAGTTCGCGCCATAACCGGCGCTGGTCGGGACGGCAATGATCGGACGGCTGACCAGCCCGGCGACGACGCTGGGCAGAGCACCTTCCATCCCGGCCACGACAATCACCACATGAGCGCTTCGGATCGGCTCCAACTTGTTCAACAACCGGTGCAACCCGGCCACCCCCACGTCATAAATCCGTTCCACCCGGTTCCCCATGATCTCGGCGGTGACAACCGCCTCCTCCGCCACGGGCAAGTCGCTCGTCCCCGCGCAGACGACGGCGATGGACCCCGGACGTTTGGCAAAAGGCCTCTTCTCGATCGTCACGCAACGCGCGACAGGATGGAAGACGGCGGACCTGAATTTTTTTCGCACCATCCGCGCCTGATCGGGCGTCAGGCGCGTGATCAGGAGGCGTTCTTCGCGGGCAAGGATTGCGGCGGCGATTTTGACAATCTGCGGGCCGGTCTTGCCGGCGGAGTAAATGACCTCCGCAAAACCCTTGCGCAAGGCCCGATGAGTATCCACTTGGGCAAACCCGAGGTCCGTCACCGGCGGGGCCTGGAAGGCCTGGAGCGCCGCGGGCAGGGTTATTTTGCCCTGGCGAAATTTTTCCAAAAGTTTGATGGCATCGGCGGTCGTCACAGCCAGACAAAAATACACAAAGTCCCCGTATCGTCACGCGCGAATTTGCCGCAACAAAAACGACAGCGCGGTTTTGAATGCGTCGAAAGGCGCTTTGCCCTTGAATCGCGGGGCGGGGGTTTTAAGCTGGGACCTGGCAGTTCTCTAAAAATATTAACTCGAACCAAAGGAAGGATATGCAACAACGGCCCATTTCGGTGACGATTTTCGGGATTCTGAATATCGGGTTTGGGTTTCTCGACCTGTTCGTCACGCTCTTTTCAATGTTTGTTCTGCCGAGGATGAACATGGCCACTCCTTTGCTGAAACAGATGCATGACAACTATTGGACAAAAATAACAATGCCGTTGGATGGCATTGCCGCCGTTGCGCTCTTGGCGGCGGGAATTGGGTTGTTGTTGTCGCAGAATTGGGCGCGAATTGTTTCGATCATCGATGGCATTTACTCGATCCTGTCATGTATTGTCGGCGGCATCGTGACGCTGATGAGTGACACGTCAGGGATAATGATGATCGTATCGCTGATGGCCACCGTTGGCAGCTTGGTTTATCCCATCCTCCTCATCATATTCATGACGCGGCCAAACGTCGTCGCGGCCTTAAAGCCCGCACAGCCCGTGGCATGAAAGCGGTTTCATTCAGCGCGCCGTGGGGCGCTCCGCTTGCCCTCATGACTGCGGTATGCGCCATGATCTGCCTTTTCATTCCGCTGCCGGGTGTGATGATCGCTCTTGGCGGCAGCGCCGCGCTTCGCGCCCGGGGAATGTCCATGATTCCACCCTGGGCCGGCTGGCTCCTCGTCGCGGTTCCTCTCCTGACCTTGGTGCTGAGCGCGGCCTTCATGGTGCGGGGATATGTCCTGACAGACACTTCGCTCGTCATCAAAAGGCTGGGATGGGAGACCCGCCTGGATTTGTCCCGGCTCAATTCGGCGAACGTTGATCCGGACGCTTTCCGGGGATCGCTGCGCCTTTTCGGCAACGGCGGGTTTTTCTCATTTACAGGCTGGTTTCGCAACAAGAAGCTCGGCGTCTATCGGGCCTACGCCACCGACACGAGAAGAGCCGTCGTGCTGCGCTTTTCCGACAAAACGGTCGTCATCACGCCGGACGACCCGCAAAAATTCGCGGCTGAAATCAACGCCACAAAAAAATGACTAATGACGAAATCCTAATGACCAATCAATGCCCAAATGACCCAATGACGAAATTTCGTCATTCGATCTTCGTCATTAATTGGTCATTCGTGCTTCGACATTAGTCATTCCTCTCTCGGGTTGATCAACTCGCGCCTTGGCGCGGAGGGCAATCGCGCCTATCTTCCAGACGTGCCGGACACGAAAAGAACGCGGGTCATCGTGGGGATGAGCGGCGGAGTCGATTCCTCCGCGGCGGCGGCTTTGCTTTTGGAGCAGGGTTATGATGTGGTCGGCATCACGCTCAAGTTGTGGCCCCAGGATTGCGTCTCCCGCGCCGCGGACAAATGTTGCGGCCCGCAGGCGGTCGCGGACGCGCGCAGCGTTTGTTACAAGCTGGGCATTCCATATTATCTCGTTGACGAGGCGGATGCTTTTCAAAAACAGGTCATCCGCTACTTCGCCGGGGAATACAAGGCCGGACGCACGCCAAACCCCTGCGTCATCTGCAATGAGAAATTGAAATTCGGCGCGCTGCTGGACCGCGCGCGGCAACTGGGCGGGGAGTACATTGCCACCGGCCATTTTGCGCGGCTGGAAAAGCGCCCCGACGGCCGCATGCTCCTGAAAAAGGGCCGTGATCCGCGCAAGGACCAGAGTTATTTCCTTTTTTCCCTGCGCCAGAATCAGTTGGCCCGCGCCCTGTTTCCGCTTGGCGAAAAAACCAAACAAGACGCGCGCCAGGCCGCCCGCGAGCGCCGCTTGAAAACCGCGGACAAGGAGGAGAGCATGGAAATTTGTTTTGTGCCGGACAAGGATTACGGCCGATTTCTCTCCGCCGCCGGGCTGGCGCAAAAGCATCGGGGCGAAATTGTCGATCTCCAAGGGCGGGTGCTCGGCCATCACGAAGGGATTGAGTTTTACACCGTCGGCCAGCGCAAGGGCCTTGGACTGTCAACACCAAAACCGCTCTATGTGATCGAATTGGACGCCGCCCGGAACCGCGTGGTCGTGGGGGACGATTCCGCTTTGGACCGCGCTGAATTCACCGTGCGCCATTGCAACTGGATTCCGTTCGATCAACCGCCGGGGGAAATGCAAGTCGCGGCCAAAATTCGTTACAACCATCCCGGGACGCCGGCCACCGTCCAGGCGCTGGCCGGCGGCGAAGCGAAGGTGACGCTGCACACGCCGCAGCGGGCCATCACTCCGGGACAAGCCTGCGTTTTCTACGACGGCGACCTGGTGGTGGGCGGCGGCTGGATCGTTTGACCAAGCAAGGAGCGGAGTTGGCTTGTCTCACCGAAATTGGATGAAGGCGGAAAGCGGCTTGAATTGTCGGAGTCACGCCCCAAAACCAGCCGATGTGTCGTTGCGGAATTTGGAAGCCCAGGCTCGCAGGGACGAGAATCGTAACCAGAGAATTCTGCGGCGACTCGTCGTCGGCTTTAGCTTGACGCTGGAAAGCTGAATTTGCTACGAATGAGGAATGCCGCACTGGCAGTGCCATTCATTCTGATGCCGACTACGATTTTTCTGGATATTGAGACAACATGGCCGCCCGATGTTTTGGATTATCTTGAACGTCACCGCGAGCTATTTCTTGCCTGGGAACGTCGCAACGCCAGCAGCAGCGCCCCACCTGTAAGTGTTCCTGAATACGAAATAGCTATACGCGGACTGCGGCGAATCTTGGATAATCATTTGCTTCATGGATATCATTGCACACGGCTAACCGAAACCGAGATACGCTGCATAGCGGCGGATGGATTGCAGCTACCAAATGCAATAATGCTTCGCAGTCGCATACAAATGCTCCAAGAGGCGGGGGAGATTGAACCACAAATTGCGGAGCGGTTGCGAAATCAGAACCAAGCTGGTGAGAGCAACCGTGCGGGCATGATTTGGTTCTGTTTTTATGTGCCACATCTTGCTGGCCAGAGCGGAATTGAGCGTTTTTTTCGATCTTGGGGAGGAGAGGCGTTGTATAACTCCAATGAGGACGATCCGGCAACCGGACCTATTCTGAAGAGCTTGGGCACGCCCTGCATCATCGAAGCTAAAGTGCCGATTTCAGATTTAGCGGTTCATAGTTGGCTGGATGACAAGATGATAAGGCGATTCCTAATCAAGCGCGGTCTTAAAACCAATGAGTCCGTTAACCATGATGACCGGGCCAAATGTCCTGTTTCTGCACACAATATTATTCGGATTATTAAATATCCGGACCCCGAGTTCGTTAGACTAACTGGTTGCGATACTTGGTCTCCGGCTCTCGTTTGATTGCTTCTCAGTAAATAAGGACAAGCACAGCGGCTTGTTCGGCAGATTTCACCTCATCCTCGAATTTTTCCTCCTGGTGGCAGGCTGTTTTATTTTGGGGGTTTGGACCAAAATCTGTGCGCGATTTTGGGCTGATTCCGGGTTTTTGCAAGTTTTTTTTGACGGATATTGGGACGTCACCGGCACGCCTATGGGCGGGGCCGGGGCGAGCACGCTGGTACTTTACAAAGAAAATAGAATTGCTTTTTCAAACCTTCGCCTTATGCTCTCAAGCGATATGAAATCGCATCCGTTCAGATGTGCCTTTTTGCTGACGTTGCTTGGGGCGGTCTGCGTACGGGCTGATGTCGCATTTCAGGTTCTTTATTCATTTCCCGTTGGATTTTTTACCACAAATTATCCTTATGTCGAGGCCTATCCCGGCACAAATGGTGGAAATCCGTCCGCCGCCTTGATTCAGGGCATGGACGGCAGCTTCTATGGAACAACGACAGAAGCATCATTTTCACAATATGGTACAGTATTCCAACTGACGACCAACGCCACATTAAACACACTGGCTTCACCGGGTTCTGTCAGTGCGGTTGTCCAGCGCACATATAATGGCGATCTCTATGGGACGGTGTGGGATGCTGCCGACTACTATTCTGTATCCCCGTATGCTATCTTAGCTATGACGACTAATGGCGCTTCTGTCCCTTCGTTTGGCTCTTACGGCACATTTAACTTTGACGGCACAAACGGAGCGTATCCTTCAGGATTGATAGAAGGCCGCGACGGCAATTTTTACGGCACAACCTACGAAGGCGGGCTGACCTACCAATATAGTAGTCGATATGGTATCATTACTTTTGGCTTTGGCACGGTCTATAGAATCACTTTCAACGGCGAGCTGACCAGCCTTTACTCGTTCACGGATGGTAACGATGGCGGGTATCCTTTCGGTTCGCTAGTTGAAGGCGCGGATGGCAATTTTTATGGCACAACATCTGAAGGTGGCTGGAATAATGCAGGGACTGTATTCAAGATAACGACTAACGGTGTGCTTACCACCTTGTACTCATTTAGCGGAGGTGATGATGGGTATTTCCCCATCGCCGGACTTGTTCAGGGCAGTGATGGCGATTTTTATGGAACGACTTGTTTCGGCGGCACGTACGGCACTGGCGTTGCCGGAGACGGTCTTGGCTATGGCACGGTGTTCAGGATAACCACGAACGGAACGCTAACCACATTGGCGTCGTTTAACGGCACAAATGGGGCTTCGCCATTGGCCGGGTTAATACAAGGATCGGACGGTTACTTCTATGGCACCACCTTTGCCGGTGGCCAAGGTGTGGGCGTCTCGTGGCCGTCCTTTTATGGCGACACTGAAGCTGACCCTTTTTCCGGCCCTGTTCCAAGCGGTGCGGGCACGGTATTTATGATGACAACCGACGGCGCGATAACCACGCTTGTTGATTTTCAAGGCACTAATGGCTGTGGCCCGAGTGCTGCGCTGGTGCAAGGCAACGATGGCAGTTTTTACGGAACAACGTACTGGGGTGGTACAAACACGCCACTGGGCACAAACGTTGTTTCCGGCACGAACGGTTTCGGAACGATCTTTCGGCTGACGGTCAATCCGCCGGGTGCTCCTTCGTTCCAAACGGCAACAGCAAGTGGCGGCACAGTCAATTTTGCGTGGAGTTCTGTTGCGGGACAGATGTATCAAGTGCAGTGCGTGTCTGCCATCTGCAAAACCAACTGGATCGCGCTTGGCAACCCTATCATGGCGACAAATTCCACAACGAGTACAAACGACACAATATCAACATCAAATGTTCAGCGATTTTACCGGGTTGTTTTATTGCGTTAATATATATCCTTTGTTAAGCAGAGTTGGGCCAGAGTCGTCTGACAGACGCAAAAGGCAAGAATGAAATACAGGGATTTAAAAAATATGAGGTCTGCATATCTGTTCGATGGTCTCAATGGCCTTTTCGAGACGAAGTGAAAGCGGGTCATCATTTTCCATGCCCCACAGAATCCTGTCATATTTCTCGATACTTGCCCGATGCCCTTGTAGCGATTCCGGAGTTGAAAATGTGCGTTCGTCTACTTGTGAAAGCCTCGCCCATTGGCGAGCCGCCAGACGAAGCTCACCGAGCATTGATGTCAGTTGGTCAAACGGTGCGACTGCATCCTTGCCGAAGTGCGCTACAAAGCGATAACGCAGCGCCTGAATTCGGCTGAATACTTCGCCTTGTTTGCTCATGCGTTCAAAAGTGAGGAAAGCGTCATCACAGATTCTCTTTTGGTCAGGCGTTTCACGAGGTTCCGCTTTTCGTGTCGAACTTTCACTCGTGTAGCCAGCGGGAAAGCGTATGGAGGCGATGATATCCTTTGCTTGGTAAAATAATGCCAGGACTTCTTCGGCAAGTTCCATCCTGCGCTTGCCAATGACTTCCCTGCGCCATGAATTAATTCCATACAATGCGACCAAGCTCGCCAAAATGACTGCCACGCTCTGAGAAACAGCTATCCAGCCCTTGAAAGTTATCGGCCAGAATTCTTGGCTGTCTGGATCTGCCGCAGGAACTACGCGGGGATCATGTTGCTGGCTTGCTGGCGTCACCAGATTGGTTGCGGTTGGAAACGAGGGCCGTTGAGCCTTCGCCGTGACCCCAAGAAAGACAGAAAGTATCAATGCCCATAAGCTCGCTTTCACGCCGGGAGACTAGCCGATTTCCAGCCGATGGCAAGCGAATGACCAACCGCATGCCGCACTTCCATCTCATTGCAGCAGTTCCACCAGGCCCGTTTCATCCGCAAAACTATTTGCCAGCGGTTGATCGAGCGTTGCCAGACTGAATCCATGTTGCCCTGCCTCTGCCAAACATTCCATCTGGATTTTTCGAGTGTGGGGAAAAAGGCCTTTGCCCGCAGAATTCGCAGATGGACGCAGATGAAGAATTCTTATTCCGTATCTGCGTTAATCGGCGTGTTCTGCGGACAAGTCCGGATTCTGTTGCGGCTGGCCGCGCTGGGGTCTTTGTGGCAAAATGATTCCGCAGTTTCCCCGGTTTTCCATAATCTTACCAGGCATCCGTGAAATCAGTGCAATCCGTGGTCAAATTCTTATCACACCGATGGTCATTAAACCGTCCAACCAGTCCAAGCCGGCTTTATCGTTAACGTAACGGGCTTGTTGCTGGTCTGTTGCTGATTTTGTTGCCAGCTAACCCATTTACTATCAACGATGTAGCCGATGTTGCAGATTTTCCAGACCTACATATCAAAAGGCTAAATTATGAATCACTGGACGTTTCTTGCCATTCTTGGCAGCAATTCTATGTTTTTGCCCCCCATGTTTCTGCCGTTCCCTTCCAAATGGCTCATTTTATACAGCTTCTGAGGCGGCGGAAGACGAAAAGGAGCAAAATGTTGCCACCTGTTGCCGCTGTGTTGCCAGCCGAAAAGCTCAACGAAACCCTTGTAAAATGGGGCTTGTTGCCGTGTTGCCGATTTTCCGGACCTCTATCTATCAATATGGCCTTTCTGGCGATTTTTGACCACCTATCACTGCGGCCGTCAGGTTTGAAGGGGCGCTCTCCTTTGCGCGGGGCAAATCCATTCCACCGAAAACAGCGAAGAACCAAAAATCAGGGTGTGCGGCGAAAGATTGCCCGGTCGGCGTTTCAAACTCTGCTATGGCTACGGAGAACTCTTGCCGTTCAAATCCTTGATGGCGCGCTGCATTTCCTCCAGATGAACGTCCGGGTTGGGCGAATCGGTCACATGAACAATTTTCCCGTCCAAGCCAATCAGGAAACTGACGCGGCGGGCCATTTTTGTGTCCTTTCCCTTGCGCGCGCCGTAGGCATCGGCGATTTTGCCGTTGGTGTCGGCGATCAACGGGAAGTTCAAGCCGTACTTAAAGACGAAGCTCTTGTGACTGTCCACTGAATCGAAGCTCACGCCGATGATGTCAACCCCCTGTGCCTTGAGGTTGCCCATCCGGTCACGCAATCCGCAGGCTTCCTTGGTGCAACCCGGGGAGTCATCCTTGGGATAGAAATAAAGCAGGACAACGTTTTTGCCGATTTCGCCGGCCAGCTTCCATTTGTTGCCGTCCTGATCCACGCCGCTGACCCGGGGCGCCTTGTCCCCGACTTTCGGCGAACCGGCGGCGGGAATGGATTGCGCGGCAAAAGCAAAAGCGAGCGCGGAGAGCAGTGCGAAGGAGTTTCGTATCGTTTTCATAGTTAATCAAACTGGATTAGGATTAGGATTAAGATTAGGATTAGGAAATAGATTCGGCAATCCATACCAGGGTGCCTTCCGGGAGTAAATCATAAAGCGGGATCAAATCGGCGGCCGCCAGATGAACGCAGCCGTGGGAATCGGGCCGGCCCAGGGTCATTTCGTTGCCGGTGCCGTGAATGTAAATGCAGCGGGCGTGTGAATCGACGTTGCCGCCGCGATTGAGGCCCGGCTCCAAACCTTCCAGCCAAAAAATGCGCGTGGTAATCGGGGCCATCGGCTTGCCCCGCCAGGTGAAGCCGGTGACTTGCCGGCTGGTGAAGGCCGTGCCAACCGGCCAGCCGCCCCCGATCTTTTTCGCAATGCGATGCAGGCCGCGCGGGGTCCTGTTCGAATGGGCCGTTTCGCCAATGCCGAACTTTGAAGTCGAGCAGCGAAAAGCTCTGACCAGTTTGTGGCGGCGGTCCGGCGCGGCGGCGGAAGCCGGACGGGCAAAAAGGGAGGCGGTCTGCCGGGAAATATCCACGGCAAGAAAATAGCGCGTTGGCGCCACGCCGCGTCGCGCGCAGGCGCGGACGGCTTCCGGGGAAAGGCCCGATTTTGATTTCATTTTGGAGCCAGTTTTTTGACCAGCACTTTTGAGTTCCTTCCGCTCTGTTCGTATCTTTCCCGCCGCGCTGGCGGGAGATCGTCGGGGCTGCCCTCGCTGAAACCGCCTTTGGATTGGAAATAGGTGAAAGCTTGGGTGGACAGGGTCACCAACTCGCTGAGGTCAAGCTCGCGCGCCTTCGATTCAACATAGGCGATCAGCTTCTGGCCGATGCCCTGGTTCTCATGCGAGGGGCTGACGTAGAGGCAGGCCAGCTCACCCTTGTTTTGCTCCAACAGATGCAGCGCGACGCAGGCCACCGGGTTTTTGTCCGTTTCAAAAATGTAAAAGTCGCCCAGGGTCTTTTCAAGATTGCCCCGGGTGCGTTTGATCAATTCGTCCGAGACCACGGAATTCTTGGTCAAGGCCAGGATGGCGCGGATGTCCTTCTTCATCGCGCGCCGGATTTGCTGGTATTCGTTGGCGTAAACCAGGGTGCCGATGCCTTCGTTGGAAAAAACTTCGGCCAGCAACGCTTCGTCAACGCGCCCGTTGATGATGTGGACGCGCGACACGCCGGCGGCGCAGGCGGCCGAGGCGCACTGCGCCTTGGAGACAACTTCGGGCGCAAAACCGGTTTTATTCTGCGCCAGAAGCGCATCCAGCTCGGCCACCAGAATCTGCCGGATCAAGTTGCCCTGATAAATCAATCCGTCCAGGGGCGTGATGTAAATGAGCTTGGCCGCATTGAGCGACTTGGCCAGTTCCAAGGCCACCGCGTCGGAATTGACGCGATAGGTTTTGCCATCCCCGTCAAATCCGAGCGGCGGCACGACGGGAATAATGCCCTGGGCCAGCAACCCCTGGAGCATTTCGACATCGACCCGCTCGACCTTGCCCGTGAAAAGATGGTCCTGGCCATGAATGATCCCCAGCGGATGAGCGATCAAGGCATTGCAAGAGGCGGCGCGGAGATCACTGGCGCTGAGGCCCTCCAGAATCTCATGCGTCAATCGGTTCGCGGCGGTCAAGGCCAACTTCAGCGTCGGGGCGTCGGTCACGCCGCCGCCGTCCAGATTGGAAGGCTGGATATTCAGTTCCCTGGCCAGAATGTCAATTTGCGCGGCGGCGCCATGGACCAGGACGACCCGAATACTCAAAGAACGGAGCACCGCGACATCCAGGAGAATATTGGGAAAATTCTCGCTGGTGACGATGGCCGCATCCACGCTGATGACGAAGATTTTTTCCCGGAAGCGCGGGATGTATTGCAAGATGGTTCGCAGATCGGTCAGTTTCACTTGTTTGTAACAGATTCCCTGTATGTTGGACGAGTCAAGGTTGGCGGCAAGCTAATAATCAAGACCGTCGCGTCGGCTGGGCGCCCCCTCAAAGGTTCCCCCGGCCTCATTTGGGAATGGTTCGATGATAAATGGACCACTCGTAGCCATTGAGGCTAAAGCCGGAAGGGAGGGGGTCAAGAGGGGCGGCCCGACCGCTGATTTTCACCGGTTCAAAGCCCTCTGCATTTGACAGGTCAACCGACCCGGCCGCGCGGTGGCTTGTAAGATTGATCAGGACAAGGAACTCGTCCTTCTCATCCTTTCTCAGGAAACTGACGACCTCTTCCGCCGCCGTGTTTTGAAGCCAGGCAACATCCCCGCTATACAACGCGGCGTACTGCTTGCGAAGCTTGATCAAATCCCGGTAAATGTTGCGCAGAGGAGGGCGTCCCCCGGGGTGCCAAAACACCGGCATTTTTTCAAACAAAGCCGGGTCGGCGGATTCGGTGGCGTCACCTGCCTCCATGCCGTTGTAAAAGAGCGGCACGCCGTCGAGCGTCAACATCAACACCTGTGCCGCCAGCGCGCCATCCATGCCGTGACGCGCCACCGCCCGTGTTTGCTCGTGGATGTCCGAGAAGCGCAGGTGCAACGCGCCCTTGGGGAACTGCTGATAGGTGTGTTCCCACGATTCTTTCAGGTAAGAGAAGGGGGTAATGCCGCTCATGACCCAGTCCAGCGTGTAAAAGAAGCCCCAGGAGGAATCCACATCGAAGGCTTTGGAAAGCAGTTCCGGCTTGGCGCCGGCGTCAGCGAGAATGATGACCTGGGGATTTATCTTCTCGAGTTCATCCCGGGCTGCCTCCCAAAAATCAACCGGCACCGTGGGGGCCACATCGCAACGAAACCCGTCCACGCCGAAGTCCCTCAGCCAGTATTTCATCATTTCAGTCACATAGCGGCGCACCTCCGGGTTCGCATAATTCAACCCGGCCACATCCGTCCAGGCCGGATCGGGCGGGATGATCACTCCATTGGTATCTTTCTTATAAAAATCCGGATGTTCCATGAGCACGCTGTCCCAGGCCGTTTGACCGGCCACGATATCCATGATCAGTTTCATGTCGCGCTTGTGGGCTTCATTGATCAGCCGCTTGAAGTCGTTGGTTGTGCCGTAGTCGGGGTTGATGGCGTAAAAGTCGCGCACGGCGAAGGGACTTCCGAAGGTGCCTTTCCTCATTTTTTCGCCGATCGGATGGATCGGCATGAGCCAGAGAACATCCACACCAAGATCCTTTAATTCATCCAGCCGGGCGGTAATCGCATTGAGATCCCCTTCCTTGGAAAAGTTTCGTGGAAAGATTTCATACACGACCGCGCTCCGGAGCCAGTCGGGCGATTTGCGGGTGCCCGGAGTCGGCGGGGCTGCTTCTGATACGACGGTCGAATGAATCGCCAGCCAGCCAATGAGTGCCGTGGCGAGGAGGCATCGTGGTTTACGGTTCATGAAAGCGATTCTACGCACTTTCATCCGGCCTGTCTAGCGCAATTTGGACGCGAGTATGCTAATGAGATGCGTTTGCGCTGGTTTTGCCGATGGCCTTAAGCACTCGCTTTAGTGCCTTCACGGCCCGGTGGTTTTCCCGGGGCGTGCCGATGGAGATGCGGATCCATTCCGGCAATTGGTAGCCGCCCATGGGCCGCGTAATCACTCCCTGCTTTTGCATTTCCTCGAAGACAAGCTGCCCCTGGCCGACTTGCACGAGGACGAAATTCGCGAAGGAGGGCACAAACGGCAGGCCCATGCGCGCAAAGGCCTCTTCCAGGAATTTCCGGCCAAGGGAATTATTCTCGCGCGTTTTGCGAACGTGCTCCAGGTCGTCCAAGGCGGCCAGCCCCGCCGCTTGTGCCAGGGAATTAATATTGAAGGGCTGCCGAATTTTTTCCAAAGCGGCAATAAACTCCGGGTGGCCGATGCCATAGCCCAGGCGCAAGCCGGCCAGGCCGTGGATTTTGGAAAACGTTCGCATGAGAACCAGGTTCGGCTTTTCTCTGAAAAGAACCATTGAAACGAGGTCCAAAGGTTCTTCCAGGA
>Ga0326728_10011285_pt1 | contig 20498 bp, 19 predicted proteins | sample MB3enrmetagenome_FD_207602 | JGI IMG/M metagenome (GOLD analysis project Ga0326728, IMG submission 207602) | Lab enriched peat soil microbial communities from McLean, Ithaca, NY, United States - MB31MN | ecosystem: Environmental > Terrestrial > Soil > Wetlands > Peat | place: USA: New York... | reverse complement strand
AAAGAAAGGCATTTGCCCGCAGATCACGCAGATGGACGCAGACAGGTCAAGCAGGTTTGAACAGGAGAACGCAGAGAGCACAGAGTTTTTCCCTCTGCGCCCTCCGTGTCCTCCTGTTCCAAAATTCTTCATCTGCGTCAATCTGCGGGCAATTCCGGATTCGGTTGCGGCTGGCCGCGCTGGGAGATGCGCGGTTCTCTTCATCTTTATGAAACATGAAGAATCTCGAACCTCACTGGTCTGGAGGTGGCGTGGCTCCTCAACTTCAAGGAATCAGAATTGGCCTGCAAGCGGGTGGTGCGCGGGCCACCAGAGTGAGGGCCAACAGAAGGACCACGGATGGCACGGATTTCACGGATGGAGACGGATTTGCAAAGCGATTTGATGGAAGCGTCGGGCAATCCGTCATAATTGGGTCGTTTTGTGGGGCGCACATTTGTGCGGGCTGTCAACCGGCAGAACGCTTCGGCGTTCGGTTTTTCGGCGGGTTTTTGGACGCTGGCGAATTCCACGAAGAGGTCGCGCCGGAGGCGCTGGGGCGGGAGGGATGGAAAGGGCTGTTATGGCGGCGGTCATAGACCGCCGCTACAGGGGCAGGCAGCAAGGGCTGGCTTCCTGAGTATGGCGGCTCCTATGGGGCTTGGAGGGTTTTGGCTGCGTTGGAAAAATCGGAGATTGGCGGCTTTCTGCCGAAAGCTACGGGGGCGGGCGGATTGGCGCGGAGCGCCAACGCTACAAATTCAGTTCTTTTTGAGTTGGGCGAAGATTTGGCTGGCTTGCTCGAGGCTTTCCTTGGAACCGATGTCAAACCATATTCCGGGGACGCGCCAGGTGTATACGGGGGTGCGCTTGTAGAGCCATTGCACCAGGCGGCCCGGCTGGTCGGGGTTGTTGCCTTCGGCCACGTATTGCTGGATGAGCGGGAGGACGGCCCTGGGATAGTAGTAGAGGGCGATGCCGGTGAGGGTGCTGGCGGGCTGTTTGGGTTTCTCCTCGAAGAAGGTGATGCGGCCCGCGGCGTCCAGGGTGATGGAGTTGTATTTCTTGATTTCTTCAAGGCTGCCCACGTCATAGACCGCCAGCACCGGGGCGTTCATTTTGCGGCAGTGCCGGCCAAAATCTTCCAGGCTATGGCTGAAAAGGTTGTCGCCCGCGACCACGATCAAATCGTCCTGGATTTTTTCGCGGGTGATGACGAGGTTGGTGTCGCCGATGGCGCCCAGCTTGTTGCCGTCGTCGGTCGAGCCGTCGTTGACGATGGTGAAGTCCAGTTTGGATTTGCTGGCGCGGTAGGCCTCGGACCATTGTTGGAAATGGCCGGCGAACTTGGCGTTGGTCACGACATAAACGCGGTCAATCCCGCCAATGGGGGCCAGATTGTCGAGCACGTATTCGATCATGGGCTGGCCGGCGACGGGCAGGAGGGGTTTGGGCTGGGTCAGGGTGAGCGGATAAAGGCGGGTGGCATAGCCCGCGGCGAGAATGAGGACTTTCATATTCTGGATTCTTACGTTCAAAATCCTGTCAAATTATCTCTCGGCTATTTGGGCGGCGCGGCAGCGCCGCCCTACCGTCCTGCGGAAAAGTTTAAATATCCTTGGCTAGGAATTGGCGAACAAGCCCGGCGCGGCGGCTTTGGCCAGCGCCTCCGAGCGTTCAAGGATTTCCTTTCCCGATTCGCAGTTCAAGGCAAAATCGGCCAATTCCCTGGCGTCCTGCATGCGCAGGCGGCGGATGAGGAATTTAACCTGCGGCACCAGGGAGGGGGCGGTGCTCAACTCGTCCACGCCCAATCCGAGCAGGAGCGGGGTGAGGGCCGGATCGCTGGCCATTTCGCCGCACAAGCCGCACCAGATGCCGGCGCGGTGGGCGGCGTCGGCCGTCCATTTGATGAGGCGGATGACGGCAGGATGGGTCGGCTCGTAAAGGTGGGCGATCTTTTCATTCAACCGGTCCACGGCCAGCGAGTACTGAATCAAATCATTGGTTCCCAGGCTGAAGAACTGGCAGCGGCGGGCCAGGGCGTCGGCCGCCACGGCGGCGGAGGGGATTTCAATCATGGCGCCGGCGCGGATATTGGCGTCGAAGGGGATATTCTCGGCGCGCAGTTCGGCCTTGTATTCCTCGAGCAGGGCGCTGGCCTGCTCCAGCTCGCCGAGGCCGGAGATCATGGGATACATAAGCTTGACGTTGGCTTCGGTGCTGGCCCGGAGAATGGCGCGGAGTTGGGCGCGAAAGATCTCGCGCTCTTGCAGGCAAAAGCGGATGGCGCGCCAACCCAGGAATGGGTTCATCTCCACCGGGAGCTTGAGATGGGAGAGGAATTTGTCGCCGCCTAAATCGAGGGTGCGGATGATGACCGGCTGGGGTTTCAACTCCGCCGCCAGGCGGCGATAGACCTGATACTGCTCCTCCTCGGTGGGGAGGGACTCGCGGTTGATGAACAGGTATTCGGTGCGAAACAGCCCCACGCCCTCGGCCCCGTGGAACTTGACCGCCTCCAAGTCGCCGATTTGTTCGATGTTGGCGGAGAGAACGATTTGTTTTCCATCGAGCGTGACGGCGGGGAGGAATTGCAGCTCGTGGAGCTTTTCCTCGAGCGAGACGCGCCGGCGGGCCAATTGCCCGTACTCGAACAAGGTCTGGTCGGAGGGATTGACAATGACCAGCCCGCTGTAGCCATCGAGCAGGGCGGTGGCGCCGCTCTGGATTTTCCTGGTCGCCGTCTGCAATCCCACTACGGCGGGAAGTTGCAGGGAACGGGCCATGATGGCGCTGTGGGAGGTTTTGCTGCCCATGTCGGTGGCGAAGCCCAGGGTGTTCTTGCGATTGAGCAGGGCGACATCCGAGGGGGGCATGTCCTCGGCGATCAAAATGCAAGGCTCGAGGAGGGGTTGGGGATCGTGGCGCGGGCGGCGGCCCAGCAAATTATCCAGGATGCGGGAGGTGACATCGCGCATGTCGGCGGCGCGTTCCTGGAGATAGGGGTCGTTAATGGCGCTGAGGGTTTGCTGATATTTCTCGGCGAATTCGTGGAAGGCGGCCTCGACGTTGATTTTCTTATGAAAAACCAAATTGGTGACCGAATCAATCAGGGTGGGGTCTTCCAGGACGAGGAGATGGGCGTCGAAAATGCTGGCATCCTTGGCGTTCAAGGCCTGGCTGACCTGGCGTTGCACCTCCAGGATTTGCTGGCGGGTCTCCACCAGCGCCTGCTGGAGGCGTTCCACCTGGGCGGCGAGGCCGGATTCCGGCACCTCATATTGCGGGATTTCCACCGCGGCTTGGTGCAGGACTAAAACCCTCCCATGGCAAATGCCGGCGGAGACGGCAATTCCCTTGTAGACGCGCTCGCCGGTTTGCACAGGATCAGACATGAGGATTACTTACCTCCAAACCAATGGGTTGCAAAGCAATTCTTCGGGATATTTCGATTAAGATTAAGATTAGGATTAAGATTAAGATTAGGAAATTTCAAGCGGGGTTTTCCAGTGCGAGGAGGAGGCGGTGGACGAAGGCCAGGTTGTCGCATTGCAAATAGACCATCTCGCCGCCCATCCGGGAATAGCTTTTGCAGAAGCGCAAATAGTAGGCGGGATTGTCCTTGGGCGGTTCGCCGCGGGACCAGTCCCAGCCGCCGGCATCCTGCAAATCCACCACGTAAATGGCGTGGCCGCGGAGGATGGGGCGGCCGGCTTGCAGGCGCAAATTGTTGACGCAGCTCAGGCTCTTTTCAAAGACCTGCGGCCCCATCACGGCCGAGCCGACGGAAAGCACGACGCCATCATCCAGCCCGTCCACGGAGGCGACAAAGGAGCGGAAATCCATTTCGGCGGCGCGCCCGATGGCCGCGCCGTTGAACATGGGATGGTTGGCGATGATGTCGTAGCCGATGCCGGGATGAACGGTGAGGGGAACGTTCCGGTTGAAACATTGCGCCAGGACGCAGGTTTGTTTCCAGGGATGCCTGACCTCGTGGCGTCCGGCGGCCAGGCGGTGAAGGCGCATGGCGCGGAGCAGGTCGGCGCGGGCGGGGGCGAGCGGATGGGAAGGTTCGGAGCGCAAGGCGGCTTCGAGCGATTCGACGGCGGGGAGGGTGAGGCCGTCGCCGGCGGCGAACTGGCCGACAGCGCTGCCAAAGCCGCGCTCCTCCAGCGCGCCGCCGAGGAGGGCGAGATGAAGGCAGCGGCCGGTTTCCTCCCAGGCGCCAAAGGCGCCGGCGGCGACATTATTCTTGACGTTTTCGGTGGAAAGGCCGAGGAAGGCAAATTCCCAGTCGTGGATGGCGCCCGCGCCGTTGGTGGCCAGGTGGGTGAGCCAGCCGTCTTGCACCAGGCGGATGAGAATTTTGGCCGCGCCATTCTTGATGAGGTGGGCCCCGTAGATGAGCATGACGGCGGCCTGGCGCCGGCGGGCCAGGGCGATGCGCCGGGCGCATTGGGCGATCAGGGCCTGGTTGCCGGGAGAGCAGGGCGGCGGATTGGAATCGGGCGAGACCAGGATGTCCTCCAGCCGCGCCTCGCTGGCGCGCTGGGCCAGGGGGAAAACTTTTAGTTTGGTCAAATCAACCGGCGGTTTCATTGGTAGTCGGTAGGGCGGCGCTGCTGCGCCGCCCAAGAATTCAGGGCAGAGCGGCAGCTCTGCCCTACCTTGATGATGAGCCAAAGATCATTTTCAGCAGATCGTCCGCCGCCTGAAAATCGGCCGTCACCGCGTCCGCGCCGGCTTGGAGCAATTGCTCCCGTTTCCAAGGGTCCGGCCGGCCGCTGCCGTTGTGTTCCTCGTCGCTGGCCACGGCCACGGCCAGGCCGCCCGCGTTTTTTGTTTCCCGGATTTCCACCGGGCCATCGCCAAAGGAAACCATCTGGCTGCCGGAAATTGCCTCTTCGGCCAGCAGCCGGTCAATGACCAATTTTTTGGAGAAATGCGCCGGGTCGGCCGTGCCGCCGTAAATGTGCCGGCCAAAATAAGCGTCCAGGCGGAGCCGGCGCGCCTCTTCCCGGACGCGCGGCTCAATGGTGCCGCTGAGAATGATCAGGCGCAGGCCGCGCCGGCGCAGTTTGTCCAGAAAGGCGCGCGCGCCGCAGACGACAAAGTCGTCCGGCGCCGCCCGCCCGGTTTGCAGAGCGCGGACGCGCCGGGCGATGACGGCGTCGAGGCGGCTCTGGTATTCGCGGAGCAAATCCTCCGGGGCGGGACAAGCGCCGCCGCGCCGGCGCACGCGCTGGCAAAAGCGGCGCATCTGGAAAATGCTCTGCTTGCCGTTGAGGGAGAGAATCTCGGAAACGAGCAGATGGCGAATGGCGGCCTCCGGCTCGCCTGGCCGGGCCGGGTAAAAGGGGCGGAAAAGCTCGAACATGAGGCGGGGCCAGCCGTGGCGCAACCAGGAGAGCGTGCCATCGAAATCAAAAATGACATGGCTGATGCCGGGCCGGGGCGGGAAGGGGGACGGGCGTTCGATGGGGGGATGGGACGCGGGCGCAAGCGGCATTTCCCCGCCAGTAGAAATGGTTTTGGCCAAAAGTCAAATTTCAGTTTTCAGCTTTTGGGGCTGGGGGCGGGATGTCGGGGAATCCACTACACGGCAGGGGGCGATTTACCTGATCGTTTTGGGCATTGACAAATCCCGGCAAAGTCCTATGCTGAATCAGGATTTGGTTCGGGTAGCGGCACGTTTCTTCAGCGGGGTTCCCCACCCCCACCTCCTTGGCGTCTGCTGCCCGAACTGTTTTTCTTTCGGTTGGACGTTGACGAAGGGGGGAAGATTCAATAATTTCACACATCCCCCTCGGGGGTGTAGCTCAATTGGTTAGAGCGCTGCCCTGTCACGGCAGAGGTTACGGGTTCGAGCCCCGCCACTCCCGCCATTCTCCATTGCGTGACCCATTGCGACAGGAAGTGCCAAAACGTGACTTTCCCCTGTATTCACAAGGGTTTTTGCCACTTCCACCCCGCCACCCGTTGTGCCAGGCTGCGACACGTTTTGACCCGCCGCGACTAAAATCTGTGAGGCTATTTGTGAGGCTCGCTCTCCATAGTTGGGCAGACTGTCGAACGCCGACCAGGTGCCGAGCAGGTTTTCGTCAGTGTAAATTTTATCAGTCAGCCGCCGGTCACTGTGCCGCATGAGTGCCATTGCAACGCGGCTGGCGACCCCGCCCCGCGCCAAGTTGGTCCCGAAGGTGTGACGCAGCGAATGAAACACCGCCTTGCGTCCATGAGCATCCTGGAGCGGAATACCGGCCTTTTTCAAATCCCTGTAAAACCTCTCAATCCGTGGAATGCCGGTAAAGACAAGTTCATTGCCAGGCGTACCGCTGGTTTTGAATTCGCCGAGCGCCGCCGCCAGTTCAGGCAGCAACCGCATGTCCGCAGGCTTGCCGTTCTTGGTTGTTGACGCCCGCACCTTGACGAAGGGTGTCACCGCATCCAAGTGCAAATCATCCCACTTGAGCGCCGCCAGTTCCGATCTCCGCAGACCCGTATGGACCGCCATCAGATAAACCGGCTTGCGAGCGCCAGCCACCGCCAGCAGTCGCAACATTTCGTCATCACTGAATGCCCGAACCTCATCCGCCTTGCCGCCCTTCGTCTTTACCTTTTCCACCGACAGCAGCGGGTTTGAACCGACGCGACCGAGCTTCACCAGCCAGTTAAAAAAGCACCGTGCCGCTTCCAAATAGTCATTTGCGGTCTTGTCCTTCAATTCCTGCCGCGCGCGCATCCACGCTTGAAACGAATCCGCCGACACGTCCTTTGCCATGTTCCAGCCGCAATCCGCCATCAGCCGGCCAACCCGAAATTCAAGGTTTGCCAGATACTTTTCCGACTTGCCGCGCCGCCGCATGTCCCCCAGGAAGTCTTGCAAATGATCCGCCAGGTTGCGTTGCGCCGCATCCCTTGTCGCCTTTGGCGGTATAAACCCGGCCCGTTCATGCTCCTTTTCCCGCAACCGCTCGCCCCGGAGTTTTTCGGCCACCTGTTTATCGGACGTGCCGAGCGATACGTCTTGCACCTTGCCGTCTGCCGGGCACTGCCGGAATTTCCAGCGCCATATCCGCGAGCCTTTGGGTTTGAAAATGGTGTTAATCATGCCGTCCTCCTTTGTGTGTTCCGCTCAATATAGTTGACCAACTCGTTTTCCGAGATGCAGGCGCATCCGCGGATATGCACCAGCTTCAATCCGCCTTCCGCGATAATCCGGTAAACCGTGCGAACGCTTACGCCCAGCCGCGCGGCAGCGACTTTTAATCGAATCAGACCGCCCAGGCTCACCGCAATCTCTGGCAATCTCATAACCCGGTCCGGTTTCGTTTCAACATCATTTTGCATTTTTATTCCCCCCGTCAAGTTTTGCCCTGGCTTTGGCCGCGACCTCACGCCGGGCTTTTGCCCGTGAAAATGTCGGCAAATCCTCGTCAAGCATTTCTTGGAAGACTTCCCGGACAACCTCCTTCAAAGCCTTTCGATTCATTTTTCCCGCCGCCACGACCTTCTTTGGCTCGACCAGAAATTCGCCTTCGTGGTCCGGTTTCTCGCCCCCGGCAGCTTCCAGATACGCCTCTTTCCGGTCTGGCCGTGTTTTCAGTTCTTCCGCCCAGGCTTTGCACTCGCTCACTGGAATATAAACGTAAGGGCGCTTTTTGAGCTTGTCCTGATACCCGAAGATTGACCGTTTGGCCTCGACAACGTGGAAACAGAACGCCGTCATCTTGCCCTCCTTCAATCTCTTGTAAACCCCAGACCGGGAGACCGGCGCATACATCCCGACGCCACCGGGGGAAACAAAGCCCTCACCGGGGAAATGCTCGCAAAGGGCATCGAACCACGGCCCGGAGTCCTCATCGCTTCCTTCCCGGCGATAAATTCGCGTGTCCGGGTCAGGCTTGCCGACAAGCGGTTCCAAGCCCGCCGGGACTTCCAAATACTGAAAATCTTTATTCATTATCCACACCAATACAGCACGCTCTACCAATTGTCAACCTTTTTCTTTTGAGAGGTAAAATGGCAACCGGATGGATTTCCCCGCGGCTCGTTCCCGTGTCGGCATCCGGCTTGCTCAAGGCAGGAAGGCCAAGCCGGATGCCAACACGCGAACGCTCCGCCCCGACAAGTGCCTGGTGGTGAAGTCGCTGGATTCCAGATTGCGTCCCGTTTGCCCTTCGCAACATGGAACCCACCGCCATCACCACCAGGGAGTTGAAGGCAGGGAGGGAAAACTGCTCTTGGGGTGTCAATGTCGTTTTCCGCTGTCGCGGAGGGGTGAAAATCAGACTGTGCTATCACTCGCTCTCAGCCGCCCCGTGGGGAGGCAGTGGTTTGGGCCGCTGCCCGGTGGCTGCCCGGTTGTTTGCGCCCCAGTCGTTTGAAGGAATGTGAGATGTATCGAGTGGCCTAACAGCCTCTTAGCCGTCGAGTTTGGATTTGCAAGGTCATCGCTCCCCAAGAACCCGCCGCATCAGTGAGCGGCAATCGGACACGGTTCGCTCTAAATCAGTGCTGCCGTAGTTGAATGGATCACCATGGGCCGCATCATTGCGGACCTTCGCGATTGCCTCAACTATCTTGCTCTGCAATTCAGTCAAAACCCCGATATCGGGAGCCTTGAGTAGATGACAGAGGGGAATCAGGGTCTCCTTGCCGTTCAGAGGAATCGAGATGGCTTTCGCTCGGGTCTTGAGAGCCTCCTCGAGCGACGCTCCCGCAAGGACGGCGGCGGCACGCAAATAGCCCTTGGTAAGTAAATACTCCGACTGCTCAAGCAAGTCTCCAAACACGGACGAGGCAACTGCCAAATGATAATCAATGGCGAATCCGCGATGATACTCGTCACTGGCTGCCGTAAGGACACCGAGGGCTGCCCCCAAGTTGATTTCTCGACCGGGTGCGCGCTTTGCCCAAGACTCGAACTCGGTCACGAAACGGTTGGTGGACACGGAAAGTCTATCCAGAAGGTTGAGACAGCTCGTTGCCCAACGCGCGAACCGGATCGGGTCCATAATCGTGCCCGGTGAATCCTGGAAATCTTCCCAGAGACATTTCCCTTCAGCGATCAACTCGTCGAATCGCTTGACTATTTCTTGGTTAACAGCGGCGTCGGTCATAGCGTTCGCTCCATTGATTATGTTAGTTGCTGTTTTCAATCTTGTTTGCCGCCATGTGGCTTTGGCCTCCGCTTTTGCTTTCTGGGCATGTTGGAGCAGTTGGGTGGTCCACAGTCGGAGTCTTCGAGAAGCAAATGACCGTCCTCGATGAGGCCAGCAACCTCCTCCGTGTCGGATATAGCGGACTCAGCCAAGATCTGCACATGGTTTGGGTTGAGGTTTTGCTGTGCAACAATGTCGATTCTCTGCTTTAGAATCTCAATGTCGCCTTTCTGCCGCTCCTGACGATTCCTGTAGCATAAATCCTTGATGAGTTCGCGAAGCTCGCGCAGGGGTTCGCCCAGCCCCTCGAGCGTGAATCCACCAGGTGAGGAGATCGCGATCTTCTTGATTCGCAGTTCATGCGTGGACGGCAGGTACTCGCTCGGGTTTCGCAGGTAGTATTCAACCTCCGTCACCGGTAAGTGCTGCGCTATTTGCTCGATTTGTTGGCCGCCAAAAGGGCCGAAAGGGAGCACGAGCGAAGCGGCTCCCGGTCCGTAATGTCGAAGAAGCCGGTGCCATTCGTGAGCCAACATGTCCAAATGCGGCCCCTCCCTACCAAGAATCTCCCAGTATCGCTCAAGCTGATCTGCCGACTGCTGATGGCGTTGATTCGCAAGCACGGCGAGATGGCGCGCCAGGACGAATGTCGAGTAGATCGAATCGAAAGCACTCAGCGCCAGCCCGAGATCGTAGGCGCTCCACGCATCTTTGGTGCTGAACTCAAGATTCGTCACTTCGAGTGACAAGGCTGATAAGGGCGTTGGAAACTTGGTCGGATTCATAGTTTATTCACGAGGTTCTGCTTTCTGCACCTAGAGCCAAATGTGAGCGACTGCCGGCGAGACGGAAGGTGGACCGCACCAGACACTCTCGAATTGACGCCCGTCGTCAATAAAAGATGCTTGGCGGCGGTTCGCTCGCCCGAATTTATTAACCCGCCTTTGTGTCCTCATCTTCTGGAATTTGCTTGTTTGACTTCTTGTGGGGCAACGGGCGTCGCATGAATCTTTCCAAGTCATGAGACAAATGACGCAAAAACATGAAAGACTCTTCGTTTTCCGGGCCACCCAACATGTCAAAAAGCATCGGCCCGTGCGAAATGGCCTCTGTCGCGCCGCGAAACGCTAACTGCGCACGGTCAATCTCCTTCTCGTCCCCCCGCTGCATGGCGCGATAAAGCTCAAGCCCAAGTTCATAGAGCCAGGGGAAATCCTCTCTGAGCATACTCAGGTAAATCAGCAGCGGGATGCCTTGGCCACCCTGTTCGCGGAACATTGGATGATGAACAAACTCCTCAATCATTCCAGGATGGAACCGTCGAAGTCGCCGCCGGCGTGCATCCGGAACACCGCCCTGGAGCCTATCGGGGAGGTCTCGAACCAAGACTTTAACCTCCTCAAACATCTTGGCTATCACAGCATCATCTATCTTGGGACCAGGCTCTGCGGCTTTGCCTCGGTTCTTCAAGAGGGTCGTCATGCTCTCGCGAAAGGCGCGAACCTGGAGCCGAACAGCCTCATCACGCGGCGTGGCATTCTGATTTCGGCGGATAAGCTGCAGCACCAATTTTGTCACAGAGTCTTCATCGTCTCCGCAGTTCTGGAACTGGGCAAACGGCCCTGCCTGCGTCTGGTCCAACGGTATCCCAATCGCGACGCCCAACACGGTTGTATCCAATTTTCCCTTGGCGACTCCTGATTCATATAGAATCCAAGGCCGGTTGAGGCTGTGGTGCGTAAGCAGAGCCACGACATCTGTCGCCTTGGCAAGGCTCGTCATTATCGCCTTATACCACTCTTGCCCGAACTCAATCCCGGCAGTTCCTTTGCGGTCTGAGGATCGGAAGGATTTTAGCATCCCGCCGCTTGCATCAGTAAGGAGATTGGCGAACGCCTCTGCCAAATCGGCGTCACGCGTGTCGTGGCTGATAAAAACGAGCGGCCCCTCTCGCGGAGCCATTGGCGGCGAATCGGAACGGCCAGCGTCCTTTTCGGTGTTGGGGTTCTTCTTTGTTGACATAAACTCTGACTTGCTGATCCGCAGTTTCCATGGGCTAATGACTAATACATAACAGGTTGCGCGTGTATTACAATGGCCTAGTGAATTCGGACGAAGCGCAGTGGCACCTTGCTACAGTTGCTCAACGTAAACACCTTGCACTCGCCACAGAGCGCACTTTCTGCCCCTGAGCGAGGCGCTGTTTCGACTTCCTCACGCGGCTGATGTTGCATTTGCCAAGTGAACATAACCTGGAACGGTTCTGACGGTCTTGGCGCGAAAAATGTCGCCGCCAGCCCCCACAGTCAAGCCCTAATTGCGATTTTTCGTCTCAAATCAGCAAGGGGAACAACCGCCTTGCGCCAGCCTGGCGAAGCCGGGGCGCCGAATCGAGCAACGCCGGAAGCCGCTCCATCCAAAATTCCACGCCAGCAAATAGTTTGACCGTGAAATCCCGCGAGAACAACTGGCCCTTCCGCATTTTCGCCCGCTTCTCCGTTGGGCAGGTCGCCATGCGATAACGGCGCATCACCCGGCGCAGTTTCAACGCCTGCCCATTCGTCAACTCCAGTACATCACGCCGACCGAGCGGCAGATTCTTGCGGCCAACAATACCCCAAAACCGGCCCGGCTTCGCAGACCATACGCACTCGCCAGTCTTCGCAACATACTTTTTCGCCGCATATGCGAAGGCCCCGCGCTTCGAGCCAAGCGTCTGAACCGACGTGCCCGCGCGGTAATGCTTCACTTCGCCGCTCCCCACCACGTCATACCAGTTCCGCGCAAACCAATTCGCAATCGAATCCCCATTCACCACGGACGGACACTTGCCATGCGGCTCCACACGAATGGCACCCCACCCCTCGCGCTCATCCACCAAGGCGCTATGACCCTCCACCCATTCACCCCCGGCCAAAACGTCCTCATCCCAAACAACCACAAGTCCCACCATCCGACGGCGCAGACGAACTTGCTCCGTCCGCATGGTCTTCCACTCAAAACCCCACGGCACGCCCCAGACAAACGCATGGATATGCGGCGCGATCTTCCCCTTGTTGACCCCGCTCTTACGAGGCTGAAATTCCAGCTTCCACATCAAACAGCCGCCAGGAAAGCGACGGGCGAATCGCTTTGACATCGTATCAATGTGCCGCTTCACCTGTTCGCCATCCCAAGCGTAACGGTCAAACTCATCAGGATATGTCAGGCCCGCCATGAACGGCACCGCGCCATCATCCACCTTCGCCAGGTAATCCAACATCCGCCGCCGTGACGCCGCCGTGAACTCCTCGATTTCGCCACGCTCACGACCGCGCCGCTCAGGCCCGCGCAAATGTCCCTCAGAGCGGCAGCGCAACTGCATGAAGCTCGCGTTGCGATAAACTTGCAACATGCCATTGCTCGTATTTCGCGGTGAATTATGCACCTTAGACAAGCCCAGCGGAGGCGGCGGGTGGCGCTGGGCGCCACTCCGCCGCCTCTCGCTGTCGCCAGTTGTCACCACGTACGACCGCAGAACCGGCGAGCAGTGGTGCTCGCTGTCCGGTTCTGCTCGTTCTATTTCGTCGGGGGCAGGTTGTAGTGTCGGCGCTGTGCGCCGATTTCGAGCCACAGGCTCGACTCTACAAATCAGAGAACGACTCACTGGCTCCCCTTGTTCGTGGCCTGGCGCTTGCGCAGTTCTTTCCGTCCATGTATGTTCGGGACATGAAAGCGACCATGCCAGAACCCGAAATCGTAACGCGCAAAGGCAAGCCCGTTTCGGTGATCATCCCCATTAGGAATTATGAAGAACTCTTGGAGCGCGTGGAGGACGCCGGGGATGTGGCCTGGCTCAAACGCGCCCGCCGCAAGCCACTGCATTACCGCCCACTGGAAGAGTACCTGGCCGAGCGCAACCGCCGATAACAATGTATCGCGTCCTGCTTGAAAGGGCGGCCGAGAAAGACCTGTCACGGCTTACCTCCGAGATTCACGCCCGCTGCATCGCGGCGATTCAAGGGCTGGCGACAAACCCGCGCCCGCCTGGTTGCCGCAAGCTGGTCGGGAGCAAGAACGACTGGCGCATCCGCGTAGGCGACTACCGCGTGGTTTACGAGATTGCCGATGAGATTCGCGTGGTGCGTATCAACCGTGTCCGCCACCGCCGCGAGGTGTATCGCTAATCGCATAGGTCACTCGCCCCCCTTGTTTCTGGCCGTGTTGGCAATGGCAAGGATTGCGGCCTTGAGTGGAGCGGAGAGCCTATCCCAAGCAGCGACTACTTGCGCCAGGTCGTGACTGAGCGTGACTGGCTTTGGTGAGGCTATTTGTGAGGGCACCCCACCTAAACCCTTGATAATCAACGATTCGTAGCGGGTTCGAGCCCCGCCACTCCCGCCAGCCTTCGCCCGCAGCGCAGCGGATCCGCCTTCGCCTGAGGGCTACGGCGCGACAAGGGGCGAAGGCTGCCGCGCCGGAGCGCCGCGAAGGCGGGCGGGGTCGAAAGATCATCTCAAGTCTCCTTCTGGGAGAGCCTTTTCCAAGAAACGATTGTAACCGCAGCGCAGCGGATCCGCCTTCGCCTGAGGGCTGCGGCGCGACAAGGGGCGAAGGCTGCCGCGACGTAGCTTTAGCGAAGACGGATTTTCCATTGCGGATTGCAAATTGCGGATTGTGGATTTTTGAACAGGGAACAGAGGCAACAGAGAAAAAACTCTGTTTTCTCTGTTTTCTCTTGTTCAAACCAGTTTGCCGTATCTGCGTCAATCTGCGTGATCTGCGGGCCAAGGCCTCTTTCTTATTCGCTCCTCCATTGCGCAGCAAATCGTCGGGAACGCTCGGTTTCGTGAGGATTTTACCACGGATGGCACGGATGGCACGGATGAAGGCAATGCAGAATGCAAAATGCAAAATGAAGAGTTTTTATCCGTGAAATCCGTGAAATCCGCGGTCGAATTCCTTTGGTTGTGCCCTGCTCCGTGGCGTTCTTTCGCGGCCATTCCGATTGCTCTTTTTCGGATTACTCCGCGCCTGAATCTGTCCATTTTCCCCGCTTCGCCTTGTTCTCCTTCGCCTTCTTGATGGACCGCGCCGAGATCATCACCACGTAATGGCCGTCCCGGTCATAAATGCTCTTTTCCAGAATCCCCCGGTCGGCCAGCTTATCAATCATGCTCCGCTCGCAATGCAATTCCGCCACCGCTCCCCCAGGCGACGGCCCCCACAAATCCTTTTTCTTGACTAAGAATAAGTCAATGGCCTTTTTCATTTATTTTGGGGATTCCCTGCGGCTCGTTCCCGTGTCGCCTGTCCCGCCGTAGGCCAGGCGAAGGCGGACTTGTCTCGCCATAGTGCGGAGCACGACGCCGGATCATCCGGCTTGCTCAAGGCAGGAAAGCCAAGCCGACTTGTCCCGCCATAGCGCCTTACGCGACGGCGGACTTGTCGCGCCGTAGCTTCAGCGACGGCGGAATGCCAACACGCGAACGCTTCCACCTTCGCAGAGCCTACGGCGGGACAAGCCGCCCCGACAAGTGCCTGGTCGTGCCGTCATTGTCACCAGGATTGCGCCCCGCCTGCCCTCGCAACACTGGTGACAATGCCGCCACCACCAGGGGTTGGCTTCGCCGGTTCGTCGCCTTTACTTGAACAACACTTTCCAATTTTGGCTCGGATCATTTGGGTCTGGAATATCTCGCTTGATCCATTTGGCTGCCTTGCCTTCTGGAGTATTGTAAGGGATTTCGTCGAAACTCGTAGAGTCTTCTTCACGCACTTGTCCGGTATCCAGGTCAATAAAGACCCAAGTGCCGCTCATGCGCGAAGGATCGGGCCAACAGAGCACGAACATTTGCTTGTCTCCTAACCCTATCTCCCTTGGCCCCTCAATCACATCGGTATAACTTCCGTCACCCTCTCGTCTTTGAAGCACCGTTGTCAAGCCTGTGTATCTCATTTGAATCCGATACTGGTCGAAATCTCGCGGCATCGGTCCTGTCTGAGGCAAAACACGCCTTGGCAGGTCAGCATTCCCCCGAAATGCAAGCGGCAACTGCTCTGGAGTCAAAATCAACTGGGCGGCCCGATTGGTTGCCTGTCCAAGTTTGTCTTGTAAGGATAGAACCTGCGCACGCAGCCGCATAACCTCGCTCGCTAGAAAATCATCAGTGGATTGCGGCTGTGGATTACTTTGGCGTTGGGAAGGTGATTCCAGCCGCGCTTTTTCAGCCTCGGCAACACGCTGCTGCAACGTCTTGTCTTCTTGCCGCAGATTAGAAAGCGCGTGCCACTGTAGTGCGATAATAACCAGCAGGGTTGCAAAGATACTTAAGATTTTAAAACCATTGCTCATTTCACATCGGAGGAACCAGCGGTCTTGCAGATACAAAAAGGGCCGCGATGACGTGCTTTTGGTAATCGGGCCGGGATTTAAACCTCGTCGGTTGGCCCCCAACCTGGTTCACATCTCGCAGAGGTATTGGCTTTGCAGCGGCAGCCTCGGGTTTGCCTTCGATGATTAACAGATAGTGAGTGCCTCCTACCGCCATAGAAGCTACCTCTGTTTGCTCCCGTGAAAATAGGGCTTGGCGCGAAAAAGCACAAGCTGTGGGGCCTTCTGCTGTCCGAGGGCACAAGGGGATTTTCATCTTTGGTGGAGAACGAAGTTCATGAAAACTCCTGTTGAAACATCCGCCTTCTTGTTTTCAACGGGTTGCGGCAATTTAGATGCGTTTGCCCAACCCGCCAAAGATGTGCAGATTTTTGGGCGGCGCGGCAGCGCCGCCCTACCGTGAAGATGTGTCTGCCTTGCACGGCACAGGCGCACGGATTGTCCATGCTCTTCTTTAAATCGAAACCGCCAGGGGACACCGAAAAGAAAGATCCCTTTCGTTGTCGCGCCGAAATATGCGCTTTAGACAAGCCCAGCGGAGGCGGCGGGTGGCGCTGGGCGCCACCCCGCCGCCTCTCGCTGTCGCCAGCCTGCCCGCCGTAGCCTTGGCGAAGGTGGGTTGTCACCACGTACGACCGCAGAACCGGCGAGCAGGATTGCTCGCTGTCCGGTTCTGCTCGATTTACTTCGCCGCCGTGCCGCTCTGGTTTCACTGGCTCCCTGGGTTGTGGCCGTGTTGGCAATGGCGAGAACTGCTTGCCCGCTATTGACAACTTCCCCAGGAAACGGGAGATTTAGACGGTGAGGCGGTATCGAAGAGAAAATGGAAATTACATTGCCATTGGAGAAAATGACCATCGCCGAGAAACTTCGGGTGATGGAAAGCCACTGGAGCGACTTGACGCGGGATGAGGAGCAGCTTGAAACTCCCGAATGGCACGGAGAGGTTCTCTGCGAGAGGGCCGTAGGAGTGGAGCAGGGCAAGGAATCGTTCATGGACTGGGAGACAGCGAAATCGCAACTCCGCAACCGGGTGAAATGAGAATCCTCAGAATTGGACCACGGCTTTCAGGATTACACGGATGGAGACGGAATGAACCAAGACTGGTTTCGGCGGCGGCATTCCACTGATAATGTCGAGGTTTTTCTGTCATATAAAGCTCTGAGCGATCCGCCCTATTTCACGCTGGATTGGTTTTCATTTTAGCACCTGGCGTTTTCATTGGTTCTGTTCTCAAAGATCCCTTTCCCAAAGCACTCCGGGGCATAAGTTCTGTGACGTGTTTTCAGCGTTAAGCGATCAGCGCGGTGGAGGTTTGTGAAGGTTGCTATTGAGAATGGCTCCCGCCGATGGCGAGCAGTTGGTGGCGCGTGCGGTAGAAAAGGCTCCCGTCCGAAACGGCCGCCGTGGAAAGACAGGTTTCGTTGAGGGTATTGGTCGCGGCGACTGAGAAGCTTCCGTTGGCCGGGACCACATAGACATTTCCAGGCTCACTCGTAAAATATAAGTTCTTCCCGTCGGATACCGGGGAGGCGGTAAAACCTTCCGACCCGTTGCCGAGACGTTCGCTATAGCGGATCGCGCCGAGCTTGGCATCGAAACAGGTGACGATTCCGTTATCAAAGCAGCCGTAAAGGAAGTTGCCGACAACAATCGGCGTTTGCAGGTAGTTTCCCTTGTTTTCCTGCTGCCAGGCCACAGCGGCGTTGGTCGCTCCCGCTGCTGTGGCAGTGAGGTCGCCGCGGGCATCGAGCCGAACAGCGCGCATTGGGCGTTGCGATCCGTGGGCGCTGGTGAAGTAGGCCAGGCCGCCGGCGACAATGGGGGTGGGCACGGGAATGTCGCCGCCGCCGTTCAGACGCCAGATTTCCTTGCCGTCGGCGAAGTCGTAGGCGCCGGTCTGGCGCCAGCCGTTGACCAGAATCTCGGTTCGATCACCCGCCTTGGCCACCGCCGGAGTGCCCCAAGTGGGAACGTCGCGCCGGGTGGTGCGCCATATTTCACGGCCATCGGCCAGATCAAACTCGGCAATGAAGGAATCCCCCAGCACATCGCACAGCACCACCACTTTGCCATCATGAATGACCGGCGAACTGGAAAATCCCCACTGCGCGCTGGGGGCGGCATAGTAGCCGGACTTCATCGGGCCCAGGTCCTTTTTCCATAACAGTTTGCCCTCGCGATCAAAGCAGAACAATCCTTCCGAGCCAAAGATGGCGGCGATCCGTTGTCCATCGGTCGCGGGGGTCGAATTGCAGTGGGTTGATTTGGGATGACGTTTGCCCCGTGGAATTCCTTCATAGCCCAGCTTATCCCACAGGAGCTTGCCCGTATCTTTCTCCAAGGCCAACAGACGCCACTGATGCGATTCCTGGTCGTCCGCCGAGGCAATGTCCCCGTAAAGCCCCACCTTCACATCCTGATTGCCGGGACCGACCGCGGTAATGAGGTAAATGTCATTCCCCCAAATAATGGGGGATGAATGGGCCAGGCCGGCAATCGGAGTGTGCCAGCGAATATTCTCGCCTTTCCCGATATTCCAGTGGATGGGTGTCGGCGCGCTCTCATCAACGCCACGGGCATCGGGACCGCGAAACTGGGGCCAATCAGCCGCCGCGGCGCAGCCGGCCCAAAGGACAGCGAGAAGAACCATGGCGGCGCGTCTGTTGCTCACGGCGGAAATGAAACAGAAAACCAGCCATGCCGTCAAGCTCGTCAGGGTTGACGCGGAGGTGACGGGCGCATTCCACTTTCTTGGGTTTTCTTTCGTAATCTTAATCTTAATCTTGCACCTAATCCGTACGGAGGAGGGAGAAGAGATTAAGATTAAGATTAGGAGTAAGATTAAGAGGGGAACCCAAGAATGTGAAATGCAACCGCCGAGGTGAAAAGCGCCTATTTTTGCTTGCCCTTTCAGGGCGGCAGAGAGAGTCTGCCGAGGTCGGCTATGATGAGGATTGAAAACAGGCTTGGGCCGAACTATCGCCCCGGAGTGGACGCCGGGGGCGCGCGCTGTTTGCATACCGAGTGTTGTTGCCCCGGCGCCTTATCAACAATTCAATTGGAGGAATTCAAATGACACGGAAACCAGGCTTGTTGGCGCATAAAGCCATCCTGCTGGCTTTGGTCTTGTCAGCCAGCATCACCCTTGCCTGCGCGCAAGGCAAGCCCATGGCGCAACTGGTGAAGACGGGCGGCAAGTTCACCTTCATGGTGGACGGGAAGCCGTTCATCATCCTGGGCGGCCAGGTGAACAACGACAGCGCCTTCCCGGACCGCATGGAGCGCGCCTGGCCCAAGCTCAAGGCGATGAACGCGAACGCCGTGGAGTATCCAGTCTATTGGAACGAAATCGAGCGCGAAGAAGGCAGTTTCGATTTCCGTGACTTTGACCAGATTCTTCACCGGGCGCGCGCTCAGGGCCTCCGCGTCGTCATGCTCTGGTTCGGCACCTGGAAAAATGGAGCCATGGATTGGGCGCCGAATTGGGTCAAGTCCGATGTCACGCGCTTTCCCCGCGTCTTGGACTCGGGCGGCAAACCCATTCGTGTGCTCTCCCCGCACTCCCGGGCCACCCTGGAGGCGGACAAGAAGGCCTACCTGGCCATGATGACCCACCTTCGCCAAGTTGACGAGGCGGACCGCACGGTCATTCTGATGCAGGTCGAGAACGAATCCGGCCTGCTGGGCAGCATCCGCGACTACTCTCCGGAGTCCACCAAACTGTTCAACGGCCCCGTGCCCGCCGCGCTGGTGACGGCCCTGAAGAAGCAGCCGGGGACCTGGACGGAGGTCTTCGGCAGCCGTCTGGCGGAAGAGGCTTTCACCGCCTACCACCTCTCCTCTTACGTCAACGAAATCGCCAAGGCCGGCAAGCAAGTCTATCCGCTGGCCACATACGTCAATGCCTGGGAAGGCGGCGAAGACACCGCCGACGCGTTTGACTCCTTCGATCGTGCCGGGGAGAGCTACCCCAGCGGCGGCCCGGTATCCCACATGCTCGACCTCTGGAAGGCGAACGCGCCCGACATTGATATCCTTTCCGCGGACACCTCGGTGCAGCCGCTCGTCAACTTCCGCATGATCAACGCGCGCTACGTCCGTCCCGACAACCCCTACTGGAGCCCCGAGGCGGGCCGGACCATGTCGGGCGCGCGCGCGTTTTTCTACGCGCTGGCGGAGTATTCGGCCATTGGCTTCGGCGCCTACGGAGTGGATGGCGGCGCCGCTCCCGAGTTGACGGCCAGCTACGTTGACTTGGGCGCGGACTACCGCATGGTCAATGCCACCATGCCGGCCATCCTCGACCTGCAAGCCTCGGGAAAGCTCAAAGCCGCCATCGCGGACGATATCATCCGTGGAAAGAACCTGATCTTCGACCGCTACCACCTGCTGGTTCGTTTCCTCGCCGCGCCCAATTCGTTCACGACGCCGCCCACGCCCGCTCCGACGGCGCAATCCCCGGCGTTCGTTACGCCGCCGCAAGTGCCCACGCCCGCCGCACGCGTGCTGGTGGGCGAGTTGGGGCCGGACGAGTTTCTGATCATGGGCTTCAGCGCCGCGGTGGATATCCGCCCCACGGTCGGTTCCGGCTACACCGCGGCCCAGTTCCTCCAGGTGGAGGAAGGAGTTTACGAGAACGGCGTGTGGAAAACCACCAACATCGGCCGGACTTACCAGGGATCCTACTCCCCGCCCGGCGTCTCTCTCCCGGCTCAAGGCTCCATCTTCCGCGTGAAGTTGATGCGCTACTGAGCCGCAGGCCGATCACCGGCCACGACTTGTGCCGAGAATAGCCGCACGGCGGAGGATTCTGTTTCTTGCGCCGGCCAGAGTCAGTTCCTTTTGAAACGGAAGTTCCAATAAGAATTGAGGCCGAAACCATGAGATTGTCCTTATTTTACAAGGGGTTTGCGGACTTGGCTGATTTTCTTGCGCGTGCCTACGGTCACTGCGGCTTCCGGCACCGTGCTTGGGA
>Ga0326728_10011284_pt1 | contig 20498 bp, 19 predicted proteins | sample MB3enrmetagenome_FD_207602 | JGI IMG/M metagenome (GOLD analysis project Ga0326728, IMG submission 207602) | Lab enriched peat soil microbial communities from McLean, Ithaca, NY, United States - MB31MN | ecosystem: Environmental > Terrestrial > Soil > Wetlands > Peat | place: USA: New York... | reverse complement strand
GCGCTGCCCGCAGTGCCTGGACCGGTTACACGCCGAGATCGGATGGGTGTTGGGAGTGCGCTCGATGGACAAGACCTGGAGAAAGCTTATAAAACCTTCTAGAAAATCTCGTGCGAAGAATGAATGATCACGTCGGCTGACCGTGGTTCGCAACGATCTCATCCGCCAAGCCGCTTTCCAACATGGACATATAGATTTTTTCTATGCAGGTGAGGCAAACGCAGCAAACACGCGGGTCTGTATCATACACATATTGGCAATTGCTAATATAATTGCACCTCCAGCGCCTCCATGGCGCTGCAGCTCGGTTGGCCGTCGTTGTCGAGCGTGGCGTCGATGATCTCCGGGAACAGTTCAGCGGCTGTCCGCAGCCGGGTTCTTGACCTACGATTAACGGCGTTCAAAGGCTCGCCCAGAATAAACTGGCCGCTCGACTCGCTATTGCCGATATCGATTGCGTAATGAACCCCGCTGTCGTGTGACGTCTGACGCTCAATGATGGCTCGCGCGGCGCGCGTATCGACGCACCCAATGACAATATCCTTCTGCCGGAGTTGATAATTATCCGTCAGGCTCTCTGGCACCGCCTCCCAATTCAGCCCCCAAAAGATATTCAGCCTGTTTACCAGGACGATCCCTTTATTTAACCCCAGCTCCGCCCGGCCGAAAGGCTGGCGCACACAATTGGCGGGCGAAATATTGTCTCCATCCATCACGGTCACGCGCAAGCCACAAGGGTGTCCCTGTGCGCGCATCGCTTGGTGGAGGTAGGGTAATCCACCCAGGATGGCACTCCCCGTTCCGCCGCACCCGACGACCAGCACTCGCACCTCGCGCCGCAACAATTCGCCGTGCAGTCTATGTGTCTCCATTCCAACCCCCGCCGTACTTTGACAATACCCGCAACAACCACTGGCGCGGGGATCAATCTGCGTTCAGATCCGCTGCCTTCCCTTCCGCCTGTCCTATTCCACGGCCGCCTGCGAACAAGACGCATTATCATGGGATCCATGAAGCACCTGTCGCTTGAACTATTGGAACGGTATGTCATGCAGGACATTTCCAGTCGTGACCAGCAACGGGTCGAACGGCACGTGATGCACTGCCCGGGGTGCCTGGACCGGTTACACGGCGAAGTCGGATGGGTGTTGGCATTGCGTACAGGGGACAGAATCAGGAGAAAGTTTAAAAAACCTCCTGGAAAATCCCGTGCGATGAATGAATGAGTGAGCTCATGGGCCGAGTCTGGTCGCCAACGATCTCCATGCCGACTCCTCAGCATGTGGGTTCGGTAAAAGCTGATTGCAGGCGGGAACTGAAATTCATTGCTGGCTCCCGCAAGAAAGCCAAGCTAGACAGTTGTCCAGATTCAGAAGAAGTCGGGGTCGCACAGGCAGTGAATCTGGTCTGCTGCCATTTCATCGGGTTGAACATCAGGTGGAGTTGCAACAACCCTGACAGACAGGCGAGTCACCAATCGCGCGGCGATGGTCTCACTGGCACGGCGGCCGGCTTTGTCGCCGTCGAGCATCAGGATGACTTCTCGAAAGTGTCTCTGAAGAAGGTCTTCCTGGCATTGCGAGAGAAACGACCCCATGAGGGCGACAACGCATGGAAATCCGGCTTGGTGCACTTTGATGCAGCCAAAGAACCCTTCGACCACTACAACCGTCCGACCGTAACCTACAGCACGGTGAAGATTGAAAAGCACGAGCGACTTGCGAAAACCCGTGGGGAACCAATACTTGGGTTCGCCATGGCCGGGGCTCCTTCCCGCGTACGCCACCAGGAACCCATCCTCGTTATGAATGGGGATGACAATTCGGCCTTCCATACAGCCTTTTCCAGCATAGAAGCCGAGGTCGAAATGGATGGCGCAATTCAAGTCCACGCCGCGTTCGGCGAGATAGGGATGATGCGGGTCGAGGCCCCGCAATGTAAAGGCCAGTGGCCGGTTACTTCCTGCGGCCACTAGCGGCACGAATGAGCGGGCGCCTCCAGCCGGAACCATCGACGCTCTCGGCGAAGGCGTGGAGGTAACGGCAAACCGGTCCTGGAGTTTGAGCGCGGCATCCCGGAGGGAGCAACGCTCCATGGCAGCCACGAAATCGAGTACATTGCCACCGCTGCGACCGCTGCGAGATGCCACACAGGAAGCCGAGTGACAGGACCAAACATTCTTCTCGGTATTAACGATGAAGCTCTGATTACTGCTCGTCGACGCGTGCGTTGGCAGCGGACAACGGCCCCGCAGATAGGGGCCGTGAATGCGGCGGAGCACCACGCCGTAGTATGCAATGGCCATCTCAACCGAGACGGCTCCCTTAACCGTTTTGAAGTCCACCCAGGGCAAGATCATCGCTCACCGTGCCGAGGATCGAGCCGTTCAGCCCGCAAACGCCAATTCAACATTTGATCGTTTATCTGAAACCACTGCTCCTGAAGGGCGGCGTGCGCTTGTTCCACTGCCAGAAGGCGTTCGACCAATTCTGCCTTGTTCAACTTCAGGTACCGGGAACGGACGCGGGCGAGATCGCGGTCCCCTTTGATTCGTCCGGGAGCTCCTCCGTTTTTAATTTGGCGAATGCTCTGCCGAGCTCTGGAGCCGGCTTTCCAACTGCGGTGTTGCTCGTAGTAGGCGCGAGCTTCCTCGTTCCTGAGAATGGCGCTTTCAGAAACCCCCTGACCGTCCGGATCGATTTCTTTGGATCGAGCGCAGAGCGAGGCCAGCGATACCCGCTTGTGATCTTTCCGCAATGCGTCGACACTGCTTTTGACAAGCTCGACCGTGCGTCTCCGCTTGGGGTCGTATACCTTCTCTTTGAGCCATGGCCTGGGTTCAGGCTGAGGGCTCAACGTGGATATGGACGTCACGGTCTTCGTCCTTATGGTACGACTCGATTAGGTCCATCTCCGTCAGTTCGCTTTCGCAATCGCGCATCAACTGTTTCATTCGTTCGGCCTCGGGGAGCAGACCTTCCTTGGTGGCGTAAACCACTTGCAGCGATGCCCACTGTTTATGTTTCTCAACCTGACCTCGCTTAGCCGGGTCCGGGACCTTGCCGGCACAGCCAACACAGGCGAACTTTGCCGCGCAATAGCCATGGCTGACACACTGCCCACCAATCACATCTGCCAGTGTCCCGGCCCTGCCGCGGGCCTCTTCGTAAATCTGCTGGAGTTCTTGCGGTGATCGGAGTACCGCTTTGTCAACATCGATCTGGGCTGCGACTCGCGCCAGGTACACGTCGGCGGCCTCGGCCACCATGCTTTCCGTTGGTTTGGAATAGTAATCGGTGGTCGCCAAATCTTTCTGGTGCAACCAGGCCCCGACAACGTCGATCGGGATCTTTTCAACTTGTACGACGTGTGTCGCGAATGCGTGGCGCAGGAGATGCGACTTCAATACCACGAGCTTCCCCTCACACGTCTTAAACAACACGCCATGCAAGAGGAATCGCAAGCATGAACTGATCGTCTCCCCTGACATATGGCCGCCGGAATACTGAAACAGGTACGGCGCACTTCCGAACCGGTGAGCCCGGCCGTTATGAGCATGAAAATGGACGCTTGGCAAAGCCTGACCGGGTTCAAGGCGGTAATGCTCCGCCAGCATCTGGGCGACTTTTACCAGCAGGCGTTTAGTCTGTTCACCGATGAAATAGTCCTTTGGTATATTGGTCTTTTCGCCTTTTGGAACCAGGCGAAGAACGTAACGCAGTCGATCGGATTGATCTGCTGCCCCGGGAGGCGCGGGCATCTTTAGCCGCACGATGCAGTCCTCCGTGAGGCATATCTGCATCACCTCATTGATCCGTGCACCCGTTGTGGTGAACAGATCGATCGCCATCAGGCCGAACAGAGCACCGGCATAAATTGATTCAACCGGCAGCAGCACGCCCTCGCACCGACTTTGCGCACACGCCATAAAGGTCATTTCGGCCCTCGGCCATGTCATGAGCGCGGCAACGTCCGATCGAAAAGGCCTGTGGGCATATCCCCAGGAGGCGAGCCAGGCGCGCTTGCATTTCATGTTTTCAGGCGAGCCATATTGCGGTCTCTGGCCCACCACACCTAACTTCAGGAGATCCGAAAACCAAAACCCCGCCGCTGGGGCATCGCCGACCAAGCGCTCCGCTCTCAGAAATTCCAGAAAAGGCTTGTTTAGGTCAGCGGCAAAAGCGCCCACCCCCGTGCGGGCGTAGCTCACAGTGCGCCAGTAGTACGTCTCTGCATGCGCTTGGACGAAGCTTCGCCGATCCCAAATCCTAAACCACAGTCGCTCTTGCGGCGGAATGCCCCGTTCTTTATCTCCCCCTTCGTCGTACGAAAAGGTCACCGGAAATCCGGGTTCCGGACCTAAGTTCTGCATAGCATCCCGGTAGGCCCGGCGCAGCCGCACAACACGATTGAAACGAAGGTGAGCCTCTGACCGGATGGCGATGAATTTGGGGACCACAGCGCCCGTTTCGACCTTGCGTGTCTTCTGCTGCCGTTCGACGATCTCCCGGTCTCGAGTCAGACCTTCAACGAAGAAAGGAGGAACAACCGGCAGAGTGAACCGCTCATAAGCCGCCCTGCGTTTCTCGGGTAGACCCATAAGCCAGTAGGCCATGGCCTTGCTCGCGGCGTTATAGTCCGTCCAAAAACGTCGGCGAGCACCTGGGGTGTCGTCCGGCAGAATCTCAGCTTTGAGGTACATCGGGATGTGTTTTGTAGCGTTCCAATCTTCCATCCGGGCAAGCCCTAACGCTTCAAATAAACGTCCAAATCGAGAATGGAGCGTCGATAGCTTATTGAAAACAGAAGTCATCTCAAATCGGCGGGCGAACATGACGGGGGCGAGCAGCGCCAGCGCATCCCGCCAGGGCTTGCTGAGCACGTTGTTTTCTAGATAGGAGACGATTCTTTGGGATACATCCGGCCATTGGCCTTGGTTTCGTGGGTCTACTCCAGTTCTTGGTGCTACCCAGACCTTGGGCGCGACCTTCCCGCGTAGCCGTTGCCAGGGCTTACTCTCGGTCGGCGTTGGCACGCTTTCCTCCCAGGGTAATCAGATATTCGAGATCGGAATCGCATTCGCTTTCCCGGCTATGTCCGGTCACCTCTACCTGACCGTTAGCATCGCGGGAAGCACTCGATACTGACTCTGGGCCGTGGCGGTCTCCCAGATCACCTTTCAGCGTGGCATCCAGTCGTTGATGGAGTTGATCTTGCATCTCGGCGTGTCGCTGCGGGTCGAAATAATGCTGATAGGCCTGCAATGTTTCCCAGCCACTCTTCCACGCCATATACTCGATTAACTCACGCAGGCGGCGATCAATCTCGGGCTGTGATCGAGAGGTTTCGTATATGCCGCGAATGACCTGCGTAACGTACCAATGACGTGCCTGATGAACGTCGGCCACAATCCCGGCAGCTTGGCAGGCTGGATCCCAGCAGGCCTCGCGGAAGGCCTTCGCCGTCAGTTGCGATCTGCGCCGGGAGACAAAAAGGGGCACGTGATACAGGTCAGCGCCGAACTGTTGTGCCCGGTGAAGGTACTCGTCAAGTCCATAATGGTTCTGATCGAGTTGCCGTCGTTGGGTGTCGAAGCAGCGCCGAAGCAACTTTGCGGTGGCGGCGGAGAAGCGAATGAACTTGACCCGCCTTCCATGGCTTCCCTTGCTGAACGCTCGAGCCTCTTGGAGCAAGCCTCGCGCCGCCCAGTCGCCGAGGGTCAGCCCGACCACTTCCGAGACGCGACATCCGGATTCAAAGAGAATGCGAGCAATGCACTCTGGTTGCAACCGCCATCCAACCTTGCGGCCGCCACCCAGAATCCGGGCGGGGAACGCGGCGTCATCGATGACCTGAGGAGTCCACGATTCACCCACAAGCTTGAAATAACTATCTGACAGACGTTTTTTGCGTGGGAGGACGACGCCGCTGACGGACGGCATCTGTGGAAAGGGGGCAGTATCTTCGCATCGGAGTTCAACTTCTGCGAGCACCGCAGAGGGTCCATCCACCAAGGGGTTCGTGTGCGGGTAACGATCTTGCACTCGCATAATCCGGTAAAAAAGCTTGAGGGCTGACAGAAAAACCCGGACGGTCGTTCGAGTGGCGTCGGTCAGAGAGACAAGCTGGAAGCCGGCACGATGTTCCTTCACTTTGCACTTCAGACGCTCGACAAGGTAGTTGTCAACTTCTCGCCGGACTACTTCAGGTGGGCTGTCCCAGCCCAGATGGACACTACCCTCCGATCTATCCGTCTCGAGCCAGTCGAAGAAAGGGATGAGCACATGGAGGTAGAGGCGCGCCGTTCCGGAGCTTGAGCGTTTCACCGCCTCGTCCGCGAAAAGAGTCAACGGGAAATGCAACTCGTTCCGTCGGTCAAACACCAACACCGGGTGTCGTCCAACGCCTGTGCGTGTAACAATGCGACAGCTCAACGCCATTCGTTCTTTCCAGAGGTTCCCTTATGCCGTGGTGGAGACGCTCAATCTGGCACTGCTGCTTTTGACGGAAAAGCGGCAAAAAGGAGAGCTTCAAAACCAACTGGTTTCAAAAAGAACATTAGGCGCTGGTGGTCTGTACCCAAATCCTGCCGTGTCATCAGACTGGCGGCGAAAACTGCACGGGCGCTTACTTACTGACTAAAGGGTTGCCGCACGCAGTTGGTGGGAGATATCACGTCCCCGTCCAGGACCGTGACGTGCAAGCCCTCGGGATGGCCCCATGCGATCAGCGCTTGGTGTAAGAAAGGCAGGCCACCGACTACGGCGCTACCGGTGCCTCCGCAACCTACGACCAACACTCGCACCCGCCGTCGCAACAAATCCGCATGAATCGTGTGTGTCTCCATAGGCTCAATCCCGCTCCACAAACTGCCGCAATGTCTCCTTCGCGTCCGTCAGGAATTCGAGAGGGAATGGGAGCTGGCTGTTCTTCAGGCTCTTCCACAATGATATGAATCCACCAGAATGAGTGGTGAGCCGCACTGCACCGTTCGGGTGCGTGAACTGGCTCCGAAAGAAGCCAGCTTGCCACCCGGCAATCGACTCTACCGAAGTCTCGTCTGGGATGCGCATAGAGCCCAGGCAAACCCGGCCGGCAGCGTCACAGTTCCAATAGGGGGCCGTCTTCAGAAGCGTTTCTGCCGCGGGGCGCTCGTCCCTCTCCAAGGCGCGCACGAAGAGTTCTCGGTGTGTCACCTTGAAGACCAGCGCGGGGTGGGGATAGGTGCCGCCATCGAGCGCACGCGCCTCCGGGTCCGCGCCGCCGAAAAACATCACTTCGCGCACGGGGGGCGTCCACCAAGTGATCATGTCGGGCGTGCGAGCCACCACTTTCTCGGGGAGAATTTCCGCCGCGATGCGGGCTCCCAACCCCTCCGCCAGCGTCCTTAGAAAGGCCGTTGTCAGAGCTTGGCCCGGCCCAAGATAAGGAGCGCCACTTTTCCCCCGGATTATGACGGAGTGAAGTGTGGCGAACATCGACGTGCCATCACGGTACAGAAGCACGGCATTCTTCAGGCCAAATGTTCTGTTAGCTCCGATTACCACTCGTGCTTGCATGGCCCTCCTCCCAGTCTGAGACCCATTTCTCGTTTCCCGGCATGAGGTCGATCAACCGGCTGGCGGCTGCGAGAGTCCGGCAGACAGCCGCCAGGGTGCGAAATGCGGACCGAATGCTCGCAAGATCAAAGGCGCTCAAAGGCAAGATCAGATTGGGCTCCGAACTCGCCTCGCCCCACGTTTGCGACTCGTCTTCGAACTGGGCTTCAACCAAATCGTTTTCCGCGAACACCACCAGCGCCGCAGGCAGGGGCGAATTCGTGTCCATAAGCTGCTCGCGCATTTCATCGGTAACTTCCGGGCGTGGCACCAAGGCTGAGATTCGTTCGAGTTCGAGCGCGGCGGCGAGGAGGGCCTTGACCGCTTCCCCTCTGGCTCGCGCTTCGATCCGACGAAGCGTGCGCAAACCAAGCGGTTTCTGCTTGAGGTGTACCGGAACTGCGGCTGCCACGTCCGCGATCTCGTACTCTTCGTCTTCCCCCTCCGCCCACTCGCGGAGCATCGCTACGTGATCTTCAGCATCGGTATGATCGTAGGTTCTTACCCACCTATTGAGGGCCCCCGTAAACAGACGGTAGAAGCTGGCGGGCAGCCTCGGGTGCTCCTGGCCCAAGAGTTCAAGTGTCGGCCCGGCTACCACAAAGGCGGCGCTGTCGGGGTGAAGAAACAGGTAAAGCCGCTGGCCATCCGGGTCGGATTCCCCCGCGTCCAGGTACTCGTCAATAACTTCACTTAGCGTCAGCCGGAGGCAAAACCGCCGCCGAATAGCCTTTCCGCCATGAAGGTCAATCCAGCGATTCAGGGTCGCTTGCACATAGTCTGTGGGATCACGCCGAACGCGCTGCCAGTCGCGGGTGTCCGCGACATTCATCTCAAGCAATGCCTGCGCCAAGCGCGTAGCGGCATGCTCGCCTGCGTGAAAGTGGTGCTCAAGTGGAACCCGGTCGAGGCTTGGAATGACCAGGTGAGTTCCGCTTCCCATCAGGCAAGGGGTGGCAGCCATCCGGGGGGCGGCGCAAGCGGTGTTGCGCTTGGGGCGCGCCGTTCGGCCTCCACGGCTCGGGAGAGGATCAGAACGGTCTGTTGAAGTTGGGTGCATCGGGCGAACCTCACGAGGAGGGTTTGATTGCGGGGGTGGCGGTCCTCGCTCCGTCGCTTGAGTTCAGCGAGGACCGCCTGCTTGGCTTTCTCTCTTTGTACCTTCGAATCGGTTCTCATCAGCGCCTATCCTTTGGTGCCAATGGCGGCTACGAACCGATACACCAACTTGTCCCCAACGGCCTCGGGCCCGGTGATCGTCGCAGTGGCGATATCCGGGTACATCGTCGCCAGGACGGCACGCACTTCTTCTGGACTGAGGTGACGGCCGGGATCGCAAATCTTGACCCCATTCCAGGTAAATTCACGGTTTATAACGCTAGCCTGCATGAGCCTTCACCTCCTGTCGATTTGGCCGTACCCGCGGGTTCGGCCGCCGTGGTGTCTCCAAACAGTGTATTGGCCATCGGTGCCGCATCAACCGTCTGCCGTGGAGCGGTGAGGGCGGTGCTGGCTGGAACCGGCGCCTTGTCAGCGGATTTCTTGTTGCGCTCCGCCGCCTTCTTGCGGGCTTCCTCCTGGGCAGCTTTGGCCGCGGCCTCCATTTCAGCCTTGGCCTGAGCCAGGGTGCTGCCCAGTTGGGTGTGACACTCGACGTAACTCGCCAGGTGCTTTCCCAATTCTGCGTCGAGTTCCTCTGGTGTGCCGGTGTAACTCAACGGGGTAGTTAGCGCCGGGTGGTCATCCTCCTTGACCTTCTTGGGGATGACGCACACCCGGACCGTCTTTTCATTCTCACGGGCCACGGTGATCAAGACCGTGCGGCCAGCCAGCAACGGCATGAGTTCAACAAACATTGTTCTGGTCCTCCTTGGTAGGATAATTGGCGATCGATTCAAACGCAGAATAGAAGAGAACTGATGAAGGCGAGCTTCAGGATGTTTAGCCGGGGTTCTCTCGGAGGTGAACCCTTCGCCTAGTGTGCGCAGCGGCCATCGATCTGTCTAAGATCCCTCAAATCCCCTGGGCTCGGCCCGATGACACCGAGGCACTGGCCGCCGAGCGAAATTGCCCTCCTCAGCCCCGCAAATCTGGTAAGGTTGATTAACTTACCGCAACTCTTGGAGGTAACGGATGGACTTTGTGTCAGGGCAACGGGTCCTGCGAGGAATCTTCACGCTTCGCCGGCACGTCTCCGACGGACCTTCGTGGGTAATGTGGGAGGCGGATCCGGGAGACGGCGAAGGCGTGCTCATTAAGGCTTGGCCGTTCCTGAAGGATGAACCAACACCAGTCGAAAGAAACCTGTGGGATCGAGAACTTCGCACCCTCTATCGCCTAGCCACTACTCCTGAAGCGGAAAGGCGGCTCGTGACTTTGATTGATGCTGCAGTCGATCAAGATGCAAAGGCCTTCGTCTTGGCGCTCAAGGTTCCGGGGTTCGATCGTCTCTCTGAGGTACTGTCTAGGCGAAAGCAATTCGGCTGGCTCTCCGACCTGAGCGATGTGCGTCGTCGGATCGCCTTGTGGCGTGGCGCGCTCCGGCTGATTGAAGGCTTGGCCCATGTTCATCGCTTCCGATCTGTACATCGAGCTGTCAGAGCAGAAAACATCTTCCTCGATGTACGCAGAGGCCCAGATTCCTTCAGGCTTGGCGGTTTTGAATGGAGCGTGAGACTCGGCGCACGCACCCGGGAATTCGCAACCGGTTCGCCATTAGCTCGCGCAAACGCGTCACTGAACGCCGACTGGCGCGACCTTGGTTTCGTGCTCACGGGGCTCTTCGGCGTGTCAGCCGATACTATAGCGAGCTCCGATATAACGAGAGTCGCCGCTGAAATTCAAGAACTACGACGGCTCTCAGATGATGAGAAAATGTACCTGCGCAACCTTGTCACGGCCAATGGCAACGGCCCAATGGACCGCGATGATATCGTTCGTTCCTGCACCGATGTCATCGGTTTACTTGAGCGTCCGGCGAGCCTCCGCGCAGGAGATCATGTTGGGGTGGTGGTTTCTCTGAGGAACAAGCTCGGACCAACCGACCTCGCTATACGCATCGCTGAAACCGACCCCCAGATCAATGCAACCGATGAAATGGCCATTCGGCGTTGGATCGAAGCCGACCTTTTCGATGCGGAAATCATTACTTCAGGTGATCGTGACAATAGGTCTTATTTCCTCAAAGGGCGTCGTCTGCCCTACCGGCTGCTACCCTTCGAACGACGACTTCCAGACCGCGACTCCGAGACCACATGGAACCTCGGCTACTTGATCAAAGCAGAATATATTGATGAGCGTCGCGTCGGCAGGCGCTCATTTCCATATCCCTCAATGATCAGCGTACACACCGTTCAAGTAGCCCACTCTTCCTACTCTGAGATTTGCAGGAAAGTGCGATCATGGGAAAGTGTTCTGCCGCCCCCACCGGAATTCACTGGGGACCTGCAACCACAAATTAACTTTCTGCGGCGCTTCCTCCAAGTAACAAACGAAATAGAGCGCGCCCTCCGAGAAACTGAAATCTACCCAGTCCGAATCATCCGGCAGTGGACGGAAGGGAGTCATGACTACACCGTTTGTGAAGAAATGGCGCGTCTTGATCCTTTGCCAATGTCGGATCGAACGCCTCCCCTGGTCCAGTACCTCGGCGATGAGGATGCAAAAGCACCAATATCACAGCTGGAGATTTATGTCGGTCCGGAAGCGGAACTGAACGTGGCTCGATGGGTCGAGCCGGCAGAGTTTTGGACACTCCACGAATTACCACCAGGGGGAACATACAATCTGGCTTTGAAACAAGTGCTCTTGCGCCGTTTCCACACAGGACCGGGCGGGAAGACGCTGCCGACGATTCCCGATACAGCCTTCTTGCGGACACGCGGTATGTTCGCACAGGTAACACTCGTGGACCGACGGGAAGAAGCGATCAATCTACTGAGCGCTCACCTATTTCTTCAGCGCGCGCTGGTGATACCAGACACTGTGTACATGGATACCGGTGTTGAGGAATTGCCCCTGCCCATTCCAGGGGAGGCGATCGACCAAGCCAAGCGAACTGTCCTAAAGCAGATTTGGCGAACAAGACCAATCTACTGTTTGCAGGGTCCACCGGGGACAGGAAAGACAACACTGGTAGCCGAGTTGCTAAGACAGATCTATGAGGATGACCCATCCTGCCAAGTCCTCTTAACCGCACAAGCCCACTCCGCGGTGGACCACCTTCGCGATGAGGTGTCGAAGTTTGTAAATGCGCGTAAGAATGAGGACCCGAAATGGATCGCACCGATTGCCGTCCGACTGCGGAAGCCAAAGCCCAATGAAATTGAGCGGGAATTTCAGGATTCTGCTTCTCCGTCAGCGGTTGCCCGGGAGATTCTCGATCGAAGTATTAGGGAGCTTGAAACCCGCTCCTCTCCTCCTCAGCATGTGCGCGATTGGCTGGACTATGCTCGACAACAATCGGAGGACGGCGACTTCGAGCAACTAGTCCGCCGTGGTGCAAACTTCGTCTACTGCACTAGTACAGCGGCAGATCTCTTGGAGCTTGCTCACTCCAATCAGACCTTTGACTGGAGCATTATTGAGGAGGCTGGGAAAGCACACGGCTTCGACCTTGTACTGCCGCTTCAGACAGGCCATCGCTGGCTCCTTATCGGCGATCAGAATCAGCTGCCGCCGTACCGTGAAAAGGACTTCGCGACCGGACTTGACCGTCTTGAACTTATTTGCAAGTCATCTGCCGATTTACGCCGGTTCTGGTTCGATACATCCCCGACGGAGCGACAAGGCTTTACAGATTCAGCAAAGCGGTGGCTTTTCTTTTTTCGTGAACTCTTCGAGACGGTGCAAAGACGGGTTCAGTCTGATACGCCACTTGTGGGGATGCTGACTGAGCAGCACCGAATGCATCCGGTGATCGGCGATATGATCTCGTATGCGTTCTATGACAAGAAGATCAGGAATGCAACTCAGGACTCCGTAAGCGGGCGACCGGTCGAGAGGGTCCTCCACGACTTTGCAAAGCCAGAGCGCATCCGAGGATGTCCAATAGTTTGGGTGGACGTGTCGCGTAAACCGACCGCGGCAGCCGGGACGGATCAAGACGCGGGGAAACTCTTCAATCCGTATGAAGTAACCGCAATTGAACAGATTCTGAAGACCGTACGGACTGCATCCAACAGCAGGGAAACATCCGCGGTACTCACTCCATACCGACGGCAATTGAAGGAACTTCGAGCGAGTTTGGGCAATCGCCCCCAGTGGGCCCTTCTCCCGGAGGGGTTCAAGAATCTCGATCGCGACCAAATCGGGGTATTCACAGTCGATTCTTTTCAAGGCCGTCAAGCGGCAGTAGTCGTAGTTTCTCTGGTCAGAAACAACACCGAACGCGAAATTAGAAATGCATTTGGTTTCTTGACAGAACACGAGCGCATTAACGTCATGATGTCTAGAGCGGAGAAATTACTTATCCTCGTGGGCGCTTGGGACTTTTTTCGAGCACACTTGGCTGGCAAGTCCCGCGACTCAGGCCAGCCGTTTGCGGAGCTCGCGCGCCTCGCCGAATGGCTGGAGAAAGCATTTCAGGATGGCCGGGCGCTATTAATCCCCGTTGCGGAGTTCTCCCGGGGAGGGGAATCATGAAGACGATTGGTATTCCGGTCTCCGTTTTTCGGGTGGAGTGTGAAATCGCAAGCGGTCAGCCTTTCGCCATGGCAGAGCGAACAATTCTCAAGTCCATAGCGGTTGGCAACGTCGAATTTGACACTTTAGTTTCTGATCTGCACCTTCATCCCCGTTTGGTTGCTGAGTGCCTGACTGCACTTTTCGAAGCCGGAATAATCGAGTTTCAGCAAGGTACAGGCGCCTTCTCAATGACGTCCGTCGGACAAGAAGCTTTGAAGGACGAAAAGTATATCCCTTCGACCCTGCGAACTGTCCGGCGCCCTTTCGATATCGTCGTGGAGAGGATTTCGGGCTTGGCCGAGGTCACTTCCTACGTCACATTTGAGCGAAGCGACGATCTCCAAGAGCGTGGAGTCTCTATCCTGCCACCCAGTGATATTGACCCGACCCCGGGACGTAGCGCAATTCGCCGCTTGATCGAGAGACGGGAGCTGAGCGCCGGGGAGTGGATTCGTTCAATTGGACGGCCGGAAGCACGCTTTCGCTATGGCTCGGCAGTGCAAGTGGATGTTAGGGATGGGCGCATTGAGCGGCTTCGCTCGACCGAATGGGTTCGGGCGCTTACGTTCGCCCTGCGCGAACGTGGATTCGATCTGATGCAGCCTTCTATAGTAGAGCCAGCGGTTCCATGGATAGCCGTAGATCCTGCGGACGTGCATATTGTGTCGGGTGCGCCGGCTCATGCTCATCTTCTCGAGGACGCATTGCAGCAGGCAGCTACGTACGTGCTCGTACACTCAGCCTTTCTGACCGGCACTCGTGCGCAGCAATTGTCGAAATCGATTAGCAAGGCGTTAGAGCGGGGAGTTGATGTGATCGTGGCTCGCGGCGGAGGTGAGGAGAACACCGAAACTGATGGCGAGGGCGTCGCCACTTTCAGGAAGCTTGCTTATGACAGTCGCCAAGCTCGAGGCAGGTTTCTTTTTGAGCCGTATCCAACGGGCAGTCATGCAAAAGTTCTCCTTTGGGATTGGGCGCACGCTTGCATCGGTTCCTTCAACTGGCTCAGTGCTCGACCGGACTCGCCACGCCCGGAGCTGTCACTTCTTGTATCCAATGCTGACGTGGCAGCAGCCGTCTGCGATATCGCCGCTGACCTATTTCGCGACGACCGTGTGGCATGGCCAGCACAAGTACTGCGTTCACGCACAATCTCTGAATCCCGCAGTGCTGGAGAAGATGAGGGACTCGCCGTTCGCTTAGTTGCGGATGGCGACAATAGAGAGTGCCTGTTTGCCTATCTTGAACAGGCTGAGGAGCGGCTTTTGATCACGTCGGACAAGATTACGAGCCGCGAGGACCCGATGTTGCACGAGAGGCTCCTGCAGGCCGCTCGGTCGCTGAAGACGCGCTCTGGGCTTACAATTCACTACTGCGCGATAGATGGGGAACATGCCCCAATTCTGGCTGGTCTTGCCGATGCCGGTGCAACGGTAATCGAAGACGGGCTGAATCACATGAAGCTTTTGATGCGAGACAATGTCCGTGCACTTGTGACGAGCTTCAACTTGCTTTCGTTTGGCGGACGATCAGGAAGGCGGCCCTCTGGATTCGAGCTTGGAGTTGAACTCAGAACCGGACCAGATACGCGCGAGTTGCTCTCGAAGCTCTTTACAGAACTCACATCAACAGAGAAGGTGTGCACGACTTAGGGCGCGAAGTATCAAGGGCGTGTGTTCTTCCACTTGTTCTCGTATCTTCCGTTCAGGTTCGTGACATGAAGGCCGAGGGAAACCAGACGGTGCCTGACCAACCGGGAGCGGATGCCGCCAACGGAAATCTCCAGACAACGTCTGGAGAACCGGACCCGCTGCGTGCCTTCGATCCCGGCGATGCGAGTGCATGCCAGTGGTCAAAAAGGTATCTCCTCGGTATCTTCTGGTGAGCCATTTCCGGCCGCTGACGGCTGTCGTTCGCACACCGTTTCTCCGTGGTTTGATCCGTCTCTTGGACCGCCCAGCAACCGCAGCGTTCGGACGACGACTTCCGTGCTTGTCTTCGCGCTGCCGTCCTTGTCGTCGTACTTTCGCGTTTGCATTCTTCCTTCCAGATACAGTTGCTTTTATCGTCAGCAAGAATTTATCTGAAGGAATGTGTGGCAGCCTCCTATCGGCGCGAAGGGAGGCACAGTTTGCTTACGATAATGGAGAAGACCGGTGCGAACCGCATTCCGCCCGGGAATGGAGGGCGCCCATCCAGTTCATTTCTTTTGCTAAAGGGATTCCAGCCAGGCCAGCAGGCCCGCTTCGCGTTTCCATCGGGGTGGCTTGCTGGTTCGAGGTTTCGAATCCGCCTGTTCCAAGGCTTTTCGAAGGGTATCGAGGTTGGCCCGAGCGTAGCGATTGGTGGTATCCAAGTGAGCATGCCCCAGCCAATTTCGGATGACAGTGGAATCGACCCCCGCCGCAAGGAGGCGAACCCCAGTTGTGTGGCGGAACAGATGAGGGGTAACACGCTTTTGTGAAAGCGAGGACACTTTGGCCGTCGCGGACTGAACATATTTGTGCAAGCAGAATCGGAATCCAGCGGCTCCCAGAGGCATACCGTATTTATTAAGGAATAGAGGTTCGTTCGCTCCGGCGTTGCGATCCCGCATGAAGGCCTCAAGGACGCTGACGGTTTCAGGCCAAATGGGGGTGATCCGTTCCTTCTTGCCTTTACCCATGAGCCGTACGTAGGGAAGCGGCTTCAGGCAGATATCTTGCGGTCGCAGGCTCAGCACCTCCTGAATTCGTGCGCCCGTGTTGTACAGCAGCGAGAGCAGGACATGATCACGTTGTCCTTTGGGTGTTGAACGATCCGGTTCTTCAAGCAGCGCCGTTGCCTCGACCGGCTCAAGATACTTCATTGCGGGCACAGGCGCCCGCTTAAAGGGTATACGGAGAATGTCGGCACATTGCCGAACCGCCAGCGGTTCTCGATCCGCGACGAAGGAAAAGAAACTTCGCAGTGCGGCCAGGCGGCAGTTCCGGGTAGTGATACTGGCGTGGCGTTCGTGTTCGAGGTGGTGCAGAAAGGCGAGGACTTCCGATTGTGAGAGGTGGTCAAATTGAAGCGCTGCCACCGGTCGCTTGTGGCGCCCGGCCACGAAACGAAGAAAGAGCCGCCATGCGTCACGATAAGCAATCACCGTGCAGCGGGATGCATCTCGCTGCTCCTCGAGCCAATCGTAAAAGAAGGCGTGCAAGAGATTAGCAAGCGGGGGAAGTTCATTTTTGGGCATCAGGAGCTCCCGCCGATCGCTTTTCTCACTTCGGGCTCGGCAGCCCGGAACCGGTCGCTGGCGTGCCGGAGGAGTTCTTGGGTGATCGTGAGATAGACGAGCGTTGAATGCACGTTGCGGTGTCCGAGGTAAGTCGCCAGATACGGAAGATGATTCTCCGGATTGATTCCTTCACGATACCAGTGGACCATGCGATGGACCACAAAAGCGTGGCGAATATCGTGAATGCGGGGTCCGACGCGACCACGCTCCTTTTTTAAGCCGGCACAACGAATGACGTGAGCGAGTAAGGCGCCGGCCGTGACGTAGTGGTAAGGCCCTTTGACGTGCCAGAACAGAGGAGCATCAGGACTCTCGGAAGCGGCCATCTTCCGGCGAACGGCCAAATAGCTCCGCAGGGCCTCCAGGGCGGTCGTCGAGATGGGCAAGCGACGTGATTTAAAGAACTTGGTGTCACGAATTTCAATAGCTCCCTCTTTCAGGTCCACATCTTTCAGGACGAGGCCAACAATTTCACCGAGACGGAGGCCGGCACAATAAGCCAGAACCAGCATGGTGTAGACCGTGATCGGGCGCCACGGCGCCAGAGGTGATGGTAATTCGAGGGCGGTCTGGAGAAGACGAAGAATTTCTGCTTCGGTATAGATGTAGGGCCGACGCTCCTCGCGAAGTACTCGTTGCTTCAACAAACGATCTGCTTTTGGCAGACAGGTAGGAACTCCACTGCGGTTTAATGCCCCGGCCACAAGTCGGCCCACAGTAATCCGTTCCAATCTTCCAGCGGCGGAAGGAGCGAGAGCGGAATACTCGCGCACGAGAGTTGCAAGCGACTCTTTCGCAGCCCCGGCGCGTTGCTGCAGGAAGTGATCGAAGCGGCGAAGACGGCACTCGTGCTTATAGCGGAAGCCCAGGGTCCGCATGCGATTGACATGATCGCGCATCACCGAACCAAGGTGACTGCCGTAAGGGGGCGTGGGGCGAAGAGCCTTAAGCGCCGCTTGAGGCGTGGAACTCAGTACGGCCCGCACCAGCTTCGCTGTGGCACGCACCTCATATCGAGCCTTGAGTTTAGCCAAGGGATGGGTCTTGATTGAGCCATGGGCGACCAGCCAGTCTGCAAATCGACTCACTCGCTGGGCATTTTGGATAACCCCGGACAGCCCCCACCGCTTCTGGCAGGCTTTGAGCCAGGAACGCAGTACGCACAGGCTGGGGGAGCAAGCCCTTGGACGCGCAAAGCGCTGGAAGTGGTGCACTGCCCGCAAATAGCTCGGCCGCTTTCCTGGCAATGGCACCTGCTGAAGGAACTCCCGCAGGAGTGTATCGCCCTTATCGACCCAAATTCGCATGGATTGGCGCTCCTGGAATGTCCAAGCTGATGGCCCGCAGGTTGTTGATGGCCAGGCGCAGGTAGGTCTCGGTGCTCGCCGTGCGCATGTGTCCAAAGAGATCACTAATGGATTTTAGCGGTACCGAAGCTTGTAAAAGGCTTCGGGCCCGGGCGAACCGGAAGGCATGCGCACCGTGTTTTCCCTGCGCCACAATGCCAGCTTGTTTCATCCGGCTCTTAATTACACCATGGAGCGAGCCTGCCGTCTTCAATGGACCCATGGGCGCACGCGTACGCAGGAAGACCTCCCTCCAATGTGTTTGTGGGCGCCCCCTCTGCAGGTATTCCAGCAAGGGTTCTCCCACGGCAGGAACCAGCGGAAGATCAGATTCCACCCGGGTCTTTGAGTGCCGAATCCGAACGCGGTCAGCTCGCCAGTCAATGTCGTCCAGACGCAAGTGCGTTACCTCGCCCGCGCGGAGGCCGTAGGTCGCAAGCAGTGAGAGTATGGCACGATCCCGCCTCCCTTTGGCGCTCTGGTCACGGCTTGTGACCGCCAGCAGAGACGTCACCTGCTCCTGAGTGAATGCCCGGCGGATTTCGTCGTTGTGATACAAGATAGGTCCCCTCACCTCACCCGACAAATCCCTACCGACCAGCCGCGCCGCGTACAGATAACGCAGCAGGCTGCGCAGAATTTGACATACGTCGTATCGGCTCGCGCGCCGGAGGGTCGGGAGTCGCCAGGACAGGTAGGCGTCAATGTCGACAACGCTCAGACGGCGGAGCGACTCTGGATTGAGGTGATCTCCCAGTCGACGGAGAAACGTCTGTACCTCGGGTCCGTTTCTTAGGAGAGTTGCTTCGGACAGACCTCGCACATCCGTGAGCCACTGCTTGTACGCTTCACAGACTTGAACCCGAAAACGTGCGCCGGCATCGGCCGGAGGCTCCGTGACATACCAGCGCGGATTCGCGAGTCGAAGGATGCCGTGGAGAGGTGCAGTATAAGAGGCGCGCCATCCGCCAATGTTCCCAGGAAGCCGGCCTTCACGCTTTCGATAGCGAACCAACCGTCTGCGAATGAAGTCATCAACCTCAGTAACCCCCGCGGACCCCAAAGGGATGGATTGTTCGCCTAGGTAATCGAGAAACTGGCGAGCCACAACAAGGTGGTGACGGATAATCTGCTTGCAGTAACCGGATTTTTCCAGATGATCCTTGAATCGGAGCCACGAAGCGGGGGGCGTGGAACGAGGTGGCCACTCGCCTTGTACAAAACGCAGAAGGCTCTGTACCGCCCACTTGGTAGTTTTACGCCAACAGGATTTACTGTGTGGAAGCCCGGGCCTCCTCCTCTGGTAGGTTCTTAGAGCAACTCGGAAATAGGCCGCGACATCGTCGCGAGTCACGCACCCGATCTCCAACTTGTGATCGTGGAGGAATTCCAGAAAGAACCGAGCATGAAAGCGATACCGCCTGATGGCCGGCAGATGAAGTCCCCGCCTGCCAAGGTCACTTGCGAATGCCTCCATGATTGGATCGTCCGGGCTGGGCGGTGGCCATTGGCCTTGAGCTAATCGTAGAAGCCGGTGGAGCGCCCCCGTGTAATGCGATCGCCAGACCATGGCGTAAGCTGCTGGTGGGCTGTGCCGCCGCCGATAGCGACGCCACAGTCTGTAAAGATACCGTTGCAGATCGGAAGGCTTGATGGATTGGATACCTCGTTTGCGTTTCTGGAAATGATGCAAAAAGTGCCGTGCGACCCGGAGTTGTCGACGCACCGCCTTTGGAGTCAGCTCATCTTCGCTTAGCTGCCCTTCAAGTTTTCCCAGCCAATAATCGACTGACCAAGCTCCCACGATAGAACTCTCTCTTCTGACGGTAAAGGTTCTATCGGCAGAGACGCACCATTATGTGAAGGAAAATTGCGTCGTCGACCACCCATCCGGCCTTCCAGCCTCCTTACTTTCGATAAATTCCTGCTTACGATAAAAGATTTTATCGAAAGCTTGCGATAAGTGCCTCCCACGAAGAATGTACTGCCCACAGAGTTCGGCCAGGCCATTCCATGCAACGCATCTAAACCATTCAACCCGATCGACGTTATCGCCGATGCTGTTTTTATATGATTCATTAACAGCCACGGAAAAGTTTGCGACGGCCTTGCCGCTGGCTGTAAATTTCAGCTCGGCGTCGTTGCCGGCGTATCCTAAAAGGATGATCTTGTTTATCCCTTGCTGAGACATCGGTTGGTTCTCCTTTTCATTTGCGGTCACTGCCGCTATGAACGCGATGAGAGACTTCTGACAGGCATTTTGCTTAGCGGTGGTACGATGGATTGGAGGGTGGGGTGGAGGCACTAAGCTTGCGAGCGGGGACGACATTCGCCAAAAGGCAAACTCATGGCTGGAGAACGAGCCTCGGTGGCCCAGAGAGGACCGCCTCCGCGTGTGTTCCGCGTGTGTCCACCCGGCGTTTCTAGGGTATTTGAGGGATTTGTGGTTTCATAGAAACAACAACTTACGTAGAATAAATAGGGCGGGGCAGTTCGAATCCCTCTCCCTCCGCCATCGCTTTGAAATCAGTGGGATAGGTGCCTTCCTAAACTCTTCCTAAGAAAATCCGTAGTTTCCCAAATTTCTCGGTATTAGCCTTCAGG
>Ga0326728_10011283_pt1 | contig 20498 bp, 12 predicted proteins | sample MB3enrmetagenome_FD_207602 | JGI IMG/M metagenome (GOLD analysis project Ga0326728, IMG submission 207602) | Lab enriched peat soil microbial communities from McLean, Ithaca, NY, United States - MB31MN | ecosystem: Environmental > Terrestrial > Soil > Wetlands > Peat | place: USA: New York... | reverse complement strand
ACGATCTGGGTGCGACCAACCAATTCGCTTGATGCGCGACCGCTCCCCGATACCGAGGGCGGGATCTTTCCTTTCTGGTCGTTTGACAGCCGGTCGGTTGCGTTCTTTGCCGAAGGAAAAATGAAAGTCGTGGAAGTTTCGGGCGGCTCCGCGCAAGTCATCGCCGACGCTGCTTTTGGGCGCGGCGGGACGTGGGGCGCAGATGGCGTCATCGTTTACTCTCCCGCTACACAGGACCGGCTCTACCGCATCAGCGTCAATGGCGGTACTCCCACTCCTATTACCACTCTTGACTCTGCGCAGCACACTTCCCACCGCTGGCCGTTCTTTCTCCCCGATGGCAAGCACTTTCTTTATCTCGCCATCAACCACGATTCCGCGAAGTCGGGGAATGACACGGTTTATTACGCCTCGGTCGATGGCAGCGTGAATCGACCTTTGTTCAAGTCGAAGGCGAACGCGATCTATGCGGATGGGTACTTGCTGTTCGCCCGCAACGAGCAATTGCTGGCGCAGCCGTTTAATCCGTCAAGCGGCACATTGAGCGGCGAGCCGCAAACATTGGCGAAGGACGTGGCCAACGATCCCACGACCTGGCACATGGACGTTGCCGCAGCGAACGGTGGGCTGCTCGTCTACGGCACGGGAGGCGGGAATTACGGCACGGAGGAACTGTTATGGATGGACCGCGCCACGAAGAAATTGTCCATGATCGTCGAAGGGCTACCGGAGGTGAATGACTTCAGTCTTTCGCCTCAGGGTGACCGCATCGCCATGCAGATGAATAACGGCGTAAGCGATGTCTGGGTACTCGACTTGGTGCGAGGGACACGAACGCGCCTGACGTTTGGGCCGATTTACAACAACGCCCCGCGGTGGTCGCCCGACGGCAAATGGATCGCTTACACTTCCAACCGGAATGGCAGGTTCCAGCTCTTCCGCAAACCTTCCGACGGCGGTGGCGCCGAAGAAGAACTGTTCAGCGACGATCAGCTCATGTTTCCCAGCGACTGGTCACGCGATGGAAAGTACATCCTTTACGATCGCGGCCTGCCGGGAACTCAGGATATTTGGGCTCTGCCGCTCGAAGGCGACCGCAAACCCTTCCAGGTGTTGCCCACCACGCCGAACACGTTCCGAGCTTCTCCCAGGCTGTCTCCGGATGGCCGGTGGCTGATTTACACTTCGAACGAATCCGGGTCGATTCAGACCTATGTCACTGCCTTCAAGGGAGGATCGGGCAAATGGCAGGTGTCCTCGAACACGGCGCAAAGCCCAGATTGGAGCCGCGACGGCAAGGAACTTTACTATGTGGACGGCGCTAACTCGATTTACGCTGTGCCGGTGAAGGAAGTGGCGGGCGCATTGCAATTCGGCACCCCGCAAGTCATGGTTAGCAGCAGCAGTTGGTCGTCGCCCTATCCACTGTTCCAGGTTAGCCAGGACGGCAAGAAAATCCTGCTCTATCGCGTGTCACAGCAGGTGAGCGACGCCGTGACGGTGGTGACGAATTTTGCGTCGGCGCTGAAGAAATAAGCAGCCCACTCTGCGGCTATTTTGCGAGCGGGCCTCCCGCCTCGATCGGTTCTCCTTTTGATGGAGAGTATCGCCTCTCAGCGGCTAAAGCCGAAGATGAAAAGAAAACAGTCATCGCAGCGGTAAACCGCTGCGCCACCCAAAATCAGCCCGACCATCGAGTTTAAGCATGACAATTAGCGGGTGGCGAGGACGATGTGTTGGCCGCCCTTTACAGCGCGCATGTATTGGGCGCGCTCGAACGCGGAGGGATCGGCGCAGCGGATCTGGCTCATGCTGCCCTTCATCTGCTGGACCGACTCGTACTCGTGCGCTTCCATCCACTGGCGGACGCCTTGCTCAATGGAGCGGAGGTGGTTGATGCCGTTGCGGATCAGAGTGGAGCAGAGCATGGTGACATCGGCTCCGACCATGAGCAGCTTGAGGACATCTTCGGAACCGTGGATGCCGCTGGTGGCGGCGAGAGCGGCTTTGACGCGCCCGCGAAGGATTCCGATCCAGGTGAGCGGAAGGCGCATGGCTTGCGGAGTGCTGAGCAGAACACGAGGGACGAGTTCGAGAGTTTCGAGGTCGACATCGGGCTGGTAGAAACGGTTGAAGAGGACGAGGGCGTCCGCGCCGGCGGCATCGAAGCGTTGGGCCATGTTGACGAAGTTGGTGAAGAAGGGACTTAGCTTGATGGCGACCGGGATGTGCACGGCGGTTTTGACAGCCTGGCAAATATCGATGTAGTGCTGCTCGACTTCGGCGGAGGTGGATTTGGGATCGGTGACGATCCAGTAGATATTGCATTCGAGGGCGTCGGCGCCGGCTTCTTCAATTTGCGTGGCGTACTGAATCCAATTGCCGACTGAAGTGCCGTTGAGGCTGGCGATGATGGGAATTTTGACGGCGGCCTTGGCTTTGCGGATGTGCTCGAGATAGTCGTCGGGGCCGAGGTGAAACTCGGCGGGAGCGGGGAAGTAACTGAGGCTTTCGGCGAAGCTGTCAGTTCCTTCGCTGAGATAGTGGTCGAGCTCGAGGCTTTCTTTGCGGAGTTGCTCCTCAAAGAGGGAATAGAGGACGACAGCGGCGGCACCGGCATCTTCGAGCTGGCGGATGCTCGATATTTCCTGTGAGAGCGGTCCGGCGGAGGCGACGAGGGGAGTGCGGAGGTTAAGGCCGAGATAGCGAGTCGAGAGGTCGAGCATGTTTTTCTCCGTAAGAGGCTATGAGCTGTGAGCCATGAGCTATGAGCAACCAACTACAAAATCTAACTCCCTTTTCGGGGGACTGCTTTCATCGCACGGATCGGCTGCACCTGTTGGATCAGTGATGTGAGCATGCGCTGTACTTCTTCCGTGATTCGCGCCAGCTCCTCAAAGGTTTTCGGCGACAGAAATTGCAAGTCTTTTGCCAGCAGCAGATGGTATTCGAGTTCGCTGGCGGAGCCCCTCGAAATATGAAGAAACCGAGCCAGTTCCGCGTCCGACTTTCTGCCAACGCCTTCGGCTATGTTGGCAGGAATGGATGCTGCCGAGCGGCGGATCTGCGAAACCAACCCGAATAACTCTTCTCTTGGAAAAGTCTGGGTCGAACGATAAACCTGTAGAGTGAGGTGGTGAGACTTCGCCCACACTTTCAGATTTTTAAAGTCGTTCATGCGAGTCCGCGCGATCAGTTTACTTCTCACGAGACAGCTATGAGCCCTGAGCTCTGAGCAACCAAAACCATTACAAAAGCGAGCGAACCATGAGCTTGCTCATAGCTCACAGCTCGTGGCTCATAGCTACTTCTTCAGTACTGGTAATTCTCCTGGCGCTGGTGCTGCTGCCGGTGCTGGCGTCATTTTTCTTGAGGCCAGATACTCGTAGAACTTATAGCGGACTTCAGCGTCGTGCTGGGCTTCGGCCCAGAGAACTTTGGCGTGTTCGGGATTGCTCTTGGTTAACATTTTGAAACGCGTTTCCATGAGCATGAAGTCCTGCACTTTGCGCGTAGGCGTACGCGAATCGAGCTGGAGCGGATTTTCTCCGGCCACGGCGCGCTCGGGGTTGTAACGATAGAGCAACCACTCACCGCTGTCGACGATCGCCTTTTGGTTTTGCATGCCGGTGGTCATGTCGATGCCGTGGGCAATACAGTGGGCGTAAGCAATGATGATGCTGGGGCCGTCATAGGCTTCGGCTTCGAGGAAGGCCTTGAGCGTGTGCTCGTCCTTTGCGCCCATGGCGACACTGGCGACGTAGACGGTGCCGTAGGCCATGGCCATCATGCCGAGATCTTTCTTGCCTCCGGGCTTGCCGCCGGCGGCGAACTTGGCGACTGCCGCGCGCGGCGTGGCCTTGGACTGCTGGCCTCCGGTGTTGGAGTAGACCTCGGTGTCGAGGACGAGCAGGTTGACGTTCCGTCCGCTGGCGATGACGTGATCAAGGCCGCCGTAACCGATGTCATAGGCCCAGCCATCGCCGCCTACGATCCAGACGCTTTTCTTTACTAGCATGTCGGCGACTGAGAGGAGCTGTTTGGCTTCGGGCGTGTGGATGTTTTTCAGTTTGTCTTTCAGTTCGACTACGCGCTGGCGCTGATCGTAGATGTCGGACTCGTCTTTTTGGGGCGAGTTGAGCAGGCCGTTGATTAGCTCGTCGCCGAGCTGACCGTTCGAACGCTTGACCAGTTCGCGAGCGAATTCAGTTTGCTTGTCGATGGAGAGGCGGAAGCCGAGGCCGAATTCGGCGTTGTCTTCGAAGAGCGAGTTCGACCAAGTGGGGCCGCGGCCCTCGGCGTTCCTGGCCCAAGGCGTTGTTGGCAGGTTGCCGCCATAGATAGAAGAGCAGCCGGTGGCATTGGCGATGAGGGCGCGGTCGCCGAAGAGCTGCGAGAGAAGTTTGAGGTACGGAGTTTCGCCGCAGCCGGAGCAGGCGCCGGAGAACTCGAAGAGCGGTTCCTGGATCTGCTGCGAGCGAATTGTACCGACCTTGATTTTGCGGCGATCGAGCTCGGGAATCTTCAAGAAGAAGTCCCAGTTGTCGCGCTCGGGGAGGCGAAGCGGAGGTTGCGGCTCCATGTTGATGGCCTTGAGGCGCGTTTCCTGCTTGTTCTTGACGGGGCAAACATCGACGCAGATGGCGCATCCGGTGCAATCTTCGGGCGCAACCTGAATGCTGTATTTGAGGCCGGCGAATTCCTTGTCGCGGGCTTCGGTGGATTTGAAGGTGGGCGGCGCATCTTTGAGTTGCGTGGAGTCGAAGACTTTAATGCGAATTACCGAGTGCGGGCAGACCATGGCGCACTTGCCGCACTGGATGCAGATTTTCGTGTCCCAGACGGGGATTTCGAGGGCGAGATTGCGCTTCTCCCATTTGGCGGTGCCGGTGGGGAAAGTGCCGTCAACCGGGAAGGCGCTGACGGGGAGTTCATCGCCGCGGTTTTCGTAGATGACGCCGAGAACGTTGCGGTCGAAGGCGGGCGCGGTGGTGGGGAAGGGCTCGGGAATTTCTAGTGTGCTGGTTACCTGCGCGGGAACCTTGACTTCGTGCAGGTGGGCAAGAGTTTCGTCGACGGCCTTCATGTTTTTCTGGACGATGTCTTCGCCTTTGCGGCCATAGGTGTAGCGGATGGACTTGCGGATGGCTTCGATGGCTTCGTCGCCGGGGAGAATTTTGGAGATGGCGAAGAAGCAAACCTGAAGGATGGTGTTCATGCGGCTGCCCATGCCGGTATCGCGCGCGACGCTGTAGGCGTCGATGACGAAGAAGCGGGCTTTCTTGGCGATGAGCGCTTGCTGCACGGCGCGCGGGAGCTTGTCCCAAACCTCGTCGGGGCCGAAGGGGCTGTTGAGCAGGAACGTGCCGCCTTCGACGAGGGCGCTGAGCATGTCGTAGCGCTCGAGGAAGATCCACTGGTGGCAGGCTACGAAATTGGCTTTCGAAACTAGATAAGTGGAATGAATTGGATTGGGGCCGAAGCGGAGATGCGACGTCGTCACCGCGCCGGATTTCTTGGAGTCGTAAACGAAGTAACCTTGGGCGTAGTTGGGCGTGTCCTCGCCGATGATCTTGACGGAATTTTTGTTGGCGCCCACGGTGCCATCGGCGCCGAGACCGTAGAACTGGGCGCGGATGACATTGTCGGGCTCGGTGGAGAAAGTTGGGTCGTAGGTGAGGCTGGTGTGGCCGAGATCGTCGTTGATGCCGACGGTGAAGTGGTTCTTGGGGGTTGCGGCTTTCAGGTTGTCGTAAACCGCCTTGACCATGGCGGGGGTGAATTCTTTCGATGAGAGGCCGTAGCGGCCACCGATTACTTCGACGGCGGAGCGCTTGGACTCGTGCAGGGCGTTGACGATGTCGAGGTAGAGCGGCTCACCGGCGGCGCCGGCTTCCTTGCAGCGGTCGAGGACGGCGATCTTCTTTACTGTGGCGGGCAGGGCGGCGGCGAAATGCTTGACTGAGAACGGGCGATAGAGGCGGACTTTGAGCAGTCCGATTTTTTCGCCGCGGGCGGCCAGGGCGTCGACGGTTTCGTGAGCGGCTTCGGCGCCGGAACCCATCATGACGATGACGCGCTCGGCGTCGGGTGCGCCGACATAGTCAAACAGGTGATAGGAGCGGCCAACGATCTTGGCGAATTTATCCATCGCGGCCTGCACTTTTTCGGGAGCGGCGTCGTAGAGATTGTTGATGGTTTCGCGCATCTGGAAGAAGACGTCGGGATTCTGAGCGGTGCCGCGCAGGACTGGGTGGTCGGGCGAAAGGGCGCGTTGGCGGTGTTCGAAGACGCGGTCCATGTTGATCATGGCGCGGAGGTCGTCGTTATCGAGGACTTCGATTTTGTTGACCTCGTGCGAGGTGCGGAAGCCGTCGAAGAAATGCAGGAAGGGGATGCGAGTTTCGAGCGAGGCGGAGTGCGCGATCAGGGCGAGGTCCATGGCCTCCTGGACGGAATTGGAGGAGAGCATAGCGTAGCCGGTGGTGCGGCAGAACATGACATCGCTGTGGTCGCCGAAGATGGAGAGCGCGTGGGTGGCGATGGTGCGGGCAGAGACGTGGAACGCGGTGGGCGTGAGCTCGCCGGCGATCTTATTCATGTTGGGGATCATGAGCAGCAGGCCCTGCGAGGCGGTGAAGGTGGTGGCAAGGGCACCAGTCTGGAGCGCGCCGTGGATGGCACCGGCAGCTCCGCCTTCACTCTGCATTTCGATGACGTGGGGAACGCTGCCCCAGATGTTTTCCAAACCTTCCGAGGCCCACTGATCGGCCCACTCGCCCATGTTGGAAGAAGGAGTGATGGGATAGATGGCGATGACTTCGTTGACGCGATAAGCGACGCTGGCAACCGCTTCGTTGCCATCCATGGTTTTAAATTTGCGCATCGTGAATCTCCTCTTGCCTTAGAAGGGCAGTCGCGGGCAGGCCGCTATGGGCCAGCAACTGAAATTGTAGAGCGATCCTTTGGGAACTGCGGGACCTAACCCGCCAACGATCTCTAATATGAAGGAAAAAAAGGCACAAAGTGGCGACGTGGGTCACGTGGGGATGTGACAGGAATCACAGAGAACAAACGCAGTAGTCGCGGTATTTCCTTCGTGGGCACTGTGACATCGGTGAGTCCAACACGAAGACGTGTGACGACGGTCACATTCAAGCGCGAGAAACCGTACCAGAATTCCCGCCCAGCACCCGGTCGAGCCAGGAGCCTTCCATTCATGAGAGCAGGGAGATGGCCGGGAGCACAGGAGGAACTGATGCAAGTTCGGAGCAGGATTGTCGGCAGTCTCATCGTGATCGGTCTTTTGTTCGTTGCCACGGCAGCGATGTGCGAAGACCTGCCTGCGGCCGCGTCGGCGGCGCAGACAAACACGGCGACAGCAAGTGATCCGCTGTTGCAATTGCTGGTGGCCAAGGGAGTGATCAATGCCGCAGAGGCAAAGTCTCTCGTTGGAACACCAGCGGAACAGAAAGCGAAGCTGCTGGAGCTTTTGCGGCAGAAGGGAATTTTGAGCGCGTCGGATTATGAGGCGCTGACAACGCCATCGGCTTCGGCGCAGGTGGATCGGAGCCTGGTGGCATCAACCACACCGATTCTACCAATGGCTGCCGCAGAGATGTCGTCGTCGCAGGCGACGCCGTCGGCACCGCCACCCCCTGCTCCACCGGCAGTGATCGCGGCGGTTGCGCCGGTGCGGGTATTTCCGGTTGATCCGCCGAAGACGGGTGGTCTCAATGGTCTCAAGGTGGGGCCGATTACGCTCGCACCTTACGGCTTCATCAAGGCGACCGGCGTCCATGACACCAGCGATCCCAATGGCGATGACTTCCCGTTCCCAGGGATATGGCTGACGACCACGGCTCCTTTCAACACTGGTCCGAACGAAGCTCCGGCGTGGCACGTCAAGGCCCGCGCGACTCGTTTTGGGCTGAACGTCGAATGGCCGGATGTTTCGCCGAAACTGACACTGACCGGCAAGATTGAAGCCGACTTTGAAGGCAACTTCAGCGAAGTCGATAACCGCGACGTTTCGTCGCTGCGCAGCAGTGCACCGCAAATTCGTTTGGCGTATGTGCGCATGGATTACCACGCCAGCGAGAACACGGATCTGTTCTTCGTCGGTGGGCAGGACTGGACGCTTTTCGGGTCCGGCGCGCTACCCAATCTCCTCGAGACCACGTTCCTGGGCGCATTTTGGGGCGACGTTTACACTCGTTCTCCACAACTGCGCGGCGGATTTATCCAGACGCTGAACAAGGAAAACAAGATCAAGCTCGAAGGCCAGGGTGGCATCATGATGCCCAGCACCGGCCAAATCCTGAAGCTTGGGTCACCCGGGGGGCCTGGTTTGGGTGGGCAGATCGGAGAAGCTGAGTACGAGGGCGCCCAATCGGATCAACCCGAGTGGGAAGGCAGGCTGGCCTTGAGTTTCCAGCTTGACAAGGCCCCCGGGGTTGCTCCGGCGCAAATCGCCCTGAGTGGATTTCACGCGCGGCGCCAATCGATTGTCACCAACACGAGCGCTCAATCAGTTCTGGGCACCACACTTTGTGGGGAATCCGCCTACGCGAATTACTGCAACGTCGGCTTTACCGATTCCAGCAAACTGTATGGCGAACAATTCACGCTGCAATTGCCTACGCGCTGGTTTACCATCGTGGGCAGCGCGTATAAGGGTGGTGACCTGCGCTTCTACTTCGGCGGCCAGATCAACTCCTTTACCACCGACATGGGCGGCCTGACCAACATCTTAGGGCCTTTCCCAACTACCGACGGCGGTCCCCTCGCTGTTTCCGGTCTCACTCTCTTGGGGACGAACTCTTCCGGACAGGTTGTAATTGCTCCGGAGAAGCCTATCCGCTCGTTTGGCGGGTTCCTCAATATTGGGCTGCCGATTTCGCGGTGGTTCAATGCGGACCCGAAGGGCCACAACGCGGGCTGGCAGGCTTACCTCGACTTCGGCAAGGACCAAGTTGTGCACCGTGACCTCAACAACACCAACTTCACGGCCTCAACACTGCCGATGGCGATGGGCAAGATGGCGGCGCTGACCATTTACTACAAGGTCAACACCTGGTGCCAGTTCGGCTTCGAGCAGTCGATCTATGCCACACGAGGGAATAACGGGGGCCCGCTCTACACAATTGACGGGGTCGGCTCCAACGAATGGCAGGATCACCGGACCGAGTTCGGGCCGGTCTTTTCGTTCTAAACCGACCTCCACTGCAAGCGGGCCAAACCGGCCCGCTTGTGGTTTTGGCCGGTGACCGAAATGGCCGGGTGCAGATTGCAGGCACTGGCTAAGGCAGAACGAGGGACGGGCTGAACTCGGGGCGATGGCCCGGGAACTGAGTCTGTCCCCCAACCTCCTCCAACAGGAAAGCTGTTGTGCGGAACGCGCCGAAAGAGCAGAATGTAGCGAATCCGAGGGATCGGTCTCCAGAATCGCTCGGGAAGGCCGGTACTGACGGATGCATCCGCAGTGTTTCGAGGAGTCGGTTCGATGAGCATGCGCAGAACGGCGGCGGTGTTGGCTTGTTTTTTGCTGCTGGCCCTGCTTGCCAATGCGGTGTCACGTAAGGAGATCCGAATTAAGGTGCTGGATTCTCAGACTCGGTCCTTGGGCGTTGACGATAACGGTGTGACACGGAATTGCGACCAGGTCACATTCGATGCGTATTGCCGTGCGAGTAGTGTTTCGCCTCTGGTGCATACCTTGTTGGTGCAGGAAGGCGACGATCCGCCGTTCCAGATCAGCTGTACCCAGGAATCGCGACTTTCGAAATGCGTGCCGCTGCCGAAAGGCGAAAGCTTCGACGCCAGAAAAGAGAAGAAGGGCTTCATCGTCTACTACACGGACGACAATGGCAAGCTGAAAAGCCAGTTGTACACGCTGGTGGCGCAGGGGAAAGGTGACGCAGCGAAGGCAGCGGCGGCTCCGGCGTCTGCGGGATCCGGGAAAGCTGCACCCGACGCAGCCGGAAATGCGGTACAGCCGGCGACTGGAAATGCCTTACAGCCCGCGACCGGAAAAGTTGCACCGGCGGCGACTGGGAACGCGGTTCAGCCCGCGGCACAAACGAGCGGGGTAGTTGAAGGGACGGAACCCAGCAACGCACGGCAGACGGTGAAGTGCAGTTTTACATCGACGCCGGCCGGGGCGGAGGTGACGGTGGACGGGCGGTACGTGGGCAGCACGCCTTCGGTGATTGGACTGACCACGGGCACGCACGTGGTGATGGTTTCAATGGGCGGCTTTAAGCAGTGGAAGAGGGAACTGTCGGTCGAGGCGGGATCGGTTCTGACGGTGAACGCGGTTTTGGAAAAAGCACAGTAAAGCTCAATGTCTTTATGGTTAGCGACGGCTTAAAACGTAATGGCTGGTGGAAGTTGTTGGGATTAGCGGTGCGGCAAACGGGAGGAGTTCGTAGGTTGCGAACAGAATCCCGGCGGTAAGAGCGTCATTTGCTAAAGGAGAAAAACCGTGGCTAGTGCAGATGCTTCGTCGAATCATTTGAATCGCTGGTGGCACGTGGTGGGCGGCGTCTCCATGAACCTGGCTCTGGGCTCGCTGTATGCCTGGAGCGTGTTTGTGGCCCCGCTGGAAAAAGAATTTCACTGGAAGCGGGCTGACACTTCCAATGTGTTCATCATCGCAGTGGTGGTGTTCGCGCTGACATTCATTGTGGCAGGCCGGCTGCAGGATAAGCTTGGGCCTTTCAAAATCTCTATCATTGGGGCGATCCTGGTGAGCCTGGGATTTTTCCTCTGCTCTCAGGCCGACAGCCTCAACAAATTCTTCATCTTCTTCGGCGTCCTCGGAGGATTGGGGAACGGATTTGGCTACTCCACGCCTATACCGGTGATGGCCAAATGGTTTCCCGACAAGCGCGGATTGGCGGTGGGACTGGCGGTGGGCGGATACGGCGCAGGATCGGCAATCTTTGGGCCGCTCGCCAACAACTACCTGATCCCGAGCTTTGGCTGGCGCACAACGTTCATGGTGCTGGGCGGGATCTTCTTTGTGATGACAGTCTTTGGCGCGTTCCTGCTGAGGAATCCACCGGCGGGCTACAAGCCTGCTGGCTGGACGCCGGCGCCGGCTTCGAAATCAGTGGCAACGACGTATGAATTCACGCCAAGCGAGGTGCTGCGCACGCCGACCTTCTACTTGATGTGGGTGGGGTACGCACTGGGCTGCGCGGCGGGCCTGATGGTGATCAGCCAGTTGGTGCCGTTCGCGAAGAGCGTGGGCATCCCGAGCACGACCCTGGCGGCATATGGCTTGGTAGTCGGAGCGGTGGGCAATGCAGCAGGGCGCATTCTATCGGGATGGATGTCAGATCACCTGGGCCGGATTAACGTGTTACGCCTGATGATCGGCATTTCCATGGTGGCCATGCCCATTCTGTATTTTGTGGGCGGCAACGTCGTGGGCCTGTTCGTGATGCTGTTCATCGTCTACTGGTGCTATGGCACGCAGTTGTCGGTGAATGGCGCCGCGGCCGCCGATTTCTGGGGCACGAAAAATGCGGGGATAAACTACGGGATGTTGTTTACCGCCTGGGGCGTGGCTGGTCTGCTGGGAGGCCGCATTGGCGGCTGGATGTTCGACGCGTACCACAATTACAAGATGGCGTTCTACACGGCGGCGGTGCTGGCGGCAGTGGCGCTGGTGTGCGAATTGTTAGCCAAGCGTCCTGCGATCCCGCAGTCGGCGGCGGGAAGCAAGGCGGCGTAAGGAACGGTGTCTGGGATGTGACCGACGGCGTTGCGGTCCGCCGGAACACGGTTCATTATGGCGGACTGAAAAGCGTGTGGGCGCTCGCGGCGGAAGCGTGAGCGCCCATTTACCCAATTCGGCGGCAGGGCCCTTGGATGGCTGGAATCGCGATGGCGGAGGCGAAGAGTCTCCAGAGGCGCAAAACAACTTTATGCAGAATTGCCGAACTCCGGTTGAGTCCTTTGCTGGATGAGATCGCGGAGAGGCAACTGCAAGGCGGTACAAAGTTCAAGCAAGGCAAAATTCACAAGAAGGGGTAACCGAAATGGCTGAAATTCGTCCGAAACAGCAGGTAATAGAAACCAGCGAAGCGCAAATCGCAGTGCATTGGAGGGAGGAGGAATACTACTATCCTTCCTCGAAGTTTATCGGCCAGGCGAATCTGACCGATCCCGACATCCTTAACCGGTTCAGCGAGGAAAAGTTTCCGGAATGTTTCCGGGAATACGCCGATCTGTTGAGCTGGGACCAGTACTGGCACACGACGCTTGACACGCAAGATCCGCCATTTTGGAAATGGTTCGTGGGCGGCAAGCTCAACGCCTCCTACAACTGCATCGACCGGCATCTCGGCAAGTACAGAAACAAAGCGGCGATCGTCTTTGTCCCGGAGCCGGAATCCGAAACCCCGGTAGCGGTCACGTATGGCGAACTCTATGTGCGGGTGAATGAGTTTGCGGCGCTGCTGCGGGATCATTGCGGCCTGAAGGCGGGCGATCGCGTGACGATTCATATGCCGATGGTTCCCGAGTTACCCATTACCATGCTGGCTTGCGCGCGCCTGGGGATCATCCACTCGGTCGTATTTGGCGGGTTCAGCGGCGAAGCTTGCGGCACACGCGCCGCGGATTCCCAGAGCCATGTGCTGATCACGATGGACGGCTACTACCGTAATGGCAAGCTGCTCGATCACAAAGCAGGCGCTGACATTGCGCTCGAGGTCGCCGCCAAGGAAGGACACAAGGTAGATAAGGTGCTGGTGTGGAGGCGGCAGGCGGGGAAAAGCGCTACGGCTACGCCTTTCGTGAAAGGGCGCGATTTCTGGGTGGACGAAATCCTGCCGAACTACTCGGGTGAGATCGTGGCTCCCATTCCCATGGATGCGGAGGCTCCGCTGTTTCTCATGTATACCAGCGGCAGCACTGGAAAGCCGAAGGGATGCCAACATCGCACGGGCGGCTACTTGGCTTATGTGACCGGAACTTCCAAGTACATTCAGGATATTCATCCCGAGGATGTTTATTGGTGCATGGCCGACATCGGATGGATCACGGGCCACTCGTATATCGTCTATGGCCCGTTGGCGTTGGCGGCGACCAGCGTCATCTACGAAGGCGTACCCACGTACCCGGATGCTGGCAGAGTGTGGCGGATTGCCGAGCGGCTGGGCGTGAATATTTTCCACACGTCACCGACGGCGATCCGCATGTTGCGCAAGGCCGGCCACGATGAGCCGCCCAAGTACAACTATCACTTTAAACATATGACGACGGTCGGTGAGCCGATTGAGCCGGAAGTGTGGCGCTGGTATTACGAGACGGTGGGCAAGCGGGAGGCGGTCATCGTGGATACCTGGTGGCAAACTGAAAACGGCGGGTTCCTGTGCAGCACGAAACCGGCAATCGATCCCATGAAGCCAGGCAGCGCTGGCCCGGGGATGCCAGGAATTTTCCCGGCGATTTTGGACGAAATGGGAGAGATCGTCCCCGCGGGCTCAGGAAAGGCGGGGAACATTATCATCCGCAATCCCTGGCCGGGGATCATGCAGACGATCTGGGGAGATAGAGACCGCTTCGTCAACCAGTACTACCGCAAATATTGCAAGGATCTGAAGAGCAAGAGATGGCAGGATTGGCCATACTTTGCGGCGGACGGAGCTGTGCTTGCAGTGGACGGATACTTCCGGATTCTGGGACGCGTGGATGACGTCATCAACGTGGCCGGTCACCGGCTGGGCACCAAGGAAATTGAGTCGGCATGTCTGACGGTTCCCGAGGTAGCCGAGGCAGCAGTTGTGCCGGTAGCGGATGAGATCAAGGGCCGCATTCCGGAAGTTTACATTGCTTTGCAGCCCGGCTTGCAGTCGACTCCGGAGATCGTGGACAAGGTTAACAAGGCGATCGAAACCATTATTGGCAAGATTGCGCGGCCGAAGAACATCCACGTTGTTCCGGATATGCCGAAGACGCGGTCTGGAAAGCTGATGCGGCGCATTCTGGCCGCCATCTCGAATCACGGAGCGACCGGAGACATTACTACACTGGCCAATCCGGATGTGGTCGAAAAGGTCCGGGAGTTGGTGCAAGGCAAGGAGCCGGTTGCCGTGGGCGAAATCGCTGACGACATCAAGCAGTTCGGCAAAGAGGACTAAGACTGACTGGGTAATTGAAAGCCAAAGACTTTCACCGCCGAGACGCAGAGCGCGCCGAGGAAAAGCTGGGCTGATACAAGACCGCTGACGCCCCAGCCTTTTCTCGGCGCGCTCTGCGTCTCGGCGGTGAGAGGATTTCAGTGACTCAGCTTTTTAGCGGAAGTTTTCCGCCAGCATCATGTTGTTGCGGGCTTCGTCGAGCTGGACGTAGAGGAGGAAGTGTCCGTCGGGAGAGACGGACAAGCCCGGTGCGCCTACGTAAGGTCCTTTTTCCATGTCGCAGATAGTTGTGATCTTCTTCGTAGCGTAATCGTAGAACTTGAAGCCAGGTTTACTCTTGCCGGGAGCACCTGTGTCCCCGATGAAGTAGAGGCCGTCGGGGCCGACGGCGAAATATCCCCAGTAGGCTCGGGGCGGCTCGTCCTGAATGATCTTAATCTCGTCTCCGCCCACTACTGGAACCTGCCAAACCCCGGGCTCGTCGAACCGGGTGTAATAAATGGATCTGCCATCGGGAGCTTCCAAGGGAGCGAAGCCGCCATTCTTTGTGACTTGCACGGGCTCGCCGCCGTCGACGGTTCTCTTCCACACTTGCCATTTGCCGCTGCGGTTGGAGGCGTAGTAGAGCCAATGGCCATCGTGGGACCAACTGGCAACACCCTCATCGGCCGAGTCATTGATGAAACGACGCGGAGGACCGCCATCCACGCCGGTGACGTAAACGTTGGGGTGGGTGCCGGGGCGGCTGTCAAAAGAAATATGACTGCCATCGGGCGACCAGCGGGGCGTGCCGGTGAGCGGGCCGCCGAATGACGTTAGCTGAACCAGGTTGGCGCCGTCGGCATCGGCGCGCCAGATTTCGAAATTTCCGGAGCGCGTGGACTGAAAGGCGATGTGCTTGGCATCGGGTGAGTACTGGGGACCTTCCTCGGTCATGTTGGATGGAATGAACTTCTCGGGCTTGCCTCCACGATGGTCGGGACCGATAGGAACGCGCCAGATGTTTTCGTTCCAGTCTCCGCTGGCATAGGCGAGGCGATTGCCGCGCAGACTGACGGTGGGCATGTAAGCGGCTTCGGAGCCGACGGAGAGACGTTCGGGAGTGCTACCGCCATCGAGGGCGACGCGCCACAACCCCCAACTTGCCCCTCCGCGGTTGGAGGAAAAGATGAGTTCTTTACTGTTAGGCATCCAGGCGAGGCCGGACAGCAGGCGATTGTCGAAGGTGACGCGACGGGGTGTGCCGCCGGATGCGCGCATGACGTAAATGTCTTCCACGTCTTTAGTGTTGCGGATAAAGGCGATACTCGCGCCGTCGGGGGAGTACTGGGCATCCCAATCGCCGGTGGAAGGGACGGGAGGGGAACTGAGGGTGCGAACGGTAAGGTCTTCAACATTGAGTTGCCTGACCTGGCAGGGCTGGTCGGGATCCTGCTCTGAGAAAACGAGAGAACGACCGTCGGGCGACCAACTAACCGTGGACTTGCAATCCCCGCGCTCGAACGCGTGGAGTTCGCGTGGGGGGCCTCCGAGGGCGGGCATGACAAAGATGCCGGCGCGGGCGCCTTTGCCGCCCTGGAAGTGGATAAAGGCGATATAGCGGCCGTCGGGCGACCAGGCGGGAAAGAAATTGAAGTCAAAATTGTGAGTGATTTGAAGGGGCTTTTCAACGCCGAGCTGCTTGATGTATATGTCGATGCCTTGAGCGCCCTGATCGCCCTCCCAGGAATAGGCGATTTCGTTGCCATCGGGGGAGAATGATCCTTTACAGAATGCGCCCGAATAGGTGGTGAGCGGGACGAGGCGGACGGGCTCGGAGTTGCGGCCTTTTATCGGGAGCATGCCGCGAAACCAATACGCCACACCGAGTGCCAGGGCAAAGCCGAAGGCGCCGGCGGCCCAAAGCTTCCAATGGTGAGACCGCGTAGGTGGTACGGAGACGGCGACGGCGACCGTCGATGTACCGTTGCCGTTAGTACTGGGCGACTCTCCGCTCTCGATGGCTGCGGGCGATCCATCTTCGCCATTGCGCATCGGGGCGATAAAACGATAACCGCGGCGGGGCAGAGTTTCGATAAAGAGCGGGGTGTCGGGATCGTCGCTTAATGCCTGGCGGAGTTTCTTGATTGCGCTGTTGAGACTGTGGTCGAAATCGACGAAGGTGTCGGCGGGCCAGAGGCGATCGCGAAGCTGTTCTCGGGTAACGATCTCGCCGGGTTTCTCAAGCAGGAGGACGAGGATTTGAAAAGGCTGATCCTGCAGCTTGATTTTGATCCCGTGCTTGCGGAGTTCGCCAGTGCGGAGATCGACCTCGAAACTGGAGAAACGCAACGGACTGTAGCTTACGTTGCTTTCTGGCATAGGCACAGGCTCTCGGGGCGTTTACGTGGAGGTTTCCCGCAAAGTCTACCACTGGGCCCGACGATAGAGTGTTACGAATTGTGGGCCGGAGCAGTTCCAACGGGATGACTCGCCTGACTTGACGCAGAAAGCCGCCGAAATCGTGCGCGGAAGTTCTTTAGGGGCGGGTCACCCGGCAAGATAAGTCGCGCCTTCTCATCGCATTAGCCGGTCACCCCAAAACTGCCGACGTTTCACTTGCCGGGTATTCACCTTTTTTCTGACCTGACGTTTTATCGACATGCGGGCGACGAAGCGAAAAGGACGTCGCAAGCAAATCTCGAACAAAACAGGAGGCGTTATGAAAAAGACTCTGGCAGGTTTGGCGGTAGTGATCGCGCTGGCGATGGGAATGGCAGTTCCCGCGCTTGCTCAGTATTCGGGCAGGATCAACGTGAGCGTACCCTTCAGCTTCACGGTGGAGAATCAGCGGCTTCAATCCGGGGATTACATCGTAGAGAAGACTGCGGGCGGCAGGCTCCACATCTATACGAAAGATGGACGGGTGTCCACGACCGTTCTGGCGATTGCGGCGGAAGGAACAACGGCGCCCGAGAAGGCGCACTTCGTCTTCCGGCGCTATGGGGACCAGTATTTCCTGGCGAAAATCTGGACGCCGGGCCTGAACCGGGGATGGGAGCTTCTCCAGGGCAAAATGGAGGTCGAGTTGGCGAAACGGAAGACGGTTCCGGTGGAAACAGCGACGCTGATCGGGCGCTAGCTGAAATCGCGAAGAGTGCGCGTTGGGACGAGCGTGGGTCGAGACGGCAATCGTCTCGGCTCACGCTTGCTCATTTATGCAGTGTTTTTTCTTGCTGTTCCTTCTTCGCGGAGTCTCCGACCCCGCAGGAGCCAGTGCGTCAGGTGGGTACGCCCAGCTTGGGAAGAAGCCATTGCGTCAGGACGAGCCAGACGACAAGGAAGATAGCGATTCCGATCCAATGATTCATGATCAATCCCAATTGTAGTGCAAAAGGGAAACGATACGGTGTCGCGGAGACTGGATCGCTCTACGTTTCCTGCAGTTGCCGCTGCCGGTGCATTTCTTCGACAAAGTCGTCGGCTGAGAGGTGCGCTTTTTGATGAAACAGGTTCACGAGTGAGTCGTCGGACAAGGGCGCGGGGGCTTGAGTTGGGTCCTGCGGCGCGGGTTCAAGCCCGTCGGGCTCGACGTGAACCTCCGGGGAGGCGCCGCTGGAGCACAAAGTCTCGATCATGCGGCGAACCTGGTCCTGCTCCTCAGGAGAAGACTGGAGGAACTCGACGCCCATGCCGAATTCCGGATGAGTGATTCGCACGATGCCGCTGGCGCGAGTCTCCAGGCCAGCTGCACGAATGGAGAGGATGATGCGAGTGGACATCGGGAACGGAGTCGTGGATGTGAGATAACAGGCGGCCAGGCTGAGATCGGTCAGGCGGCAAACAAAGGGTGCGTCATCGGGTTCGGTCTCGGCCTCGGGAAGCTGGCGGCCCAGCCAATCGCGCAGAACTCCTCGCTGCTGCGGTGACAAATTGCGGAAGCGAAGGCCGGCGGTATCGCGGGAGCCTTTCCATGCCATTTCGCCCCAGATCTCAAGTTTGTCGGCAACACCAGGCAGGCGGAACGAAATGCGAAGCACGCTTTCCCTGGATGTTGGTGACTCGAACTTAACCGCCATTCCACCTTCGCCCAGGTCCACGGTCTTGGCGCCGTAGCGAGCTGCTCCATAGCATTCGAGAGGGATCTGCACAGGGATCCGGAGTTGGGCGCGTCGTTCCCGCTTCATCAGAGCCCGTACAGCCCGAAAACTGGACTTGGCGCGTTCGACTGTCAATGGCTTGTGGAGAACGAAATGGGCCCCCATGTCGAAGCCCTCTTTAAGACCAACCTGCGATTCAACCAGCGCGATGGCAAGAGCGCGCTTATGAGCGGGCGCGGCCTTGACTGCGCGAAGGACGCCCACTACGTCCTGAGTATCGGTAGCATCGACAATAATGGCTTCGAAGCGGTGCCGCGTCAGGCCGCGTATCAGGTCATCGCGGTCGGAGCAGTGATCCAGGCTGATCTCAAGATCGCCGAGAACCCGGCGCAGGATGCGCACCGTCTTGTCGTCCGAACTCAGTAGTAAACACTTCAGGTTCATTGCGATACGTCTTCCTGCGCGTCAGAGAGCCTTGTTGACGGGAACGCGATGGCCTTGAAAGAAGAACGCCCAGGTGTCCGGGATCGACAGACTCCTTCTTGCACTGTAAGTTCACCGGATTATGGGGTCAACGCTATGACCCGAAGAAGGCATTACGCTGGTCACACAGTCGAATCGGCGATCATTCGGACCAGCAAACTGTAACGGGGGAGCCCACCAGTATGGAGGAGTCCAAGCCGGACCGCTGAAAGCAAAGGTCTCAGCTCGTTCGGTGCAAGTGCTTGTGGATAAAGGGGATGGCGGTTGAGGGCTGTACCGGGATCATTTTCCTGTTGACGCAGCATAGAAAACCTAGTATTATCAATAGCTTCCAAAGACGCTGAGGGATCTTGGGTCGGCCCGCAATTTCTTTCACCCGTATGAATCCCGGCGTGAGTTCTTTGAATCCAAATTATTGTACGCAAGAATAAGGCTGAACGAACGCTATAAGTAAGAAACGTTAATCCACGGAAAAGAAGAGGAACCTGTTTTCATGGCAAAGCGACGCGGAAACCCGAACTGGGGAAAGCCCGAACCGATCGGGCCGATTACCCCCACCATCACCGAATTTGAGCAGGTGGTGCACGAATATAAGCTCTCCCCCGACCAGTACTTGCGGTCGACGCGGCTGCGCGAGTGGGCGCGGCGCAACAAGAACTCCAAGTATATTCCGGAGCCTTTGCTGGAAGCGTGGGGATTTGAGATCGAATCAACGCTGTAAGTTATTGGAAGGTCAGGAGTAGGGTCGCCGAAAGGCGACCCTTACTTTTTGGCCTGAACGGGGAACCCGCTGCTGTCGCTCAAATGCGGCCGAAGGGGGTATCCTTAGGCGAATGAATATGCTTGGCAGCCTCAAATTTGGCGGTCCGGAGTTGGTGGGGCTGATTGTGGCAGTCAGTTTCGCCGCCGGACTCAATACCTATGCCACGGTGGCGACTCTGGGATTAATGGCCCATGCGGGCTGGATCGACTTGCCCTCCGGATTGCATCTTCTTACTAGTTGGTGGGTGATCGCGGCCTCGGTTGCGCTCTTTACCATCGAGTTCTTTGCCGACAAGGTCCCGGCGTTTGATCTAGTGTGGAATGCCCTGCACACGTTTGTGCGAGTTCCGGTTGCGGCATTGATGGCCTACGGAGCGACTTCGCAGCTTTCACCGGAGAAGCAACTGCTGGCAACGCTGGCGGGTGGGGCGATTGCGCTGGCAGCGCACAGCGGGAAGACGGCGGCGCGGGCGGCGGTAACGCCGTCTCCGGAGCCGGTTTCGAACATCGCGCTCAGCGCGGGGGAAGATTCGCTGGCGATTTTTCTGACCTGGTTTGCCAGCGCGCATCCGATTATGGCAGGGTCCCTTGTTCTGGTATTTTTGGTGGCGATTGTGGTAGTGATCCGGGCGGTAGTTCGGGCGATGAAAAAGCTGTTTCGTGGCGCGGAAGGCGAGTTGGAGGCCTTGGAGAAACACAGCGATTTGAACGCAGCATAGCTAACGATCAATATTCCCGCCGATAGTTCCGACGGAGTTCGTAGCGAGAAGAACGGAAGTAGGGCAAGGTATATGAGTTCGCATTCCCCCTTTACCGATGTGGCCACCGCGATCGAGGAGATTCGCGCTGGCCGCATGATCGTTGTCGTCGACGACGAAGATCGCGAGAACGAAGGCGATCTGACGCTGGCGGCGGAGAAGGTCACGCCAGAGGCGATCAACTTCATGGCCAAGTTCGGGCGCGGGCTGGTGTGCCTGGCGATGACCGAAGAGCGACTGGACCATCTGCGGATCGGCGC
>Ga0326728_10011282_pt1 | contig 20499 bp, 17 predicted proteins | sample MB3enrmetagenome_FD_207602 | JGI IMG/M metagenome (GOLD analysis project Ga0326728, IMG submission 207602) | Lab enriched peat soil microbial communities from McLean, Ithaca, NY, United States - MB31MN | ecosystem: Environmental > Terrestrial > Soil > Wetlands > Peat | place: USA: New York... | reverse complement strand
CGCTTGTGCTGGCGGCTAAGTTGCTTCCTCCTATCTGCATGAATGGCGCTCCGTTTGTCCATAACCCAAACAGAAATCCGTCATGGGCTGCCGATGACCTCTTTGAAAGTATCTCCGGGAAGGTTTCCTGTACGCTTCCGGCCTTTATCCATGCGGAGAGCGTGAACGTGCCTGTGCCCAGGTTGAGCGCTGGCGTATTGCTGATATCCACGTAGCTGCTCTGACCGTTGAAGAGCCCAGCCAATGTTGAACTCCCAAGCCCAAGGCCCGCGGTCTCTGGCAAGGATATCCCGTGGACTGAGGAAAGACTCCCCTGGCCAAGATACATTTGCTGCAAACTGCTGTTTGAGCACTGGTTGATGTTGCTGCATCCGGATACCCCCTCAACGATGTTGGTCTGGTTTCCGTTATAGAAGGAGCCGTCGTATACCGGATCTCCGGAATAGCCCGAAAGCAACTTGAATGATACCGAGTTCGCTACGCCGTTGTTCCCCATGCTGCTGTAATCGTTCACGTTTCCGTCGAGCGGCCACCACCCAACAAGGTTGTTGCTGCCTAAAGCAGGCCCGTCTATCCCCTCCTCATAGAGCTGCGCAGCCTGCTGCGGCACGATCACAGTATTGTAGACCTGGAGATCAGAGATCATACCAGGGAAGAAATTCGCAAGCGTATTCGAGCTCGCACCTATCATGGCGGGATATGCAGGTGGCAGGACCGTGTTAATCGGCCCAAGAGACATTACGTTGCTTTGCGACTGGCCGTTGAGATAAATCGTTATTGCGCTGGAAGCTCCGGCGCCGTAGACATAGCCCACAAAGCTCCACGTATTCAAGGGCGGGCTTAAGGCGCTTACCCAGCTGTTTCCGTTTCCGGTTCCAAAAACAAGGGCATTAGGTATCCCTCCATTGTTCTGCACCCTGAAGCTGGCTGCGGTATACGAGGGGCTCGCCGCTCCACCATAGGAGTAAATTAGGTCGCAGCAACTTACCGAGGGGTAGCTCGTCGGGTAGATCCATGCAAAGACCGACCTGACGCTGTTTCCCAAGGGCAGGCCATTGGTTCCGGTGCTTACGTAGCTGCTAATGCCGTTGAACTGCGCAACCTGCCTGTTGTACAAATTGAAGGAGAAGAGCCCGTTTTGCGACCTCTTGCCCACGCTGCCCTGCGCCCAGTCGAGGTACGCAGGCGTGAACGTCGAGCCGTAGTAATAGCCGTTGTGCATCGCGCTCTGCACCGCCGATAGGTTCAGGAGAGCAAGCCCCGGGCCGTTGAGAAGCAGCGATGTCCCGTTGTAGAGGTAGTTCATTATGTTCGTGCTGCTGCTGTAAACAAGGTAGGGCACAGTGTACGCGGTGCTTGATGGCGTGTATGTTATTACGCCTCCGAACCCGCAGGAGCCCGCTGCCACGTCGGTCGGCGTAGCGAGTATGAAATTCGCATTCTCGTACTGCGATGGCACTGCGGCACACGAGCCGAAGGAGTTAACGTATACTATCGGTCCGTAAACGAACTGGAACGGCCCGGTGCTGCCAGCGATAGCGTATGTGTTCCCCACAAGCACGGCGCTAGGGTAGCCGCCCGAGAACCTTATCCTGTTGTTGTCCCTGTTCTCTACGCTGTAGAGGTCCATGCTCCCGTTGAGCGATATTCCCGCGCTCGCGGCTATCGGCTCAGAGAAGGAGCCCGCGCTTGAGTTTAGCGCAGCGAACACGTAGTATGTGGCGTTTAGGCTTGATGGCCCTGTCTGGTAGACCTGCAGGCTGGAGTTGCTGAGCGTGAGCGTGTATCCCTGCGCCTTCGCCTGCTGTACTATCGAATTTGTGTAGTTGCCCAGCGTCTCGCCTCCCATAAGCGTGATCTCGTTTGTGCCGTATATGAGGCCGTTCGTCATCAATGAGCCAAGCGCGTAGGCTGTGTTGTTTATGTAAATCGCGTTCCTTGTGCTCTCGTAGCTCGAGAGCGCGCCGAGCGCGCTGAAGAGGCTTGAGCGCAGGAATGTGGACGCGCTGCTGTTGAGCGTGCCCGCGATCCTGTAGCTGCCAGCCGCGCCGTTCCCAAGCGCATCGATCGTCTGGTAGTTTATGTTGAGGTAGACGTAGGCCATTATCTCAGCTACCATGAGCACCACCAGCACTATGACCGCTAGCGTAAGCAGTATCCCCTTCTTCTGTTTGCTTTTAATCAGTGCCATGTAACAACACTCACATTGTATATTCTTGAAACCCCGTTGGCAGTAAGCGCAAGCGGGATGGATGCCCTGCTGACCTGGTAGGCATTCAGGAGCCTTGGAGGCGCATAGTTCGATGCGGAATAGCTTATGCCGTAAGGTGCCCCCGTGTTGGTAGCTCCGGAAAGGTCGCTCGGATTCCCGTCAAGAGGCATCCACAATTTAAGGTTCTTCGTGTTTACCGGCATGCCGAACGCACCGCCCTGGTACAGCTGCATAACCTGCTGCTGGCTGAGCGATATGTTGTAGACCTGGACATCAGCGATTGAGCCGGGCCAGAAGTAGCCATTGTTGCTAGACTGTTCCCCTATGTTTGAAGGGTCAGTGGCTGAGAGTACCGTACTCGCCAGGGCGCCAAGGCTGCCAGAAGTGCTCTGCCCGTTCAAATAGACCGTGACAATGCCGTTGCTTCCCGCATAGGTATAGCCGACGAAATACCACTGATTCGGAGACATAATATAATTGCCTGTCACTCCGTATCCGTCTATGCCGAATCGCGGATATCCGCCGATCATCGCAAGCTGGCTCAGCTCCTGTGGGGCAATCGTGCCATAGCAGAATATCACATTGGTCCCGATGGCTGTCGGGTACACCCAAGCGAAGACGCTCCTAGGGCTGCTGCCGAGCGGAAGCCCTGCAGTTCCTGTGCTTATGTAGCTGTTCACGCCGTTGAACTGCGCAGTTTCAAGGTCCGGCGCATAGCTGCGGTTTATGAAGATGCCCGCATTGCTGGAATTGTACACGCTTCCCAGAAGATAGTTGGCATAGCCTCCCTGGCCGTTCAGGTACATGCTCGCTAGCGTCTGCAGCATGTTGTCGTTAGGCTGCGGCTTGTACGCGCCGAAGGCGTAGAGCACGTTGCCGTCCGGTATGTACGCATTGCCGTAGGCTAGCGCAACGCTGCTGTATCCCGGAAGATAGTTCCCCTGAAGGCTTACGTTCCAGAGAAGCTTGCCAAGCATGTTGCCGTAGCCTCTGAAATCCCCCCCTGCTACCACGTAGACATCTGACTGGGATTCTGAGGCTGTGGAATTCTGCAGTGTGGCCGGAGTTGGCTGGGAGGAGATCATGTTGCCGTTGGTGGCGAAGTTGTATAGGCCTGTTGCGGTCTGGACGTAATAGCCGCCCTTGTATGCGGATACCCCAAGAGCGGTTGAGCCCAGGCCTGCGCTGATCGCCACCATGCTGCCACCTATGGTGAGTATGTAAATCGAGTTGCCGCTTCCTACGCCGACAGTATTGGCGAGGACGCTTGGCGAGGTGGTCGGCAGGGATGTCAATGGCACGTTCCACACGCTCGAAAGCGCATTGCCAGCAAACACGTAAGAATACAGGCGGTTCTGGCTGCTAGGGAAATCAGTTGAGACAAGGTATTCGCCGTTCGCGTATGCAGGAGCCCTAGCAGGCGCCAGCATGTTCGCATAGGCCACCAATGTGCCGTTAACCGGGTTGAGCAGGTAGAAGCCGTTAGTAGTGCCGAACGCGAGGTAGTTGTTCTCTATCTCAAGCGGCGTGATGACAGTGTTTCCCGGGCCTGTGGAGAAGTTCCACTGCTCCACAGAGTTGTAAACATTGATGCCCCTCACGTAGTTGCTCGCGTTCGCGAAGAGAAGGATCGATTTGTATATTGCCGGAACTCCAACTACGCTAGCGCCGTTCCCCGCAGGCAGGCTGGACCTGAGCGCGCCTGTTGTCGCATTTATCATGTAAATCTTGTTTCCCGCAGCCGCGTATACGAATCCGCCGTCAACAACTACAGAGGGCAGAATATTCGCAGGTGCGGTGTATGCGTAAAGGAGGTACGGCGTCTGCAGCGCAGCGCCAACGCCGGAGCTCAGCTGTGCGTCATGCCCGTACTGCGGCCATGAGGATGTGGAGACGTTCTGGTAAGGGACAAGCGACCCTATGTACGATGAGCCTGATGCCGAGACCACCGATGTCTGGAGCATGCCCTGCATCAGGCCGTATGCCTGCGTTGGCGATGACGTATACGTGCTCTGGTTCGCAAGCGTCCCGTAAAGCAGTATGGATATGCCTGCAGAGGCCACGACAAGCGCGAAGACTGCATCCAGCGTGAATATGAACGCCTTCATGTTCCGTTTCTTGCAATCCATCATATCAGCTTACAGCGTTTGTCCTGTTAGTCCACAGCATCATACGCATGTTCACCGGCACGCCGTTCAGCAGCGCGTACCTGTTCGATACGTATATTGTAAGCGCACCTTTATTGAACGGGCTGCTGCCTATGCTTATGTTCAACCCGCTCCCTATCCTCGGGACGCTGGTTATCGTTATGTAATAGTCGTACCCTATGCCAAGCGCCTGCTTCGTAGCCTGGTAGTTCATGTTCGACATCGAAAGCAGCGTGTACACCTTTGCCGATGATAGTGCAACGCCGCTCTGGTTCTGCCCTAACCCGACGTAAATCCCGCCCCATGTAAGGCTGTTTGAAGTATTCACCACTCCCTGCCACGAGTAGGGCACGCCAGGCGACACTATGCTCTGGGAGAGGCTCTGCAGTTGCTGCTGCATTATGCCTGCGCCGTTCGAGTACCCGAGCGCGAGCTGGCTGTTTATGCTCATCCAGGTGAATGCGAGTATGGTTATGGCGAAGCTGAATATTATCACTGCGAAGATCACGTCAAAGCTCCAGAATTGCCCCTTTAGTTTTTCCATATACTAACCAAGCGAAACGTTTAACCTGCTTTGCGGCGGGAAGCCCTGCGCATAGAGCTGCGTTATCTGCTGCTGCGTGAGCACCGAATTGTAGATCTGCACATCAGCTATCGAGCCCTGGAATCCCGCCCCCCCTCCTCCCATCGCCCCTATGTTTATCGCGTTGGCGCTTTGTATGAATGTTCCGGTTACCGGCGTAGAGGCCCTCAGGACACCGTCCCAATAAATGTAGAAATGTGTTCCGTCATACACCCCGACAACATTATTCCAGTTCCCGCCGTTTATCTTCTGGCCTGCAGGAAGCGAGGAATTTGACGCGTAAACAACCTGATCTGTGCCGCTTGTTGTTCCCCCAGTCATATAAATCGCCTTGCAGCAAATTCTGATGCAATATGATCCAAGATCGCAGTTATTGCCATTGGCCGCAGTATCTATCAGTTCGGTCCAGCCCCCGTTGATTGCCTCTGTAGTCCTGAACCAGAGTGATATCGAGATATACTGGCTGGGGTACAGTATGCTGGAGTAGGGCACGCTTATGTAGCTGTTCGATCCGCTGAAGGTTGCAAAGCCAGGCGCCTGCGCTTTTGTTGCGATGTTGCCGGTATAATTCGAATTTTGGAAAATCACGTTGTAGTTGATTATGCCCTCATTGTTCAGTGAATAATCGTTCGCGTTCCCGGAAAGCGGCCACCATGAAATAAGTCCAGCGTCGCCGAGAGGCGTGGAGGTAGGCCCCTGCGCATACAGCGCGGAGATCTGGCTTGGCGTAAGGTAGGTATAGTAGAACTGCAGATTCGAGATGAGCCCGTTGAATCCGTCATACCCTCCTGGCTGCCATGCATCGTCTCCTATCAAGAAATTCCCAGTCTGCACAAGCGGAAGCCCCTTAGGCAGTGCGTTAGAGGAGAATAGGGTATTGTTCAGATACACATTGGCCTGCCCGGTGCTGCCGTTGTACTCTGCGGTGACCATATCCCAGCCGTTCTGTGGGAAGGAGGAAGCGGACGAAGGCCATGGTACGGTGTTTCCGTTCACATAGAGCAATGCACACCCTTGGGAAACTGCAGACCCCAAAAGCTGGAAACCAGCCCCAGTGTTCGGCCAGTCGCCGAATATGCCCTGGCAGTGCGAAGGTGTAGCCCCCTTATCGTAGATCCATCCTACCGCAGTGAATGTTGAATTCGCACCTACGCCAAGTAGCGAGGGCGAAGAGCTGAGCGTTATGAAGCCATCCGCCGTGTTGCTTCCTGATACGCCTGTGGGGTCTCCCGGGAAGGAGGCTGCCCCGAAATTCGTGCGGTTGACCGACGACCAAGCCCCGTTTATGAACGCGCCGTTGTTGTATTGGCCGGAAAGGTCGTAGATTGTATTACCATAGCCAGTGTCGAGCGGCCACCAGCCTATGAGGTTGCCCTCGGTGCTGAGGTTGCCGTTGAAATAGTCAGTGACCACATTCCCGCTCCCGAATGCGCCGTTGCTTGATAGGAACGCCCGCGCAATGGAATTGCTGTCAGGGGTACTGACCACCGATAGGCCGTTCGCCCCAAGATTGCCAGCGCTTGCAACAAAGCCTGCAATAGGCTTTGACACTGAATTGGCTGCGGGAAGCAGAAGAGAATTGAGTTGAATAGCGCTCTGATAACTTACGCTGTTCGGGACCCCTACATACCCATGGCCGCTATAGTCATTGCCGTTGCCGTTGAGCGGCCAGTAGCCTACGAGGCTCGCGGTCAAGGGAGCCCCGCCTATGCCCTCCTGGTATATGCCCTGTACCTGCGATGGGGAAAGCGTGGAATTGTATACCTGGACATCCTCTATGAGCCCGTTAAATTGGTACATATACGGCGCAGCAGCAAACTGCGCAGGGTTCATGCCGATTGCGATCGTGTTTATGCCGATGTCGCTCTCCGACTGCCCTGGGCCAGTCTGGTATTGGAAATTGGGGCTGGACGAATACAGCGTGACGGTTCCGCTGCCCACTGCCCCGTTTGCCAGTGTCTCGGCCACAAAGACCCACTGATGCAGCGGTATGTTCAAGCCCGAGCACCAGAGGACCCAATGTCCGGGATAGTTTAAGCTCCATTCCCCGCTGTCAAGGCAGCCGCCAGGGCTGGTGGCCTTCACCGTTAAGAACAGTGTCGCCTGCGGGGCCCCCTCCCCGTATATGACCGCATAGGTACTGCTGTACGCATTCATATAGATCCAGCCCGTGATCGTGTAGCTTGGCAGGCTCTGCAATGGCGTATTCGACAGCCACGTAGTCGAAATTACGCTGCTCTGCCCGTTGAATAGCGCAGCCTTCACATCCGATTGCTGCGTGGTCAGCACGCCCTGCGCAAGGTTTGCTGTCGAGACGGGCTTCTGGTCTATGTATATTATGCCCTTCGAGTTGTATATGGAGATGCTGCCTGTGAATGTCTGCAGCTGGTATATGTTGATCCCGTTGGTGCTTTGCGGCATCAGCGTACCGTTTATCACGAAGCTTTTCGCATTGCTGAATGCGTATGCGGTTATGGGCTGCGTACCGTACTTCGTGCTAAGTATTATTGCGCCGGTGTTCGAGATCGATATGTTGTATGTGTGCGTCACGAACCCTCCGAGGAGCGGCACCGTGGCGGAATAGCCGCTGCCCGCACTTGCAGCCTGGTTTATGTAAGTGGATATCGCCTGCGCCTGCGACTGCAGAAGTGCGTACTGCTGTTGCACCAGCGAGGCTGCCCTCTGTGTTGATATCAACGCGAACATTATCACGAAGATTGTTAGCACGAATGAGTAGACAATGAGGAACTCGAGCGATATCTGCGCCTTCTGCCCCCTGCCCGCAAGCCCCAGCATTGAATCAAACTATAAGCTCAGTGAATTATTAAATATCATTCCGATGGTATCAAGCCAAAGCCCTCAGCCCCTCTGCATACCCCTCAACCACATCACCACTTCCTGCACAGCCCCCTCCCAGCCTCCTAAGCATGCAGGATAACACACGGCGATAATCATTTGCCGAGATCCTGCCATCTTTGTCATAAAGCGCGCCTAGCCTTGTATAGGCCTTTATTGTCTGCTCCTCTTTCAACTCTCTGGGTGTCCCGCTCTCGCTTGCAAGGAGGGTCTCGAACGTGGCCACGGCGGACAGGTTGAGAACCGCATAATACATTTTTCCTGTCAACTTTTTCCTGCCGAGCAGAAACTCCACAAAATCATCAACTTTTCTTTCCACTGTTCTGGTCCTGGACCCGCCTTTTCGGCCGGAAAATGCCATGCCGCTGCACTCGTCTAAAAACCCGGCCATAAATTTGGTTGGAATAAAGCTTTTTACAACAGCCCTCGCGTCTTCCTTAACTAGAAGCCCGTACCTCAAAGCTCCGCCCATCTGTCCGTTCATCTCGACTGTATCTAGGCCGATATCATGCAGCCTTTTGTTAAGGTTAAAGAGGTGATATGCGCCGAGTAATAAGAATGGCACCTCATCACACACGATTTTAACCCCAGAGCTTATTATGTCCATCATTGCCCTCTCTCTTAGGGAATTGCCGAGTACTTCCATCGAGTGTTCCAGCAACTGAAAGGCCACCAGCTTTTCAACATTTAAATTCTTACAGCCCTTTCTTACGGAACAGCATATCCTCTCCATCAGGTTAAGGAATTCCCCGTACTCATAGAATTTGTCAGTCTCAACCAGATCTGTCTCTACCAATTCTGCATGCCTAGAACTAACCATGACCTTTCTTATGGTCCTCAACAGGTCCAGTGAATGCTCTAGGCTGTCCTTCCTCGCATTCCTAATGCACCAGGCGCGAAGCAAACCATCGTTATCCTTCGCTATGGATTTGCGCAGTGTAGCGGCGAGATCCTTTTTACTGCTTTCCGCAAATATCCTTATTGTGTTGCCTGTTGCAACGGCAACCAGGGCATCTCTGTCATTCTCTGGTATGCCAAAGGAATGCTTTAACGAATAGGTATAGGCTTTCCTGCCTGCGCCACTATCCGTACGCGCGAGTTCCTTCCCCACTTTATCATCTATGATAATTTGCCCCAGCCCGTATTTAATACCATTACAATCTCGGGGAAACTGATATTAAACTTTAAACCAGAATATAACCATGGACATTTCCTCGCTCAAGGGAAGGCTGCCAAAGGAGATAATGGAGTCGGTTAGCGCAAGGGGCATAAAGACGTTTACGCCCCCGCAGGAGGATGCGATAAACAGCGGTCTCCTTGAGGGGAAGAACCTTGTCATTGCCAGCCCCACCGCGAGCGGCAAGACGCTTGTTGCTGAGATGGGATGCGTCAACTCGATACTCTCGAGCGGGAAGCGGGCGATATACATAGCGCCAATGCGCGCGCTGGCATCAGAGAAGTTCGCGGAGTTCAAGGAGACATACCCGTACATAAGCTCTGCGATATCGATAGGCGACCTGGACTCGAACGACCTATGGCTGAAGAACTACAGGATGCTCTTCTTCTCAACGGAGAAGTTCGACAGCCTGCTGAGGCACGGGATAGACTGGGCGCAGAGCATAGGCTGCATAATATTTGACGAGGTCCACATGCTTGGCGACATGTCAAGGGGCCCGACGCTGGAGCTGCTCATAACGAAGCTCTCAACCATGTGCGACGCGCAGATGATAGCGCTGAGCGCGACAATAGGGAATGCCGAAGAAATAGCGAAATGGATGAAGGCAGAGCTAGTGAGGAGCGACTACAGGCCTGTGAAGCTGGAGAAGGGGGTTCTCCACCAGACCAGCGTATACTACGCAAAGGAGAAGGGGAAGCTGAAGCCGGAACCGCTGCTCGGAAGCAGCGAGATACCAGAGATAAGGCTCGTGGAAGACACACTGACGCAGGGGAAGCAGGCGCTGATATTTTATTCGACAAAGAGGAACGCGGAGGCGGGCGCGGCAAGGATTGCAGCACATGTCGCAGGCAAGCTCTCAAAGGAGGAGACTGCAGAGCTCGAGACAATAAGCGCGAACGTGTTAAATGTTTTGAGCAGGCCCACGGATCAGTGCACTAAGCTATCAGGACTTGTGGGAAAGGGAGTGGCATTCCACCATTCTGGACTCATGAACCAGCAGAGGTCGCTCATAGAGGGCGCATTCAGGGCAAACAAGATAAAGGCAATATGCTCGACCACCACGCTAGGGTTTGGTGTGAACCTCCCAGCGCACACAGTGCTTGTAAGGGATTCATCAAGGTTTGACGGAGGATACAGCGAAAGGCTCAGCGTGAACGAGATAACGCAACTCTTCGGAAGGGCTGGCAGGCCGAAATACGACAAGGAGGGAAGGGCGCTCATTATGGCGGCGACGAGCAGCAAGGTAAAGGAGCTGTCCGATTACATAAAGGAGAAGCCAGAGTCTATAGACTCGGCATTGGGCGTAGCCCCAGTGCTCAGGACGCATATACTCGCATTCATTGCGGAGAATTTCCTGAACAACGAGAAGGCGATGCAGAAGTTCATGGCGAAGAGCTTCTACAGCTTCCAGTACGGGAACGTGCGCCACATAAACAGCATCATAGACGAGGTTCTGGAGGAGCTTGCGGAATGGGAGTTCATAGAGAACGAGAGCAGCGAATACAGGGCGACAAGGCTGGGAAGGAGAGTGAGCGAGCTCTACATAGACCCGCTTTCAGCAAAGTGGATGGTGGATTCGCTGAACGGCGGAAAGCTGGACATGCTTGGCATACTCTACATGATATCAAACACCCTCGAGATGAGGCCCTATCTCAGTTCAACAAAGGAGGCAGAGGAGGCGTACGCAGCATACCTTTACATGGGCAAGGGGAGCAAGGCGTTCAAGGACTACAACAAATACGAGTATTACGATCCCGTGAGGGCGTTCAGCACAGCGCTGATGCTACGCGACTGGATGAATGAGCAAAGGGAATTCGAGCTAGTGAAGAGATATTCATCAACGCCAGGAGTGATATATGCGAAGCTGCAGAACGCTGACTGGCTGATATACGCAGCTGCGGAGCTGGCGCGGATAACAAGGATGCCAAGGCAGGACCTCATACAGGCAAGAGTGAGGCTGCGCTACGGAATAAAGGAAGAACTTCTCGACCTTGTAAGGCTGGAGCAGATAGGAAGGGTCAGGGCAAGGCAGCTCTTCAGCGCAGGTATAGAAAAGGTGTCAGACATACCGAAGCACAGGGAAAAGGTAAAGGAGATACTTGGAGAGGAGATAGCGGACAAGGTCTTCAAGCAGATAGAGGATTGATTCGCTCAGTTCCGCTAAAATGTCATCTTTTTATACTGCCCGTGCTCCATAAATATCACTCTTTGCGGTGAAATAATGTATATATCAGAGCACACTATCAAAAGAATACTAAAAGAGGCAGGAGCCGGAAGGATAAGCTCGGACGCGAGCGCCGAGCTGCAGAAGCACATCAACAGGATGGCATTCGGGATAGCGCAGAAGGCTGTGCAGCTCTCAAAGCACGCAAAACGCAAGACCGTGGATCTGAGCGACATCAGGCTCGCATGCAGCTGATTCTCCCTATATCAGGATCGCGAAGACTCCGAAGAACTTCATTATCACGATAGTGCCGACTGCGGGCAGCCCGAATAGCGCCGTAGGTATCAGCGTGTAAAGGTGTATCGGTATCTGGAAGTTGAGGAAATAATTGAGTGCGAATATCGCCGCAAGGCCGAGTACGCTGTTTGCGATAATGCCGAAAAGGATCTTCAAGAGACCCTTCCCGAGCTTGAATATCACAAATAGCACTATACCTATCAGCACTATGAGTATGACTTCTCCAAGGATCGTGTTCGTCGCAGTTGGAACTGGCATGACTATCTAATATCATGCAATTAATAAAAAGGCTTAGCCTAAATTTGCACAACCAACGTAAACGGAAAACCCGATTCCGATGCCTGTCACTGTATCTACGAATCCCTCCACCCATTACCGTATCCTTCTGATTTCGTCAAGATATCTGCGCTTAAGCTTTGAGAAACTGTTTTCATTGAGATTAAGGTAGTTAAGGTCTCTTTTGTCAAAATTTGTCAGTATCGAGATCAAGAGGTCCATATGTCTGGTCAGTTTGTATTCCGAAAGTACCTTTTTGAGAACCTGAAGATTCAATTTGGAGTTAAATAGAAGCCCAAGCACGTCTATCCCGTCCTTTTCTCCTTTGGCGCTCTTGCCCCTATCCAATGCCGCTCCAAGCTTGAGGGCCATAAGTACCTCTGGCACAGGAAGGCTAAATCCTTCGACACTGTTTGAATATTTTGAGATTATGTCCTTTGGAGGTATTGCCAGCTTCGAATAATTTGGGAGATAGATGTCTATATCGTATCCCTCCATCTTGACCTCATATTTCATCAGCCTTTCATTTTTGATTATTGTGTACTTGTTTTCAAGGACCCTCAGAGTCGGATAATCCACTATCACATCAATATCCTTGGATTTTTGCAGCCTTGAATAAAGGTAGACTGCCCATCCGCCTATCAGCACAAAATCTATCTCCCTCTTCAGTTCCTGCAGTCCCTGCCAGCTTGCCTCTGTTATATCGCTATTCCAAAATTCGTTCAAATTCCCAACCTTTTTGATAATGCATCAACAAAATCTTTCGCGTACCACTGGTTCATATTCCAAAGGTCGGCGAAAAGCTGTGCTGGGCAGACCGAAGATGCTTTCAGCCTTTGCCCTTTTATTGCAGTTTCAAGATCGCTGTCGCATCTAAGCACTATTACATTAGGTATCCTGTCGTTGGGTTCAAACCGCCTCTTTATCTCTTTTAGACTATCCTCCGTAGCGTATAGGTATACCTCACTGTAGTCCGCAGGGGCCTCGTTAAATATGAGCCTGTAACCGGTATATCCGGTAAATGCTATGCCGTTAGGCATGCCCCTCTCTATCTCCTTTACGGGCGCATTAACCCTTGTCTGGTATACGACGTCTTTCTTTAAGTTTCTGTGCGTGGCCCAGTACAACAAAAGCCTGTCGAGCGCTATCACGTCAAAAGAGCGCCGCTTTACCCGCACCGCATTTATGTCCTTGAGGTTTGTGACAGCAGCGTTGATTATACTGAGAGAAACACCCAGCTCCTTTGATAATTCAAGCTGCGTGAAGCTAGATTTGCCTTCAATGCAGCTGCAGCCTATTTTCCTGAAGACGATTTCCTGCTTATTCATGTTTCTATTTATGAAACCGATAATATTTATATGTTTCTAAAATAGCCGAAATATATAAGTGCTGTTTGCATAAGGCCTAAAATACGCTTCAGCCCAGATCAAAAGCTGGCGCTCAGATTAATGGTGTCTCCCTCCGACTGGATGGAAAGGATAGGGGTGAAGTTCGCCAGATGTCCGAACCTGTAGCCGAAACCCACGCCATAATGGGTATCAGACACGTTCGGCTTCATCGAACTTGTATTCTTTGTAAAGTTCTGGGTAAAGATGTACCCGCTGTCCTTGGAGGTGCCGATCATGAATGCGTTGTCCAAAAAGGCACCAATCACATCCCTCGTTCCGAGATTTGAGACTACGTTGATCCTCAACAGGTCGGCGTACTTATGCCTTGGACTCACGAAGAACGAGGCCGGGAATACGACTGTGCTGTCAGAATCCGTGACCGACCTGTCAGTTAGGATATACTGCTCCTTCAAGAAGGTGCGCATCGCATAATCCCCTATCTCCTTGTTCCCGAACGCGAACAGGTTGTATGTCGATGCGGTTTTTGTATTTGGGTCGTATGACGCAATGAATCGCTCGTATTTGACAAAGGAAAGGAAGCCTGTGTATACGGGCTTTGCCCCATCCCTGTAATCGACCAAAAATGAGGCAAGTCTGTTTGGGGCATCAAACATATAGCCTACCCTGTAACTGTTTGTGTTCTGCCTGTCACTGTAGATCAGGACTACGCTGTTCTTTGTCCCGAATTTTATCTGCTGCCCAACGCCAAAATCTGTGTAGGACCTACCGTTTAGCCTAAAATCTGAGACATCTCCGAGAAGCGTCAGGCTCTTGTTAATGTAAATCTCCGTATCGAAACCGTATGAGACGTCAAGGCTGCCTGATGTGTTCTCATCGTCGCGTACGGTTACACGGAACAGGTTTTTGCCATCCACATACTTGAGGCCGAAATCCGCGGAATTGGAAAACAGGTTCCTGTCATAGGCCTGCCCGCCCACTAACCACAGGCTTCTGCCGCTTCCAAGGTCCAAGAATGTCTCGGACAATGTCGTGCTTGTATAGTCCTTTCCAAGGCTTGTCGTGTTGAGGTCAATGCCTGCGATCTTGGCCCCGCTGTTTGCTGCGGTCTGTGTTTGCTGTGGCTGTTCCTGCGGTGCAGCCTGCGCTCGCAAAAGTCCCTGGCCCAGATAGAGCGATGCGGCCAGAACTGCGGCTGAGGCAAACTTTTTCATCCTGTTCATCTTATCACTTTGCGCGGTCTCAAAATCTATTTTCTTAACGCTTTCCATTCTGGGAAATACAGAGTTTCTATCTCCTCCGCTATCTCCACCAACTTGCCAATTATGGCCCTATTATTCCCATTCGCATGATCATCACTGAGTTCTACATTCAAGGCAAGAGCCATCATCGGGTCAATTGGATGTTTCGTTAGCGTTATATAAACCCTGCTCTTTCCGGAACTAGGGGCCAGAAAATCCAGTACGCCGCTGGATTTTATACGCCTGTCCGCAAATTCTATTATGCTTATAATTTTTGGGTAGTCCGGATGTAAATCTATGACGTAACCGAAGGTATGCGTGTCTTTTGGCCGTCTGTCCCATTCCAGCGAACCCTTCCCTATGCATTTAGTAGCGTGGTGCTCTCCGTGTGGCGATTTTGTTACGTCTGTCATTTTATCCTCGTTTAGCCCTGTCTAAGCATGCTTATGGATATCTTATGTGCAATATCGAACTCTGCCATAGCAAGTCCAAGAAAAGTTGGAATGAGCCGCTCTCCAAGACCCCCCTTTTTAAGGTCTGCACATTCCCTTATCAGATCACTCCCGGCCAAGCAAAACTGCCTGCGCGCCTCAATCCCGTTCCCCCTCATTAGTAACGCGGCAGCCAAATTGGTTCTTTCGACTCCCGCATCTGCGAAAGCCCTTTCTTTCTCCATCCTTTCAGCGCGCTCAGTGCTATAACCGCATATCATTACCATCTATACCACTCGTTTAACTCTGTTCTAGCAGATATTTATGCCTATCCTCCAGCCTGTCCGGTTGTGAGGTATAATAACCTTAATCCTCATAGATTACTTGGTGGCAGGCGGGCAGCCTACCGAAAGGAGGAAGCTCCTCTCATACAGAGTGCATCATTGCCCAAGGCATAATTCGGAACAGAAACGATACCAGAACAATGCATTAAGCTATGACACTACGAGCGCATTGCCATGGATGAAACGCGCCGATGCGATGCACAGTGAGTATGCAAGGCTATACGCCGCTCAGACTAATGCTGCCTAAAACAAAAAGAGGGCTACGGCCTGCCACTACAATAAACTAAGCTACAGCAATGTATCTGTCCCTTTGATATCGTTGTCCCCTCTTTTGGCAAATGCTGCCAGCCCCTGTTCGTAGTATTTCTCAAGCTGCCCGAACGGATATTCTGCCCTTACCTCAGCCAGCAGGGCCCTCACCTTATCTGTTGCAATGGCATCAGAATTGATGTTGGCGCTCCTACGGTCTATGATTATATCAAGCCCAGTCAGCCTTCCCTCGGGCAGCGAACTGTCATACGACCTCACGGAGACGTGGCTGAGCACATTTGGCCCGCTCTGCCTTCCCTTATATGTGAGATAGAATCCGTCAAACATCAGCCTGGTGCCCGCATAGGCCTTTAGGTCGCCCTCCCTGTACCATCTGGGCGCCTCCCGCAGCATTTCGAGGAATCCCTCAGCGTCAGAATAGGCCTCTCTCGGCATTACCAAGACCACAGAGCAGGAGAGCGCACTTACGTCGTCAGGCCAGCTCTCCCTCTTTACCTCGACCCCATCAGTCCTCACGAAGGAGCGGTACTCGCCCTCGATGTGCTCGACCCAGAGCATATTCCTGCTCCTGCCCAGGAAGTCCATCCTTATCGGGACATTCCTGATGTCGCTGCTTACGAGCCTTTCCTCGTTGCCGAACCCCTCCTTGAAGGCACTCCTAAGCTCCTCAAGCCCCATCATCTTTGGTTCCGGACTTTTGGCAGAGACATTTCCGGCACTCTCGTCAACAGTGCCCCTCCTCCCGCAGCCCATAATCGGCAAGACAAGCGCCCCTAGCAGGAAATCCCTCCTCAAGTAGCCTGCATGCCCCAGTTTTTGCATTCGAATGTAATTCTTTTCAGCCATGCTATCACTAAAATTACTCTATTCTGCCACGTATTTATAGCCATCAGTCGCCCAGATTCCAACTTCCTACGGCTTAAAACCCTAGACGTCACCCTGGGCAAACCTTATAAAGGCTCCAGCAAAAGGTTTAAATATATATCTTTTCAAAATATGTATACCTAATTTTAGAAAGATTTTTAAAACTTAATTTGACATTTGGCAGGTTTTCGCTCGAAAAAAACAAGATGTGATACGAATGAAGAACACACACAAAAAGGCAACAAGAAAGGCCCGCAAAACGGCCCAAAAACCCAAAAGATCAAGCGCATCAAGGAAGCCGCAGGCTCACAGGCCCAAGGCGCCGGTACAGGAATCTGCACCGAACATAAGGAAGATTGTCGTTGACAGCAACAACAAGCTCAATCTCGCCGAAGTCCCCGCAAAGAGGAAGAGGGGCCGCCCACGCGGCACCTTCGGGATGCATCAGGAAGGCAGTATGCCATCTATGCAAGCATCAGGGGAGGGGCAACAGCAGCAACAGTCCTCGAGCAAGCCCGAGAGGGTAATCGGCGCTGTCAACAAGTGCCCAAGCTGCGGAAGCACAGACCTCCTTTTCGACAACGAAAGGGGAGAGCTTGTGTGCAACAACTGCGGCCTTGTAATAGAGGAGAATGCAACAGACACGGGCCCGGAATGGAGGGCATTTGACGCTGACCAGAGGAATGCGCGCGCAAGGACAGGCGCTCCTATCAAGTACACAAAGCCAAACCGCGGCCTTGTCACGGAGATAGACCTTTACAACAAGGACATAAGAGGTGTCAGGATACCATCAAAGAGGCAGGCGCAGCTATACAGGATGAGGAAGTGGCACAAGCGCGCAAGCATCGCGAGCTCAAGCGAGCGCAATTACCTCATAGCACTGCCAGAGCTGAACAGGGTCTCAAGCTACTTGGGACTGCCGGGCAACATAAGGGAGAGCGCAGCGCTTCTATACAGGAAGTGCGTGCAGGGCAACCTCATAAGGGGAAGGCCCATAGAGACTGTGGTGCAGGCGGTCATATACGCAAGTTGCAGACAGGCGGGAATGCCAAGGACCCTTGACGAGATATCCAACATATCAGGGCTTCCAAAGAAGGAGATAGGAAGGGCATACAGGGTTATATCCCATGAGCTCAACCTCAAGATACCTCTTACAGATCCGATAAGCTACGTTCCAAGGTACGTGAACGCGCTGAAGCTTAGCGGTGAGGCGCAGGAGAGCGCTGTGCAGCTGCTGAAGAACGCCATGAAGAAGGGGCTTGTCTCAGGGAGAAGCCCCACCGGAGTGAGCGCAGCGGCAGTCTACATCGCAGGCGCGCTTGCAGGCGAGAGGCGTACGCAGAAGGAGGTGGCCGATGTCGCAGGAGTGACAGAGGTAACCATACGTAACAGGTACAGGGAGCTGAAGGAGCAGTTGAACATAGATGTCAACCTCTGATCCCGTGCCTTACAGGCACCTGCTCTGCATCGCAGTGCTTGCAGCCCTCTTTTATGGGGCTGCGGCAAACGCGCAGAGTGCAGGCGCAACAGGTTACGGCTATGGTATGGGCGCATCAGCAGCGATAAACTCAACGGCGTCGTACGTCAACAGCATAAACCAGAGCTCCTACCTGATATTTTACCCCAACCTTACCGGGGCGTACAATTACCTCAACATGGCGAGAAACGAGTCACAGACAAACCTCACCTACACTTACCTACTCCTGGGAAAGGCAAGGGCGAGCGCACAGGTACAGCAGCATATCCTCCTAAAGTACCAGCAGCTCTCGTTGCTGATAATTATCGTGCTCGCTGTGTTCCTTGCTGCGCTTTTGTACTTTTTCATGCGCCCTCGCAGTCGAAAAGGGTCAAAAGTTAGACACCTGTCTAAATAACCCGAATTAGTAGAGAGTGTTTAAGAATCTATTTACTGCAATAGCTATTGGGTAAAAAGGATTGGAATCTGCAATTGCAGAGATATTCAGACGTTGATAAATCAAACTTGTCTGGGTGAGAATATGGTGGAAGAGAACTTGGAGGAAGGGACTGAGCACAACCTGAAGGTTGATGCAAAAGGCGCACGGGGCGAGGGAATCGGCCGCATAGGCGATTTCGTGGTCTTCGTAAAGAACGCAAAGACGCGCATAGGCAATATATACAAGGTGAGGGTAACGAAGGTCCATAGGACATTCGCCTACGCCGAACTCAAGGATACCAAGCAGCAGTTCGTAGGCAACGGTAGCTTGGTTGACCTGGGCTGAAGGCCCGGGCAACCTAAAGGTAAATTAATATATAGCTATTGGTTCAAATATATTGTATCTCATACTTCAATCATTACAAAATACGTGCATCAAAAAGGGCGGACGATCATTTGGGTTATTCTTGTGCAAACAAGAGAGTGCACTAAGCGCATTAAATTTGCAATAATTTCATTTTACATATTCTATTAGCCAAGGCATTTGGTGTATTTATGGAGAAAAACGAGATCGAGAAGCATTTTAAGGGAACGACTACTGTTGGTATCATATGCAGCGACGGCGTAGTGATAGGCGCAGACACAAGGGCCACTATGGGAGACTTCATAGCGAGCCCCGAGGTAAGGAAGGTGCACAGGATAGACACCAACCTCGCGCTCACCATAGCTGGAGGGGTAGGCGACGCCCAGGAGCTAATACGCATACTCAAGGCGCAGAACGAGATATACAAGATGAACGAAGGGCACTCGATGGTGCCAAAATCTGCGAACTCGCTCCTTTCGATAATACTTCAGGCAAACAAGATGGTCCCGTACTACGTGCAGCTTATAGTTGCCGGTATGGACGGTGAGGAACCGCAGATGTACAACCTCGACCCATTGGGCGGATACACGGAGGAGAAGAACTTCACGGTAACTGGAAGCGGATCTGAGGTCGCGATAGGCTACCTTGAGGACAGCTTCAAGAAAGGAACAAGCACCAAGGACGCTGTAAAGATAGCGGCGAGGGCGCTCGCGATGGCGATGAAGCGCAATTCGGCGACCGGGGATGGCATGATAATAGCCGCAATGACCAAATCGGGCTATGCCGAATATACAGGCAAGGAGCTCGAGAAGGCATTAGGGGCAAGGTAAACCAGATTTCCTACATAGTGCACATTTAGTGATTTTTTGGAAGATAAAGTAGTGGAGAGCAAAGAGGAGAGGGACAAGGAGAACGCAGAGGAGCTTTTTGATAAGATAAAGTCAATGGTGCCTGCGAGCGCGGGATTCGTGAAGGCTGAGTTCGAGGGCCCTGACATAGCGGTATACCTAAAGCACACCAAGGAGCTCTATGAGAACGACACGATAATAAGGGGTATAGCCTCATCCATAAAGAAGAAGCTGGTGATAAGGAGCGAGATCAACTCCCTGATGGCAAAGCCAAAGGCTGAAGAGATAATAAGGAAGTTAGTACCGGCGGATGCGGGGATAGGATCCATAAAGTTCGCAGACGAGTTCTCGGAGGTCTACATAGAGGCCTTAAAGCCAGGACTCGTCATAGGGAAGAACGGGTCAACGCTGAAGAGCATAGCGATGGAGACAGCCTGGACCCCAAAGGTGCTCAGGACACCGACCATGGACAGCGACACCCTAACAAGGGTAAGGCAGCTGATGTTCAACGAGGCGGAGTTCAGGAAGAAGTTCCTGATAGGGGTAGGAAAGCACATAAACAGCGTAATAATGAAGAGCGAGTGGCTGAAGGCAACGGCACTGGGAGGATATAGGGAAGTAGGAAGGTCAAGCCTTCTTCTGGAAACCCCGCACTCGAAGATAATATTGGACTGCGGATTAAGCCCGGAGCCAGCGATAAAGGGACTAGAGGCGAACGCAGGATCGGACATCAACAAGGCATTCCCATACCTTGACAGCGCAAACCTATCGATAAACGAGCTGGACGCGGTAGTGCTGACGCACGCCCACATGGACCACATAGGTTTCGTCCCGTATCTGTTCAAGTTCGGATACGAAGGACCGGTTTACTGTACACCTCCAACAAGGGACATGGCTGCATTGCTGCTTAACGATTACATAAAGCTCAGCGCAAGGGCTGGAGGAACACCGCTTTACGGTGAGAAGGACATAAGGAAGATGCTCACTCACATGATAACAAGGGATTACGGCGAGGTAACGAACATAACGGGAGAGCTGAAGCTTACATACCACAACGCGGGCCACATCTTGGGAAGCTCGACGGTCCACCTCCACGTTGGAGAGGGAATGTACAATATAGTCCACACAGGGGACATGAAGTACGGCTTCACAAGACTTTACGATCCGGCAAGCACAAAGTACCCG
>Ga0326728_10011281_pt1 | contig 20500 bp, 18 predicted proteins | sample MB3enrmetagenome_FD_207602 | JGI IMG/M metagenome (GOLD analysis project Ga0326728, IMG submission 207602) | Lab enriched peat soil microbial communities from McLean, Ithaca, NY, United States - MB31MN | ecosystem: Environmental > Terrestrial > Soil > Wetlands > Peat | place: USA: New York... | reverse complement strand
TTGGCCCAGCGGGCCTTGGCGGCGGCGCTCAATTTGGCCCTGGCGGCGGCGCTGAAGCGTTTCTTCTTCGCTGCTTTGGCGGGTCGTGCCGCGGCTGCTCCGCGCCTGTATTTGGCCCATCTCGCCCTGGCAGCGGCGGCAATTCGAGCGCGGCCCGCGGCCGACATGCGGCGCTTCCGGGGCTTCCGCCCCCTGGTTCCGGCCGGCCGTCCGGCCCTTCTGCCGCCTATGGACGCGAGTTGCGCCTGCAGGCTTTCAATTTGTTCCATGATTTCAACGGCTCGCTTCAAATGAGCCACCGTAAGGTCTTTGATATTTGACATGATGGATGAGTAATAAACCAGCCGGGCCGAATGTGTCAACACCCTTTGTAACATTTTTTTAACATTTATTTCATGCCATTTGTAACACTGCCCTGCTTGATCTGGTAGCTTGGCCGGAATCCCCTTACGGCAATCGTACTTGATAAAACCGCGCGGAATAATTCGTCGCTGCCGGGTCCTCGAACTGAAAGACACCCGGCGATGGCTGCGCCACTGTTCCAATCTGACACCAATCCAGTATATTCGTCGAGGCCCACACCGCGTAAGGCAAATCGGCGGCTCCTGAAAACCCGATCTGAAACAAGCCATTGGACAAATCGAAACAGAAATCCTCCACCGCGCCGGAATTGTAGTCGGGATTGACTTCCCCCAAACTGCAAACCGAGTTGGACATCGAACTGGCAAGACTGGAGTTGATAAGTACCGGCGGAACGATCGTGATGTCTTCATTGAACCCCGGATTAGCAAGGTCTCCAATCGTGTAGTGAACCATTGGATTGCCCGCCTGCCAGGAACAGCTCTGAATGAAGCTTGCGTATGCGGGACCGAGGACGGGAGCGCCGCTGGGAACGCCGAAGGGAGCGCTAAAAATGCCGACTGAGCCGGGGTAACCACCAGACAGTCCGAGAAGCGAATCCAAAAATTCGAGACTTTCCTCCATTCCTATAACAATTTGGTTGAGCGCGCCCTCTGACATTGGAGAATTGGGAGCATCAGTTGCAGGAGCTACGGTCCACACATTGAAAGGAAGCTCCGAAAAAATGTTGGCTAACGTTTGGTTGATATTCAGCGAACTGCCAAATGCCCCCAAATTGACGAAATCCAGAACACGTCCGGTCCCATTATCAACCAAAGCGTACATGAGGTTATTCGTGATGTTGAGCGTCCACACATGGACAGGCCACCCGGTTTGTTGAAAGTCGCTTGCCAGAAAGCCGTTGGGGGCACTCAGAGTGACGAATTGTTCAGTGGATTCGGACCAATACGAAAACGGCAATGAGGTTGTGTTCGTGAACAAGGGAATCATAAAGCCGCCCGCTGGCCATGAATCAATGGTCCAATTTGTGGCCGCGTCGAATACCATGTTCGTGCCGAAATTGTAGTTGTTGGTCATGGTCACCGAAACCTGATTGGAAACGACGAGCGTAACGCTGTTGGTGAAAGTCGTCGGGTAAAAATTCCACGCTTCGGCCCCGAAAATGTTGGAAACCGACATGATATAGAATTGATTCGTGTACTGCGGAGGTCTGTAGATGTCATACTGCCCTGCGGGCGCCGCCGGGTAGCGAACAAAGAGGAGATCTCGTTCCACAATGACCTCGCTGGAGTAGCAGTATTCATTGAACGCGGGTGTCTGGCCTTTGGCGCCAACGACCCACGGAATTCCCCAAACATTGTCGTTTGCGGTGATCGTCGGGTCGGATATGGCTTTGAACCCGCAACCGATTTGCGCATAGAAATCTGTTGTCACACAGGTATAACCGACAATGAACAGAGTGTTGGTCTGCCACGAAAAGACAGGACGAAACACAGAGGGAAAATTTGTTGCCGGAGTTGTCGCGTCATAATCATTGGCGGCTGATTGGAGCAGGTAATGAACGGACGCACTGTAACCGACGGCCGGGTTGGTCGTCGAATAGACCGGGATATTCGTCACTCCGAAGCCAAATTCCGCTTGCAACAGCGCATTGGCCTGATTGGTGAAGAATTCGAGCGGAGTCTGGGCGGGGACGCGGAGCGCCACGAAGGCAATGATGATGAACTGCCAGATAATCCGCTTCATGTTGGTTGTAGTGGTTATGCCGCCAAGCTCTTTAACACAACGTATTTCGGGCATACTAAGCCCGCGCGGAGAGTACACAATCTTAATCCGGCAGGGCCGGGAAGGCAGGAGCCTGGACCCACACCGCGTTGGACGGGTTGTGGAGGGTTCGGTGGCGGTCCTGGCGGGTGCGTCCGGTGGTCACAGGCAAGTTCTGCCTCGCACTTTCCAGTTGGATGAGAGCGGCTTGCTACGCGTGAATAAGGGCAGCGGGGCGCGGGGTTTTAACCTTGCCGCCGGTCCCCGCTCTTTTCAGGACGGTGATCAATTTGTTGTGGTCCACCGGCTTGGCGATGTAATCGTCCATCCCTGTGGCCAGGCACAGTTCGGCATCGCCTTCCATCGCATTGGCTGTCATGGCGATGATCCAAGCCGGCTTCAGGTTCTGCTCTGATTCCATCTGGCGAATTTTTTTGGTGGCTTCGTAGCCGTCCATCTCCGGCATCTGGCAGTCCATGAAAATGATTTGATAATTGCGTTGCCGGTGCGCTTCGACCGCATCGAGTCCGTTGTTGGCTATTTCCGCTGTGCAGCCGAGCTTTTCGAGTTGTTTCACAGCCACCATCTGGTTGATGGGGTTGTCTTCCGCCAGCAGAATGCGGGAGTTGTTGGGCGCAATGGCCGGGGTTTCCGCACCGTTGCCGGAAGATTCCAGCCTGGCCGCCGATCCGTTGCCATTGGCAGTGGCCGCAGGGGCCGGGCGGCAGGCGCCGTTGGGCTTCCCAAGTTTCATTGTGAGTGAGAAGGTGGAGCCTTTCCCCGGGCTGCTGACAACATGGATGGAGCCGCCCATCATTTCCACAAGCTTGCGGCTGATGGCCAATCCCAGGCCGGTCCCGCCGAATCGGCGCGTCATGGATGCGTCCGCCTGGCTGAAGGATTGAAACAATTTCTTTTGGTCTTCTTCAGAAAGACCGATGCCGGTATCGGTGACGGCGAAGCGCAGTTGGACTTCTTCGTTCGTCTCACTGAGGCGCCTGACCTCAAGATACACTTTGCCCTTCGCGGTGAATTTGACGGCGTTGTTCAGGAGATTGAGCAGGATTTGCCGGATTCGTGTGGGATCTCCGACCAGGATGGGGCCAAGGCTGTGATCGATGTCGCAGGTCAGGTCAAGGCCTTTGGCTTGAGCCTGCGGAGAAAGAAGTTTGACAGCGCCAGTGACAGTGTCAAGAAGATCGAAATCCATTTTTTCAACCTCCATCTTGCCGGCTTCGATCTTGGAAAAATCAAGAATGTCATTGATGATGCACAGCAACGAATCGGCGCTGGTTTTGATGATCTTGCAGGATTCATGCTGTTCGGGCGTCAGGTTCGTTTGGAGAAGCAAATCCACCATGCCCAGGACGCCGTTCATTGGAGTGCGGATTTCGTGGCTCATATTGGCCAGGAAGTCGCCTTTGGCCTTGCAGGCCATCAGGGCGGTTTGGGCCAGTTTCTGGGTTTTTTCCGTGGCCAGAATGAGTTGGTGATTCGCCTGCGCCAATTTGGAGTTGGTCGCTTCAAGGGCGGCCGTTCGTTCAAGGACCATTCTCTCAAGATCGCTCAAGCGAAGCTGGGCCTGCTGGTAGAGGCGCCATTTTTCGGTCATCAAGATGGCCAATTGCAGCACTTCAATGCAGTCGAATGGCTTTTTAAGGATGACCAGCCGGTCAGAGTAACCCAATTTCTGCAACATCTGTTCCCAGGAATAATCAGAGAAGGCGGTGCAGATGACCACTTGCAGGTCGGCATACTTTTGCCAAATCGTGGCCGTGGTCTCGACTCCATCCCAACCCGGCGGCATGCGCACATCCACAAAGGCCATGGCATAAGGACGGTTTTCGACAAGGCTCTTTTCGATCAACTCGAATCCTTCCTTCCCTTGATAGGCCGAATCAATTTCAAACTGCGGCAGCCGGGACTGCGTTTCCGTTTCACCGAATAAAGCGGTCTCTGTGGCGCGCAAATCATCCTGCTCGTCCTGGGACGGAAGGAGAATTTTGCGAATGTCCGCATGGATGGCTTTGTTGTCGTCAATGACAAGGATCCTGCGATTCAACTGAGGATTAATATCCATTTATTTGGCTGATTATCATCGGCACTGATATGCAATCGGCAGAATGCGGGCCGCGCTTTAGGGGGTTTTGTGCCGCCGCCCAATTGGCCCCCGGCGAAGAATCAGCATGATCCCTGCCATCCTGGCGCATCCGGTGAGTTTTCAGGAACAGGGCCCGTCCGGGTGGCCGGTTGGAAGTGTGACGCCCGGGAGGCTACATCCCATGCTGGACGGCGTGACGCAGTTTTTGCTGGATCGCTTTTTCGCGCTCGGGAGCGAGGATTTTCGCGCCGTTGTGCTCGGTCACGTAGAAACTGTCGATGGCCGCGCCTTTTTCCGTCGATATTTTCGCCAGATAGACGTTGACGTTCAACCCCGCCAGCGTCCGTGAAATATCGTACAACAATCCCGGCCGGTCCTCGGTTTGAATGTCAATAATAGTTCGAATGTCCGAGATGGTGTTGTCCAGGGAAATGACGGTCGGGATGCGTTCGCCGTCGATCGATTTGTAAGGCGACGGCGCGGTTTTGGTTTTGGCGATCAACGCGGCCAGGTCAATCGTTGCGCCCGTCAGGACTTTGTGCGCGAGGTTTTCAAATGTCTCCCGTTCTTCGCGATTGGCCAAAAGGCCGGTTCGGGCGTCCGTCACCCAAAACGTGTCCAGAATGACGCCATCGTAACGGGTCAGGATTTCGGCGCTCAAAATGTTCAGGCCCGCCGCGGTCAGGCAGCCGGTGATCTGGCTGAAAAGACGGTCCCGGTCCCAGGTGCATACGATGACGACGGTATAACCGCGATCGGGTTCATTGTGCCAGGAAATGACGGGCGCCAGCGCGTTGTCTTCGCTTTCGGACAATTGCAACCGGATAAAGCGGTGGACATGGGTGACGTCCCGCAGAATTTCCCGGGCGTCGCTGATTTGGAGATAGCGGGCGGAGACGTTGTTAAAATGGGCCTGGATTTCCGCCGGGTCAAATGTGTGCGGGGCCAAACGCTGGACCTCCTCGGCCAGCAATTCGCGCTGGCGCGCTTCGGCCAGAAGAAATTCAGTGCCGCCGGTCAGCACGCGGCGGGTCTTTTCATACAGCCGCCACAACACGGCGTCTTTGAAACCATTCCACAGTTGATCGCTCGTTCCCATCGAGTCGGCGAAGGTGTGCAGGGTGAGCAAAACCAGGTTTTCCACGCTCTGAATCCGGCGGGCCAGCGCCTCGATGACGGCGGGATCATCCAGATCGCGGCGTTGCGATATCTGGGCCATGGCCAGATGGTTCTCGATGACCAGCCGCAGGGTGTGCGTTTTGGCGCCATCCAGGCCGAGCCGGCGCGACACGCTCAGGGCAACCTTGCCCCCGATTTCTTCATGATGGCCGGTGCGAAAGGCTTTGCCCGCGTCGTGCAAGAGCAACGCCAGGTAAAGAACATAAGGGGCTTCGACGCTGCGAAACATTTCCGCGTAAGCGTTGAAGGGCGGCTTTTTGGCGTTCCAAACCTGGTCCAGTTTTGCGATGCAGAACAGGGTGTGCTCGTCCGCCGTGTATTGATGATAAAACTCATGTTGCACCAGGCAGGTCAGCCGCCCGAATTCGGGCAGGAATTTCCCCAGGAACCCGACTTCGTGCATCATCCGGAGAACCGGGGCGACGTTGCCGCGCTGGTCGAGGATTTCCAAAAAGGTTTCACGCACATGCGGGTCGCGCAAAAAGGCGTTGTCCACCAGCGACAATTGGTTGCGGATGAGCTGGGCCAGGTCCGGATGCAACTTGAGTCCCCGCTGCTGGGCGTGCAGAAAGACGCGCATGAGCCGCTTCGGGCTGTCCCGGAAAATAGTCGATGCCACGGGCCGGATTTCGCCGTCGATGAAGTTCAAGCCATCGACCGACGGCTCGCTCTTGCGGGCGGACTTGGCCCGGAAAAGGCCGCGCAACGATAGCCGGCTTTGGGGCGGGGGCGGAAACAGGGCCAGCCGTTGTTCCACGGTGCGGGTGATCAAATCAATGTTGCGGCTGTGGGTGTAAAAATCGCCCATGAACAGTTCCAACCGCTTGCCGGGGGAGCGCTCCTCGTAGCCCAGGTTCAGGGCGATGGACGGTTGCAGGCTTTTGGCCAGGATGTCGGCGGGGCGGTTGACATAATAGTGCAACTCCGTGCGCACGCGGAGCAGAAAACTGTAGGCGCTTTCCAGTTGCTTGCGTTCGCCCGCGCTGATCATTGCCTTGTTTTCCAATTCAGCCAGCGTGCGCGTCCGATGTTTGAAGTAGGCCATCCACAGCAGGTTTTGATAATCGCGCAAGCCGCCGGAGCCGTTCTTGATGTTCGGCTCCTGCATGCAGGCCGAATTGCCGAATTTGGCCCGGCGCGCCGCCTGGTCCCGCAACCGCGCGCTGATGTAATCGTTCTCATGCCCGATGACGCACCTGGCCAGAAGGTTGCGCTCAAAACGGTCAAAAAGCCCTTCATCACCAGTGATGAGCCGGGCTTCGATCAGAGACGTTTTGGACTGCATATCGCTGTTGGCGATCTTGACGCAATCCTCCACGGAACGGACCGAGTGCCCCACCTTGAACCCCACATCCCACAGGGTGTAGAGCAAACCATCGACCAGCGCGGCCAGCGCCGGACGGGCCTTGCCCTGGGACACCATGTCGCTTTCGTGCAGGAACATGATGTCGATGTCACTCTGCGGATTCAGCTCGGCGCGGCCATAGCCGCCGATGGCCACCAGCGCGAAAACAGGCCACGCCGTTTTGTCCGGCGGCGGCGCCGCGTTTTTGACTCCTTCCAAAATGTAGCGCAGCAACAAGTCAATAATCGCCGAGCGGGCCTGGCAAACCACGCGGCCTTCGCCCCCGCCCCGATGCACAATTTTCAGGCGGTGCGTTTCGACCTTGAGAAAGTTCTTGAAACGCGCCAATTCCCCGCGGGGATGGGTCTGTGCGGGCAAAGTCAGGCGCGCGGCGGCGCTGGCCTGGATTTTTTCGAGCAATGTCGGCATGCGCAAGAAAGGTAGGGCAGAGCGGCGCGCGGCGCAAGCAAGGGAGGCAGTTTCAAGGCTCCCGGGTCAGTTTCCAAGTCGCATCAGGATCGTATGTGGTCATTGCCCGGACGGCCGCTGCCGTCTTTGGCCCGAGGTTCTTTTCATGGACCTGGCCCTGCTGATTGACGATGAAAGTCATGATTCCCGAATTGCCCCATTGCGCCGGCCACGCCACCAGCGCGAAACCGGCGATCATGCGGCCATTGATTATATAGTTGTATTTGCCGCCGGCGGCGTGCGGTCCCTGCCGCGTCAGTATTTTAAAATAATAGCCGTGGTACGGTTTCTGGTCGCCGGTCATGATCTTGGATTCTTTGCGGTAGCCTTCGCCCCGCGCCTCCGCAATCAGCGGCCCGAACGGACTGGCCTCCTCCCCCTCCGCCACGTGCCAGTAAAGGCCGTCATGCTTGCCGGGGTTGCTCCGCAAGTATTGGGCGTATTGCAGCACCCCATCGCCGTTGCGATCTTCGCCGGCATACTCGCGCTGCGCCTCGACATAAGCGTGGCAAACGCGAATCGTCCCCAACTCGTTCATTCCTATCCGGCGATTGAGAATTTCCTCCCTGCCAGCCGCGGTATCGAACGACCATTGGCCATCCCGCCACGCCAGCGGAATCGGAAACGGCCACGCATCATTGCCGATATTCAAAATCACCCTGGCATCCGACTCCCGCGCCAATGCCACCTTCTCGGAAATCCGGCGCGCAAAAATGACGAACCTGTTGCTCGCCTGAACGGCGTCAGCCGAAACAAGACCGCGCAGCTCCGGCCCGAAAATCGCCTCCAGCGCATTGGTATCTTGGGTCCCGGCCGCGGCGGTCAAAGCCTTCACGGCCTCTTCCGGCGTGGCGAATCGCTCCTCCTGCGCGGCAAACATCTGCCGCGGCGTTGCCAGGCCGGGCATCAGCGCCCCGAACACGCAGGCACAACGCACGAATTTGAAAACGACGGATTTCATATTAAGTCTCAATGCCGGCCTGAAGAGCCTTCGGATCGGGACGGCCCGGAACTGCTGCTCCCCCGGCTCTCCTGCCCGCGCGAACTGGATTCACGGACTTCACGCGAACTTTGTGAGCCGCCGAACACGCTTTCAGACGGTTCGCCTCTCTCGATCGGGCGCGACACTTCCGGCGCGCGGCTCACTGCCGGCGCGCGGCCGATTACAGTCACACCCACCCGTGGCGCGGGGAGCCTGGGCGCCGCATTGGCGCGGATAACCGGGCGGTTTTCATAGCCGCGATCTCCGCCCGCCACGATGCCCGATGCCGCGCGCGTTTTGGGCCGCCACAGATTTGAATCATTGACGGTGATTCCCTGGCGCCGCGCAGCCGGCGGCAGTTTCCACCAACCCGGAGGACGCACATGGCCCGGTCCCCAACTGATCAAACGATGATGCCGCCAATCCCAATCGTAGCCCAACCACACCCCGATGGGAAATCCGATCCCGAACGTGCAATACACCCCCGGTTGATAATAGATAAGGTCCGGCTGATAATCCGGCACATAAATTTCATTCTCATCCGTCGGGGTGATGTCGATTGTGCCGTCATCGCCCGCCACATTTTCCTGCGGAGTGCTTTGCAGATTCCCCAAAGCCTGGGCCTTGGCTCGCAGGCGTTGAATGGAATCCATCACCTCGGTTTGCTGGCTGGCGAAGGCTTCTCCAAGCTCTGTCACCCACGCCAGATTGTCATCCATCCATTTCAGGACTGTCGGGTAATGCGCCAAGCCCTGCACGCTCGGATCCCAAGGCTGCACCGCGATTTGATTGGGATCCCCGCCCTGGCCCACATACCGGTCCGCCAGCACGATTTGCGACGGCACAGTCGAAGCCGGCAAAATCAAGCCGACCAGTGGATCAGGGTAAAGCGCGATTGGCCCCAGCATCTGGTCCAAGTCCGCGCTCGACCACACCGGTCCGGCCGCCGCTGACAGAGGGGCGCCGTCCTGGGCGGAGCATTGCGTCCACGCGCCCGCCAGGACCACCAGCGCGGCGGCGGCAACTGCCATGTTCTTCATGCCTCCCATGCTGGCCCCATCTTCCCAAATAGTCAATACCCATGGCCGCCCTCAATTCAAAACTCTTTTTTGAAAAAACTGTGTCCCGCGCAAGCTAAACTAAAGTATTATCCTGGCATACAGCTAACACCTTTTACTTTTTCTTCGACGGAACTCCTGTCATCGGCTATGTTTTGTCACGAACACAAGAAAGAACTCTTTGAGAGACGTGAAACCGCCAACGATTAAACTGCCATCTGGTGTTCTGACAAACCTGTGCCGCCTCGCTGTTGTCGCGTGCATGGCTGTTGTGCTGGCCGCCGGATGCCACAAGACCGACCCCGGCCCGCCAACCATCCCTCCTTCCGAGTTGGGCATTGTCCCGGCGGATCCCCTGGTGGTGTCGAATCTGGACCTGTTGACACGTAAATTGCGCAGGACCCTGCAGACGCGCCGGCTGACCCGCAAATTCGACGAGTTCGTGGCCGCCGCTGACATCGAAGTGCCACCGCCGCCAGCCGGTCAGAAATATGCCATCAACAAATTTTGGCGCGTTATTTTGGTTGACGCTAATGCCAAATGAAAGGAAGCATGAAGAACATTTTGGGAATCCATTTTTCGCCGGGACCAACGGGGGGAGGCGGCGCGGCTCGCCGGGCCTTTACCCTGATTGAGCTGCTGGTGGTCATCGCCATTATCGCGATTTTGGCCGCCATGCTTCTGCCGGCGCTGGCACGGGCCAAGTCCAGCGCCGCCAAAGCCAAATGTGCTGCCAACCTCAAACAACTCGGCACGGCCATCACTCTTTTCTCCGGCGACAACAGCGAGATGTTCCCGCCTGCTGGAGACACCCCCAGTACAGGGGCCTTGGAGATTTCATGGGATACTTACATCAATTTCTACATCTCAGGCGGCCATTTTACCTATCAGGATTACGTACTGTTTGAGAGCTATAATGGCATCCCCAGGGCCTTAAGTCCCAAAGTTTTGCTCTGCCCGGCTGACACGGGGCCGGATTCCGGTTGGATCGAGAACTTTGATAACACAAACCCCCTTGGGAGAAGAACCTATGCCATGAACGTCTCCAGCGTCGTGTGGGGGGTGGGGTGGCAAATACCCGTGAATACGGACGGTTACAAACTGCCCACGGCCATCCAGGGTGTGGGCGTTTACTGGGACGAGGACCCCAACAACGTATGGTCCGCGCCCAGTCTCAAGACGGCGGTCGTTCTGGCGCCCGCTAATTTGATCCTGCTCGCCGAAGAGGCTAACGGCCGTAATAACGCGGACAACATCTGGCCTTGCTTCGTTGAGGCTCCCTATGGCACGGGGGACACAGATCTGTGTCAAATATGTCCGGGTGATCCGGATAATCAAGGGGCGGCCCTCTACGCCAATCACGGCAATAGCTTTAATTATCTCTTTTGCGACAACCACGTCTCCGCTTTATCCATGCAGCAAACAGTCGGCAACGGGACGATCACCAACGGCGGCACCTCGCCCAACGATCCGGGCATCCCCGGTCCGAGGGGCTGCTGGATCAACAACACAAATTACAGGGACAACTGAATTCTCCTGTGAAAGGCTCCCCGGATATTCGCATTCGTTCATTTGGTCATTGATCGAAATGTCCGGAGCGCGACCGTTTTATCGCGCCGCGGCAGCGCGGAGGCGGACCCGGTCGCTGGGCGGCGCGGCCAAACCCCGCTGGCAAATGATTGTCACAATTCAGTTGCGCAATGCCTCCGGCTTTGGCTTTATTCATCCGCGTGACATTGACCATGAAACGAGAGCGTGTGACGAATGTTTATTCCGGTCATGTTCAAGGGATCGGGTTTCGTTATGCGGTGAAGATCCTGACGAACAGTTTCGAGGTGACCGGCACGGTCCGCAATCTGCCCGATGGACGGGTCGAATTGGTGGCCGAAAGCGCCAAAGAGGAATTGGAAGCCTTCCTCAAGGCCATTCGCGACTCCGATGTCGGGCCTTTTATCCGCCAGGAACAGGCCCGCTGGTCCGAGGCACAAAATGATTTTCGTGGCTTTGAGATCACGCATTAGGTTAAACTGGGACGGTTAAAGATGAAGTACGCCATTATCGCCGATATCCACGCCAATCTGGAAGCGTTCCAGGTTGTTTTGCAGGATATCGAGAAACAGAAATGCACCCATATCACCTGCCTGGGTGATGTCGTCGGCTATAACGCCAATCCCAAGGAATGCCTCGACATCGTCCGCTCCATGAACATTCCCACCATCAAAGGCAACCACGACGAATACTGTTCGACCGATGAGCCTCTGGAAGGTTTCAACCCCCACGCCGCCGAAGCCGTCAATTGGACCCGCAAACAGTTGAAAGCCGACGATAAAAAATGGCTCAACGACCTCAAATACGTCCGCCTTCTTTCCAACTTTACCATTGTCCACGCCACACTTGACGGCCCGCAGCGTTGGGGCTATGTCTTCGAGAAACTCGCCGCCGCCGCCAGTTTCACCTACCAAAACACCCCCGTTTGCTTTTTTGGCCACACCCATGTCCCCGTCGCTTTTATTCGTGACAGCGTTGTGCGCGGCGGCACTTACTCCAAGTTCAAAGTCGAGGCGGGCCGGAAGTACTTTGTCAACGTCGGCGCCGTGGGCCAGCCCCGCGATGGCAACCCCAAGGCATCCTATGTGGTTTATGACATGACCGAAGGCTCCATCGAATTGCGCCGGCTGGACTACGATATTCCCGCCACCCAGAAGAAAATTCTTGCCGCCGGCCTGCCGGCGCGGCTGGCCGAACGCCTCGCCGGCGGAAAATAATCAGCGCATGGCTCCCATGCGTCCCATTCCTCCCATCCCACCCTCTCCCCGCTGTGCGGGGAGAGGGCAGGGAGAGCACCGCTGCCCAATCCACGCCCCTGGCTTCCCCTCTCCCCGCTTTGCGGGGAGAGGGCAGGGAGAGGGGTTCGTTGTGAAGCCTTTTCTGCAACAGCACACCAGGCGTTGAAAATTCTGATCCTCAAACCCAGTTCCATGGGCGACGTGATTCAAGCGTTGCCGGTCCTCCGGCTGCTCAAACGCCATTTCCCAAAAGCCGAAATCTACTGGTGGCTCGACGCCGACCTGTTGCCGTTGCTGGAAAAGGACTCCGACCTCTCCGGCATTATTCCCTTCCACCGCAAACGCTGGGCCGCGCCGCGCCGCTGGCCGGAGATTGCCGCGAGCCTCCGCGCCATGCGCCAACACCGCTTTGACTGGGCCATTGATCTGCAAGGATTGGCCCGCAGCGCCCTCTTCGCCTGGCTCGCCAACGCCGGCTTGACCGTCGGCCTCGACAATCTGCGCGAAGGCTCCCGCGAAGGCGCCCGCGCCTTCTACGACCTCACCCCGCCGCGCGCCCCCGCGCATCTGCACGCCGTTGATCGTTATCTGGCCGTCCTGCCCCTGCTCGGCGTGCCCGTGCATCGGGATTTTGACTGGCTGCCGCGCCGCCCGGAAATTGCCGCGCAAGTCGAACAGAAATGGCATCCAGGAAATACGCGCTGGGTGGCCCTGTTGCCCGGGGGGCGATGGGACAACAAACGCTGGCCCGTTCAATACTGGGTTGAACTCGTCAAACTCCTGCGACAAACCCCGGAAGTGCAATTCGTCATCCTTGGCAGCCAGGACGAGCATCCCCTCGGCCAGGCGATAGCGGCAGCGGCTCCCGAACAGAGTTTAAACCTGGCCGGCGGCACCTCCCTGGCGGAAATGATCGAATGCATACGCCTGAGCCATTTAGTCATCACCAACGACACCGGCCCGATGCACGTAGCCGCCGCGACAGCCCGTCCCATCATCGCGCTCTTTGGCCCCACCAACCGATTCAGCACAGGCCCGTATGGGCAGCCCGGCAACGTGATACAGAACAAGACCCTGCCCTGTGTTCCGTGCATGAGCCAGAAATGTCATTACCGCGACCCCCTCGCCTGCCTGCACTCGATCACCCCCAAGGCTGTATTTCAAAAATCCCGGCAGACATTGGAGCCTGTTTGAAAACTGTGGCGGCCAATTATTCCAGCGCCGTAGGCGCGACATCTTTGTAGAATCCGGACAAAAAACAATTTTAGCGCCGTCGGCGCGACATATTTGTAGAGAGCGACATCTTTCGCCTTTCCCCGTTCATCCCATCCGTCCCTTTAGTCCTTGGATCGCCACAAAAAAGCGCAAAAGATCGCAAGAGAGGATTTTCGGTTTTGTGCATTTTGTGCCTCTTCGCGGCAATTCCGTTTTCCAAGGCGCCCCATTCGTCCCATTCCTCCCATTTGTCCCATTCGTCCCATTCCTTCTGTCGTTCCAAACTTTGTAGCCGATAGGCCGCATACATCCGCACCTCAAACTGGCATGATACGGCTGTTATGCCAAAGCATTCGGGCACCGCCATCGAAATTCTTGGCCAGGGCGTGCAAACGCGGGTTTTTCGGGAAATCCTTCGTCAATTGGCGGAATTTTTGAAATGTTAGCCGCAACGCATTTCTTTGCAGGGGCGCCAAACACATTCCGGAATTACGAGGTAAACTTTGAACATTGAACCTTGATTGCACCGGATATTTAGCGCATTGGATGCTGGCTAGGGTGCGCGCCTGGTATGCGAAGCCTCGCGCCAGAATAACGAATTCCTTTCGCAGCCAGGATTTTCACCTGTTTTGCGCCTTTTGTAAACGAGGTCGCTCCACTCGCAACCCAGACAATCTCCCGCTCAAACACAGCGAGCTTCTGGCCGTCACCTTTGAGCCAATTAAGAAGCCAGTCCAACTTTCTAAGAACAACGCTGATTTGACTATCACTGCCTGTGTGAGTTTCGATCCAGTAGATGAGCTCCTCGTTCCGGTTTGTATGCTGGAACCCAATCGCGAAGTCCCACCGGTTCGCGTTCGGCTCCGCCGGGCGCAAGGCGGCGTCAATGTCTGCACTTCCAGTCAATTCTCGCGGATCATCTGGCACGACATGCGGCCTATCTTCGGCACGCAAAGCCTGTAAACCGCAACGCCAGGCATCTTCCAGATTAGGTGTCTGCTCGACAGCCTGCTTAAACGTCACAATGGCCTCTCCACATTACTGTTAGCTACAGCCCGCGCCACTATGTCGTTGGCACGCCCGCTAAATTCAGACAGACCCCCCCAACCAGCTTCACCCGCCTCAGCTGCGGTTGGATCAAGATTTGAAATATCCCGGGTTGATGCCCCCTCCCGGTCGAAATAAAAAACCTTCGTCCCCTTCTTCATGATTTGTTCCGCCAGTCGCATCATCGGTGGTGTAAAAGGCGCTTCAAAAACTTCCAACAATGCATCGGGACTCGCTTTATTTTCCCTTAAATGCTTCAAAGCCCACATGGCATCAAGAACCTGGGATGAATGGGTGGAAACACAAACCCGATAACCGCGCGTGACTAATTCAAATAACATCAAAATCACCACTCCAATTGCTCTTGGATGAAGCCCCATTTCGAGCTCTTCGATGACCACCCATTTCACGCCGCTTCGTCGCGGAGCACCAGCTGAAGTCAACAAATAATAAAGACCCAGCAACAACGGGACGAATTCGCGTTGTCCGGCTGACCAGACCATGAACGGGAGGGAGGTTTCCCCGGCTGAAAGCACGAGACGCTTTTGAGAACGTTGTGTGTCAACTTTGAGCTTGAATCCGGGAAAGATATGCCGTTGCAGCAAATCCCGAAATTCCTCTTTTAATCGGCGTGGCACTGGAAATAATTCACCGCTCGTCCCAAAATCACTCATTAGCAATCGAAGCTCTTCGCTAAACTCGCGAACCGCAAATGGCACACCCGGATCATAATAACTAAACGCCTGAGGCCAGCCTTCCCGCAATGCAAGAACTCTTTGCGCAGGAATAAAAAACATGGACTCCTTTTTGGTTGGGCGCGTGGATTTGACGAGTTCAGGAAGCTGAATGGCCTTTTCGAGATATTGAACTGTTGTATCCTTATTCCAAAGGCTGCTCATCCCCTCCCCAAAATAAACATCCATGAACAAATCAAATTTGTCCTCCCAATCGATACCCGCGCGGCGAAACTCATACTTTACGTAATTCGTGTCAACAAGCAATTTAAGTAGTTGCAGAAATATGCTTTTCCCCGTTGCCTGTGGACCAACAAACACGGTCAGGTCGCCGAACGTTACATCCGCCGACTTGATCGGACCCAAGTTCTCCACCTTCAAGTGTGGCCTTCTGGGAGGAGGAGGAAGCCCAATTCTTCTGGGAGGAGGAATACTCATTGTTTGCCTTTTTTGTCCAACTCGAAAAATTCGCGGAGCTTGACCTTGACATTTTCAAAGTAGGGCGACGTGGACGCTTGGGTCGTGACTTCTTTCATGGGAAAATCCTATATGATTAAAAGCCGGCAAGCAAACGTTTGCTTTTTTGGCATTCAGGTCCTCCGACTTGCTTAGCCGCAAAAGATCTCCTTGCGGTGAAAGCGCAAGAATTCCGCGCCCGGTTCGGCCAACTTGTCGGGCAGGCGAATGGGCTTTCCGTCGAAGGGGACAAAATTTTGTTCCAACGTCGGCTGGGGAAAATGGCGGCGCAATCGTTTGCTCAAAACAACTCTAAGATTCTTGTCCAGCGTGATGAGTCCACAATCAAACGCCGCGTCGTGAAGACAGGAAAGACAAAGCCCGTTGCGCGGATTCAGCCGGTCGTTTGGAAAATCCTTCCACGGTTTGATATGACTCGCCACGAGCAAGCGTGGGACGTTGATCCCGCTGATGCAGCAACGGACGCCGTAGGCGCTCAAAATCGCCTGACGGAAGAATTGCTGGCCGCGCCGGACTTTGACGCTGGAAGTGATTTCGGTCGGCCCAGTCGGCGCGACAAGTTTGCTGCCCGGCTCAATCCGCACCTTGTCGCGTTCGAGGAAATCCACTTCTTTCCTCTCATCCCTCGTAAATAGGTCGTGAAGGAGTTGCTCGCTTTCCGGGCCAAGCGTAGTCATATTCTCGTGGAATTCCCGCCACAATAAACGGTCATCGTTGGCGGCCCCGGACATCCCTCGAATTCCACGCGCCTGATGGAATGGGTCCAACGATGCGAAATTGCAAAGTTTTATCGAGAGGCTGCTTGGCGTGCGCCCCATCTTTGCAGCAACTTCGATGAGGAGCGGATTACCTTTGTGCATCTGCCCGAATGGCACTTTGAAATAAAGATTTAGCGCGATAAGCCGTTGCTCTCGCGTCCACGGAACGCTCAGCGCCCGGCGCGCTAGCAGACGAGAACGAAAGAGTTATGAAGAAAGCAACTGACAAGGCAGCGGAACCTGAAATGCGGCCGGAATATGATTTCTCCCGCGGCGTTCGCGGCAAATATGCCCGCCGTTATACGCACGGCGCAAACGTCGTCGTGCTGGAAGCCGACGTGGCGAAGGCTTTTCCCAGCGCCGAGGCGGTGAATGATTCGTTGCGCGCCCTGGCGGGCATCATCCGGCGGCAACACAAGGCGCTCGCCGGCAAGTAAGCCTGTCCAAATCTGTTCCGATCCATGTCCATCCGGTTTTATCCGTGGTCAGATTCCCCTTCTTTTGGCCAGACTTCTTAATTCTGCCTTTCTTCCATGATGCCCGACGTTTTCACCAAAGCGAAACGGTCCCAAGTGATGGCCCGCATCAGCGCCCGGCGAGGGATCGCACCTTGCTTTTGCTGTCAGGCGGCGGTAACATTTCGACATGAGTACTATAGCCGAAATCAGCGAGGCCATTGACAAACTGGACGTAAAGGAGCAGGTCGAGTTGCTCCGAATTCTCCCGCAGCATTTGAAGATATCACCGGACGATTTGGCGTGGTCACGGTTGGCAGAACCCGCTTTTGAATTCTGGAACAACCCCGATGATGCCGTCTATGACCAACTTTAAGCGCGGCGACATTATTCTGGTGCCCTTTCCATTCACCGATTTGAGCAGCACCAAGCAGCGGCCTGCTTTGGTCGTTTCGTCCGACTCCTTGAATGCCGCGAGCGATGACGTTCTTGTGGCGGCCATCACTTCTCAGATCGCCGCCAAACTGGCCGCGGAAGAATTTATGATTCCGCCGGGCGATTTGGCTGCCTGCGGCTTGCCGAAGCCTTCCGTTGTGCGACTGGCAAAGCTTGCGGCGTTGCATCGCCAGCTTGTCATAAAGCGTATCGGCTCCATGCCGGAACCAGTGTTGAGGCAAATCCTGGCGCAAATAAGGCAGTTGTTTTAGCTATCCGTGTCCATCCGGTTTTATCCGTGGTTAAACCATGCCTGACGTTTTCTCCAAAGCGAAACGGTCCCAAGTGATGGCCCGCATCCGCTCGCGCGGCAACAAGGACACCGAACTGGCCTTGATGCGGCTCTTTCGACGGCATGGCGTCACCGGCTGGCGGCGGCATCAGCCCGTTTTTGGCCGGCCGGATTTCATCTTCACAAAGGCCAGGGTGGCGGTGTTCGTTGATGGCTGTTTCTGGCATGGCTGCCCGAAACATTCAACCGTCCCGGCGACGAATCGAGTGTTCTGGAAACGCAAACTCACCGCCAACAAACTCCGGGATCGCCTGGTCAACCGAACCTTGCGCCGGAAGGGTTGGCGGGTGTTGAGAATATGGGAGCACCAGCTTGCGCGTAAGAACGAGAAGAGACTCGTTCGGCGAATTCAACGGGCATTGCTGTGAATTTGGAGGATTTGCCCGGGTTATTGCCCCCCGGTCACGCCGCGAGAATGAACTTCTTCCGTATCTGCGTTAATCGGCGTGATCTGCGGGCAAGTCTGGATTCGGTTGCGGCTTTGCCGCGCTGTGCTCTTTGCTCTCTGTGGTTAAATATTTCCCCAAAAAAGCAGCAACATGTTGCAACTCTGTATCATTTCGTGTTGTGCGCTAAGTCATTGATTATCAACAGTGTAGCCGATGTTACAGATCTCGATTTGTTCCCCGGAAAGATTCTTGCGCCTTTTGCCCTTTGCGCCTTTGCGTTAAACATTCAGGTCTGGAGTTGTTTCCCGGAAAGTGGTTCAGAGTTCGTGTCTTTCGCATATTTCGTGGTTAAAATCTGATTGGCCTTCCCCGGTTTTCCATAATCTGTCAGTTTTTGTGCTCTCTGTGGTTAAATATTTCGCAGTTTATCCGGTTTTCAGATTTCTTACTTCTTAAATCTTAATTCACTTCGGAAGCCGGCTTTATCGTTAACGTAACGGGCTTGTTACGGGTCTGTTGTTCTTTTTGTTACGGGCTAAGTCGTTGACTATCAACGATGTAACGGATGTTGCGGGTTTTCCGGACTTATCATCCATATCTTCCCATTCTTCGCGTCAAACCTGACCATTGACCATTATCCACTGTCAATTGTGGAAGCTACTTGCTGATAATTACTTATATTCAAAATGCCGAATTTTTCACTGTTTTTTTAGGGCGCATTTCTCTTGAGAAATTGATAGTATGGCAGTTGCAAAGCTTGCGGGGTCCGGGATTGCAAAATGAAAGGCAAAATTGGTTGGAAATTGGGCAATTCAATTTTTGTGTACCTTGTGATTTTTGTGGCTAAAATTGCCTTCGGGATTCAAACCAGCCTTGTCATTCCTCTGAAAACGGATAAGTTGATGCCATGTTGAAACTGTTGTTATGCGTCTTTCTGTTGCTCGGTGGCGTCACCCTGCGGGCGACCACCGTGGAGCTGAAAGGCAAGGCCGCCGTCACCGGCAAAATCCTGGAGGAGAAAAAGGACCAGATCATCATTGATATTGGATACACCGTGCTGGTCATACCAAAGAGCCAGGTCGTAAAATTGCTCGATGATAATGCGAAGGCCGCCAAAGCCGTGGCCGCTCCGCCGGAACCCGCCGTGGACCGCGGCTTTTATTCAGCCTCCATTGTCCCGCCGCAGGAACGCAGCGTGAACGAATTGGTCAATGAATTGGGCGAAGCGGTGGTGCAAGTGCGCACGCCGGCCGGATTGGGTTCCGGCTTTTTCATTAATCCCGACGGTTTTTTGATCACCAACTTCCATGTGACCGAGGGTGAAACGCAGATTTCCGTCGAGGTCTATCTTCAGAAGAACGGCCAGATTGAGCGCAAGACTTACAAGCAAGTCAGGATTGTGGCCTTGAACAAATTCGCTGACCTGGCCCTGCTGCGCATTGAAGACAAGGACGCCCCGAAGTTTTCCTGCGTGACCCTCGGTGATGCCGACAAATTGGCCGTGGGCGACACGGTCTTTGCCATCGGCAGTCCGCTCGGCCTGGAGCGGACGGTGACCGAAGGGATTCTCAGCACCAAGACCCGCCAAATCGAGGGCGTGCTTTATTTGCAGACCACCGCGCAAATCAACCCTGGCAACAGCGGCGGACCCCTGTTTAATTTGCGCGGCGAAGTCATCGGCGTGACGAATATGAAGATCACTTTCGGCGAGGGCCTCGGATTCGCCATCCCCGTGGAAGCGGTCAAATTCTTTTTAAACCATCGCGAATCCTTCGCCTACGACAACGACAATCCGAGCAATCCTTATCGCTATCTCGAACCGCCCAGCCGGTCCAGGAAAGCCGCGTCGCAGTAATGGCCCCCGGCTGAATTTATGCCGAATCGTTTCATACTGCTCCTCATCCTGTGCGGTTTTTGTTTGGGCGCTCGCGCGGCCATTTTGCCGCCCGAAAAGCTGTTGCCCAAAGACACCGTCTTGCTGGTCACCGTGCCGGACAGCCTGACAGCGTGGGGCATCCTGACCAACTCTCCCTATGGCCGTTTATGGCAGGATCCGGCGGTCAAGGCGTTTAAGGATAAATTCATCGACAAGTTTGGCAGCGACGTCATCACGCCGCTGGAACGGAGCTTGGGCATTGAATTGTCCGCCTACAAAGGGCTGGTCCAGGGCCAGGCGACCTTTGCCCTCCTGCCCACCGCCCAGCCGGACAAGCCGGAGGATCATTTCGCCAAACTCTTCCTGCTTGACACCAAAGACCGGGCCGCCCAACTCCGAACCAACCTGGCGGACATCCGGCAAAAATGGGCCGCCGCCGGCAAGCCCATGAAAACCCGGAGCATTCGCGAAGTCGAATTCACCACTCTCATGCTTTCGCCCGGGGAGCTTTCGTGGGACAAAATCTTATCCAAGCCGAATCGCGTCGCGGCGGAGGATGACACCGCTGGCAAGGCATCCACCAACAAGGTGGAAATCACTTTCGGCCAGACCGGCTCGCTGTTGCTGGTCAGTGATTCCATCCAGGCCATCGAAAAGGTCCTCAGCCGCCAGGCGGGGGGGCTTTTGCCCGCCTTGGAGGAACAGCCGGCCTTCCAGGC
>Ga0326728_10011280_pt1 | contig 20500 bp, 19 predicted proteins | sample MB3enrmetagenome_FD_207602 | JGI IMG/M metagenome (GOLD analysis project Ga0326728, IMG submission 207602) | Lab enriched peat soil microbial communities from McLean, Ithaca, NY, United States - MB31MN | ecosystem: Environmental > Terrestrial > Soil > Wetlands > Peat | place: USA: New York... | reverse complement strand
CGCTTCTATAGCAGCCCGTGGGGAGGGCTTGCCCTGCGGATGCTTCCCTATCTTCCCGCACCGATTCAACGTATCGCGCTCGGGAAAATGTACGGCGGCCCGGATCACGTCATGGAGAGTTGTTTGCGGACGTATGCCGAGGTGCTGAGCGACTCCAGCACAGTTCACCACATCCTGTCGATCCTTCGTTGCTGGTTTGTTGAGATGTCCAAACTCAGGCGCGCACTGCGCCGCGTTGCGCAGATTCCAACCCTGCTGGTCTGGGGCGACCGCGACTGTACCGTGAGCCTGAGCTCCGGCAAACGCCTCCACCGCAGGCTGCCTGCGTCCGAGCTCATCGTCGTGCCGGGCCGGGGCCACTCCGTGTTCGAAGAAGCGCCGGAGGAGGCCAACCGCATCATGCTGGAATGGCTTGGCCGCCATCCCCTGTTTGCCGAATTGCCCGCCACGTTGCCCGCCCCGCTTCCCGCCGCACCCAAAGGGTCGCCGGCCGCGTCCACTCCGCGCCGGCGCCATCGGGCCAAGGCTGTCTCCATCGCCGCCAGCGCCAGCGTCGCCGAGGCCGGCGCTGCTCCGGCCATGCAAAATCTGTCCCCTGGAACCTAGAGCGGAACCAGAGTAAGCGTGCCCTTGCGTTCAGTCGTGAAAGGTGGCTCCTTCTTGAGGAAAAAGCCACTCAACTGACGTGCTTTCGGGGTACATCTACTCTGGTTCCGCTGTAGGGGTGGTTGCGTCAATGGTCTTCAGGTAAGGAGAGGCGGGCCGCAAGGGTTAAAACACCTCATTTTTCCAGTGGAATTCGGCACGACTGAAGTCGTGCCCTGTTACAAGACGATTTATGCAACCAATTCCAGGCTGCATCGACTGATTCACCTTGGCTCTTGTGCTGGAATTGTTGCAGAACCTTCACTCGCACTTCCAACAGAGCAGGGACCAAAGGCCTACTTCCTAACCCTCGCCCTCACCCACAGCGTGAGGAAGTACGGCAGCGCCACCACCAGCACCAGCACGCCCGCCGGCAATCCAACATAGCGGTACGTGTCCGCGGCGTGACGCAGCGCGTGCGGGTCAAAGAGGTTCCAGATCAGCAGCGCGAAGATGGCCAAGCACGTGGTGGCGAAAAACGTGAAAAACGCCGCCGCAACCGCCAGCAGCAGGCTCTGGAACAGGCTGAATCCCTCCAGCGGGAACCCCCAAACCTTCCCCCTTTTTCCCCCTTGCGCCGATTGCATCGCCATGCCGTGACCTCTCTCGTCTAGAATACAAATTCATGGCCAGCGGTGCACAAATCGAGCTATGGCATGCGGAGAAGGTGGCCACGCAGGTGGCCGTGCAGGAGGCCCCCAACGGCATCCGTTACGCGGCCTGGGGCGAGACCCGCATCTCCGACGCCGATCTGGAGCGGCTGGTCGGCGCCGTGCCCGCCACGCTCTCCGCCGCACTCCAGCAGCGCGCCTACTACTTCGTTCCACTGGCCATTGCCGACACCGGCGAAAACCTTGTCGCACCCAACTACTCCGTTGAACTCAGCGACCGCGCCGTCTGCCATCGCAACGCCGCCTTCGGCGATATGCAGGCCGTATTTCTCTCGACGCGCCTCGTTGAAGACCGCTTCGGCCTCGCCTTCGAATTCTTCATCAACGTGGCCCACAACTTTGTTGAGGCCGCGGGCGTCCCCGAGAGCTTCGCCACGCTGGTCTGGTCGCAGGCCGAGGCCCAGGTGCGCGGCGAAACCAGCCAGGACGCCTGGGAGACGCGCCGCCGCGCCCAGAACCCCCAAATTGCCCCCAAAGGCGTCCCAGCTACCATCGACGAGCGCGCCCGCAATGCCTTCTTCGAGTCGTCGTTCTCCGATGCCTTGGCTGTTTACATGTTGTCGCTGGCCGTCGACTTCGACTACCACGACCTGCGCGAGCGCGAGTACCCGCTGCTGGCCGCTCCCGCCCTCGCCGAGCGCCTGCATCACGTGGCCAGCCTCTTCCCTGCAAACCCCGGCTACGAATTCCAGGTTCTCTACCGTCGCAAGGGCTGATTGCTGAGAGCCAGTAGCCAGTAGCCGGTAGCCAGCTGCTCCAGGCCAGCAGCTGAAAGCCACAAGCTACGGGCTACGAGCCACAAGCAGTCCTATCCCTCGCGTAAAACCCTATACCCCAGCTCGCCCGAGTTCCAGTCCAGCGCCGCGTGCAGCAGCATCGCCGGCAGGAGCGACGCCGAGCTCAGCGCGATAAACGCCAGGATCAGCCCCACGAGCGCCGTCTTCGGCGCTTGTGCCCATCCCATGTAGATGTGCCCCGCGCCGAAGAGCGCCGAGCTCAACAGCACGCGCATCAGCGGTCCCATCCACGCCATGAGATACCAGATCAAAAACCCGCGGAAGAAGATCTCCTCGCACGCGCCCGCAGTCAATGACACCAGCCAGAACAGTCGCCGCTCCCCAGGCGTGTGCGGCAGCAGCGGCTCGGCAAAGGCGAGCCTGGGCCGGATGCGCGCCATCGTCTCCGGCCGCGCCAAGATCGCCTTCCTTTGCAGAATCAGAAAGCCGGCCAACAGCGCCACAATTGCAAGCCCGGCCCACAGGCGCAGCGGCGGCGGAATGCCCATCTTGAGCGGCGTCGCCGTCCCGGCCAGCATCAGTCCGCTCCACGACCGCGCCCGCAGCGTCCACCAGACCAGCAGGCACACCGTCGCGATCCACTCTTCGGCAATCAGCGTGCGGTAGAACCCGCGGCGCACGCCCGGCGCGCCCGTCTTCAGCCGCGCCAGGTACCGCGGCCACGTCCACTTCCACTCGATCAGCGGAATCGCCAACAGAAGCGCAAAAAAAATGCCATCAAGGATTCCGTGTGCAGCATTCATCGGATTGCAACCAGCATACCGCTCCGCCTGCACAAGCCACTTGGCTGACGTGCTTCCGGGATACATCTGCTCTGGTTCTGCTGTGCCAGCCCGTCCGGAGCGGCTTTGTGTGACGTAGATCACCCCGGGGGAATGTACCATTCGAGATGATTGAGGTAGTGCTGGCAAGCGGCGCGGTGAAGCTTGTGAAGTTGGTTGCGAGGGACTTCCGCGTTGTAACAGCGGAGATCGAGAAGGATTCCGATGAAGGAAGAAGCCAAGTCTGTTTCCATCCTGGCGCTTGGGTTCGGCCTGGTGGGTATCGACCGCTACCTGATTACTCCGCTGTTCCCAATCATTGCCCACGACCTGCACCTGGGGTATGGCGACATCGGCACAATCGCGGGCGCGCTGGCGATAGCCTGGAGCGTTGCCGCACTGTTGATGGGAAACCTTTCCGACCGCATCGGGCGGCGGAGGGTGCTGGTGGGCGCGCTGATTCTCTTTGGGCTGCTGATCGGCGCCAGCGGGCTGGCGACGGGGCTGATGGGACTGGTGGCCGTACGCCTGGTGATGGGTTTCGCGGACGGCGCCTTTACGCCGGCGAGCATCTCGGCCACCATTGAGGCCTCGCCGCCAGAGCGCCATGGGCGCAACATCGGCATCCAGCAGATGACGCTGACTCTCTTCGGGCTGGGATTCGCGCCCCTGGCTGTGGCCGGGCTGCTGCACTTCATCAACTGGCGGCTGATCTTCTCGGTGTTTGCGATTCCGGGGTTCATTCTGGCGTGGATGACCTGGCGTGTTCTGCCTGCCAAGGTGCAGCCGACGAGTGAAAAGCGCAGCAGCTTTGCCGACTGGAAGAAGGTCCTCTCGTATCCGAATATCCGAGTGCTCATGCTGCTCATGCTGTGCTGCCTGGTGTGCCTGGTGACGACGAGCACCTTTGCGCCCAGCTTTCTGCTCGATCACCTGCATCTCGGCTCGACCGGGATGAGCGTTATTGTGGCCGCGATCGGGCTGGGCGCGGCTACCGGAGCGCTGACCCTACCGTGGATCTCTGACAGGACCGGGCGCAAGCCGGTGATGCTGCTCTCTATGGTGGGCGCCTGCCTGATGCTGCTGCTCTTCGTCAACCTGGGGCCGCACATGGTTCCGCTGTTTGCGGTGCTGTTCCTGGTGATGTTCTTCAACAACGCCATGATCACTCTGATCGTGGGGCCGCTCTGCTCGGAGACGGTGCCGCCGGAGCTGATGGCGACCGCGTCGGGCGTGGTGATTGCCGTGGGCGAGCTCTTCGGCGGAGGCTTTGCCACGGTGATTGCGGGGCAGGCCGCCGAGCACTTCCGGGAGCAGATCGGCATCGGGCGCGTGCTGTATCTTCCCGTGATCGCGCTGGTGGTGGGCTTTCTGCTGACTCTGCGGCTCAAGGAGACGCTGCCGGCTTCAGTGCGCGCTGCGCGCGCTGAGGCTGTGGAAGTTGAGGCCGGTTGATTTTGGGTTTTGCAATTACAAGATACGATTTCCGGCCAGGTGCATGTCATATGCAGTTGCAGCTTCCAGTTCCCGTCGAAAGGCAGACTGACCAAGCATTTCAATCAAGGCCTGGATACTGGGAAGCATCAGATTGGATTTAAGCATCACGAGATCGTACTGTTTCGTTCCCAGAGGTACGAAATCGAGGCCGAGCGTCTGAGCTGCGGCGCGGGTGCTGATGCAGCAGTCTGACGCTTTCGCCTTCACCTCGCGCGCCGCCGGCAGGTGGCCATACACAACGTGATCGTATCCGTTGACAGACTGGGCATCGATTCCGAGTTTCTGTAGCTCCGAGTCGAGCAGGCGGCGGCATCCGGCGCCCTTTTCGCGGTTCGTCATGCGCACGCCGCTGCGCGCCAGGTCGGAAATTGCCGCGATCGACTTGGGATTTCCATGGTCTACAACGATGCCTTCTTCCCAGACAGCGTATGCAAACATCGCGACCGAGGTTTTCCCAAAGATTCGCACCACGTCGGGCAGGTTGGACGCTCCGGTCTTCCTGTCGGGAAGATGCGTGCCCGCGATGTGAACGAAGCCCTTTTTCAGGAGCGCCATCGCGCTGCTGCTGTTCTGATAGCTGACGATCAATTCAACGCCTTTGCGCTGGAGACAGCGGGCGGTGAGAGCGGCCGCGGGATCGCAGCCTGCGATCAGGATGCGGTTGTCCTGCTGCCAAGCGTCATCGATGACCCTGGCTTTTGCCATGACAGGCCCGCGAACGGTGGTTTCTTCAGCAAGAACGGCGTCGGCCGACGGCAGCTCCCAAATACCCGGCTCTGACGGCACTGCAATCGGCCGTCCGTTCACGCTGCATAAGCGCAATGGCTGACCCGGGTGCGTCAATTCGTGCTCGGGCAGGAATTCAACCGACTGGATTGTGGAGGAAGGCGAAGCGTCCTGACGGAGACAGAAGATTTCCTCGACTTGCACATCCAGGGCATGGGCCAATTTCAGTCCCAGGACCGTGTTAGGCACGTAGGTTTCCGCTTCGATGGCGTAAATCGTCTGCCGGCTGACACCCACCGTCGAAGCCAACTGCGCCGCGGAGATGCCTCGTTTGCGCCTCAACTGCGACAAGTGATTTTGTACTTCAATTTCCATCGTTTAACTCTCCACAGCGGCGCAGCACTGCCCACGAGCATCGACCCCTGTTGCGCCGTAGTAGTATGGTGCGTTGCGCGAACACGGCGATTTTGCGCAAAACCAGAGTAATGTGTCCGGTTGAGCCTGGCGGAGGGTCGTTGCTCCCTGACGTTCCCACCCCAACGACCCCGGCTCTCAAGAGCCACCCGTCGTTGGGGACCCCGGGATGATCCCACCCCAACGACAAAGACCAGTCGTTGGGGACCCCGGGGTGGTCGCGCCGACTTTGCATTTCCGGCTTCGGGATACAAGGACTCTGGTTTTGCGAATAGCCGACGCAGCGAATGTAACACACCTGAAGCGCCGGAGGTGCAGTGTATGAAGAAGGATAAAACAGAAATCGTGCTCCGGCCCATCGGCTCGATCAGGACGCCGTTTTCGAGGGCAGGTGGATCGCCGATTCAGAGCCGCTATGCCCGTGGGGCCGAGGGAACCGTTGAGCTGTTCGCGGAGTATGAACCGGGGCTCAGAGACATTGATGGCTTCGATCGCCTCTGGCTGATTTACCTGTTTGACCGGGCTTCGGAGGCGCAGCTTGTAGTTCGTCCCTATCTCGATACCGCCGAGCATGGAGTCTTTGCCACGCGTTCGCCGGCAAGGCCCAACAAAATCGGAATGTCTTCGGTGCGGCTGCTGCGCGTGGAAGGAGCGCGGCTGTTTGTCGCGGACGTGGATATGCTCGACGGCTCCCCGCTCGTGGATATCAAGCCATGCATCCCGGAGTTCGATTACCTTGCCGCGCGCAGGGTGGGATGGTTCGAAGGCCGCTTCGCCGAAGGCGCCGTGGCCGATAACCGTTTCGAGCGCTGAACGCACTTTACCCACGGAGAGCATGGACCGCGACCTCGACGGATTGGAACAAAAGCTCATCATCGGCGGCCAACACATCGCTGGCCGACTCCCAGGGACGATCTCTCATGCGGATGGTAACGGAACGGTCTTCGCCGTCAGCGCGGACCGCCCAGTCGGCGACGGATTTAGCTTTCTCCTCGAAAGTCATGGTCCCGTGAATCACACTGCACCCCGTGATACCCTCCACGCCCTGCGCGAAGAAGTGTCCACCCTCGACGTGGGCGACTTTCTGATCGGCACGCGAAGTTCCCAGCTCAAGAAGGGCCCGCTGGCCGGCGCGCATGCCCAGCGTGAGGCTGACGCTCATCGTGTCCCAGTGCAGCAGCCGCGAGCTGTCTATCAGAGGAATCTTCTGGCACCAGTTTAGGGGGGTGATGGCGTGCGGGAAGCAGTCGTAGCGCGCGATATAGATCTTGATGTCCAGCACCGGCGTTCCGTCGACAGCGTCGAGACCGCGCACGTTCAGACGGTTTTCCTCTTTGCCTAATAGCTCCACCACGCAGAAGCCGATGCCGGAGGGCCGCGCCGGCGAGCGGGTGGTATAAACCCCCTTGCAGGTGGGTTCGCCAAGGTTGGGCATGGTCAGGGTCTCGTCGTCCTCGGCAATCCCGGCGCGTTTTTTCCATTCGTCGCGCCGGTGCTGGCTGTAGAGCACGTGCAGGTGCGAGAAATGCTCGAGGCCGGCCAGCGCGGGCAGAAGATCGCCGCGCATCAGGATCACGCTTTCCTCGGTGTAATTAGGGATCTGGCTAAATTCCTTGAGTGGAGAGAGCACGACTCCCACGGGGCGGATGGAGACGGGTTGCAGCCATTCATCGTTCATTGTGTTTTCCTTGTCGCGGTGGCGAGAAGCTGGTTGAGTTCGGCGTCTGTAAGGTTCCAGTGGTAGAAGGTGGCGTAAAAGCGGCGGGTTTCCGCGCGCATGTCGTACGGGAAGAGATCGGGATAGAGAAGGTGGGCGGCCCACTTGATGCCGATGATGCGATTGACCGAAGGAGGACGATCCATCCAATTGAAGGGATACTGAGGCACTTCGTACACTTCATGATTCTTCACAGCGCGCACCATCCGCCAGGCGTCATTGCTCCAAACCGAGCGATAGAACTCGCCGGGAGAGCTGGTGTGATCATAGCCGGAGATCACAACGTCGGGGTTCCACTGGAGTACCTGCTCCATGGAGACCGGCGTGTGTCCATATCCCTGCTGGCTGGGCACGGCGGCTACGTTTTCCGCGCCGGCAAAGATGAGAGCCTCGGAATGCATCGAATTGCCGGGTTCGGTCTCCAGGCCAGTCGGCCCTTCGGCGTAGTACACGCGGCGGCGGCGTGAGGCGGGGATGGTGGAAACCTTCTTCGAGATTTCATCAAGCGTGCGGCGGCACTCGGCAGCCAGTTCGGCGGCCCGCGCCGGATTGCCGAGCAGCTCTCCGGCCTTGAGATAAGCATCGGGGAGTTTGTCCAGACTGCCATCGAGATAAAACACCGGAATATGAGTCTGCTGTTGCACGCGCTCGGCCACAGCAATGCCCATGGGATCGCCCATGGAGATCAGGACGTCGGGATGCGCCTGAATGATCGTCTCCAGGTTGCCGGTACTATTCTTCCCATACCAGCCGCCGAGCACGGGCAGATGCCGGTACGGCTCCTGATAGAAGGCCAGCTCTCCCGGATCGGGCTGATAATTCCAGCCTGCCAACAGTTCAGGCGAGAGCGTATAGACGAGCACCGTACCCACCGGACTCATGCCCAGCACGCTATGAATCTTCTTGGGCACAACCACGGTGCGGCCCGCCATATCGGTCAGCGCGCGCTGATCGCTGCCGAAAGCCTGCGCGCAGGCGAACCGGCATGAGCACGAGGAGATACCGAAAAGAACAGCGAGCAATAAAACGAACTTTTTTGTCATGGTCACCTCAATGAAAGCGGGGGACTACAACCCGCATACCCTCCCCGGCGTCGACAACCCGCAGCGGGGTTTCATAGGTTTGTTCGAGCAGCGCCTGCGTCAGGATTTCATGCGGCTTGTCCATGGCGAGGATTCTGCCCTGCTTCATGAGCGCAACCCGCGAGGCGCAAAGAAAAGCGAAATCGGGGAAATGGGTGGTCATCAAGATGCCGAGCCCGCTTCCGGCCAGTTCCCTCACGTGGCGCAAGACCAGCATCTGGTTGGCGAAATCGAGATTGGCAGTCGGCTCATCGAGGACCAGCACCGGCGCTTGCTGCGCCAGCGCGCGGGCGATCAACACCAGTTGGCGCTGGCCGCCGCTCAACTCCGTATAGAGCTCGTCAGCCAGCGGCAAGATGCTCAGCCGTTCCAGAGCTTGCTCCGCAATGGCGACGTCAGCCCGGCCTGGCGAAGAAAAGAGCCTGGTGTGAACCGAGCGGGCCATCAATACCACATCGCGCACGCGAAAGGCGAAAGGAGGCGTGTGCGCCTGGGGAACATAACCCAGGGTTCTGGCGAGGCGCTGGCGAGGCCAGTGACGGATATCCTCGCCGTCGACGCAGACTCGTCCGGTGGTGGGAACCATGAGTCCCAGGATGGTCTTAAAAAGCGTGGTTTTTCCCGAGCCATTGGGACCGAGCAGGCAGAGCGTCTCGCCGGCGCCGAGCTCGAGATCGACGTCGAAGATGACGGTCTTGCCGTGATATCCCGCAGTAACGCGCTCCACGGTGAGATTCATGCGCGGCCCATCCGCGTGTGAATGACCAGATAGAGAAAGAAGGGAACGCCGATCAGGGAGGTGACAATTCCCAGCGGCACTTCCAGTGTGAACAGGCCGCGAGCGCAATCGTCAACCAGCAGCAAAAAACAGCTTCCCACGAGGAACGACGCGGGCAGCAACGCCTTGTGATTGGCGCCCACCATCATGCGCGCCAGGTGTGGGATGACAAGTCCGACCCACATGATCTGTCCCGCCACGGAGACTACAGCCGCGCTGATCATCGCCGCGCAGAGAATGATTGCGGTGCGGATGCGCCATGGATTTACGCCCAAAGCCTTGGCTTCTTCTTCACCAAAGCTCAGCACATTGAGCTTCCAGCCCAGGAGAAGCAGGGGAGCCGAGCCCACAAGGAGGGGGACCGCGGCGAAGAAAAGATCGTGACGGTTGATAGCAGACAGGCCTCCCACCAGCCAGAAGGTAATGGCAGCCAGCTTGCCGTGTGGGTCGGCAACATATTCCACCAGGCGGATGAGCGCCATGCCGGCTTCGCGCACGATGATGCCGACAAGGATGAGCGTGAGCGTGGGGTCGCTACCGGAGCGCGACAAGCTTGCCGCCAGCAACCAGGCAAGCATCACCGCTGCGAGTCCGCCCATAAAGCCGAACAGTTGAATCCCCAGGATGTTGAACCCCAGGAGGATGCCCAGGGAAGCCCCAAAGCCTGCCCCGGCGTATGCGCCGAGAATATCGGGCGAGGCCATCGGATTGCGAAACAGGCCCTGAAATGCCGCTCCGGAGACAGAAAGAGCGCCGCCGATCAGGAGCGCGGCCAAAATGCGGGGCAGGCGCACCTCCAACAGCACGATTCCCGCCATGCCGCTGTCTGAAGGCTTGGTCAAAACCTGCCACCAGGCCTGCCAGGGGAGGTTGTAGCGGCCGTAGAGAAGAGAGAAGACGGTGAGAAGAAGCAGAGCCGCCCATAGTCCGGCGAAGACCAGGCGTACGCGCGCGGCCGAGCGAGGCGGGCGCGTCATCGCGCGCGCGCGGCCTTCCTCCTTGGCGGCGACGCTTTGAGCTGTGGTCACGCTTGCCGCACCAGCGGCATTTTGGAAACCTTCACCATGTGTGAACCGCTAGTAAACAATTGACGCTGCCCGCCCTCGCCAACGGTCTTCCACACGCGGTCCTCATCTTCCACCATCAGGCCGCCCAGAATCTCGATTCCGTGTTCCAGAAGAATGGGAGTGAGCGGCGTGCTGGGTCCGGCAACCACGACGCGGGCATTCCGGCTGAGCTCAAGAAGACGCGGCATGGTTTTGTTGATCAGCGTGGTGGCCGTCATGATCACTACGTCCTGCTCGGGAAGAATATACTCGCACGCGGGGTCAGGGAGGTCTCCCGGCCCGGGGCGCCGTTCGAGAATAGACAGATCGCAAACCGCGGCAACGCGCTCCAGGTTGAAAAAATGGCCGACGACGGCAACGCGTTTGCCACGCAGTTCCTCGAGCAGACACGCGAAAACGTCCGCATCGTTGGTCTCATCGAGAAGCAAACCACAGCTGCATCGCACTGTATCCGGCGCATTCAGCACCGAGTTGATGGCGGCCAGCCCAAGCGCCGCTTCATAAAGATTCCAGGATTTGATCCCGGCGGCCAGTTCGCGGGTTTTCATGCCGGCCAGCTTGCCGGCCCTTGAAAAGCCTTCAGCGTCCTCGCGTGGGCGCATGGCCACACCCACGCCCCGGGAGCGGACGAGGAACCAGCTCAACCCAGCGAGGCATGCAGAAACTTGAGAGTCTTCAGGGACTGCGGCGACGAGATCGTCGTAGAGCTTCCATGGATTGGTCATAGCACCATTTTCCTGCAAGTGAGAGAGGTTTGTCACGTACACGCGACAAATAAATCAGCGTGTCTCTTGATCTTGACGATGGGTTCAGTTAATATCGGGGAATCATCAGTTGTCAAGGAGACACGACAGATGTCATGGAAATCATGTATCACCTTCCTTCTTTTGTGCATGGCCACGGCCTTTCTTGCCGTCTCTGCCGTGGCGCAAACGCAAGGGGAAGCGCCTTCCACATGGATTCAGGATCAAAACCACCTGGCCACCGTGAGCCACGCGGACCAGGCCACTCAGCAGGATGCGATCGCCACTATTCGCGCCGAAATCGAGAACTGGATCGCCAGCCATCCCAACACAGCGCTCCGCCTTCCGGCTGCGCCCCCCAAGCCCTGGACCGCAGAGCAGACAGCCGCTCAGATGCGCCTGATGCAGGATGCCGTAAGTGCGATTCTGAATGCCGATCCCGACCATCCCTTCCATCTTGGCGCCGTCACCGTCAATGTGAACGCCACGGTTTCTGCGCTTTCGCCCATGGCCGACAGCATCGACCAGACGGAGTTGAGCAAGGACAACGATATCAATGCGGCCCAGGCGATGGTGAACATGCCTGGTGTTTCGCTCTCGCAGCAGTACGGCGGCAGGAACCAGGTAATGGTGTCCATTCACGGCTTCAACTACCTGCAGGTTCCGCTGTACGTTGACGGCATCCTGATGAACGACCCCTACGACTCAACGCTGGACTACCGCGAGATTCCCACCACTGACATCGCGGAGGTTCAGGTGGCCAAGGGATTCTCGTCGGCCCTGATTGGGCCCAATGCGGTGGGCGGCGCCATCAACATCGTCACCAAGGAACCGCAAAAGAAGTACGAAGGGGAGATGTTGACCGGAGGCGCTTCAGGAAACGGATTTGTCTCCTCGATACGTCTGGGCTCGCGAATGCCGCAATTCTTCGTGGAGGGCTCGCTCGATTGGACACAGGCCGATTACATACCCCTCTCAGGGAACTTCGTCAGCAATGTGTTGCAACCCAACGATGAGATGAATCTCTCCTACTCGCACAATGCCAAGTACAGCGGGCGCATTGGCTGGACGCCGAACGGCAAGAGCGAGTACGTATTCAGCTACATGAACGAGAAGGCCGACGATGGCGTACCGCTCAATACCGGCAACGATCCGCTGAACGGCAACGATTGCAGCGCCTCCGCGCTCACCAGTTCAACCCTTTACACTTGCATTAGTAATACCGGCGGCAGGTTTGCGTACCGTAGCTGGAGTTTCTGGGATAAGACCAGCTATTACTTCCATTCCAATACCGGTTTGGGAGATAAAAGCTCGATCAAGCTGCGCGTTTTCTACGATGAATATCCCAATTTGCTGTACTTTTTCTACCCCCCTGGCAATCCTGCTCCTGCTAACCCCCTCTCCCTCTACGCGCCGGCAAATCTGGATTGGGGATCAGTTACGCTCTACGACGATCATTCCGACGGCTTTTCGACCGAGTTGAATACCCGGAAAATTCGTCTGAACTCGATCAGCGGATCGTTCTACTTCAAAGACGATTTGCATCGAGAGGTTCCGGCTCCGCAGGGCCTTGGTAAAGGGGAGCTGCCCTTCGGCGACGATCGCCAGCAGATTGCCTCCATCGGCCTCGAGGATGTTGTCACCGTCACGGAGCGCCTGTCCGCCACGGTGGGCATGAGCTTCGAACATATTGACGGCCTGCACGCAAGCAATAGCAACAACAATTACTACGCTTTCATCGCGCCCCAGTGCCCCAGCAACCCCGCAGCCACAGGGGAAACAAACTTCTCGGCGTGTACGCCGCATCAGTGGGCCTACAACCCCCAGGTTTCGGCTACGTACACATTCAAGGATTCCAGCCACCTGTTTGCCGGATTTACAGAGAAAAGCCGCTTCCCGGGATTGAAAGAGATGTACTCCTTCAAGTTGGGCAAGGGCATTCCCAACCCCAATCTCCTGACCGAGCACTCGCAGAACTACGAGGTCGGCTACCTGCGGCCCTTCGGCGGCAACACGGTGGGGCAGTTGGAGTACTTCTATAGCAAGCTGAATGACGCCATCGAATCGATTCCCGCTCCGACGAGTGTGCAAGACCTCTATCCGGGCGCATGCTCGAATCCTAACAGCTGCTCCGTCAACGAAAACGCCAGCCACGAGGCCCACCAGGGAGCCGAGCTCTCGTTGCACACAACCCCTGTGAGCCGGGCGACCTTCGACGCCAGCTACACGTATGTCAACAAAGAGATCGCCGGCTTCAATTTTGCAGGCCAGCCGATCACGGGCTATCCCTGCGGCAGCGGAGATTATCTGGCCGTTGGCACGGGAACTCCAACGACAACGACAATCCCCGACAACACCTGCCTTACCCCGACCGATCTTCCCAAGAACAAAGCGGTGGCTGCGGCGACTCTGCGCCTGCCCTACAATGCGATGCTGACCTCCAGCATTCGCTACGAGGGCGGCAACAAGGCGGTCGAGAGCTACAAAAGCGGCAGCACTTTCTACATCGAGGCTCTTCCGATGTCGCACTTCGCAACCTGGGATCTGGCCGGCACTGTCCCGGTCTATAAGGGAGCGACGATGCAGGCAGGCGTGAAGAACCTTCTCGACCGCAACTATTACTATGTTCTGCAATATCCCGAGGAGGGCCGTAACTGGTTCATCAACATGCGCTACCGGTTCTAGAAATCGTTGGACCCCGGAGTTAACTCCGGCAAGAACTAACTTGAATCGTAGTTAGGGCTTTGCGAAGTGCTCACACAAATGTTAAGTGGACACTTTGCGAAGCCCCGAACTTTTCCCAGTCGTTATCGTTTTACTGCCTTTCTTCCACGCAATTTCATTGCAAGCGCAACCGTACCTGATGTATGCTTCACCACACATGAGCGTGTCCGCCAAGGCGGACGTCCGCATGCAATCAGGAACAAGAGGAGGTTGTACATATGAGGATCAGCGCACGCAATGTGCTTGCGGGAACGGTTGAGAAGGTTACAAAAGGCGCGGTAAATGCGGAGATCGATCTGAAGCTTGAAGGCAACGAGAAGATTGCCGCTATCATTACCAACGCCAGCGCGGACACGCTCAAATTGAAGAAGGGCGCTGCGGCCTTCGCTGTTATGAAGGCGTCCGATGTCATGGTTGGCACGGACATGGACGGCGCGAAACTGAGCGCGCGCAACGTGCTCCTAGGCGTGGTGTCAAAGGTGCAGGATGGGGCAGTCAACAGCGAAGTAATTCTAACGTTACCCGGGGGATCGAAAGTCGTCGCTTCCATTACCAAAGCCAGCGTCAAAGCACTCGGCCTCAAGAAGGGCACGAAAGCCAGCGCGATTATCAAGGCATCGAATGTGATGGTCGGGGTGTAGCGAGCCACTTTGAGCGGGAACTGCCGAGAGCTCCGGGTTCGGATAAACCAGTGTTTTCGTGGACAGCCGGAACGCCGGCAGGAGAAGACGGCGGTTGCAGCAGAAAACTCTTACATGACAAAGCCCCGCGCATGCGGGGCTTTGCGGCTTGAGCGGCGAGAGTTTTGCCAGAGTTTAATTGATTTTCGGAAGCTGGAGCATCTGCTCGGTCTCTTCGACGGTAGCCGGGGTGCGTCCGATGGCCTTGGCGACGCCGACGAGGCGGCGGACCAGCGACGGATTGTCTGCCACCACACCCTTGGTGAGCTGCAGCGTGTCTTCGAGGCCCGTGCGGGCGTTGCCGCCCATGGCCAGAGCGATGGTGGTCAGCGGCAGGTTGGCCTTGCCAATGCCGATCATTTGCCAAATCGCGTTCGGGGGCATACGGCTGACAAGGATGTTCAGGTTCTCAGGAGTCGCGGCGGCGCCGCCGACCACGCCCAGAACCACGGAGAACTGCAGCGGCTCGACGAGCAAATCCTCTTTGAGAAGCCGCAGAGCGAACTCCAAGTGGCCGGTGTCATAGATCTCAAGCTCGCCCTTTACGCCCAGTTCGCGCATGCGGGCAGCAACCTTGCGCACCTCGAGGGGCGGGTTGCGGAACTCGTTGTTACCGAAAGTCATGGTGCAGAGGTTGAGGCTGGCCATGCGCGGCTTCAACTCGACCAGGCGGGCGCGCTCCTCGTAGGGGAAGAAGCCGCCCGTGGAGAGCTGCGTCAGAATCGGGCAGGACGCGTGCACCGCATCCAGAATCTCCTTGGTGCGGCCGTAGTCTGAGGTGGGCAGGCCGTCGGCGCCGCGGGAATGGATGTGAATCACCGAAGCGCCTTCCTCAAAAACCTGTTTGGCTTGTGTGGCGAACTGCTCGGGGGTGTAGGGAAGATTCGGATTGTCGCTCGGGACTGCAATCGGGCCGTCAACAGCGGCGGTAATGACTACGCGATCCATCTGGGTCTCTCCTTGATCACGGGATACTGCTCTTACCAAAGCCATCCCTCGGTTTTGAAAGCCGCGAACTTGCCGGTGCGGCGGGTCCGGTGTGACTTTCGGCTGCGAAGGCCGAAAAGGCCCGGAATCCACGCAAGGTTCCGGGCGCAATGCGGAGAATACACAATATCAGGCTCGTTCGACGATCATAGCCGCGCCCATGCCGCCGCCGATGCACAGCGTGGCCAGGCCGAGTTTGGACTGCCGCTTCTGCATCTCGTGGAGCAGGGTGACCAGGATGCGCGCGCCCGAGGCTCCGATAGGGTGCCCCAATGCAATGGCGCCGCCGTTGACGTTCAGCTTCTCAGCCGGGATCTCAAGATCCCTGCCCACCGCCACAGCCTGCGCGGCAAAGGCCTCGTTGGCTTCGACCAAGTCCATATCGCTGATCTTCAGGCCAGCCTTGGAAAACGCCTTGCGCGAAGCCGGAACCGGGCCAATGCCCATAATCGAGGGATCGACGCCGCCCACGCCGTAGCTGCGGATCACCGCCAGAGGCGTGATGCCGAGTTCCTTTGCCTTGGCGGCGCTCATGACGACAACCGCCGCGGCGGCGTCATTGATGCCTGAGGCATTTCCGGCGGTGACGGTGCCGTCAGGCTTGAAGGCGGGCTTCAACTTGGCAAGTGCTTCCATCGTGGTGCCGAAGTGGGGATGCTCGTCCTGCTCAAAGACCACGGGCGGGCCCTTGCGCTGCGGAATGGAGATAGGTACGATCTCATCCTTAAAGCGGCCGGACTTGATGGCCGCCTCGGTCTTGTTCTGGCTGGCGCAGGCAAATTTGTCCTGGTCTTCGCGGGTGATGCCGTACTTGGCGGCCACGTTTTCGGCGGTGATGCCCATGTGTGCGCCGCTGAAGACGTCGGTGAGGCCGTCGGTGATCATGCTGTCGAGCAGTTGCACCGCGCCCATGCGGTAGCCCTTGCGGGCGCCCGGAGCCAGGAAGGCCGCCGCCGACATGTTTTCCACGCCGCCGGCCACGATGATGTCGGCGTCGCCGCACTGGATGGCCTGCGCTGCCAGGATCACGGACTTCAGGCCCGATCCGCATACCTTGCTGACGGTGAAGGCCGGCGTGGCCTGCGGCAGACCGGCGGCGATGCCGATCTGGCGGGCGATGTTCTGTCCGAATCCGGACGTGAGAACGCCGCCCATGATGAGTTCGTCGACCTGATTCGGCTGAACGCCTGCGCGGCGCAGGGCCTCGGTGACTACGGGCGAGCCCAGCTGGGCCAGCGAAATATCGGTCAGCTGTCCCAGAAAAGTGCCTACTGCGGTGCGGCATGCGGATGCGATTACGACTTCATTGGTGCTCATGATGTCTCCGGTTTTGGAATGGTGATCTTGTCTCTGCCCTGCGTGCGCTTGCCTTGAAGGCTGCGTCCGCATCGGGCAGATTCGGGTTCTGTGTGGGTACCGTGATGGCGCCAGCGAGTGCGCAGGTGATGGCAAGTTTTTCTGCCATGGCATTCTCCTTCCGGCACAGCACGAACTCGTCAGCAGTCTTCTCCGGGCGACTGGTGCGCTTTGCACAACAAGGCTCATGAGTGCCTGCCTCGGGAACGACCTTCCGGGGCAGGAGACCGCCTTCGAATATACTACTCACGATGCGATACTATCGTACTGAGAAACGGTACATATTGCAACAGTGGATTTTCTCCCCCGGCAGAGCTTTTGAGGAGCTCCGGTCTTATCCACAAGATAGAGCCCGGAGCGCAAATTTTCCAGTTGACAAAGCTTGGGGATGAGGAGAATACTGCTCACAATACAATACGGCAGTATCGTAATACAATACATATGGAACGCTGGAATACTGCGGCGCCCGGTCATTGATGGGCCTCCGTTCATGATTCAGGGCGCCGCAGTTTCGGTAAGCAAATCCAGAGGGAGGAAGCACGAAAAAGGTGGAGTTGAAGAACGTTAAGCCTTATCAGGCACTGGAACATTGCAATATGGTTGCCCTGAAACTGCCCGGTAGAAAAGAGTCCGGCATCCAGACCTTCCGGACCGGCCTGACTCACTTCCTCCCCGGCGGCTTGGGTGCGGCCCTGGCTGTCGAACGCCTGTAGCCCAGGGGATTAAGTCGAAACGGAACGCATTTTTTGAAGGAGGATTTCGCGCGATGATCAAGGTAAAAGATGCACAGGGCACAGCTTACGAGGCCCCGGGGCATTTCGGAGTCTTCGGCATTAAGAAGATTACCGGCGAGCAAGCCAAGCATTTCATGGTCAACTATTCGTATTTTCAACCCAACGGCGGGTGCTCGATGGGAGCCTCTCCACTGGAGCGGATTTACTTCATGATGAGCGGGACTATGACCTGCAACGGCAAGAACGGCGAAAGGCACGATCTGGAGCCCGGCGATCTTCTTTACATTGGGCCTGGCGAAGAGCGCGACATGGTGATCACAGGCGGCAAGCCCGCCGAAGTGCTCGTGATCCTGGCAACAAAGCCGTAACAACCGGGCAGGCGCTGTACGACGGCGGCGGATTCACGGCTGGTTCATGCGTGGTGAAGTCGCTCTGAACGCCGGAGCAGCCCGCGCGCCAGAGGAGCCTTAGGCTTCCGAATGCCGGGTTGCCCTCATTTGGCGATATCCGCGATGTTCGTCATCATGTCCTAACTCGATAGGAGAAGACAGAATGGTAGACAAACAGTTTGTGAACCAATTGTTTGATGTGAGAGGGAAAGTTGCACTCATTACGGGCGCCACAGGTGCATTGGGAAAGGCGATTGCCCTCGGTTACGGCCTGGCAGGCTTGAAAGTGGCAATTACAGGGCGCGGAGAGGCGAAATGCAAGACTCTTTGCGACGAACTTCAACGTCATGGGATTGAATGCGCTTACTTCACCGGCGATCCGGCTGTCGAAGCGGATGTGATCAAGGTCGTAAAGGAGACAGTTGCAAAGTTCGGCGAAATCAATGTGCTGCTGACAGCGGCCGGATACAATCATGCGCAGCCAATCGTTGAGCAGACTCTGGAGGAATGGAAGAAGATCATGGACTCCGATGTCCAGGGTACTTGGCTCTTCTGCAAGTATGTGGGCGAACAGATGATTGCCCAGGGCAAGGGCGGCAAGGTGATCCTGGTTTCCTCTGCCAGATCCAAAATGGGCATGGCCGGCTACACGGGTTACTGCACGGCAAAGGCGGGCATCGACCTCATGGCCCAGTCCCTGGCTTGCGAATGGACTGCGAAGCACAAAATCAATGTGAACACCATCAACCCGACCGTCTTCCGTTCCGACTTGACGGAATGGATGTTCGATCCCGAGAGTGCTGTTTACAAGAACTTCCTGAAGCGTCTTCCTATTGGCCGGCTCGGTGAACCGGATGACTTCATTGGACCTTGCATCTTTCTTGCATCGAGCGCCAGCGACTTTATGACCGGCGCCAATGTTGCGGTGGAAGGCGGCTACTGGGCCAACTAAACACGGCGCTGGCGCAGGCGCCGGTGTCAACAAGGCAGGAATAAAAGGAACGGCCACGGAAAGAATTGCGATCGTGGGCGCGGGAATGATAGGGCAGGCATCGCCGAGGTGTTTGCCGCCGCAAGAGTCTGGAAGAGCCTTTGGGAAGAGCCTGGTCTCTGACCGGAAGATGTTCAGTTTCGTACTTCCCATCCCTGCGGCAGAAGAAGGCCGCAAGGATGGGGCAGGGGCCGAATCTGGGAACTTAAATCGTTGCACCGAACTTAACGGAGGGAATTATGGGAAAGAAAGTTTTCGTAGATCTTAGCCACCCATTTTTTGGAGACATGCCCCTGTGGCCGTACTTCTCCAAGCCTGAGATCGCGCCTATGCACAGCATGGCGAAGGGTGGTGTGCTGACTCAAACCATCAAGTGCACCATGCACACCGGAACGCACGCCGATGCGCCCCGCCACGTGATGGAGAGGATGTTCGATGGCAGCCGCGCGATTTACTCGCACGAACTTCCCGTCGACGCCTATTGCGGCGACGCTGTCTGCCTCGACATCAAGGTTGATCGCTGGAAGCTGATCATGCCTAAGGATCTGGAAGATGCCGTGGCGCGCGCGGGCATGAAGCCCGCGGAACTGGCGGGCATGGTGGTTTGCCTCAACACCGGCATGCACCGCAAGTTCGACGACAGCAAGGAGTACTACCACTACTCGCTGGGCACCGGCATCGACGCCGGCAAGTGGTTCGTGAAGCACAAGGTGAAGGTCGTGGCCGTGGACCAGCAGGCGCTGGATCATCCGCTGCACACCTCGATGGGCAACAACGGAACGCGCATGAAGCTCGAGGGCTACAGCGGCAAGTCGATCTGCGATGAGTATGTCGACGAGTTCGGCGAAGAAGCCTATGCCGAATTCGACAAGGACCTTTACATCAAGGTGCATGGCAAAAAGAAATACGATGAGAAGTTCGGCGCGCTGGAAGCCATCGGCTGCTATGGCACCTGGGAGCCCTGCCACAAGACCATGCTGGGTAACGGCGTCGTGGGCGTCGAAAACCTGGGCGGAGATCTGGACAAGGTGAAGGGCAAGCGCTTCCGCTTCTATGCCCTGCCTATTCGCTGGCACCTGGGCGACGGTTCCATGGTCCGCTGCGCCGCCGAGATCGACGAAAGCGAAGTTGTTCCCGCCGAGCCGCGGCTTTACAAGTACGGAGCCATGTAGCTTCGTTCAACCGCCAGGACAGCCCACCGCCGCGCCGGAGGTGGGCTGTCGTGCCACAGCGGATCAATTGGTGAAGACAAGAGGAAAACCATGGAAAAAATTGCGATCGTGGGCGCGGGGATGATGGGGCAGGGCATCGCCGAGGTGTTTGCCGCCAAAGGGTTCCCGGTAGCACTTTACGCGCGGCGCAAAGAAGTGCTGGCCGAAGTACACCTTAAAGCGCGGTCCAGCTTTAAGACCTTCGGCCTGGACGAGAACGCGGCGGAAAACATAAGCCTCCACAATTCGCTGGAGGAGGGCTTGCGCGGCGCGGATATCGTGTTCGAGAACGCGTCTGAGAACCTTGAAGTCAAGCAGAATCTCTTTGTCGAGATAGAGAAATACACCGGCGAAGACTGCATTCTGGCCAGCAACACGTCGGTGAAGCCCATTACTGGGATCGCCGCAAAGGTGACCGACAAATCCCGCGTCCTGGGGACGCACTGGTGGAATCCTCCGTACCTGATTCCGCTTGTGGAAGTGGTGCAGACCGAGTTTACCGACCTGAAGATGGTGGAGCGCTGTATCGA
>Ga0326728_10011278_pt1 | contig 20502 bp, 16 predicted proteins | sample MB3enrmetagenome_FD_207602 | JGI IMG/M metagenome (GOLD analysis project Ga0326728, IMG submission 207602) | Lab enriched peat soil microbial communities from McLean, Ithaca, NY, United States - MB31MN | ecosystem: Environmental > Terrestrial > Soil > Wetlands > Peat | place: USA: New York... | reverse complement strand
GGATTTGCGGTGCAGGTGGCCAACGGGCGAGCCATGGCTCGCGGCGTGCTGGCAGGCAGCGTGCTGACGCAGGACCGAGCGCTTGCGAATTTCATGGAATTCACCTGCGCGCCGCTGGAGTTGGCTCTGCGATTGCTTACCGTGAACCCAGCGGCCATGACCGGCCTGGGCGATCAGGCTGGTTCCGTCGCCGTGGGAATGCCGGCCAGCATGGTGGCTGTGGATGGGATGGGAAAGCTGGTTGGTTCGGTGGTGAACGGGCAGGTCTGCTAACCGAAGCGCTTGCTTAAAAATATCCACGTCACAGACAGCGACAACTCACTTGCCAGATTGGGCAGCGTTCGCGGATGGGAAATCCCGGTGCTTCGACCCTGAAGCCGCACTCGATTTGCCCGCGCCGAATCAATCCGTGCTGATAGCATCCTCCTTTGAGACGTATGCCTCTCGTCGCTCATGAATGCCGGCATCGTCCGATTGAGTTCCTGGGATGGAGAACCTCTCGCATCAGATCGAAGGATCGCCTATGGCATTTTTATGTGCCGCCCAACATGTCGCCGCCAAACTCCTTCCGCAAAAGCTGAAGATGGCCGCAAAATCAGCGGCGTTCCGGTTCTCAGAAGTTTTGTCCGAAACGGGCGGAATGGGCCGCTCTTCCAAGCTGCGAATCCGCGACTTCGACGGCTTTGAGATGGCCTATCGGCCAGGAACGGTCGATGAAGCCGTCTTGAAGGATAGTTTCCGCCATGACATCTTCTTCTCCGGCGTTCCCGAGTATCAACCATCGGAGACCGACGTAATCCTCGACGTTGGCGCCCATATCGGCACCTTCGCGGTGTTGGCCGCATCAAAGGTTCCGCGCGGCGAGGTCCACGCCATCGAGGCCTGCCAGGATACCTTCGACTTTCTCCGCATGAATACGGCGCTCAATCGAATGACCAACCTCTATGCGCATCACCTGGCGCTCACCGGCAAGCGCGGAGTCTGCACTCTCTACCACGATGCGGAAAACTGGGGCCATTCGGTGGTGCATCAGCACTCGGCGAGCAGTGAAACGGTGGAAAGCCGCACGTTGCAAAAGTTTTTCGAGGAGAACAGAATCGACCGATGCAATTTCATCAAATTCAATTGCGAGGGAGCGGAGTTTCCCATTCTTCTTGGCTCTTCGCCGGAGCTGTTGCGGCGCATCGACGGGATGATGGTGCTCTACCACGGCGATTTGTGGACAGAGAATACGAAGGAAGAGTTGATCGCTCATTTACAGGCAAGTGGTTTTACGTGCGTCACCCGCAATCAAACCGGGAGCCGCGGCTGGATTGTGGCGATTCAGCGGAACGACTGACACAAGCGTCACGAGAGCCACATCTTCGCGGTGAGCAAAAGTTGTCAAGAGGGCACTTCCGCGAGCGAGAAAACCCGCATCATCATGCGGGATGAAATGGCGATTTCGAGCCTTGCCGAGATAAAAATCATAGTCGAGCCAAGTTTCTAATAACGGAAGAGTTACAAGATTATGAACTTCCGGGATGAAGAGATTTGCGGAAATAATCTGCAAGGTTTTGGGGGTCAAAAAAAATATGAGGGGGGGTAGGGGGGTGCGCCCTCTTTTTTGCAGATTATTTCTTCTTTTTCAGGAACCAGGGACGAGAAGAACGGCACGGCTCAGGTCATTGTTCATGCTTTGATTGTGCGCCGAGAGAAGGCTATTTTCTGCAAAATGAGGCGAGGAAAGATGCGTGGTTTCCCAGGTCCCGAAATCGGGACCTGGGGCACCCGCGATTCAGCAGGGTCTATAGGGCCGCTGGAATTCATCGGGTGCATGGAATTCTCTCTAGCCGGCGGCTTCCGCCAGCCGCTGTGCCCGCCACAACGCGCCATCGAGAGGGACTACCGCCTCGCGCCCCACCGGCATCTGGGGCGCGGCGGCTTTCAATCCGGCAAAAAAGGCCTCCCGCACCAAAGTCATATGCTCGATGACGCCGCCAGTCCAGGCGACCGGAACTTCGCCGGCGATATGGTGTTTGCGGCGGAGCTTGGCGCGGACCAGCAGGACGAAATCGACGAGATCGGCCGCGGCCTGGGCGAGAGTTTCCTTGGCGACGGGATCGCCGGCGTCGGCTAGTTCACTGATCGCCGGGGCAAGCGCGGCAAAATCCGGCCCGGGCGTGCTGTCGCCCAGGTTGATCAATTCACGCAAGTTGGGCGTGCCCCAGATTTCGCCAACTTTCTGAAGAACTTGCGTCGGCAGCTCGCGATCATAGGCATGGAGCGCGCGGCGCAGGCTGTTGACGCCGATCCAGTAGCCGGAGCCCTCATCGCCCAGGCGCGAACTCCAGCCGCCGGCGCCCTCGCGAGTGCCGTCGGGGGCGCGGCCAACGGTGTTGGAGCCGGTGCCGGCAATCTGCAGGATTCCGGGACCGCCGCGGAAGGCCGCATCGAGGGCGATGACTTCGTCGCCGACAACCTCGGAACGCTCGACTCCAAAGTCGTTAAAAACCGCTGTGATCCACTCTTTGACGCCGGGCATGGAGGCGGAGGCTACACCTACACAGGCAGCGCGCACACTGCTTACGCCAGCCTTGGCGAAGGCCTCTTTGAGCAGCGCGCGTAGATTGGCTTCAGCGGCTTCAGCGCCCACGCGCAGGCGCTTGATGGAACCGCTTTCGGCGTGAGCCAGAACACGTTCCCCCTGCAAAATGGAGGCGCGGGTGTGCGTTCCTCCGCCGTCAATTCCCAGAACCACGTTCATTGTTCGCTTGCTCCTTCGCTGTAGGCAAACACCAGCTTATCGCATGGGGCGACGGGGTGGTTTCGGTGACCAAAACGGCATTGTAATTTTCATATTGGACCTGTCATAGCATCGCGCCTCGTTCTGGGCCGAATTTTCGTACCTGCTGGGCGCGCCTGGCCTTATGTTGAGGCATGGCTCTCTATAGGAGAACTGTCAGCCTGCTGGGCCACGAGGGAACCAATGACCGAGATTGCAACTACAACACTGCCGCAAGCCGGATTGCACCAGGCTGGATCGAATAAGGGCCAGAGAACCGCGCTTGACGTGGAGGCACTAGCCCAGTCGTTTTTGGACAACCTGTTCTTTGTGCAGGGCCGAAGCGTTGAGCGGGCGACAGTGAACGATCTTTACATGGCGCTGGCGCACACCGTGCGCGACCGTCTGGTGGAGCGGTGGATTCAGACGGTGCAGAACTACCAGGCGCAGGATGTGCGGGTGGTCTGCTATCTGTCGGCGGAGTTTTTGACCGGGCCGCACCTGGCCAACAACCTGATCAACCTGGGCATCTACGGGGAGACCGAGCAGGCGATGAAGCAGTTGGGCCTGGACCTGAGCGTGCTGATCGAGCAGGAAGAGGAGCCGGGACTGGGCAACGGCGGGCTGGGGCGGCTGGCCTCGTGCTTCATGGATTCGCTGGCCACGCTGGATATACCGGCGATTGGCTATGGCATCCGCTACGAGTATGGGATTTTCGATCAGCAGATTCGCGATGGCTGGCAGGTGGAGTCGACCGACAAATGGCTGCGGCTGGGCAATCCCTGGGCGCTGGAGCGGCCCGAGGACGCCTTTGAAGTGAAGATGGGCGGGCGCACGGAAAAGCATACCGACGCCAAGGGGCGGGTGCGGGTGGAATGGATTCCGCAAAAGCTGGTGCGCGGGGTGCCGCACGATACGCCGATCCTGGGCTACCGCACCAACACGGCCAACACCATGCGCCTGTGGGCGGCGCAGGCGGTGGAGAGCTTCGACTTCGGGACCTTCAACCAGGGTGATTTTCTGGGCGCGGTGGCCGATAAAGTTTCGAGCGAGAATATTTCGAAGATTCTTTATCCCAACGACGCGGGCATCCAGGGCAAGCAATTGCGGCTGGCGCAGCAGTTTTTCTTTGTCTCGTGCAGCTTGCAGCACATACTGAAGATTCAAGCCTCGCAACATCGTCCGCTAGCCGAGCTGCACCGCAATTTCGCCATCCAGATGAACGATACGCATCCGGCGATCGCGGTGGCGGAGTTGATGAGGCTGCTGATCGACGAGCATGATTTGGAGTGGGACGCGGCCTGGCACGTGACCGAGAACACGCTCTCCTACACCAATCACACGCTGCTGCCGGAAGCGCTGGAGCAGTGGCCGCGGAGCCTGTTCGGCGCGCTGCTGCCCCGGCACCTGGAGATCGTCGAAGACATCAACCGGCGGCACCTGGAGAACGTGCGCGTGAAATTTCCCGGTGATCTGGGGCGCGTGCGGAGGCTCTCGCTGATCAACGAAGACGGCGAGACGTTCGTGCGCATGGCGCACCTGGCCGCGCTGGGCAGCCATGCCATCAACGGCGTGGCCGCGCTGCACACGGAACTGCTGAAGACCCATGTGCTGAGCGACTTCTACGCGCTGACGCCGGAGAAATTCAGCAACAAGACCAATGGAGTGACTCCGCGGCGCTGGATGCGGCTGAGCAATCCGCGGCTGGCGCAACTGCTGACCGCGCAGATCGGCTCGGGCTGGGTAAGCGATATGGAAAAGCTGCGCAAGCTGGAGCCGCTGGCAGGCGACCTGGAGTTTTGCGCGGAGTGGCGCGACATCAAGCGGCACAACAAGCTGCAGCTTGCCGCCTACATTCATGACCGGCTGGGAGTTGCCATCGATCCGGATTCAATCTTCGATGTGCTGGTGAAGCGGCTGCATGAGTACAAGCGCCAGCACCTGATGATTCTGTACATTCTTACGCTCTACAAGCGCATTCAGCGCGACCCGGACGCGGAGGTTGTGCCTCGGACCTTCATCTTTGGCGGCAAAGCGGCTCCCGGCTATCGCATGGCCAAGCTGATCATCAAGCTGATTCACTCGGTGGGCGAGGCCATCAACTCCGACCCGCTGGTGCGGGGGCGGCTGAAGGTAATTTTTCTGCCGGATTACAGCGTAAAGCTGGGGCAGAGGGTGTACCCGGCGGCGGATCTGAGCGAACAGATTTCGCTGGCCGGCAAGGAAGCCTCGGGAACCGGGAACATGAAGTTCGCCATGAACGGCGCGGTGACCATCGGCACGCTGGACGGGGCCAACATCGAAATCCGCGAGGAGGTGGGCGCGGAGAACTTCTTTCTCTTTGGGCTGACGACGCCGGAGGTCGAGAACCGCAAGCGGGAGGGTTACAGCCCGCGCGCCATCTTTGAGGCCAACTCCATGCTGCGGGAGGTTCTGATCTCGCTTTCCAACGGCGAATTTTCGCGCGGCGACAGGACGCTCTTCGAGCCGCTGGTAAACTCGCTGCTGGCAACTGACGAGTATATGCTGTTGGCCGATTACCAGGCTTACGTCGATTGCCAGGACCGGGTGAGCGCTGCCTACAAAGACCAGGAAGCGTGGACGCGCATGTCGATTCTGAATGTGGCGCGGATTGGGAAGTTCTCTTCCGACCGGGCGATTCGCGACTACTGCGCGGATATCTGGAAGACCTGGCCGGTGAAGATTCAGTTGTAGGCGCTTATAAAGCTGCGGCGACTGTGGTATCTTTCCCGCATGGAACGCCGCAGCTTATTTTTCGCAGCTCTTGTATTCGTCGCCGCCGCAACTCTTACTCTCGCGCAGAGCCCCGCGCCCACGCCGCCCATGGGGTGGAACAGTTGGGACGCGTATGGGCTGACCATCAACGAGACAGATTTCCGAGCCAACGTGAAGGTGCTGGCCGGATTCAAGGACCTTGGCTGGCTGTATGTGGTGATCGACGAGGGGTGGTACATGGAGAACCCCTTCGGCAAGAATCTTGCGGAGAGAAAGTATCTGTTGGATGGGAACGGCATGCTGCTTCCGGTGGCGAGCCGCTTCTCTTCCTCAGCAGACGGCGCGGGATTCAAGCCACTGGCCGCGTGGGTGCATAAGCAGGGGCTGAAGTTTGGCATTCATATTGTGCGCGGGATTCCCAGGCAGGCGGTGAAGGATAATCTGCCCATCGCCGGGTCAAACTTTCATGCGGTGGATGCCGCCGACACTACGGAGACCTGTCCGTGGGATGACGGCAACTACGGCGTGGCCGATAACGCCGCCGGTCAGGCTTACTACGATTCGATGCTGAAGCTCTATGCGGGCTGGGGAATCGATTACATCAAGGTCGATTGCATCAGCGACCACCCCTACCGGCCCACGGAGATTCAGCAGATTGCGACGGCGATCCGCAAGACGGGCAGGCCGATAGTGCTGAGCCTTTCTCCGGGGCCGACGCAACTGGAGCACGCGGCCGAGGTGGCCGAGATGGCGCAGATGTGGCGCATCAGCGATGACCACTGGGACGGCTGGACCTTCGAGCACAAACCGGGCGGCAGCGAGTTTCCCTTCGGCGTGCGGGATGAGTTCGACCGGCTGGCCAAGTGGTTTACCTATGCGCGGGAGGGTAACTGGCCGGATGCGGATATGCTGCCGTGGGGCTGGCTGGGGCCGCATCCGGGATGGGGCGAGGCGCGCCAGTCGCGGCTGACGCACGACGAGCAGCGGACCGAGTTCACGCTGTGGGCGATGGCGCGCTCGCCGCTGATTCTGGGCGCGAATCTGACAAAGCTGGATGATTTTACACGGTCGCTGATTGCCAATCAGTCGATTCTCTTTATGAACCAGAATGTGACGTACAGTCATCCGGTCGATCTGACGAACCTGGGGGCAGGTTTTGAAAACGCGCGCGTATGGCGGGCCACGATCAACTCTCCGGGCGCGAGGAATTACGCGGAGTACATTGGTTTTTTTAATCTGGACGACAAGCCGGTGACGCTGCGTTTGAGCTGGACGCAGTTGGGGCTGGATGGAAAGAAGCACCTGGCGCAGGATATGTGGAAGGAAGACGGCTTCAAGGAATCGAAGGAAGTCACAGTGACCTTGCCGGCTCACGGCAGCACGGTCTACGAGATTCGATAGTAGTGCGCAGCTATGGCTTGGCCGCGCCGAGCTCGTCCTTGTAAACCTTGCCGCCCTTCATTACAAACGAAACATGTTCCAGCACCTCAACGCGCTCCAGCGGGTTGGCGGTGACGGCGATCAGGTCGGCGTACTTGCCGGCTTCGAGGGTGCCTACGTCGTGGGCGCGATCAATGAGGTCGGCGGCGCTGGAAGTGGCGGCGCGGATGGCCCCGGCAGGGGTCATGCCAAACTTGACCATATAGTGGAACTGCTTGGCGTTGTCGCCGTGAGGATAGACGCCGGCATCGGTGCCAAAGGCAATTTTGACGCCCGCGGCCACGGCCTTGGCGAAGTTTTCGCGCTGCAGGCGGCCTATCGTCTTTTCCTTCTCGACATTCTCCTTGGGCAGACCGAACTCGACGGCCTTGCCGAGAATGTAATCGTCGTTATAGATGTCGGCCACCAGATAAGTGCCGCGAGCCTTCATCATCTCGATGCCCTCGGCGTCGATGAGGCTGCCGTGCTCGATGGAATCGACGCCGGCGCGCACCGCGTCCTTGATTCCCTGCGTGCCATGGGCGTGCGCGGCGACCTTGCGGCCGGTGCGATGGGCCTCATCGACGGCCATCTTCATCTCTTCGTAGGTGAGCTGCTCAGCGCCTGGTTTGTCGCCCAGGGAGAGCACGCCGCCGGTGGCGTGCAGCTTAATGAGATCCACGCCGTACTTGATCTGCTCGCGGACCACGTGGCGAACCTGCTCGGGGCCGTCGGCTAGCTGATAGCCGCGCTCGGCGGGATACATCTTGTTTTCGACGCCGGGTGCAAAGCCGTTCATGTCGCCGTGGCCGCCGGTGATGGAGATGGCCGGGCCGCTGGCTACCACGCGAGGACCGGGAAACTGGCCTTCGTCGATGGCGCGGCGCAGATCGACGGCGAAGAATGGCTGGGAACCCACGTCGCGAACACTGGTGAAGCCGGCCTGGAGGGTTTTGTTGGCGTTGACCACGCCGTTAAAACCGCCCATGAAAGGGGTTGTCCGCACATCCCAGATGGGGTCATAGCGATCGGCGCGAAACTCGAGGTGGGTGTGGCAGTCGATGAGCCCCGGCAGAACCCATACCTGGGAGAGATCGACGACCGCGGCCCCGGCGGGTATGGCTATCTCGGCCGCGGGCGCAACTTTGGCGATGCGCTCGCCCTCGATAACCAGCACCATGTTGTCGCGCAGGTTGTCGCTGGTGGCATCGAAGAGATGACCCGCCTTGACGTAAAGCGTGGGCGCGGCGGTTTGGGCCAGGGCCGCGGGCAACGGGAAGGCCAGCGCTCCAAGAGTAATAAAAATGTGGAAGATCAGGGCCGGTTTACGAATCACAAGATGCTCCTTCACGACAAGATGACTTTTGCATTATAGAAAACACACGTCCGCCGCGTGGAGAAAATGACACGTAAAGGGTTTGGACGGATTTACCCGTCACCGCCCTCCTGACTTTTATGTGAGAAACTAGTTGGGCTGGAAAATGGCCGGGAAGACAATGGTCTTTTCCAGGAGGATTACTGAATGCCTGTACTTCGCTCATTTTTTATTGCGCTTTCTCACAATCGCGCCCTGCGCCGCTTCAGCGAACGCTCCATGGTGGGCAAACGGCTCAGCTCGCGGTTTATTGCCGGCATGGAGATTGACGACGCCTTGCGCGTGGCCGAAGAGGTCAACAAGCAGGGCATGACGGTTACGCTGGACTCGCTGGGCGAGAGCGTGACCACGGAGGCCGAGGCCAAGGCCGCCGCGGAGGTCTACCATAAGCTGCTGGATGCGATTGCCGCGCGCAAATTGAACGCCAACATCAGCATGAAGCTAACGCAGATGGGGCTGAACCTTTCGCGCCCCCTGGCCGAGAGCATTGCCGAGAGCGTAGTCCAACACGCCAGCAAAACAGGCAGCTTTGTCCGTGTTGATATGGAGGACTCGTCGCTGACGCAGGTGACGATGGAAATCGTCGAGCGGCTCCATGCCAAGCCTGCGTTGCGCGAGGCGATTGGCATCGTGATTCAGGCATATCTTTTCCGCTCTGAAAAAGATATAGAAGATCTGATCGCCAATGGCATCCGCGTCCGCCTGTGCAAGGGCGCCTACCAGGAGCCGGCGGAAATCGCGTTTCCGCGCAAGGCCGATGTGGACGCAAATTATATCAAGCTAGCCAGTCTGCTGTTGGCGAGCCCGATCTATCACGGCCTGGCAACCCACGACGATGCGATGGTGGCCGCGGCCAAAAGCTACGCCAAAGAGCACGGCATCGATCGCAGTCATTTTGAATTCCAAATGCTGTATGGGATTCGCCGCGACTTGCAGCGCAAGCTGGTCGAAGATGGCTACAACGTGCGCCTGTATGTCCCTTTCGGCAACGACTGGTACCCGTACTTCATGCGCAGGCTGGCCGAAAGGCCGGCGAACGTGCTGTTTCTGGCCAAGAACTTCTTCCGGTTCTAGAAGGCCGCAAGAAGATTTGGTTTCCATCCTGGCCGAATAAACGGCGAGGGGGAGCGTCAACGAGTTTTTCGCGGTTACGTAGACTCTACGGAATCGATCTTCCTGGCAATTTCTGCAGCGAGGGTTTCGACCGTGGGATGGAAGAGCCTGCGCTCACGCTCGGGCAGCTCGTCCAACAGATCGGGATAGAGCGTGATCTCGCAGCCGGAAAACGCGGCGCAGCCTACAGTGTCGGCCATGCGGCAACTGACATTGATCACATCGGCCATGCCCCAGGGGCCACTATTCTGCCGTGGCGCGTGGTGCTCGGCAACAATGGGTTCAAACTCCGCGGGCATCTTCCAATCCGTGATCAGTTGCCGACCGGCCTCGCAATGATCCCATCCGAACATATCTCTCTCGGCCTTGAGAATGCTGCCGGAAGAACCGCTGTGAGCGCCCAGCAGGAGGCTGTATTCTTTTGGCCGTATCACGGCCAGCGCCAATCGCCCGATGTCATGCATCACGCCCGAGGTAAATGCGACGTCCCTATCCATAAAACCCACGGAAGCCAACTGGTCGGCGATCAGGGCACAAGCCAGGTTGTGACGCCAGATGGCTCGCATGGCAGGCTGGTTCAGCGCGTTGCCCATGTACGCGCGCACGCCGACTGTCAGACAGAGTCCTTGCAGGTTATTGGCGCCCAGCACCGCGATGGCCTGCAGAACGCTGCTGGCGGGAAACCGTGGAGCATACAAGAGCGAATTTGCGATGGTGAGGACTTCACTGGCAAAGGCCGGATCGGAGGAGATCAGATTGCTCAATTCGTGCAGTTGCACGTTTTCATTGTTGGCCAATTGCAGTACCCGGAGGGCGACCTGAGGAAAAGGCGGAAGGCGGAGATGCGCCCAGGACGGAGCAATTGCCACTTTCCGTTGCCCGTCAATTTGCAACATCTGTGTCTCCCTTCATCAGATTTTCAGCGCGAACAGGCTGATTGTTCTGCCGATGCAACACGCAGGCGAGTACAACGCATCGTGCCCCGCAAAAGTGCTGGTACTAGTCTTTTCGGCGCGCGATGAGATTCCATGAGCAGGCCTGTGTCGAATGAGAGAAATTTAAGAATTGTGCCGCAGCGGGCGCAAACGTATCGCTGAAACGGCGTCGCACATTTAGACCGCTGCCATACCGCACTCTTCAGAAATAATGGAGCAGTCTCCCGGTGCACGAAGAGAAATCATTGCGCCGTCCAGGTTTTTCCATCCGCGCTTGCCCAGGTCGAGCCGGTATCGTTTTTCAGTTCAAAAATAACTGCTGGCGCGGGGCCGCTGCTCAAGACTGATTTCGCCCGCACCTCGATGGCGCGCCCGGTCCATTGACGCACGACAGGTTCCCAGTGCACGCCGGTTTCGTCGCTTAAAAATAGCGTGCCTGCTAGATCGATTTCCAGCACGAGATGCTGGGCGGATGCCCGTGAAACAACCGTAAGGCCGCTGGGCAGCCTGGGCGGATTCGTTATACGAGCAATCGTCGATCCGGCGAGTTGCTGTTGTGTGCCGATGTCGAAGTTAGCGGCGGGTGCGAACTGCTGCGCCACGCGTGGCCCCGACGAAGCCGCCTGGCGGCTGGCGCGAGCGGTGTATGCCTCCGCTCTCATGCTCTTCTGTGAAACTTGCGAGGCATCGGCGCTGGCCTGGAGCGTGCCGGCCGCCCGCTTCTGTTCCTGCTGCCAGGCTGCCACAGCCGGTTCGGGCTTGTATTGCGCGGCAGTCTCCGGCTGCCTGGGGAATAGTCCACAACAGACTGAAGCGGTCTCCCCTGTCGAGGGTATGGATTCACTGAAATCAGCCGGGGGCGCGGGCGCAATCTCTCCTGTTGGCCTGCGATTCACGAGAAATATGCCATTTCCGGCGACTGGCTTCGGCGTGCGCGGCGGCTCAGTTTTGTGCGCTGCTACAGCGACTGTCCTCTCCTGCGGGAGAGGCGTGGGTACGGCTGCATCACGGGGCGGTGTGACCTTCGCCATCTCCGGAGCAGGCGTCATATGCCTGGGATGAAAGGTGACCACCAGCGCCAGCGCCGCCGCCAGCGCCGCAGCCGGAACCAAGGAAAAGCGCCAGTTCCAGAACCACGCTTTGGGTTGCGCTGAGGGTCGAGTTGCCGGAACCCGTGCAGGGGCCTCAGCCTCAGCGGCTGCCTGCTGCGCCAGAAAAATCACCTGCCGGCAGCGGCTGCACCCGGCGAGATGAGCGAGAATCTGCTCGCGCTCCTGCGCGGCAAGCGTCTGCTCGGCAAAGGCGTTGAGGCTCTCGGCGTCGGGATGAAGATCGAGTTGGGAAGTTGTGTTCATTGCATTCCCCGTCTTGGCACTGCCTTCTCTATGAACGCATCCAACGATGAAATTTGCAGTATTTTCTTCAGATTCAGATTCAGATCGCGAGGATCGACGCCCAGCGCCTCCTGGGCGGCTGGCTTGCTCATCCCCAACTGTTGCAGTTTGCGGACGATCTGCTTCCGGAGGCCGCCGGTTACCCGACGCAATTTGCGGCTGACCGTCGCTTCATGAACGCGGAGCAGAGGGGCGATCTCCAGCAGGGTTCGCCCATCCAGATAGTAGGCGGCCAGCAGAAATCGCTCTTCGGCGGCTAAATGGCGGAGAGCTTCTTCAATTGCTTTGCCCAGTAGCAGCAGATCAGCAGGGGGATTATCCGGTTCGGAGACCGCTGCCTGAGGTTCATAGCCGTCAGCCGGATCGTCGAGCGGAAGCTCGCGGTGAGTGCGGCGGTGGTGATCCACGTAACGCTGGGCAAGCGTGGTGCGGAGCCATCCCATCAGCGAACCTCTGCCGCGATAGGAGTCCAGCGGGCTGCGCCGCACGCCGTCGCGGGTCGTCAGCCCATAGAGTTCCGCGTAAAGTTGGTCGGCCAAGTCGCGACCCAGCGTTTCATTGCCCGTAATGGCAACAGCGGCGCGCGTCAGCGGCTGGCGGTAGACGGCGAGGAAATGCTCCCACGCGCCCTGGCGCCCGTTTGCGCAGGCTTGAGCCAGCACCAGGTCGGCGAGCCGGAGACCGTGAAAAAAACTCGCCTGCTGCTGCCGTGAAGCTTTCGCATCAGCCGCCAGGCCGAAATTTTGCGCCGCCGCAATGCGCTCCAGGATTTCGCTGAAGTGTTCACGCTCCAGCCCGTAGGCGGCAGCGCCGGATTCACGCCAGAGTTCGTCTAACACATGAATCGGCTCCGGCACGGCGGAGATGCCGGCTGCGACACTCGCATTGACGGATTGGGATTGCATGATCCCCACGTTCTCAAGATACGCCAGAATGACTCGCAAAAAAACCTTGCAAGAAAATCGCCGGGCGGCGTTCACGGTTTAGAAGCCGGCGATTATTCCCGGCGGAGGAGAGTCATGAAGAATCTGGGCAGGCTGGGGTTGGCGGGCGTTCTGCTGTTGGCGCTCGCGGCGTTTGTCGAACAGAGTGGAGTGCAGGCGGCAGGCGGGCCGCAGGAAACGGCGGGTGGTTACTACAAAGTGCTGGCCCCCATCGAGAGCGGGAACCTGCTTCTTTTCCCGGTCGTTCGGGCCAGCGGAAAGTCTGGAGGCGCAACGCCTTTTATCACCCTTGACGAGGGCATCAAGAGCGGCCAGGTAGAGGTGACCGAGGCCGGCCGCGCGCAGGGGTTGGTGCGGCAAAGGGGAATGATCGGCGTTCCGCCTTATCGCGGCGACGGCTATCCCCAATATCCAAATCACAACCAAGGCTATCGCGGCGACGAGGTGAACACGCTGGTTCTGGTGAACAACTCCGACAAGCCACTGCTGCTGCTGGCAGGCGAGATTGTGACCGGGGGCAAGCAGGACCGGGTCATCGCCAAGGACCGTGTTGTGCCGGCGGGCAGCGAGCCTATCGACTTGGGAGTCTTCTGCATTGAGCCGGGACGCTGGACGGCGAGCTCGGAGACCTTCGGCTCATCGGCCAAGGCGCCCGCGCACAGCTTTATGGTGCAACCCAGCGTGCGGGAGCGCGCCATGGTCGCCAAAGATCAGCAGGAAGTGTGGAACTCCGTGCGTGGAAGCATCTCTCAGATGGAGGTCGCGGCAGCCCCCTCCGCATCCACGGCGATGGGAGGTGGGTCGGGATACTATCGTTCGATGGGGACCACCAGCTATGCCAGAGCCATGGAAGACAGCTCGGTGAGCGCCAAGGTGGATGAGGCCGCGGCCCCGGTGATGAAGGCGCGGGAGCAGCTGATCGCGCAGCTTCGCAAGGAGGGCGCCATCGGCGTGGTGGTAGCCGTGCGCGGCGAGATTGTGTGGGCCGACCTGTTTGTCGACACCGATCTGCTCAGCCGCTATTGGACCAAGCTGGTGCGGTCCTATGCGGCCGAGAGCCTGACGGAGGGTGGAAGCCACGCCGCGCCCACAGTAGCCGATGCGCAGCACTTTCTTGACGCTCCCTCGGGAGGCACGGAGACCAGCGAGGGCGATGTGGGCGTCTATCGCTATCGTGAACTGCGCGCCAGTGGCACGGAAACCTTTGTGCTGGAATCGTTGCTGCCCGGGACCGGCTACGACGTGCACATCAGCAAGCTCAAGCTGAGAGAAGTGGTATGGCACACGCCAAAGCCTCGCCCTTATCCCCACGATCCAATGATTCCGCCGGCGATTCCTCCACCGCATTATGAGCCGCAGATCTATCGCTGATAGCTGGCTTACATTCTGAATACCCCAGGTCTCGAATCGGGGATCTGGGGTTCTTATGCGATGCGGAATTCCCTCAAGGGCTAAACAGGCTGCGGAATAAGTACTATTTCCGTGGGAATCACACGAGAGCAGCCCGCAGGGGCTAAAGCCCTTCATTTGTTTTGTTGCACTTACGGCACGGCTAAAGCCGTGCCCTTTCAAAGCAGTAACCCTTGGCGATTCAAGCGTGCGCGCTCTTTTCAGGCCACGGCGGCAGCAGCTTGATCAGCACCCACAAAAAGACCAGCGGCAGCAGGGACAATGCAATCGCCACCAGCAGGCCCTCGCGCGTCACCAGGCTCATCTTGTAGGTGGTGTAGCCGAGAAAGCTCTTGGAGAACAACTGCCCACCGATCACTACGTTCCAGCGCATGGCGAAGATGCCGATCAGAGCCAGGGATCCGGAGATAGCGTAGATGCGCTGGCGAACTATTTCATTGAACTTCACCACCTGCGTCAGGAACAACAAAATCAACGGCGTCAGCGTACCCATGCAGATCTGGATTACGATATGCGGAATGTAGAGTTGGGTGTGGACCAGGAAGTTCAGGCTGCGGAAGGACTCGTCGGCCTCATAGATGCGGTGTACCAGGTCCAGCATCTCCAGGCTGAAGTCGATGATGAAGATGTAGAAGAGATACATGGCGATGGAGTCCACGCAGCGAATGTCGATCTTCTGCTTGCGCAGCTTGGTGATGGCCATGTAAAGCAGCATGACCCCGGCGATGCCCGAGACCATGGCGGAAAAGATAAAGACCACCGGCATCAGCGGCGAGGACCACCAGGGATTGGCCTTGACGGAGCCGAAGATGAAGCCGACGTAGCCGTGCAGCAGAAAGGCGGAGGGAATACCGATCAACGTCACAATCCAGCCGACACGGTCGTCGATAGCCAGCGAGCGCGGGCTGATATTGCTGGAGCCGAGCGTCATCACATTGTAGAGGATGCGCAGCAGGCCTTTGCTGGATTGCGACAGCAGCACGATGTCGCGGCGGTAGTCGAGCCAAATCTCCAACACCAGCACGGCCATCAGGTACCACAGATACACATAACCGAACATGGCCATGGCCGAGGTGCTGTGCGGGGTGAAGTACATCTCCGGCGAGCGCTCCGGGTGGCCGAGGTGCAGTTGCAGCGGCAAGGGCGCGACAAGCAGAAACGCCAGGGCCGTCAGCAGCGCCAACCGGTAGGTGGGCTTGACCGCATCCACGCGGAAGACGCGCTCCAGCGACGCCAGAATGAATGCGCCAGCCACCAGCCCCGTGATGAAAGGGTACAAAACGATCAGCACGCTCCATTGCAGCGCGGTCTCGTTGGGATACATGAAGCCTTCAACGCCGTTCATTAACTTAGCTCCTAGCTGCTAGCTTCTAGCTGCCAGCTCATCTCTTTCAATTCCGAAATTCAACAACGCAATGAACAAGCTAGTAGCTAAAAGCTAGAAGCTGTTCTTACCGCACCGAGCCGTCCAGGTCGTTATAGAAGACCTTGGCGCCGGTGGCCATCTGCGGCTTGAGCACTTGCACGCTGTGCGTCTTCAGGAACGCGTGGATCGGGTCATTTGGATTCTTCAAATCGGCCAGTTGACGCGCCCCGGTGGGGCAGGCCTCGCAGCAGGCGGTTGTCAACCCCTTGGTAATCCGGTGGTAACAGAGCGTGCATTTGTCGGCAACCTTCTTTTCCGGATGAATGTAGCGGCAGCCATAGGGACAGGCCTGCACGCAATAAGCGCAACCCAGGCAATAGGTCTGGTCCACTAGCACAACGCCGTCCGGGCTAATGAAGGTGGCGCCCACTGGGCAAACCTGCGTGCAAGGCGAATCCGCGCAGTGATTGCACAGCTTGGGAACGAAAAAGTACTTCTTGTCATCCTGCTGCGCAACCGGGAAGCCTTCCTTGCCTCCGTCGGGCGAGATGACCTCAGGCTCGGTCATATTCTCATCCGAGACGTGGTAGCGTTCGACCCATGTGCGGAAGTACCCATCCGGCACGTCGTTCTCCGTCTGACAGGCGCGGACGCAGTTGCCGCAACCGATGCACTTGTCGATGTCGACCAACATGCCCCACCAGTGGCCGGTCATCTTGTAGTTGGGCGCGTCTTCCGGGGTTCCGGCCATCACGGACTCCCAGGCGACGGCCGCCGCCGGCAACAAAATCAGCAACTGACGCCGAGAAATCTTCATTTCACACCTCCCGTGGCCGCCTTCGGCGCATCCATTCCAGGACTGTGCGGCTGATGGCAGCTTCCACATGGCGGGCCCGGGTAGTGGTTGGCCGGATCAACCTGCGGAAAGCCTTTGGGCTTGGCGGCGCTGGCCCGGTGGCATTGAGCACAGAGCACGGCCGTATCGGGCAGAACCGGCGTAACCGTCGAAGGATCGTCGGCGTGGCCGGCCAGCGCTCCATGGCAGGCTTCGCAGTTCACGTGCGCGTGCTTGCCGGCCTTCTTCTTGTCTGCCTGATCCGAGTGGCAGCCCTCGCAAGTCTCATGGCCGGCATACTTCACCGGTCGCCGCGCTATTTCGCCGATGGCGTCTCCGCGATAGTGCCCATACTGTCCAAAGCTTTTAGGCACAACGTAGTGGCGCACCACCAGAAAGATCAGGAAGGCGAGGACGAACAGCCCCGCAAAACGGAAAAGATGCCCTGCATCCTTGAAAACACTCATCTAACTCTCTCCACAACGCCGCTGTCAGGGGATCCCGGAAGCCTATGCCGATGTGATCTGGAACACTCCACGTGCTCATACAGTACTTGGATACCGCGTATGGCTGTATGTGAGGAAGATCACACTTTGGCGGAATGCGGGACACTCGGAGGAGACATGCACTGCTTCGCTGGAGAAGGTAAAATACGCTAATCCCGTAAGGAGGCGCAAGGCGATACGATAAACTTTGGAGCGCAAAATGCCAAAAATACTCGACGGAGTGGCGATTGCCGCGGCCATCCAGCAGGAGGTGGCCGGGGAAGTCCGTGCGCTGGCTGCAAAGGGGATTCGGCCTGGCCTCGCGGCGGTGATGGTGGGCAACATGGCGGCGTCGCTCATCTATGTCCGCAACAAGGTGCAAACCTGCGCTGAGCTGGGCATTTTCAGCGATCTGATTACGCGGCCCGCTGCCGTTACCACCGCGGAGCTGCTCGAACTGGTGGCCAGCCTGAACGCGCGCGACGAGATCGACGGCATTCTCGTTCAGTTGCCGTTGCCGGCGCAGGTGGACGTGAAGACGGTCCTCGACTCGATCCTTCCGGCCAAGGACGTGGACGGTTTACACCCGGTAAACGCCGGTTGTTTGATGGCGGGGCGGCCGGCTCTCGTCCCCTGCACCCCAGCGGGAATTATTGAAATCCTGAAGCGCAGCGGAATTCCCATCAGCGGCCAGCGCGCGGTCGTCGTAGGCCGCAGCGACATCGTGGGCAAACCGGTGGCCCTGCTGCTGCTGCACCAGAATGCCACAGTGACAATTTGCCACTCGAAGACTCGGGACCTGGACGCGATCACCCGCGAGGCAGACATCCTGGTAGCTGCTATTGGCCGGCCGGGCTATATCACCGCAAAGATGATCAAGCCGGGCGCAACCGTCATCGATGTCGGCATGAATCGCATTACCGGCCCAGCAGAATTTGCCCGTTTTTTTGCCGGAGACGCCAAACGCGAGGCTGCCTTCGCAAAACGCGGCTCGGTCCTGGTGGGCGATGTGCACCCTAAAGCCGTCGAGCAGGCGGGAGCCTACACGCCCGTACCCGGCGGCGTGGGTCCGTTGACCATTGCCATGCTGATGGCCAACACGGTGCGCGCCGCCAAGATGAGAAGGGGGCTGTGATTTTTTATCGATTGGCCAAGGAGCCGTGCCAGTTTTGAGGTCACAAACTGTGATCTCAAAGCCGAAGATGCTGAAGGCCAACACGGTGCGCGCGGCGAAGATGCGCAGAGGAATACAATAATGGAATCCAGATGAACACACAGGCTGCATTCAGAGAGTTCACGAACCGGTTCAAGTTGCTAATCAGCAAGCATCCCGACTTGATTACCATTACGTTAAGCAATATCTTCACCATGCGGTTGATTGGGAACAAGACGCATGGTGACCTGGCCGAAATCGCTATCGCTGAGTTCGTAAACCAGTATATGTATGATTTCCGGTCGATCCACGTGGGAAAAGACCTCTACCGGGCGAAATCGAAGGAAGAGGATATCAAGATCATCAATGAGATAACCAAAGCTGAATTCCCCGTCAGCTTGAAGGCTTATGGCGATGGCCCTCTTCAGCTATCCACGGACAAGAACAGCTTGATGTTCCGAACACTCAGTGAAGCCGACCCGATTGACAGCCCAGAGAAAATCAAGGCAATCTTCGACCATGAGGCGTTTTCTAGTTTCACTGAAATCAATGTATTGCCATTGACGATGAGAAGCAACAGCGCTGTAATATTCTTGTGTTTGATTACGATAAGGCGTTGAAGCAAACAGCAACGATCATTCGCCGGTCGGAAGGCAAGGGAAGAATACATCCTGTCTTCTTATTCCAAGATTCCGAGGGCGGTTATATCTGTGAAGTTCGGTACGGAGACGCTGCCGCTAATGCGCTGCAAAGAGGCTTATGGACGCACACGCGCAATGCCTTGAAGCATTTCGACAGCATCACCGGAGGATGGATTGATTACTCTCACAACCTCGTCCTTGTAAAATTGTTTTCTCATGCTCTGGTTTCTTCAAGTGTTGGTCATGAACTTGCATTGGAGAAGGTCAAAGAGGACATTCTCTCGCTCAAGAGGAGGTCCGGAATATGAATGCGCAGGCACAGCTGTTTTGTGATGAGTTGACCTATGAAACGCCTTCCACAGAGGGAATCAAGTATGCAGGCTCAAAGCTAAAGCTGATCCCTCAGATTCTCCAACTCGCCCGGAAAGTACACGCGAATACGGTGTTTGACGGTTTTTCCGGCACGACGAGGGTTTCTCAGGCGTTTGCCCAGAGTGGATACGATGTAATATGCAACGATCACGCCGTATGGTCAGAAGTCTTTGCAATTTGCTATCTGAAGGGCAAAGCACCGCGAGAGTATAACGATCTAATTGAGCATTTGAATAACTTGCCCCCTAAAGATGGCTGGTTTACTGAATTCTATGGTGGCGATCCAGAGAAGGAAAAAGAGCCGAAAAGACCTTGGCAGATTCACAATACGCGCAAGCTCGATGCGATACGGGAAGAGGTTGAGAGACTCGCTCTTGATCCGGTGGCAAAGTGCGTGGCTTTGACCAGCCTGATTTTGGCGCTTGATCAAGTGGATAGTACGCTCGGTCATTTCGTCTCTTATCTGCGTGAATGGTCACCACGCTCGTATAAGAAGTTACAGTTGCAAATGCCGTCCATAATCGGAAACGGTCGCAGTGAAGCTCATCGAGTTTACCGGAAAGATGTTTTTGACTTAGCAGATAGAGTGGAAGCAGATGTAGCATACTTTGACCCACCCTATGGCTCAAACAATGAGAAGATGCCGCCATCGCGCGTCAGATACGCATCCTACTATCACGTGTGGACTACTATCTGTTTGAACGATCAACCATCTCTTTTTGGAAGGGTGAACCGGCGAACTGACACGTCAGATACGGTTGCAAATTCTCCATTTGAAGATTTCAGAAAAGGAAAGGGCGGTAAATTCGTTGCCGTTGAAGCAATTCAAAGACTGCTCGCTACAACCAGATCCAAGTATATTATTTTGTCGTATAGTTCAGGAGGGCGAGCCACTTCTGCACAACTGAACGAAGCAATTGAAACCAGCGGCCGGTTGCTTGAAGTTGTGGAGGTTGATTACAAGCGCAATGTCATGGCTGATATGAAGTGGACGAATGAATGGCTGAGGGATGCGGTGTCTCCTAATCGGGAGTTCTTGTTCCTTATTGAACGTAATTGACACTTATTCGGTCAAGAACGGGGAATACCCGCTTTTGTGTTCCAGCAAAGCATAAGAACAGGAGAATAAGCGAGAACATGCTTCGAGTTGGTCTCACCGGCGGATTAGCAAGCGGCAAGAGCACTGTCGCGGCCATGCTGCATTCGCTGGGCGCGGAGGTGATCGAGGCCGATGAGCTGGGCCGGGAGCTGATGGAGCCGGGGCAGACGGTTTTTTCCTCGATTGTGGAGCACTTTGGCCCGGGAGTCGTCAGCCCTGATGTCCGTTTGGATCGCGCGCAACTGGCCGAGATGGCCTTCAAGGGCGGGCGAGTGAACGAGCTGAATGCGATCATCCATCCGGCGGTGATTGCCGCTGAGCAGCACTGGATGGAGCAGGTTTTTGCCCGCAACCCAGCCGCCGTGGCCGTCGTCGAGTCGGCACTCATTTTTGAAGTCGAGCGTGATGCTCGGGCCCGCGGCGAAAGCGAGACGGCACTGGCTGACTGGAGTCGGCGCTTT
>Ga0326728_10011274_pt1 | contig 20509 bp, 21 predicted proteins | sample MB3enrmetagenome_FD_207602 | JGI IMG/M metagenome (GOLD analysis project Ga0326728, IMG submission 207602) | Lab enriched peat soil microbial communities from McLean, Ithaca, NY, United States - MB31MN | ecosystem: Environmental > Terrestrial > Soil > Wetlands > Peat | place: USA: New York... | reverse complement strand
GGTCTCGCGTCTTCGGATGCACCCGCAACAAACGTGGAACCATATCTTCCTCCCCACCACCACAACCGGGAGGAGTATGCCACACCTGCGAGCTTATGTCTCGTTATTTATGCGCGGCTGTATAGTCTCGATTTGACGGAGACGGATCAGCCCCCATTGCGCGACCGCTGCGCAAAGCATATCTCCGTTGTGGACCCTCACTTTCGATTGTGAACTATTGACGCGAGCGGAGCGAACCTATGCCCGAATTTACGCACAAGCAGGTTCAGGCGAACGGCCTCAACATGCACGTGGTGGAGGCCGGCAGCGGCTTTCCGGTCGTGCTGTGCCATGGATTTCCGGAGATCTGGTATTCGTGGCGTCACCAACTGCGGGCGCTGGCTGAGGCCGGCTTTCGCGCCATCGCGCCCGACCAGCGCGGCTACGGCGAGACCGACGCGCCGCCACCGATCGAAGCGTATACCATCCACCACCTCGTCGGCGATCTCACCGGACTGCTGGATACGCTCGGGATTGAGAAGGCGGCGATTGTCGGCCATGACTGGGGCGGCATCGTCGTGTGGCAGGCGGCGTTGCTGGCGCCGCAGCGGGTCGCGGCGGTGGTCGGCGTGAACACTCCGCTGTTTCCGCGTTCACCCGCGCCTCCGACCCAGATCATGCGCGCCATCGCCCAGGGCAATTTCCATTACATGCTGTACTTTCAGGAGCCGGGGGTTGCGGAAGCCGAGCTGGAGCGCGACGTCCGCCGGTCCTTGCGCGGCTTCTATCAAAGGTTTCCGAAAGAGGCGGTGACGGCGACGAAAGGCCGTCCGCCGGGTGTGTGGGGCGGCGCCGGCGGCGGCGTGCTCGACAAGTTGCCGGATGCGCCACATGGCGATTTCCTCACCGACAGTGATTTCGAGATGTTCGTCAGCGCCTTCGAGCGCACCGGGTTCCGCGGCGGGCTCAATTGGTACCGCAACCTCGACCGCAACTGGGAGCTGACGGCCTATCTGTCGGATGCCAAGGTCACCCAGCCGGCGCTGATGATCACTGCCGAGCTCGACATCGTGCTGCGTCCGGAGCTGGCGGAAGGGATGTCACGCTGGGTGCCCGATCTGCGCGACACTGTTCTGATCAAAGACTGCGGGCATTGGACGCAGCAGGAAAAGCCCGCCGAAGTGAACCGGGCCCTCATCGACTTTCTGCAGACACTGTGAGGAAACGCCGGCTCAGCCGGGGGCCCGGCGGTAAGCAGCAGGTCATCTGGAAATTGGCGACGGCGGGTGCGGATTTCTCTTGACCAGCCGGGCTGAACGGGCATACACATGAGCCGCGTGACCCTGTCATCGAAAGCGACTCTGAAGGCGTGCGTGCTGGGGATGTTGGGGGTCCTGGCTGCCGGAGCAATGGCGGTCGAGACGCCGACCGAAACGTCCGTCCCGACGGCTACCGAGACCGACACACCGGCACCGACCGAGACTGACACGCCCAGTGCTGGACCGAGCTCAACGCCGACTCCGACCGCAACCGCCTCTCCCACCTTTACGGGCAGTCCGCCGACGGCCACCGTCCCACCGAATCCTGGCGTCCCGTTTTTGTTCGCCGCCAGCGGCTCACAGCCGCAAAATGAGTCGGAATGCGCGTTCAGCCTTGCGAACAGCCTCGGGCTCTATGGTGCAGTGAAGACGTTTCAGACGATTAGCGACAGCGACCCCGCGCAGCTGCGCAACACGTACCAGGTGATTTACGTTGCTCCGGGCCTCAACAGCGAAGACTATGGGTTCCTGCAACAGATGGTCGCTCTGAACGGGACGATCGAGCGGTTCGTCAGCTTCGGCGGTGTAGCCGTCATCAATGTTGCCGGCGCCTACGGTGATCAGCCCGGCATTGCGCCCGATGATGTGGGGTTCTCCGCGGCAACGGAGCACAACAGCGAGACGATCGAAGCCGCCACACATCCCTACATTACCGGGGCGGGCTTCGGCGGTGAGGCGCTTGGCGCCGGCGACTTCGAGGGCTGGCAGCAAACGGATCTCGGCACGCTGACGGGCCTGCCCCCGGACGCCACGATCGTTCTGACGAACAGCGACGGCCCGAGTTGGGTTGAGTATCGGTACGGTGACGGCCGTCTGATCGTCACCACGCTGACATACTGCACCAGTAGCGAACCAAACTCGCAACAAGCGGCAGCACGCAACCTGTTGCGCTACAGCCGCTTCTTCTCAGGTTCGGCATTCACCCCCGCGCCCACAGTGACCCTGGGACCGCGGCCGACCGCGACCAAATCCCCTCCCTTTAGCCCGACCGCTTCGCCGACGCTCGCTGCCGCGCTCACGCCCACAGAGAGTCCGTCTGCAACGCTGGTTCCAACGACTACCCCCACCGTGACCGCCACGACCGCTACGGCTACGCTCGTTCCTACCGACACACCCAGCGAGACAGCAACCGGGACGAGCACGCCGGCGGCGACGTCGACAGGCACTCCCGCCGAGGCAACCGCCACAGGGACTGCCACGGAGCTGGTAACTGCCACACCGACGCCGACTGAATCGCCCTTAGCCACGCCGACGCCGAGCGCCACAGAAACAGCGACGCCCACGCCGACCCTAACGGCCACGGCAGTCCCTACGCCGCTCTGTGTCGGTGACTGCAACGGGAATGATGTGGTTACAGTCGACGAGCTGCTGACGATGGTGAACATCGCGTTGGGTAATGATGAGGTCTCCACCTGTGAGGCGGGCGATCCAAATCACGACGGTCAGATTACCGTCGACGAGATCCTGATGGCAGTCAACAACGCACTGAACGGTTGCCCGGGTCCGGTCACGCCGCTGACTGCGGGTTATGCCAGGAGTGTCAGGAGGTGGCCCGCATGAATTACACCTTGATTCCGGATCTCGCCACACAGGAGATCCCGGCCGACGGGATTCTGAGCCGCACCCTCTATGCCGACGATCAGGTCAAGGTGGTCCTGTTTGCATTCAGCGTCGGCCAGGAGCTCTCCGAGCACACCGCCTCGACACCGGCGATCATCCAGATCGTGAAAGGGGAGGCGCGCCTGACGCTCGGCAGCGATACCATCGAGGCGCGCGCCGGCACCTGGGTGTACATGCCGGCGCAACTGACGCACAGCCTGCAGGCGCGGACGCCGCTGATCATGCTGCTCGTCCTCCTGAAGGCACCCGCCGGGGCAAAGTAGGGATTGCCTCGTGCGAGCCGTACGCCGTCGCTCTCCACGCGTAGCTTTGTCGGTCACCGATTGCTCACCATCGGTGCGCTTGACTGGGATGCATCACAGGAGCAAGCGCTCGCGCGATGCAAGCTGCACTGGCACGGCGTCGTGGACGGAGTCGTGACTCGTGGTTCGTGGATCGCGTTTCCGGTATGGTTTGTGGCACCATGTTTGGCCTGGCCACAAACCGACGGCGCTGTTTCTGGTCAGTACTCGGAGCTGCGGCCCTGCTTGTCGGACCAGCTCCAGCGTGGCCGTGGGGATGCGAGGGACACGAGACTATCGCGCTGATCGCCAGCCGGCAGCTCACCCCGCACGCACGGAAGATGGTGAGCGAGCTGCTTCAGCCTTCGCCGATCGATCCGCGCCTCGAACGATCTTGTCGGACCGCGGGCAACGTGTTTGCCGACGCATCGACGTGGGCCGATGACGTACGCCGCGACCAGAACTCGCCGTTCTTCGGTACGGGACAGTGGCACTTCATCGACATTCCCCGGGGCGCATCGTCCGGCGAGGTGGGCCGCTTCTGCCCGCCTCCGAGGGCCAGAAACGGCCCGTCTTCGGCGGGCTGCATCGTAGGGGCGATCAAGAGCCAACTCGCTGTGCTTCGCAAGATCGGAGGCGAACGCCGGCGCGCTGGGGAGGCATTGATGCTGCTGATCCACCTCATCGGCGATCTGCATCAGCCGCTGCACTGTACCACCAACAACGACGCCGGCGGCAACTGCGTGCCGGTAACGTACTTCGGCATCGCGCCGCAGCTGCCTGCGGACCATCCGGAAGACGAAGTTTACCAGCCAAACCTGCACGCGGTGTGGGATACGGACATCATCCGGCGGATCCTATGGCATCGAAGTCCCGACTGGTTTGCCGATTTCCTCCGGCGGCGTTTTGCGGCCCAGATGCTTGCATGGCAGCGGATGCCGATCGACGTGAGCGCGTGGGCCTGGGAGAGCCACCGCGTCGCCGAGCAAACGGCCTACGGACAGCTGCCGGTGGCGATCCCGATCGCATCATCGCAGCGCAACACCCGATGCAGCGACGTCGCGCAGAAGATCCTGGCACTGCACGAACGCCTGGGGCAGCGGTATCAAGAGGCCGCGACGCCCGTCATCGAGGAACAACTGGCGAAAGCCGGGGTGCGGCTGGCGATGGTGTTGAATCGCCTCTGGCCGTGATCGGATTCATCAAGGATTCACCCGCCGCTGAACCGTGCGGGCGGGCCTGAATTCTACTTTCCAGGCGCGACCCCCGACACCAAAGGCGCTGTCCAACCCCCGACGCCAAAGGCGCTGTCGCCTCGCGCCTCGTGAACGACGTCCGCTCTTGCCGGAGATGCGTCGCCCCTAGCGCGGCTTCCGGGGTTCGCCCCGCTGAGCGGGTTGCGCGCCAGCCTGCGGTGCCGGTCCAGACTGTGCTGGCGCTTGCATGCGCGGCGGTGGGCTTTGCGGCCGGGTACGGAAGAGCCGATTGGCGGGCTCTCCGGGCAATTCGCGACGCGGTTGGCTGCGCGGTGCTTGCGCCGCCTCAGGCGCGCGGGGTGCCGCTAGGTGAGGCGGCGCGACCCGCGGGGCGCGGCGCTCTGCCGGTGCGGGTTGCCGCGAGCCGCCGAAACGCGGCGCCTCAGCCGGCGGTCGGCGCTCGGCAGTGCTCTGCTGCCCGAACGGAGGACGTGGCGACACCAATGCGGCGTGCGGCCCACGTGGTGCCGTGACCAGCCGCGGCGCCGGGGCAGTCAACTTGGGCGCAACATTCAGGCCCTCCGCCCGCAAGGCCGGAGCCGGGTCATGCGGGGCTCGCGTGGCGACCACGCTCCGGCCCAACACCGCTGGCGGTGGCCGGAAGCCACGGCCACCCGACCTCGGCGCCAGGCTCGCCGGGACGGGCTTGACCGGCAGCGGACCACGCACAGGCTCGAGCTGGCGCACGTCGGCCTCGGGGAGGTGTATGTGGCGGGCCTCGCCACGGCCGAACCGATCCTGGGGGACGCCGATGACCGCCTGGCTTACATCGATATTATGGTATCTTATGTCGCTAGCATTGATAATTGTCGTCTTATCAACGACAACATTGTTTACGATGCGTGGGCCGCCCCAGCCGCCCCACCACGGCCTGCCGACGAAGCCAACCCCTCCCCACCACGGGACGCACGGCTCGCCCCAACCGAGGGCCACCCAGCTGACCGCGGGGACACCGACACCGATGCTGACGCCGAAATGCGCGCCGCCAAAGAAGGCGACGAGCGCGGGCGCGTACACCGGCGCGACCACCACCGGACCCGGCGCCCAGGCCCAGTAGCCGGTGGCGTAGACCCAGCGGCCGTAGTGGTACGGCGCCCAGCCCCACGGCGCCCTATCAACCCAGGTCCAGCCATAATATGGATCCCAGATCCAGCGGCCGGTGCTGTACGGCGCCCAACCGGCCGCAACGCCTTGGGGCACCCACACGGGGCCGTAGGGCTCCACGACGCGCCAGGTGCCATACTGGTCGAGCGCATCGGCGCCGTACACCCCAGGTGACAGGTAGCGGGCGCTGATGGAGTCGATCAGCTGATCGGTGCGCTCGTAATTCCAGCGGTCCCACTCATCAACCTCGGGTGCCACGTAAGTCTCGACGCTGGGGTTGTCCGTCCCTTGGACAACCACCTCTTCGCTGGCGGCGATTGCGACCGCTTCGCCACCCGCGGGGACCATGGAGGCGCCACCACCGCGGCGGGTGATGAACGTGGTCGAGTCGTCGCCGATGTCGACCCGATAGTATCCGGTGCGTTCGATGGTAAAGGCGGCATTAGACGTGTCCAACTCGACCGTGTGCCCGCCGGTCAGGCTGCGCAGGTCGAGCGAGGCGTGGCCCGCGGTCACTTTGAGCTGCAGGAAATCGGGCTCCTGGTTTTCGAGCCCGATCTGCGTCTCGGCACCGGCGCGCACGTAGGCACGCGCGCCGATCTGCAATTCCAGGTTCGCGCCTCCGCCGGCGTAGAGCTCGTCGCCGGGAGCCAAGGCGGTGTTGATCTGCGCCGACGCCCAATCCTCCGCTCCCGGGCGCCAGAAGGACACGTCGCCGTCGATAAAGCTCAGTCGCGGCGGTGTCCGTCCGACCTCCTTGGTTTCCTCTGCAGGTGGCGGTTCGTCGGCGGATGAAATCGGGACGCTTCCGACGATGAGCCCCAGGGTGGCTAGCGCAGCGGTAAGGAGGCTTGTGCGGCGGTGTCGATACATGAATCACTCCCAGCCTTCTCGGCGTCAGAAAGATAGGGTCGGACCAACATGGGAACAGTGAACCGCTCCAGGCCCCGGCAGCAACCTCATTCGTGATTGTTGTCGTTGTCGACGCCGCCTTCAACACCGTAACTCAAGGCGCGGCCGAAAACCTCGAAGGGCGCGATGATGCCGTAGTAGAAGCCGTAGCGCAGGATGAGTCCGGCGGCGTAGAACGGCGCGTAGACAACACGCATCACCGGCGACAACGGCGGCGGCGCTAACACCACCGGCGGCGGAGGATATGCCGGCGGCGGTGGAGGCGGCGGAGGCAGGTAGTCGTAGTCGGGAGGCGGCGGCACGGCGCGCGGTGGCGGAGGCGGCGGTGGACCCGGTGGTGGTGGCGGGGGATCCGCGGCGGCCGCGCTGGTCATCAGAAGCAGCGCGGCGCACCCACTGAGTGCAAGACGGCGGCGGATACTCACGGCGACCCCGTCAACGCAGATGGGTCGGCACCCAGACGCGCAGGCGCCGGTGCCAAGGACCGCGCCGCCATGCCCAATGCGCTCTCACCCACGCCCGTGGCGGTATGGCGGGTGGCGCAACCATGGCATAGCCACCGTAGAGGGGATACGGAGGATGGTAGTGGGGAGCCACATAGGCGTACGGATAGGCTGGAACATACCGATAGTTCAGGACGTACGGATACACGGGCAGCGGCAGACCAAAAACCCCGCCAATGAATACATGCACATGCGCCCGGGCCGGGGCTGCGAACAATCCGACCAGAACCAGCACGAGTACGCCTGTACCCAAAGCGTGCCCCAGGCTACGCCGCGTCCAAAAGGAGTTGCCTCCCGCTGGCGCCTTTCCCTGTGTATGCTTCATCGTCTATCACCTTATTAGCATGGTGGCCGAGCCCGCGAAATTCGCCTCGCTCTCCTTGTGCTCTGATCCTCATAACGCAGCGCCACCGGCTTGGTTGCGCGCGGCGCTCGGCTATGGGTGACACTCGAAGCGCTACGCGATATGGATAAGACATCAATGAGCGGCGTTGCTGGAATTCATTACGACAACGTGTCGCGCTTCTTTCGCGAGCACGTTCCGGGTGGCGACTGCGAACTAAGCTTCAACTTGATCAGCAGCGGCCGCTCGAATCTAACGTATCTGGTCTGCGGGGGCGGCCACCAGTGGGTTCTGCGCCGCCCACCGCTTGGGCACGTGTTGCCGACGGCGCACGACATGGCCCGCGAGCACCGGGTGCTGGCGGCGCTGGCGGGAACCGATGTGCCGGCACCGCGGCCCGTCGTGCTGTGCGAGGATGCCTCCATTAACGAGATGTCCTTCTATGTGATGGAGTACTGTCGTGGCGTGGTGCTGGAGCAGCAGCTTCCGCCCGGCTACGCGGAGACCGAAACGGACCGCCGCCGCATGTGTGTTGCCCTGATCGACACCCTCGTACGGTTGCACGCGGTTGACTATCGGGCCGTGGGCCTCGAAGGGTTCGGGTATCCAGAGGGCTATCTCGAGCGCCAGGTGCGGCGCTGGTCACAGCAGTGGGAACGCTCGCAGACATCACCGCTGCCGGCGATCGACGAGCTGATCCGGCGCCTGCGCGCGGCGTTGCCCGAGTCGCCGCCTCCGACGATCGTCCACGGCGATTACCGGCTCGGCAACATGGCGCTCGATCCGAACGATCCCGGACGGATCGTAGCGATCTTGGATTGGGAGATGGCGACGCTCGGCGATCCGCTCGCGGACCTCGGGTACTGTTCGATCTACTGGACAGAGAAGGACGACCCGCCACCGTCGGGTGGGATCGGAACCGCATCGACCTTCACGGCGCTCCCCGGTTTCTTCACGCGTGCCGAGATCGTGACCGAGTACGCGCAGCGCAGCGGCCGCAACGTCGAGGCGATCGACTTCTACCAGGTGCTGGCGCTGTACAAGCTAGCCGTCATCGCCGAGGGGATCTACGCACGCTATCTGCAGGGTGAGACCCTGGGCGAGGGCTTCGAAGGCATGCTGCGCGCCGCCCCGGACCTGGTGCAGCGCGCGCTGGCGATCGTCGATGCCGCCGCCGACCCACGCCTACATTCACGGCGCGCGAGCTGATCGGCGAGCCGAAGCGGTTCGGGCAGGCGGTACCGGGGCGCGGACTGCAACACGATGCGTTCGGCCGCAAGCACATCCATGCGGTGGCCGATGCTGACGTAGACCGGTCTAACCCCGTCTTGGGTCCGCAGGACACTGCCAATGACTTGTCCATCGTCGACGAGGGGAGTTGAAGAGCCGCGCTTGCGGCTGGGCTCCGCATGACTGCCGATGAGTCGGCTCTTGGCGCAGCCGATCGTCGGCAGGTTCGCAAGCACGCCGATGTGGCAAGCGCTGCCGAAGCGCCGCGGATGGGCGAACCCATTGCCGTCATACAGCAGGACGTCAGGGTACGTGTGTAGCTTGCGCAGCGCCGCGATTACCGCGGCCGCTTCGCGGAACGACAGCAATCCCGGAATGTACGGGAAGGTGAGCCGGCGAATGGCGATCTGCTGTTCGACCACCGCACGTTCGTGGACATCCCATAGAACCACAGCGGCGATGCAATGTTGCTCATCGGATGAGAATGCGGCGTCCACTCCGGCAACGAACCGGAGGGTGCCGTGCGGCGGCCGCTTCTGCACCAAGGACGCCAATCGCTTCTGGATGGCGATTGCGCGCGTCGGAGTCACTGACCAGCGGTGCGGTGCGCGAGGAATGTGCACGAAGCTACTGTGCCACCGATGATGGGGCCTCCTCGGGACGAACGGGAAAAGCCTGCAAAGTCTGGCCAAAACCGCTCGCCCTGAGTAGCCGCCCTCTTGGAAAAATCCAGCAAGCGACGTAACGGCAACTTTTATACACCCCGCTAGAATTATTTTTCATCAACTGCGATGTTGGCGGCCTTCAAGCGCCTGTAATCCATTTTCAGTCGCTCGGTAGCGATGTTTCGGTTGACCCTGGCACTCTCCAGGGGCTCTCCCTCAGCCCCGAAGGCATAGACCTTGGTTACCACGCAACTCTCGCCGTCCGCGGTGAGCGTGAAGTCCGCCAGCAGCAGATACATGCCGATCTCATCGGCCATATCCGCCGTTTCCTCCGGATGCACCTTCTGCGGAACCGCTTGCTTCCTGAGCTTGACGTTGACCCGCACCCATTTGCCCTGCTGGGCCAGAGCGATGTAATCCTCCAATCTGCGCTGTTGAGTCTCCATGGCTCCCTCCGCCATCGTTCTCCATCGGCAACCCGACAATGAGCCAGGCATCCCTCGCCCTCCATAGAGAATCGGGCGCCAGCCGACAAGCCAGCGTGAGCGTGCCGCCTTCGACGCGGTCTTGATACCCGGGATCGCTGTAAGTCTCGGCCTTCCCGATGGACCATCCCACGTCCTTGCCGAAACCCTTGAGGAAGTGGCCTGTGCCAAGCAGGGGCGCGGACAAGGGAGTCAAACGCAGCGATCGAGACCAACGCCAAGAAACGGCGCCGCTCAGCGCCGCAGCGTTCGCTACGACATCGAGTTGCACGACAACGGGCCGTTCGGCGATCACGCGATCGACTTTGATGACCGGGGCTTGTCAGAGAATTCCGATCCGGGGTAGTAACAGGCCCGGAGGATCCCAAGAAGTGTCACGTACGCCTGGTGAAGTCAGGCTACGATGCCGAGCTGATGAAGGCCGCCGCCTCGGCGGATGCCGGGATGTAAAAATCGAGACCTATTTCATCCCCTCAGCCTGACTCCTTCAAGCCGCGGAGGGAGAGAAGACCTGAAAAGAGGCGTTGCCGAATCTATGGAATGCTGTAAATCCGGTAGTGAGCTATTATCCGATGCCAGGAACCTGTAACCAGTGCGGCGCCTGCTGCTGCGCGCTCACGCTGGAGCAATCCCCCGACCAGGTGCGGGCGACCGCAGCCATCGCCAGCGTACTCGGGATCCCATCGGACGCGGTGTTTGCCGCGACGCATTGGCATCTGCTGACGCGTGAAGAGGCGATGCGGCGCAATCCGTTCTATGTCAGTCAGTTGCGGCCGGACGCGCACGTGTACCACTGCGATCAACTCGGCGACGATGGCCGCTGCCTGGCGTACGAGGAGCGGCCGCTCGTCTGCCGCGGCTATCCCTGGTACGGCCAGCCGCCACGTGCCATGGCGCTGCCCCACCCGGATTGCGGCTACGCCGTGGATCAGAAATCAGTCAAGAGTGAGAAGTAAGAAGTTCCTCACCCCTCACCAGCTTTTAGACGCTCGACCTTGCGTTCTACTTCATCGGGCTCCGGGAAGCGACCGAGCTCATGCTTGGAGAAGATCAGCTTGCCATCGACGCGGACGTCGAACACGCCATTTTTGCCGCGGATGAGCTCCGCATCCACTCCGAAGCGCTTCTTCAAGGACGCAGCCAGACCGGCCGCGCGAGGGTAGTAGTTTCAAGGCACGCACCACGTAATCGAGATCCGCATCGGTCAACTCCGCACGCCGTGCACTATACGGCGTCGGCGCTCTCATGACAACCGCAGCCGCCACTGCACAACGCCGTCAGCGCTACGTGACGTACGCTGCCAGGTTCCTTTCGAAGGAGGGGAGCTAGAAGCGCGACACAGCAGGCGCGTGCGAATCAGTACCGGACATCCCGCGTGCCGCCCCGGCGCGGCTCGTACGGCATGATCACCCACAACACGACATAAATGAGGATGCCCCATCCTGCCCCGACTAGCGTCAGCAGGACCGCCGACAGACGCACGGCCGTTACCGGCAGCCCAAACTGTTCCGCCAACCCGGCACACACGCCCGCAACCATCCTGCCTCTGCGCGATCGATGCCAGTGGCGCATGAGCCCTCCATCCAGCGTGCTGCCGCAGTAGCGGCACTTCAGCGCTTGGTCGTTGATCTCCTCGGCGCAGTACGGGCAACGTTTCATGGGCGTGGTCATCCAGCCGCGGCGCGCGCCGGCTGCTGCCGTGCCACCAGCAACGGCATCTTGAGGAAGACGTTCACTCACTCACCGCGGGAAGCGTATCCTGGCGCGCCGTCGCGCTGCTGTCCCGGCAACCGCGCCAAGAGCCGCAGCACATCCAAGCCGGCGTCGACACGCTCCAGATCTTCCGCGGCCGCCGTCTCGTCCGCCGCATCGCTCGGCAGAGGTGGAGCGCGCCGGCGCCAATCCCGGCACAGGTTGGCGGCGATCTGAAACAGCCAAGTCGAAAAGCGCTTGCCGGGCTCGAAGCGGGCCGCGGCGCGGACAACGCGTAACCAGGTCTCCTGGTACAGGTCCTCGACATCACGCCCTGCCGTGTAGCGGTAGATGAAGTGCGACAGTGGACGCTCATAACGCCGGAGTAACCCCCGTAATGCCGGCTCGTTTCCGTGTGCCACCTCACCGATGAGCGCTTCATCGGTCGCCATTGCGTCTGCATAGCAGCATCACTGCGCGTTTGGATCAACCGGCGGGGGCGGCCCGGGCGGCGGCTGGCGCCCGCTGAGCCTGCCCGCAAGTGCCAGCAGCTCTTGCAGCCCACGCTCGAGCGCGGAATCTTCACCCGGACGCCGTGGAATAACCACCCAGAACCCCAGGTAGAACAGCACGCCGAGCAGGTGGAAGAATGTGAGCACCAGGAAGACCAGCCGCACCAACGCGACGGGCACCGCGAAGACGTGCGCCAGCGCCGCACACACGCCGGCCAAACGCCTCTCGGGATGGTTACGATGCCAGCGCGCCGGATCGAAAGAGGTCAGCCGGCTGCGGCAGTAGCGGCACCGAATCGCTTCGGCCCGAATCTCTTCACCACAGTAAGGGCAGCGCTTCATCTCGGGCATCTCATCGCCTCCGTTGTTGCCGTAATACGCGTCTACCGTGAAAAAGGTTCACGCGTATCAGGACGCCTGGGAGAAAAACTTCCTTGCTTCAGGGAATTGCCCCCTTCTTTTTCAAGCGGCTGATTGCTTCCCGGTCGTAACCGAGCTCAAGCAGGATCTCCTCAGTGTGCTGTCCCAATTCCGGAACGGCGGAACGTGGCTGCGAACCGCCTTCTGAGAAATCGACCGGCGATGCGACCATGCGGGAGCTCCCCTCCGGCACCGGGACATCGACGAATGCACCGCAAGCGATCGCCTGCGGATCGTCGACGACTTGGTCCGCCGCGAGCACCGGTGCCCACCACACTCCCTCGCGATCGAGGATCTCGGCCCACTCGGCGAGCGGTCGGGTCGGAAAGATCTCGTCGAGGAGACGTACCAGTTCGGCGCAGTTCACCCCGCGCGCCAACAAGTTGCTGAAGCGCTCATCTTCGAGCCATTCGGGATGGCCGACAGCACGCGCAAGGCCGGGCCACACTCGATCCCCCTGGAGGCCGAGAAGCCAGAACCAACGGCCGTCGCGATCGTAGTAACAACTGATCATAGGGTTCGGCGTGAATTCTCGGGTCATCGGAAGGGCGGTCATTCCCATGCGCAGCATGATGTTCATATCCCAACCGAGTGCGAAAATGCCGAGGCGCAGCAGCGACGTGGAAATCATTTGGCCGCGCCCGGTCCGATTGCGCGCCAGCAATGCCGCGCAGACCCCGGCGGCTGCGGCGATCCCGGCGACGTGATCGCCCATCCCTGCACGTTGGTAAGGCGGAGCCGTTCCGGCAGGAGTCAGCGACGCCGCGATGCCCGAGCGCGACCAGAAGGCTCCGATGTCGAACGCGGCACGGTCACGATCGGGGCCATCAAGGCCGTACCCGGTCACGCTGGCGTACACCAAGCGTGGGTTCCGTTGCGCGAGGCTCTCGTAATCCAAGCCGGCACGAACCAAGGCTGCGGGCCGCAGATTGGTAATGAATACGTCGGCGCGGTCGATGATCTGCAGTGCGATATCGTGTCCTTCCGCCTCGGCGTAGTTGATGGCGATGCTGCGCTTGCCGCGGTTGTCGAGCTCGAATGGCGGGTTGAACGAGGACTCGAGCCCCGCCGCTTGTGAGAATAGCTGGCGAAACGGGTCGCCGTGCGGCGGCTCGATCTTGATGACCTCGGCTCCCCAGTCCGCCAGTATGCCGGCGGCGGACGGGCCGGCAACCCAGAATCCGAGATCAACGACACGGACACCTTCCATCGGACCAGGCATGATGCGCACCTCCATGAACGGCAGCACTCCAGGGAACTCTGAAGAAAGATGAGAGGTAAAGTCAACAGGTGACGGGAGAACGGCGATTTCAGGATACGTTTCGTGTCGTGTCCGGTCCAGCCAATGGGCGTAGAGGGTCATTTTCATAGAAACGAGCCGGCACCTTGATAAAAGGAAGGCAGGCTGGATAATAGACTCAGTAGCTCCACGAATTCGGGGTTGAAGGGAGAAGTCGATGCGGCCGACGGACGCAGACTTTCGCGCCGCCTTACGCGGGCACGGAGAACGGATCGAACGCTACCGACAGAGCAAGATGGCCGGTGACGAGTTTCGGCCCGTGCGGCTGAGCTACGGCCTCTACTACCAGCTCGACCACACCAGCCACATGCAGCGCATCAAGCTGCCCGGAGGCGTGCTGACGGCCGAGCAGATCGACGTGCTTGCGGATATCGCCGACGAGCACGCACGCGGCGTCATCCACGTGACCACACGCCAATGCGTGCAGATGCATTGGATCGATCTCGCCCATGTGCTCGAGATCTACGAACGCTTGCATGCGGTCGGTATTACTACCCGCGGCGCCTGCTCCGACAGCGTGCGCAACGTCACCGGCTGCATCCACGCCGGCATCTGGCCGGACGAACCGTTCGACGTCACCCCATATGTGATGGCGGTGCATGAGTACTTCCTCTTCCATCCGCTCAACCTGACACTGCCGCGCAAGTTCAAGATCTCGTTCTCCGGTTGCAGGGAGGACTGCGCCGAGGCGCCGGTGAATGACATCGCCTACTTTCCGCACGTCCGCAGCGGCAAGCCCGGCTTTGCCGTGCAAGCCGGCGGCGGGCTCGGTTCCCAGCCCTTCCTGGCGCGCCCCGTGCGCGATTTCATCCCTGCCGAGAACACGCTGATCATGGCCGAGGCCATCGTGCGCCTGCAACACCGCAGTGGTGAGCGCAAGAACCGGAAGAGGGCGAGGATGAAATACCTGCTGCAGCGCATGGGAGAGGGCTTCCTCGCTGAGGTGGATCGGCTGTACGCAGAGGTCGAAGAGCAGCAGGGTGAGGCGCTGCGCGGTGAATTGAGGGAAATGCTCGCCAGCTATCGTCCGGGGCCTCCGCTCAATCGGCCTTCGTTGCTGCCCGCGGGCGCCGGCGGCGAGTTTGCGCACTGGGTGCGGACCAACACTTTCGCCCAGAAGCAAGACGGGTACTACGGTGCCACCGTGCAGCTGCCGCTCGGCGACATCACCTCGAGGCAGCTTCGCGCGATCGCTGATCTTATCCGCCAGATCGGCTCCGGTGAGCTGCGCGCCACCAACGATCAGAATCTGATGGTGCCGTGGATCCCCGGCGGCCGGCTGGAAGAGTTCTACCGCCGTTTGTGCGAGATCGGACTGGGAGTGAGTGACGCGCTGCACATCACGGATGTGGCCTCCTGCCCTGGAGCGGACTTTTGCAGCTTGGCGGTAAGCCGCTCGATGGGCGTGGCGGCAGCGATTCGCCAGCACCTGTCGTCGATGAACGGCCAGGTCGAAGACCTGGGCGTGTTCCGTATCCGTATCAGCGGTTGCCCGAACTCCTGCGGGCAGCACCACATCGGCGACATCGGACTCACCGGGCTCTCGCTCAAAGGAGAGGACGGTCAGCACCACCCGCATTACTCCATCCTGGTGGGTGGCCGGGTGGGCGAGCACGGCGCTGCCACGGGCCGGCGCATCACCGGGCGTTTCCCCGAGGAGGACATCCCCAGAGTCATCGGCGCTTTGGCGGAGTACTATCGCCGGGAGCGGCACAAGGGCGAGCGGTTTGGCGACTTCGTGGCGCGCGTCGGGAGCGATCGGCTGTCCGAAGTAGCCGGTGCTGCCGACGGCATGGTAATGTAGTCAGTGGATGGGTGACGAAAGCCAGGCGGGACCGGTCGGAAGCGGCGACAAATTCTACCAGGGCACAATCCACGCGCTGCAGCGGGGCGCCCAACGCGGGATGGTCCGGGGCAGCAGCGGCCGGGAAATCCCGTTCGTCTTCGCCCATGTCACCATGGTGGGGCCGCATCGGCATTTCGACGACCTGTATGAGGGCTTGAGTGTCGGTTACGACGTGAGCTGGACCTCCAAAGGCCTGCGTGTCAACGTGATCCGCATCCCCGACTGAAAGTGGCAGCGGCGTCTCGCTGCTGGAGGGCGGCGCAGGAGTCGGGACGCCTCCTCTGTAGTGGCAGGAATGTCCGGAAGAGAGGGGAGGCCGCTCGAGCCCGCTAGTGTGCTTCCGACGTACTCTCACGCTCGCCGCGTTGGTGATACCAGGACCGGATCAAGCCGGCGGCGGCGCAAAACAAACCGAGCAGGATCAGGATGCGTCCCCCGCTCTGCGCAACTTTGTAGAAGTCGAGCTTGGTGGTCATGAGGGTGTGCTGATCGCTGCCGTGCTGCAAGGGTGTAAGCAGAGTGGCGGTGGTGTGTGCGTCCAACTCGCGGAACTCTTCGAAATGCACCGCAGGCGCGGGAATATTGCCGGTCGCCAACAGTTCCTCGTACTCGGCGCCCTTGTCCTTTCCGGTGTACCAGTTGCCGAATCCGAGGATTACCAGCAGCAAGCCGATCGGCAGCAGGGGGTTGCGGAGCACCCGCATGCGCATCTGTTATCATCCTAGCTCTGCCGCGGCAAGATTGCGTGGGTAGGGGGCCTACGTTATATGAGAACGGACGAGGCCTACGCGTCGTGAGTGGTCCTTCAAACCCGCCGTCAACAATCGCAAGGTGATGCCAACGAAACTGGTCAAGCGCATGCTGGCCGGGGATCGGATTGCGCTGGCGAGACTGATCACGCTGGTCGAAAACCGCCACCCCGAAACGGCGACGGTGATGAGTCTGATTCACGCACGCTGCGGGCGGGCCTACACCATCGGCATTACCGGGCCGCCCGGGGCCGGCAAGTCGACCCTGGTGGATCGCCTGGTCGGCAAGCTGCGGGAGAAGAATCACAGCGTCGGCATCATCGCCATCGATCCGGCGAGCCCGTTTTCCGGCGGCGCGGTGTTGGGTGACCGCATCCGCATGCAGAGCCATTACCTGGACGAGCAGGTATTCATTCGCAGCCTGAGCACCCGCGGCAGTCACGGCGGTCTGGCGCGCGCGACGCGCAACGTGGCACGGCTGCTCGACGCTTTTGGGAAAGACTTTATCGTGGTGGAAACCGTCGGGGTCGGGCAGACAGAGCTGGACGTCATGCGCGTCGCCGACACCACCGTCGTGGTGTTGGTGCCCGAAGCCGGCGACACGGTGCAGACGATGAAAGCCGGCTTACTCGAGATTGCCGATGCCTTCGTCGTCAACAAGGCCGATCGCGAAGGCGCGCTGCGGATCAAGACCGACCTGGAGATGATGCTGCAGTTGCGCCCGGCGGCAGACTGGAAGGTGCCGGTGCTGCTGACGGAAGCCACGACCGGCAAGGGTATTGATCCGTTGCTCGATGTCATCATGTGCCATCGCCAGTACTGGCGCAGCAGCGGGCGAGGGGAGGCGCACAGCGCAGCGGCTCGGCAGGAGGAGTTCGTGGCGGTACTGCGCGAGGAAATCAGCCGCCGCCTCGAGGCGAGTCTCCTCGATGCGAGTGCGGAAAATGGCCACTTCACCACGCTCCTGCGGCAGGTCAAGCGCGGCGAAATCGATCCGTACCGGGCGGCGCTGCAGGTGATGGAGGACGAGCAGAGCGTGCGGGCGCTGCTGGACAAACGCGGGCAGAAGCCGGCCGCCGAATGAATGCGCCGCGTACATTCGTCATCGGCGACATCCATGGCTGCGTCGATGAGGCCGACCGGTTGTTGGATGCACTCGCCCCAAGCAGCACCGACACCGTCGTGTTCCTCGGTGACTACATCGATCGCGGCCCGGCATCAAAGGCAGTCATCGATCGACTGCTGCGGCTGCGCCATGAGGGCCCGCGCTGCGTTTTCCTCAAGGGCAATCACGAAGACATGTTCCTTGCCTTTCTCGGCCACAGCGGTCTGTACGGGGACGCGTTCTTGTTCAACGGCGGTGAGGCGACTCTGCGCAGCTATGGGCTGGCGATGAGAACAGGGCAGACCTCGGCCCACCTCCTGCCGCCTGATCACGTCGAGTTCCTGCTGTCCCTGGAGATGCACTACCAGCATGGGCAGTTCTTTTGTGTGCATGCCGGTCTCAATCCCAGACGCCCGCTGCAGGACCAGGAGGTCGAGGACATGCTGTGGATCCGGAATGAGTTCATTTCCCATCCGCATCCGTTCCCGTTCACCGTCCTCTTCGGGCATACGCCGCAACGGGAAGTGGTGCTTGATCTGCCTTACAAGGTCGGCCTCGACACCGGCCTGGTGTACTGGAACCAGCTGTCCTGTCTCGAGTTGCATGGAGAACGCCTGTACCAAATCCGGCGCGGCGAGCGGAACGTGCGGAGCCGCAGCCTGCGCATCGAGTTCTCTCAGCACCAGCACCAGCCGTCGTCGGACAGTGCGCACCGCAATGACCATCGCGAGGGGCGGCCCTGAAGCCGTACCACGGCGCGGGCTTGAGATGCACGGCGCGCAATCACGTAGAAGCGCCCTGAGCCGCTGGCTGCCGCTGCTTTTGCTCGTGGCCATGGGTCTTGGGTGGCGAGCGCAGATGGCGGGGGCTGCAGAGAAGTACGAGCTGCCCGGTGCCGTGTCGCGGTGGGCGACGTTGTCGCGGCTGGTCGGACGGGCGGACCCGCACGAACGGCTCGGCATGTCCATTACGCTCGGGGTCCGACAGCAGGACGAACTGGATGCACTGCTGGCGGCCCAGCAGCAGCCGGGTTCGCCGCAATACCACCGCTGGTTGAGTCCGCAGGAATTCGCGGCCCGCTTTGCGCCGGCGGTGCCGGAGTATGAGGCGCTGGCCCAATGGCTCGAAGGCGAAGGCTTTGCCGTGCACCGGTGGGAGAACCGCCTCCGCCTGGATTTCTCGGGAAGCGTGGCGCGGGTGGAGGGCACGTTTGGTGTGCGCATGAACTACTACCAGCACGCGAGCCGCATCCACATCGCCAACGCGAACGCGCCGCTCTTGCCGATTCAATTTGCCGACAGCGTCGAGTTCATGCGTCTGAACACCTTCCCATTGGCCAAGCCCCTGGTTCGGGTCGCCGTCTCCGGCGGCCTCGTGGACACGATGGCGCCGCACGATCTGCAATTAGCCTACAACGTGCTGCCGGTGCTGGCGCGCGGCATCGACGGCTCCGGGCAGATCATCGCCGTGGTGGCGCGGTCGGACTACAACGACAGCGACGTGTCGAGCTTCCAGCAGGAATTTGGGGGTAGCCTGCCGCTGCCGACGAAGGTGTTCCCGGCTGGGAATCCGGGGGTGGGCGCGCCCAACACCATCTGCAGCACGGCCCAATACCCAAAGCCGTCCCAGCGCCAGCAGTGCATTGAGGGGGAGGAGGGCGAGGTGTTGCTCGATGTGGAGTGGGCGAATGCGCTGGCGCCGGGGGCCAGTGTGCTCGTTGATATCGCCGGCCCCGGCGTGGGCGATGCCGACATCGACCAGAGCCTGCTCGACATTGTCAACCATCACCCCGAGGCGAAAATGATCAGCATCAGCTTCGGCGATTGCGAGCGTCTGGACGAAAGCGACCATACGCTTTTTGGGGCGATGTACGCGCAGGCGGCGGCGCAGGGCCAGACGGTGTTCGTGGCCACGGGCGACAACGGCGCCGACGACTGCGAGGACGGGAGAGGGGCAAGTGTGAACGTGCTGGCGACCGATCCCAACGTCACCGCGGTCGGCGGCACGGCGCTCGATGTGGGTTTCGATGGCAACGGCAACGCCACCGGATACCTCGGTGAGACCGTGTGGAATGATGCGGAAGGCGCGTCCGGTGGAGGCGTCAGCGTGCTCGTAGACAAGCCCGCGTATCAACTGGCGCCGGGGGTGCCGGCGGGCGGGATGCGGGATGTGCCGGACGTGGCGCTGCTTGCGAGCCCGTTGACCTCCGGGTACGTCATCGTGATCGAGAGTCAAGCCCTGATCGTGGGAGGCACCAGCGTGGCGACGCCGAATTGGGCCGGGATCGTGGCGCTCTTGAACCAGGCCGGTCCGGTGGAGGGGTCCGGGGCGCTGAACACTCGCCTGTACGCCCTGGCACAACGACAGTATGCGCCCGGAGGCTCAGGGCCGTTTCATGACATTGTGACCGGCAACAACAGCTACGACCGTGTGGCAGGGTTCAGCGCCGGCATCGGGTATGATCTCTGCACGGGCCTCGGGACGCCCGATGTCGACCTGTTGGTGGGTGCGTTCGCCGCGCTGAATACGCCGACGCCGACGCCGACGAGCACGGTGACCGACACACCGAGCGTCACGCGGACCCAGACACCCACGGAAAATGCTCCGCCAACTGCGACGCGGACCAAAACCGCGACACCAAACCCAACGGCCACCAATACCCAGGGTGGAGGCGGGGGTGGCGGCGGGGGTGGCGGCGGAGGATGCAGCATGACGCCGCTGGCGAGTGCGGACGGTTCCGTGTTGTGGCCCTTGATTCCGGCCGCGCTGGTGGCGTGGCGCCGCACTAGAGCGATCAGGGCATCAAGGATGTCATCCAAGCCGTGCGAACAGCCGACAGCGGTATCAACGTCGCTGGCTTGACCGCGGCCGACGCGATTATCCTGGCGACCGACACGGCACCTAACGATCCCATGGTACATCACAGTGGATGAGCTGCTCCAAGCGGTGAGCCATGCGCTCAACGGCTGCTGAGCAGGAGCGGCCCGGAACGACGGAACTGGGCTGCTGCGCCCCTGTGCTCGGCGTGGCGGACATTGGCGAAACGGGCTTGCACCCCCGGCTTGCACTGGCCTGCCGACCGTAGCCACGATTCCCCGGCCTTGGCGGCGTAGCGCCGTGCCGGCCCGTAGGATCCGTCGGCGCAGCGCAGAACCTGCCGCCTGACGTAGCCGGCCTCAAGACCGAGG
>Ga0326728_10011273_pt1 | contig 20512 bp, 17 predicted proteins | sample MB3enrmetagenome_FD_207602 | JGI IMG/M metagenome (GOLD analysis project Ga0326728, IMG submission 207602) | Lab enriched peat soil microbial communities from McLean, Ithaca, NY, United States - MB31MN | ecosystem: Environmental > Terrestrial > Soil > Wetlands > Peat | place: USA: New York... | reverse complement strand
GTCAAAAACTACCGTTTCGAGCTCTTCTACTGGGATTACGCCATCGGCATCTTCCTCATCTCTCTGATCCTCGCCCTCACCATGGGCAGCACTGGACATGACGCCTCCAGCTTCCTCACCAACGTCCGCGGGGCCGACTCGAACAACATCCTCTCCACCATGATCGGCGGCGTCATCTTCAACCTCGCCAATCTGCTTCTTGTCGCCGCCATTGACATGGCTGGCCTCGCCATCGCCTTTCCGGTCGCCATCGGCATCGCGCTCGTCGTCGGCACCGTGCTCAGCTTCATTCTTCAGCCCAAGGGCAACGCGACGCTTCTCGCCGCCGGAGTCATCTGCGCGCTCATTGCCGTCATCCTCGACGGCAAAGCCTACGGCAGCCTCGCCAGTGCCGGTCGCGCCGTTTCTCGCAAGAGCATCGTCGTTTGCATCGTCTCCGGAGTCCTGATGGGCCTGTGGAATCCCTTTGTCGCCTACGGCGCTACCCGCGGCAACGCCCTCACTCCCTACAGTTCCGTCGTCTTCCTCACCCTGGGCGCGCTGCTCTCTTGTTTCGTTTGGAATCTCTACTTCATGAGGAAGCCCCTTGTCGGCGAACCGGTAAGCTTCGCCGGTTTCTTCAGCGGCCCGCCGTCCGGACACCTTCTCGGCTTGCTCGGAGGCTGCATCTGGGGCGTCGGCACGGTCTTCAATGTTGTCGCCGGAAAAGCGACCGCCTTCGCCATCTCCTACGCCATCGGCCAATCCGCGCCCATGGTCGCCGCGCTCTGGGGAGTCTTTGCCTGGAAGGAATTCGCCGGCGCTCCCTCCAAAGCCCGGCTCTATCTCGCCCTGATGTTCGTTTTTTATTGTCTCGGCATCCTGTTCGTTGCGAAAGCCAGCGGCTAACCCTGCTTGGGGACAGCCGCCCTCGGCCGCGCAGTCCTGGTTTTTGACCGGAAGGAGGTAGAAGCGGGCTAATCCCAAACACGCTCTTTGCCGCGTTAGAGTGGGATTTCTTATCCGCACGCCGCATCGTCTATGAAAAACTGAATTCCAACAGCGCACAAACACTCGCAATCCACTTGACATTGCACACCCGAATCCATTTATATGAACGCTTTCAAGTGCAAACCGGTTTCTACGCTCAACCCATCGCCGCCATGTCAGCCGAGGTGCCCCGTGCTCTCGTGTTTAACCCGTCGGCTGTACATGGCCAACCGCTCGTGAACGAAAGGGAATTGAGGAAATAATCAATGTCCAAAAACAGAATTCGAAAAGACGTTCTGCTCGCCGCCGTCATTTGCTTTGCGCTCTGTCTCAGCCCGCTTCTATACGGCCAGGCCAATGGAAGCTTCTCCGGAACCGTTGCCGATAAAACCGGCTCCGTGATCCCCGGCGCCAGCGTGCGTATCACGTCGCAGGGCACCGGCCTGGTGCGCGACGCCAAAACCGACGGCTCCGGCCACTACCTCATCCCTCTGCTGCCCGTCGGCATTTTCACCATTCACGTGGAAGCCCAGGGCTTCCAGACAGCTGAGCAGCGGGATCTCCGTCTTCAGATCGACGAGCAGCGCGAGATCAATTTCGCCCTCAATCCCGCCTCCGTCAGCCAGACCGTCGAAGTCAACGCCACCGAAGTGGCCGTCGAAACCACCAACCCCACTCTCGGACAAGTCATCACCTCCGATGAAGTGGCGGATCTTCCGCTGAACGGCCGCATCTTCACCCAGCTCGCTTCGCTCACGCCGGGCACCACCACCGCGACCAACCCCGCCAGCTTTTTCAATAATGCGGCCAGCAGCGAGGCGGCCACGCGCGGATCGTTCTCTCTCTCCGTTGGCGGCTCGCGCGAGCAGTCGACGGACTGGCTCCTCGACGGCAACGACAACAATCAGCTCGACGAAGGCGGCATCGCCATCTTTTCCGATATCGACGACATCCAGGAATTCAAGGTTCTCACCTACAACTACTCCGCCGAATACGGAGAGCGCGCCGGTCCCACCGTGCTCGTGACCACAAAATCCGGTACGAACAAATTCCACGGCACTGCCTTCGAATTTTTCCGCAACACCAACCTCGACGCCGCAACTCCGTTTGTGAATACCACCACCAAATTCAATCTCAACCAATACGGCGGTTCGTTCGGCGGTCCGATTAAGAAGGACAAGACGTTCTTCTTCCTCGATTACCAGGCCAAGGTGCAGCGCAAGGGCGTGCCGTTCACGGGGTTCCTCCCGACCCAGGCGATGGCACTGCCAGATTCGAACGGCGACTACAACTTCAACATGGATCCGACAGGTGTCACCGCGCGAGGAGTGAATCCAAGTTTCCCCAACCTCAACAATCCCTTTTCCCCCGGAGGCTTTCAGTGCTTGTCGGATGGCGTGACGCCCGAACCCGTTAATTCCTCGGGAGGCCAACCCACCGGCACACCCTGCAACGTCATCCCCAAAGCCTTGATCAACCCGGTCGGCGCGGCTGTCGCAGCGCTTTACGCTCCGTATGCCACGATCACGGGCAATATCGGTTATAACTACGCCAATCAGCCAATTCGCAAGCTCAACGAAGGCACGGGCGACGTCCGGCTCGATCACAACCTTTCCAAGAACGATTCCATCTTTGGCCGTTTTAGCTACGATCAGGCAACCAACCACATCCCCGGCGGGACGCCCACATGGGCCGCGCAGAACGCTTTCGGCACCAATCAGCACATTGAAAACCACGGTCGCAACGCCGTCATTTCCGAGCAGCATGTCTTTTCGACGAGCACCATCAATCAGTTCACGGCCGGCTACAACCGCATCTTCAATCACATTCTTTCCTACGGAGATTTCGCCGTTGCTCCCTGCGAATCCGCGCTCTTGGGCATCCCCGGCGCCAACCTTGACAGCGTCTGCTCTACCGTCGGTGCCAGCACCGGCTATCCAACAAATCTCAACCAGGCTTCTAACGACTGCATCAGTTGCGGCATGGCCTCCTTCCAGATGGGCAGCTACTTCTCGATCGGTGACCGCGGATACGCCCCCTATCAGGGTGGCACCAACGTCTATTCGGTTGGGGACACTATTGATCTCGTCCGCGGACGCCACGACATCCGCATCGGTGCCGTCTATCGTGCCGAAGAGATGAACGTCCGCAACAATGCGTTTCAGGACGGCTACGTCGTCAACTTTGGCACGCTCACCCACGACGATATCGCCGATTTGCTCGTAGGCGGCTTGGGGACTTTCGCCGCCCACGATCAGACCTTCCTCGGCGGCACGGTCGGCCGACGCTACAAGCTCATTCGTCCGTTCGTCCAGGACGATTGGCGCGTATCGAATAATCTCACTCTCAACCTCGGACTTGCCTGGGCCATCGTCACTCCTGAGACGGAGGTGAAGAACCGGCAGGCGAATTACGACATCGTGACCCAGAAGTGGTTCGTTCCTGCTGGCAGTCCCATGCTAGCCGCCTGCGGAAGCAACTGCGTATCCACCAACGGTCGGGTCGGAATCCAACTCGACAAGACCGCATACGAGCCCCGCATCGGTTTCGCCTGGAAGCCCGCCGGAAGGCAGAATCTCGTCGTCCGTGGCGGCTACGCCATTTACCACGATTCTTCCTGGGATCAGGGTGGGCAGGGCTTGTGGCAGAACCCCCCCTACTATGCGGAAGTGGATCCCTGCACGTTTTGTCTGACGTATGGCGTTGCGGCTGGCTCCCTCTCCTCCGGATTCCTTCTTCCCCCCAACAGCCCAAGCAGCGTAAATGTCAACAATGGCCTCGGGGCCATCTACAACTCCCCAGTCAATCCGCTGCTCTACACGGGCTCTATTCAGTCGATGAACCGCAAGTTTAAGCTGGGTTCGATCCAGCAGTTCAACCTCAACGTCGAGCAGCAGCTTCCCGGCAATGCTGTGTTCACCTTTGGTTACGCCGGAACCCGCAGCCACCACATTCTCGTCAGCCAGCTGGATGAAAACATTAATGAGCCGACCGCATGCCCAAATGAAAGCCCCGGCTCAACCTACAGCCTGGGCTGTGGCTTTGGGAACTTTCCCTATGCGCTGAACCAGCCGAACGGAGGGTACTACCAGTTTGTCGACACCAATAACAGCATTGGTTCTGCCCAGTATGATTCGCTCGAGGCGAAATTTGAAACCAAAACCGTGCGGCACGGGCTTTATGCCCTGCTCGGCTACACCTGGTCCCGCAACTTCGATACCGGCTTGACCGACGGTTTGGGCACGAACCCGGGTGCGATGTATTACCCGCTTCCGGGAACCGCGAGGCTCGATTGGGGCCTTTCCCAACTCAATCTGAATTCCAGTTTCACAGCCAGCGTTCTTTACGATTTGCCGTTTGGCAAGGGCAAGCGCTTTGGCGGCGATTGGAACTCCGCCACGAATGTCATAGCCGGGAATTGGCATGTGAACGTGATCGAGAGGGCAACCTCTGGATTTCCTCTTTTTGTGGTCGATAGCACGAATCCATCCGGGGTATTTTTCAACTATAACGGTCTAACGGTGTCGCGACCCAATGAGGTCGGCAACCCCAACGTGGCCGGTCAGGTCTCCGCAAACCCCACCTGCCCTGCTCCGCAGAAGATTCATACCCTGCAGAACTGGTTCAACCCTTGTGCGTTTGAAAGCGCTCCCAGCGGCGAACTCGGAACGGCTACCCGCGCCCCCGTTTACGGTCCGCGGTTCGTCAACACCGACTTCTCCATATTTAAGGACTTCCCCATGTCCTTCCGTGAGGGAATGAACCTTCAGTTCCGCGCCGAGTTCTTTAACCTCCTCAACCATCCGCAGTACTGGATGGCAGGCATCAGCGGTACCGGAGAGCAGGACATCGGCACGCAATCGAGTTTCGGTGCCATTACCCAGACTCTGAACAACCCGCGCCTGGTGCAGTTCGCGCTAAAGTTGAATTTCTAACGGGTGCCTGATCGTGTTGTCGCGGAAGGGGGCAGAGTGACGAAAAATCGTCACACTGCCCGCTCACTCTTACCCCGCCATCGGCGATTCTCCGGCGGCCCGCACCCGGTTCTCCAGCCAAGACGCCATGGCTAAAGTTATCAGTCCTCGCGTCCAAGTTGCTGCATAGACTTATCGCGATTTGTACATACAATAACGTACATTTGTACGTATTGGCATATATGCACAAATGTTCCACGCGGAACATTCGTTTATGTTCCGCACGCGAGGCTAACGAAAGGCTGTACTTAGGCTGAGGCTGTTGGGGGGCGCCGAACGTGGTCCCTCTTGACGATCACCTACCCGCATCCTTGATGATCACTCAACCGTGATCACTCAACCGCAGCTTTGCAGGACCATCGTGGCAGTGCCTGCGTGCTAAAATACCAGCGTACACTGGCACAACGGCACGCGACACCACGCCTCGCCAGTACGAAAGCAAGTTGCGGAAGTGGTGGAATTGGCAGACACACCATCTTGAGGGGGTGGCGCCGAAAGGCATGCGGGTTCAAGTCCCGCCTTCCGCACCAAGCATTCCGAATCCTTTGTATTTCCAATCCCTGTATTCCTAATAGTTCGGCAGCTACTTTTATTAGCCGTTCTCGGTGGTTTTTCCATGCACAAACTATTTTTGGCCGGGCACGATTTGGACGATAAAATAAGCGCCTGCGCGTTGTGCGCAGGCTCAAAGCGCCGTTTCCAAATGGTTGCGGATGTGGCAGTAAAGAGACCTTATTCGTTCTTTCGGGAGAGTGTACGTTGAAACACCTTCGAAGAGTTCCATGGGCAATACATAGGACAGCTTCTTTTTTATTTCGATCTTTCTTATGTCGAGCCGTCTTACTTCGATCGAACTTATTTGGAGCAATCTGGTTTCGCGCAAATTGGCGCCTGAGCAGCGAGCCGAACAGCACGGATTCCCGCCCTTCGCTTCGCGATAGGACGGGCCACCCGGTATTGGCTCGGATGGCGTTGCCGGCCGGGACGGCTGCGATCATCATCGTTGCGATGATGGCAGGGGTGTTTATGTTGGCGGCGGGGAGGGCGGAGGGGCAGCGGGTGCAGACCGATCCGGAGGTGAGGGCGGCGGTGCGGCACGACGTTTCTCCGGCGGTGCGGGATTTGCCGTTGGCGGACTTGCGAAAGATACAGACGAATGAGGCTCCCGAGGTGAGGACGATTCCGGGATACTTTAAGAACAAAGCGATGACGGGGATGGACCCGGCGATGGAGAAGCGGGAGACGAGCAAAGCGTTTGCGGCGAACATCGAGTTGAACTTCGACGGCGTGGGGAACGTGAATGCGACGGCGCCCGGAGATGCGAACGGAAGCGTGGGCGCGACACAGTACGTGCAATGGGTGAACATGTCGTTCGCGATCTATGACAAGGCGACGGGAAAGCTGGTGAAGGGGCCGGTGCTGGGGAAATCGCTGTGGGCGGGCTTTGGCGGACTGTGCCAGAGCGATAACAGCGGCGACGTCGAGGTGAACTACGACAAGCAGGCGCAGCGGTGGGTGTTCACGCAGTTGGCGATATCCGGGCCTTACATGCAGTGCTTCGCGGTTTCGACGACTCCGGACGCGACGGGGACCTATCACCGCTACGCGTTTGTGGTGTCGGACAGCCAGTTGAACGATTATCCGAAACTGGGGATTTGGCCGGACGGGTATTACATGTCGTGGAACATGTACGGAATGGGAGCGCCGAAGGCGTGCGCGTTCGATCGGGCGAGCATGCTGGCGGGGTCGGGAGCGGCGTCGGTGTGTTTCCAGCGGCAAACCTCGGACTTCAGCCTGCTGCCGGCGGACCTGGATGGGACGACCCCTCCGGCGCAGGGAGAGCCGAACTACTATGTGGAGCTGGGGCAGGATCAGCACAGCCTGAATCTTTATGAGTTTCACGTGGACTTTGCGGACACGGCGAAATCGACGTTTACCGGCCCGACGGTGATTACGACTCAGCCGTGGAAACAGATCTGGTCGATTGAGGAGGCGGACGGCGGAGACGTGCTGGATGCGCTGGGAGACCGGCTGATGTACCGGCTGGCGTACCGGAATTTTGGATCGTATGAGAGTTTGACGGCCGCGCACACGGTGGACAGGGGCGACGGATACGCGGGGGTGCGCTGGTACCAGATCAAGAATCCGAGAGGGAAGGCGGAACTGGCGCAGGAAAGTACATACACCGATCCGGGGAAAGTGAGTGTGTGGATGCCGGGCTTGGCGATGGACAAGAGGGGCAACATGCTGCTGGGCTTCAGCCGGGCAAGCATGACGGTGGACCCTGGAGTTTCGCTGACGGGCAGGCTGGCGGGGGACGCTCCGAGCACGATGGAGACGGCAACGGTGGCAGTGGCGGGCAATGGGGTGATGAGCCCGGAAAACGGCGGACGGTGGGGCGACTACACGGGGATGGCAGTGGATCCGGGGGACGATTGCACGCTGTGGTTCACGACGAACTATGTGAAGAGCAGCGGCCAGGTGTGGGCGACGCGGATTGTGTCGACTAAGTTTCCGGGGTGCGAGTAGGGGGAAAGGAAGTCGGTGATGTTTAGTGGGTAGGGGTCCTTCGACTCCGCCACCGCTTCACTTTGCGAAGCGGTGGCTCCGCTCAGGATGACAGAGGTATGCTGCGAACTTACGGGACGCAGCACTAGCGGTTATTGGCTGGAGCCGAGCTTCAACAGCACTTGACGCAGGCGGGGGTGCTGCTGGGTTAGATGAAGGTAGAGCATCTCGTTGGGATGGGATTTGGCGTGGATGATTTGGAGCAGGGCTGCTTTCTCTTGTTGTGACCACTTGCGTAGAGTGGGCTCGTCTGCCAGGATGAGCGCGAAATTGTCGAAAGTGGATTGATCTTCTTCGCGGTAATTCAGGTTTTCAATTTTCACACCTAAGATGTTTTCGAGTTTGCGGCGGGCATGGGCGCGCATGCGGGCGGCGTCTCCGGCGAAATGTTGGGCCATGCGCTGGTTGACGCGGAGGCCGAGGTTGCGGGTGGAGAAAGTATCCCAGGCGTTGGGCTCGCTTCCCGGCAATTCGTAAAACACGTGGCCGGCGGCTAGGCGCTTGAGAGTGCGGGCTGGCGTTCGATATGGCGATTGGTGGGCGCGGGCGGCCGCCCTACTCGGGGCGGCGATTTTCTTTTCTTCTTGCTCGACTAGCTTTTGCAGGTCGGGGCGGCCGGGGCGGAATCCCAGCTTGCGATAGAACCAGAAAGCGCCGGATTCGATGGCTTCGTCGTTGTCGTGGCCGAGTTGGTAGGGATAGACGGAGACGACGATCGAGCCCATGAAGGTGCAGAGAGAGCGCAGGACCTGGGCGTAGATCCATCCGGCTTCGCCGCCGCGGAAGGTGTAGAAGGTGTTGAAGCCGACCTCGATCCATTCGCAGAGGCCGATGGCTTCGATGTAGTTGATGGGGACGCCATTTTTGAGGGTGAAGCCGGCGACGTAGGCGCGGAGTGGGAGACGGCGGTCGGGCGGGAGATGCCAGAGATAGATTTCTAAACCGCGGGAGGCGGTCGTGTCGCCGAGATCGACGCGGACTACGGAGCGAGGGTCGGCCAGGGTGGTGCCGTAGAGTTCGCGGTAGCGGACCAGCATGACTTCGCGGATCATGTCGGCGATGCGCTCGCCTTCTTCGCGCGAGAGGCGGATGAGTTTGGGCGGGCGCTTGGCGAGTTCGCCGGCTAGCGAGACCTGGCTGCGGGCGATGAGCGGGCCGCGATGGTAGAAGATGTGGCGCGGCTTGCGCCAGTTGCGCGTGCGAGTGAGCGGGGAGTTGCCGAGATGCCAGCGGAGGGGGATGCGGAGGGATTCGTAGAGTTCGGATTTTTCGAGAGGCGAGAGCGGGAGGCGGTCGAAGCAGGCGAGGAGCCATTGAATGGTGGCGGCATGTTTGGCGGAGTTTTTTCGCCCCGCTGGGGCTTGATCAGGTCTGCCTCGTACCCACGGCTTGCGCCGTGGGCTGCATTCTTTCGCCGCTTCGCGGCTGCGGTTTCGTCCTGGCCTGCCAACGATTTCCCGGTTGAATGAGCGCCCGAATTTGAATTTTGCCCGATTCGTTGGCTGGCGGTTTCGAGCCAGCGGCGGAAGGGAGTGTCGGCCTCGACAAAAGAGTCGTCTTCGAGCAGAGGCATGAAGCGGGGGCCAGTGGTGCCGAGTTCGCGGCCGGGTTCATAGTTATCCCAGGCGATTTCGACCTGACCGGGGAAATGGTGGACTAGCCAGCGAGCCACGTCGAAGCTGAGCGTGTCTTCCATGACGGTGCCGGAGATGCCGGAGACTTCGAGGGGATCGAAGGCATCTGTGGCGACGCCGCGTTGACGGAGGGCTTCAACTTTCTCGTGGAAGCCATTGAGGATGCGCTCACTAGCGCGAAGAACGGCGGCGCCTTGGGGGAAGGCGCGGAAGAACATGACGGCTTCGTGGAAGCGGATTAGGGAGGGGGCGTCGGGGAAGCGGGCGGCGTCGAGAGAGCGGAGGAGTTTCTCGGCGGCGCGAGCGGCGCTGGGAGTGAAGTCGTTGCGGGCGGATTCGAGTTGGGCTAGGAGGCGTTCGAGGCGTGGGTTCATTTAGTCACTGAGACATTTAGTCATTTAGTCATTGAGACTAGGAGAACGACTGAAGCGAGAGGGTACCACTTTGGGGTGGGGTGCGTGGAAAAAAGTGAGTCTTCTAGGTCAAATGGATTTGACGGGGATGGCGGTGACGTCGTCGACCAGGCCTACTTCTTTTTGGACGAAGGGTTCGGCGTAGGGCACGCCTGCGAGTGCGCCGTAGAAGCGTGCCATCGATTCTATGCGGGCGCGAATTTCGGCTTGCGCGGGAAAGATTCCGCTGCCGGCCTGCTGATCGGTGAATTGAGACTTGTAGGCCATGAGGGAAGAAAAGCGCGCCTCGAATTGATCGGAGATATCGACGACAAAGGACGGGCGGACGTCGCGGTAGAGACTGGCATAGATGATTTTGAACGGACGGTGCGGGGCAGGAACAGCGTGGGTTGGGGCGGATTGGGGTGCGGGTTCCTTCACAGGCCCAAGACCTTGACCTTTCAGAAACGAGTGCAGCGCATCGGCGGAGAAAATGCCGATGTCGGGGCGGGCAGGCGCTGCGGGCTTCTCGGGAACTGGAGGCGTCGGATCGTCCGTTTGCAACTTCGCCAAGCCGGACAAGAAAGCGGACTCGTAGCCAAGGATCGACGCAGTGTAGTGATCGGGATGGCGGCCCTCCCAGTAGGGAAGGATGAGAACGCGAGGGCGGAGCTGGCGCAGAACGCGGACAACCTTCAAGCGATTGTCCCAAGTATTTTCGACGCGACCGTCGGGGATGTCGAGGGCCTGGCGCCAGGAGACTTTTAAGATGCGCGCGGCGTCGGCCGCCTCGCGGGCGCGGTCTTCGGCGGTGCCGCGGGTTCCCATTTCTCCCTGAGTGAGGTCGAGGATGCCGGTGCGATAACCGCGCTCGGCCATCTTGAGGAGGGTGCCGCCGCAGGTTTGTTCGACGTCGTCGCGGTGGGCGGCGAGGGCGAGAATGTCGAGAGCGTCGTTGGTCGTTGGTCGTTCGTCGCCGGGCATGCGGCTAATAGATTACAAGATTTGGATGGGAGCCGGTTACCGGAGCGTTGAGTGTGCGGGCACAGGACCCGGGTCTAGATGGGCAGGGCTAGCGAATTCCCGGTCTTGGGGCAGGGAGGGATGATCAACCTCAGCGGCTAAAGCCGCGAACTTTCTGTCACGATACACGCAGCGCTGAAGCGCTCCACCCCATCAAGCCAAAACCGGGCTTGCCCGGGGGCCCCGGCGCCGCGCCACCCAAAACCCGATGCATCGGCACAATTTATGGCGCAACGGACTACGCGGCGGGTTTGGTGGTGCGGCGGTTGGCTAGAACGAAGGCCAGGCCGAACATGAAGAGCGCGAAAAGGACGAGCGTCATCATGCAGGCGGTGAGGGAAAACTCAAAAGAGAAGGAACTGGGAGCTTCGGGATACATCAGGGTGCGGAGGGCCTCGACGCCATAGGTCAGAGGATTGATGTACATGAGCCAACGAATCCAGGCGGAGGCTTTGGACACGGGGAAGAGAGAGCCGGAGAGCATCCAAAGGGGAATGAGGAAGAGGTTGATGATGGCGTGGAAGGCCGCGGTCGAGTCCATCGGCCAGGCGATGGCGAAGCCGAGGGCGGTGAGGGCAAAGGCGACCAGGAATACGGTCAACACAATGAGCGCGAAGGAGACGGCGGTCATGTGAATGCCGACGAGCGGGGAGAAGACGAGGAAAATGAGTCCCTGGAGGGTGGCGAGGGTGGTGCCGCCGAGAACTTTGCCGAGAACGATAGCGGCGCGCGGCACGGGCGCAACCAGCACGGAAAGCAGGAAGCCTTCGTTGCGGTCTTCAATCACGGACATCATGGTGAAGATGGCGGTGAAGAGGACGATCATGACCAGCGTGCCGGGATAAAAGAAATCGAGGAAACTGCGCTGGCCGGGCGCGTCTCCGGAACGGAAGGCCGAGCCGAAGCCGGAGCCGATGACAATCCAGAAAAGCAGCGGCGAGAGAATAACGCCGACAACGCGCGCGCGCTGGCGGTAGAAGCGCACGATCTCGCGCCACCAGAGGGTGAAGGCGGGCAGGAGGATGCCGGCAGAAGCCGGAGTGGTGGACGGAATGGTTGCGGCTTGAGTCGCCATTAGCGTTTCTTTTTACCTTTCTTTTCTTTGGCGGCGTTGGCGGCGGCTTCGGCTTCTTCGTTCCAGAAGCGGTGGCCGGTGCGGTGGATGAAGACGTCTTCGAGTGTGGGCTTGCTGACGCTGAGCGACTGAATCTCGCCGGGGAAGGCTTCGACGACGTCGGGGACGAAGCGATGGCCGTTTTCGATCTCGAGGCGGACTTGCTTGTCGATGACGGTGGCATCGACCTGGAAACGGACGCGAATCTGGCCGGCGAGCGATTGCGGGTCGCGGGCTTCGAGAAGGATGACATCGCCGCCGATCTCGCGGGTGAGGTAGTCGGGCGTGCCGAGAGCGACGAGATTGCCCTCGCTCAAAATAGCGAGGCGGTCGCAACGCTCGGCTTCTTCCATCAAGTGGGTGGTGACGATGACGGAGACGTGTTCCTGATCGCGGAGCATACCGAGATACTGCCAGAGGTCGCGCCGGGCGCCGGGATCGAGGCCGGTGGTGGGCTCATCGAGCAGCAAAACCTGGGGGTGATGCAGAAGACCTTTGGCGAGCTCGATGCGGCGCTGCATGCCTCCGGAGAAAGTTTCGACGCGATCGGCGGCGCGGTCGAGAAGGCCGACGCGAGTGAGGATCTCGTCGATGCGCGCGTTCAACTGCGCGCCGTGGAGTCCGTAGAGGTGTCCCTGATGCCAGAGATTTTCGCGGGCGGTGAGTTTGATGTCGACGCTCTGAGCCTGGAAAACCACGCCAATGCGGCGGCGGAGCGTGCCGGGATCGCGGACGGCATCGATGCCGGCGATGATGGCCGTGCCCGAGGATGGGATCATGAGCGTGGAAAGGATGCGGAAGAGAGTGGTTTTGCCGCTGCCGTTGGGACCAAGGAGGCCGAAAAGCTCGGCGGGGCGGACGTCGAAAGAAACGCCGTTGAGCGCGGTGCGCTCGGCGTAGCGATGGACTACGTCGCGAACCTGGATGATTGCCGGGCCCCGAGACTCAATAACCGAGTTGGAAGAAGCGAGATTAATAGCCGTATTAGTGACCACGGTTTGATTTTACGCTGAGGGAGGGGGATTGGGAGATTTAGTCATTGAGAGATTTAGTCATTTAGTCGTTTAGTCATTGAGACATTGCAGCGTGCGAGGTTGCGGCGCGTGGGTTGACTTGGGCCGAGGAAAAGGCGTTTAGCGCAGGGGCGCAGGGGCGCGGAGAAAGCAAGCGGGTGCACGGGTTCGATAGGGATGTTTCGACTGCGGTTGGGCGCGCAGGGGCGCGCTCAACCTTCGCTCAACATGACAAGAGTGTGGAGGCTATCTGCTCGACAACGAGGGTTATGTTGGCGCCTGCGATTAGGCGGCGACGGGGTTGCGCTCGCTGCTGGGGACGCGCTCCTCGAAAGAAACGGGTACGTGACGCCAGACCTGGATGGCGAGAACGACAGTGGTGGCGAGGAGCAGGGCTCCAACGGCAACGTGGACGACGGTGGCGATAACCATGGGGAGCTCGGGCTGGGCGGCGTCCCGTCCCCACATTACGCGGGTGATGAAGGCAAGAAAACCGAGGCAGAGCTGCGCGACCATCAAGCCAAGCATGAAGACGGCGGGGCGCTTGACCGCGTCGACATTGGAGTAGACGGAGATGGCGCGGACTGCGGTCCAGGAAATGACGATGGCGACGACGCCGGCGTGAAGTACATGCGGCCACCAACTCAAGCCATGGTGACGAAACATGGCGCCGAGGATGAGTTGCACGTAAAGCACGAAGATCGAGAGCAGAGTAAGAGTGAAAAGCGAAGGACGGCGCGTGTCGACTTCGGTGCGGGGATGCTCTTGCATCCAGCGGCGGCCGGTGAAAACGGCAATCGCGACGGCGATGCAGAAGAACGTCTGGGCGACGGCGGCATGAGCGCTCGAAATTGGCGCCGGCAGAAAGAACAGAACCGTCAAGCCGCCGAGGATCCCCTGGACGATGACGGTGCCGAGGGCGGCGAGGCCGAGAATCCGCAGCCAGCGCCGTTTTTCGGCGAGCCAGGTCCAGACGGCGAGGATGATAGTGAGCAGGCCGACGAATTCGGCAATCATGCGATGGGTGTGCTCATACTTGATGCCGCCGACCATTTGCGGGATTTTGTAAATCGAGCCGAAGGATGTGGGCCAGTCGGGGACGGAGAGGCCGGCGTCGTTGCTGGTGACTAGAGCTCCGGCCACGATGAGAATGAGAGTGATGCCGGCCGTGAAGATGGCAAAGCGGTGCAGGCCCTGGTTGTACGGAAGCTCAATGCCTTTCTCGATACCTTTCAGAATGCGCCCCCTGGAGCAGCTCGGAACGAAAGCCGAAAGTGCTCCAAAGGGCGAATTTTAACAGATTCACGATTGCGGCATGGGGTCTGGATTGATCGGCGATTCCATGGCCTGGATGATGGCGTCGGCGAACTCGGAGGTGCTGGCGGCGCCGCCGACGTCGCGGGTAAGCTTGGCGCGATCGCGATAGACCTGATCGATGCCGTTGCGTATCTTCCAGGCGGCTTCGTGCTCGCCGAGATGGCGGAGCATGAGCAGGCCGGAGCGCAGTACCGCGGTCGGATTGGCGATGTTGCGGCCGGCAATATCGGGCGCGGAGCCGTGGACGGCCTCGAAGATGGCGCAGGTGTGGCCAAAATTGGCTCCGGGGACTAGGCCGAGGCCGCCGACGAGTCCGGCGCAGAGATCGGAGACGATATCGCCGTAGAGGTTTTCGAGCAGGAGCATGTCGTACTGGTAGGGGTTCATGACCAGTTGCATGCAGGTGTTATCGACGATGTGCTCGGCGTAGGCGATTTCGGGATACTCTTTGGAAACCGTGCGCGAACAATGGATGAAAAGGCCGTCGGACATCTTCATGATGTTGGCCTTGTGGATGCTGTGAATCTTCTTGCGCTTGTTCTTGCGCGCGTAATCGAAGGCAAAGCGCGAGATGCGCGTCGAGGCTTTTTCGGTGATGATCTTCAGGCTTTCGACCACGCCGGGGATGACCTCGTGCTCGATGCCGGAATAAAGGCCCTCGGTATTTTCGCGGACGATGATGAGATCGAGATCGGGATAACGCGTGGGGATGTGCGGCAGATTGCGGATCGGCCGGAAGTTGGCGAACAGCTCGAAGCGCTTGCGCAGCTCGACGTTGATACTGGAAAAACCGCCGCCGACGGGCGTGGTGATGGGACCTTTCAGACCGACGCGGGTGCGCTCGATGGATTCGTGCAGTTCCTTGGGAATGTATTCGTGATATTTGGCGAAGGCTTCGCTGCCGGCAGCGAAACTTTCCCATTCGAACTTGACGCCGGTGGCTTCGAGGATGCGAACGGTGGCCTGGATGACTTCAGGGCCGATGCCGTCGCCGGGGATGAGAGTTACTTTATGAGTCATAAATGAAATCGATCAGCTCTTCACGGGCAACTTGGCGCGGGCTTCGGCTGCGTCTTTGTCCTTGGACTTCAGCAGATCTTTCAGCTCGGTCATGAATTCCTGCACGTCTTTGAAGTCGAGATAAACGGAGGCGAAGCGCACGTAGGCGACCTTGTCGTGACGGCGGAGGCGGTTCATGATGAGTTCGCCGATTTCGCTGGTCTTGCGCTCGCGCTCGGCAGATTCGATGACAAATGTCTCGGCCTCGTTGACGATCTGCTCCAGCTTGCCGATGGGCACGGGGCGCTTTTCGCAGGCGCGCATCAGTCCGTTGAGAACTTTTTGACGGTCGAAGCGCTCGCGGCGGCCGTCTTTTTTGACGACCATGTAGGGAATTTCGTCGATGCGCTCGTAGGTGGTGAAGCGCTTCTCGCACTTGAGGCATTCGCGGCGGCGGCGGATGGAATCGGCTTCCTTGCTTTCGCGCGAGTCAACTACTTTGTCATTTTCAAAGCCGCAAAAAGGGCATTTCATGGCGTGGCGGAGAGTACTGATGATTGTAGCAGCGTGGGGGATTTAGTCATTGAGTCATTTAATCATTGGCCCAATGGGCGATTGCGGCAATGATTACGCGCCCCACTCTCCGTAGCCTGCCTGAATGAGTGAAATGGCGATTTTGCGCCAACTACCGAGCAGCGAGTCATTATCAAGGATGGCCTGAGTTGAGTCGAAGCACGCATCCTTTGCTCAGCTCCAGTTCCACAGGTGCCGAGCTGATCGTGCCGACCCAAACATCCTCTGGAGGATACCAGGACGGGTCCGCACTGATACCAGTTCTTGGTCGAAGCGTGTAACGTCCAACCATGCGGACAGAAACCTCTTGGACTGGCAGCTTTGGCGAGATGCGCCATGTGCCGTCGCAGAGGTAAATGTCGGTCACAAGTACCGCTCCACGATTAAGGGTGACGGTCTTAGGGAAATTCTTATCCCACACTCGGTCGCGCCTTGTTACCTGATAGTGCTTAGTCCCTGAAACGGTCAGATCGAAGGTTCTTGCAAAGTATCCCCACATATTCCAATCCTCGTAGACCTTCAGGCCGTCCTGTTCAGAGAGAAGTAGGAAATGTAGGTGATTGCCTGGGTGGGTCGTCAGAACTTCGTGGTTCAACTGAAGTTCACAACGCAGACCCGCGGCAGGTTTATCGGTGGTCTGCGCTGGAACGAGGCAGACGAGAGAGAGTATTAGGATGCCCACTCGTACTCCGCTGTTGCTCATGTGAAAAGACTAGCCGCGTCACTCGCAGAACGCTAGGAATTTCAATTGACGAAAACAGGCAGTCACGCTCAAATCCCCACCGCGTCTGGCATGCCTCTGCACTACCGCTCAGGCAATGACGAAATGTCTAAATGATTGAATGACTCAATGTTTCAATGCTTCGCTCTCGCTCTCCATCTCGGTTTCGCTTTCGGCGGAGAGTTTGCGTAGGGACAGGCGCTCGTGGTGGGCAAGGAGAAGTCCGACGGGAACTGCCGCAACGAACGTTACCAGCCAGAGCATGATGCCGCAGCTTACAGTGAGCTCGCGGGGAGTGATGTGGAAGACACGGTCCATGGCGGTGATGGTGCCGAGCTGCGAGCCTCCGCCGACGCCGGGTAATTGCACCATGGAGCCGACCATGCTCGATCCCATCAGCAGAAGCACTTTGGTCGTGCTCATGGCGTGCATGGGCGCTCCGTAGGCCATGGTCACTTCCTTGTACGACAACGCAATCACCCACCACATCAGGATCGAGACAGCGGCCAACTGAAGGAAGGCGAGCGGGCCGTGAATGGTGTTGAGGCCGGCGGTGAACTCGCGGATCTTGTGCGCGATTCGCTGTCCAAGGTCCTTTGACAGGTGAGAAAATTCACGCTCCACCCACTCCGCGATGGCGTTGCCGCGGTATGACATCAGCAGGGCGGCGCAGAAGAGGCCGAACATTAAAGCGACTAGGGCGAAACCGGTAAGGTGCACATAGTGCCGGATTTCCCAGGATGTGTCGGGCGAGTCGATAAAGTCGCGCAGTTTGGAAGGGAGAAAGATGGCGCTCACCAGGATTACGGTAAAGCCGCCGATATCGAAGATGCGCTCAACGGCCCAGACCGCCAGCTGCGAGGCCACGTTGAGGTTTTCGCGGCGGGCGATGAGATAGGGGCGGATGAGTTCTCCGGGGCGGCCGAGAAGAGCGAGGCCAGTGAAGCCGATGATGGTTGGGGAAATCAGGCTGAGGACTGACGCGTCCTTGCGCACGGGGCGCAGAAAGATCTTCCAGCGGACAGCGCGCAGGACATAGGCGAAGTAGATGAGGGCAATTCCGTGGAAGATGTGCCGCCATCCGAGATGATATTGGAAGAGCTTAGCCCAGTCGAAATTCTGCCAGGTGCGAAACTGCAAATAAACCAGGGCCGCGAGAACGACGACCACCACCGCGTAGACGACGTATTGCCGGTTCTTCATGAATGCGGGGCCGGCGCTGGCAAGCAGGGCCCTATTCTGAAGGTAAATGAGTGGCGAGTGAGGGTCAACGTGCGGCGTTGTCGCCGGAGGGACTGGCTGAAGGCGGGGAAGCGGAATTGGGGATGCGTTTTTGCGCCGTGACGGAAGAGTGGGCATGCGTGGCGGCGGGTTTGGCGGTCGTGGGTTTGTCGGCCGCCAGCTTGGTTTGCTGCGCGGCTTTCTTTTTCGCGAGAGCTTCGGCTTTTTCCTGGGCGGCGATCTTGCGGTTGTATTCCGTGATGATGCGAGCCACGTAGGCGCGGGTTTCGCGGTAGGGTGGAACGCCGTGGTATTTCTCGACGCGCTCGGGGCCGGCGTTATAGGCGGCGAGCGCCTTGACGAGGTCAAAGTTGTAACGCTCGAGAAGTTCGCGCAGATACTTGCTGCCGCCGCCCACATTCTGCTGGGCGTCAAACGGGTTCGATACACCGAGGTTGCCGGCGGTGGAAGGCATGAGCTGCATCAATCCTTGCGCGCCCTTGGGAGAAACAGCGCGGGAGTTGAAAGCGCTTTCAGCGTGGATAACGCTGTTTACGAGATCGGGATCGAGGTGGTAAGCCTGGCTGGCGGAGTTGACGACCTGGTTCAGTTCGGCTGGCGAGGGCGGCGGAGTGGCCCGTCGGCTGGGCATGATCGGCCGGGCCAGCGTCGTTGACGGAAAGGAAGCCGCGGGCGCGGTGGACGGCGCGACGGGCGGCGGTGGAGGCGTGAGGTCTTTTTCAAAGCCGGTGATGTCGGCGGTGGATACGTCGGTAAAACTGGAATCGTCGGTTGAGGTGAAAAGCCGCGTCGTCTCGCCCATCACGATGCGATGGTCGTGGCGGATGGTAAAGCCGTTGCGCAGGATGGCGATATCGGCGGCGGAGGCTGCGGCGGACAGGGAAGCGGCGCACAGAAGTGCGGCAAGCGTTCGCGCCAGACGATGGGAGATTGCGGTCATTCTTTGTCTAACTTCCAGCTTTGTTTAACTGCGAGCTTTGGCTAACTTCAGCTACTTTCGATTCGTTCCTCGGCAATTTAGTTTGCCCCCCACGGGCTCAAGGGACCTGCCGTCGAGCACGGCCTCAATGGCCGCCGCTACGCCATGCTCGGCATTGGAGCGGGTGCGGGTCCAGCCGCGGCCCAGCAGTTCGGGCGAGGCATTCCCCATGATAAAGGGTCTGCCGGCAAAAGCCAGCATCTCGATATCGTTGTAGTTATCACCGATGGCCATGACCTGCTCGCGAGTGATCTTGCGGTAGTTTACCCAACGCTCGAGCGCGTGGCCCTTGGAACAGCCGGCATTGAGGATGTCGACAATGGAGAGATCGCGGCCGGGATACTCGGTGCGCAGAACCGTGATGGGCAGGCCGCAGGTATCGAGCACCCTCAGCGCCTGATGCATCAGCGCCACCGGCCCGCAGAACATCGCCTGGATCGGGTCTGTGGTCAGCGCATTTTCGATGGGAGCGACGAACTCGATATAGTCGAGGTTCTTCTCCAGCCAGCGCTGGATGCTGCCTTCCAGTTCGCGCAGGTGCTCGACGACGATGGCGCCCTTTTGCACCGCATCAAATGTGATCACCGTCTGCCCGCGAAACTCGCGCATCACTTCTACCAGCTTGCGGCAGGTCGCTTGGGGCAGCAGGTCGCGATGAAAGGTTTCTCCGCCGAGCGAGCGGGTGATGGCGCCGTTCGAGCTAATCAGCCAGAGATCGAAACCAAGCTGCTGGGCGATGGGCAAGGCGAAGGAGTGGCGGCGGCCAGTGACGAGGATGACCTCGATCCCAAGCGAGTCCGCGCGGCGGAGCGCAGCGAGATCGACGGGGGAAATTTGGAATTGGGGATTGAGCAGGGTGCCATCGATATCGATGGCGATGAGGCGGAGAGAATCGGCGGGCACACTCGATTTTAGCATTGGTTGAGATTCGACTATTTACAGGTAAGACCCAGGTTGAGCGCAGACTGGTGGGCTGGAGATTGGGACGGCTACGGAGAGGGTCCCTTGATCAAGTTACACCAGTTGGATGATGACGCGGCGGCCGACCATGGCTGCGGCCCTTTGCAGGCTGGAAAGGGTGATGTCATCCTTGGCGTTGAGAAGCCGGTCAACTTGGGTGCGGCTCGTCTTTAGCAGCACGGCCATTCTGCTTTTCGAGATTTTCTTCTTTTTCATCGCCTGCGCGAGTTGCCAGGCAACAACCTCCTTGACGGCCTGCGCCTGTGCGTCCTCGAAGATGCCCTCCTCTTTGAGGAAGTCGTCGATAGTGGAACCCATGTGTTTCTTGCTCATTGCTCTACCTCCGTTTTGCGTTTTCGCGCTAACACCAAATCCTCATGGGGTGTCGCCTGCGTCTTCTTGATAAACCCATGCAACGCGACCAGCCGCTCGCGGGCCACACATAGCAGCACGCGTGCCGTCCGCTTGGTCGGCAGGTCCGTGCGAATCTCCCAAAGGCCGCTTCCCATCGAGCGGCATAACGGCATGCCCGCCGGCCAACGCCATTGCGCTCTCAACAAGTCCCTGCCGATGGCATGACGTTCTACTTCGGGCAGTTCCTTTAACCACTCCCGCACCGGTTCGTTTCCCGCAGACGTGCGGAAGAAGATCAGCGGGATTTTCTGGGGCTGCGGCTCATCGGCCATTGTGTACCGTACTAAGTACATAGTACCATGTAATGTGCAGGTGAGCGGGAGGTTTCTTCCGGAGCAGAGACTAAGCCCCGTTTTCTTTCTCGCGACCGCGGTGTCCACATCTTCCCGCTGCGGATGTGCGAGAATTCTGCCTGCGGAGGCAACCAAATGAAACTGCGTTTCCAATTCCTACTTCTGCTGGTCCTGTCGTCCCTTCTCCCTGTGGCCGCACCTGCTCAGTCTGCCGCAGACAATACCGGCAAGCCCTTCGTGATCGAGTACTACTACAAGGCCAAGTGGGGTTATGCCGACGAGTTTCTCCAACTCTTCAAGAAGAACCACTACCCGCTGCTGAAGAAG
>Ga0326728_10011272_pt1 | contig 20514 bp, 15 predicted proteins | sample MB3enrmetagenome_FD_207602 | JGI IMG/M metagenome (GOLD analysis project Ga0326728, IMG submission 207602) | Lab enriched peat soil microbial communities from McLean, Ithaca, NY, United States - MB31MN | ecosystem: Environmental > Terrestrial > Soil > Wetlands > Peat | place: USA: New York... | reverse complement strand
TTCGCCGAACGGGAAACTCAATATCAAAAACGCGCCCTCTTCAGCCTCCACGCCAGGGCACGCACCCTCGGGTATCAGCTCATCCCCTTGACCGCATCAACTTGATCAGTTCCTTAGAAGGTGCGGACCGGGGCCACTAGCAATGAGTTGGACGATTCGCATTCCTACGGCATAGCGGGGCTGGGGCATTTCCCTTCGTCCTCCATAAACCAAATATGCGCCTTCGGAGGGTTATTATCGGCAACAGGCGGAATGAACGATACGGGTTCGCGTAACCTTGGCGGGTGAGGAATCCCGGGTCTCAGGAGCGAGCCGCCCCCTTCGGCAGGCTCAGGGGAGGCCTTCACCCCACCGACGAAGGCCCACCTGTGGGGCGCCCGGCTGCCAGACATCGGGATCATGGAGGTTCGAGTTATCCCAGGTCTCAAAGGCGAGACCTGGGGCACCCTCATCTTCTACTTATGTGACCTAAGTCACCCGCCCTCATCCCTCAGTCATACGCCAAAGTTTCCCTCAAGCATATTCAACATCTCAGTTCTCATATTGACACTTTTTGCGATCTTGTCGGTCGCGCCTAGTTTCTTATACACAGTAATCGCTGCATCTGTGCAGAATTCCAGAATCTGCTGGTCGATTGGGAGGACACAAATACTCACAAGAGCAGCGATTTCGGGGATAGAAGGACGGCTCTTGTGCGCCAGCCTAGAGCAAACAATCGCGCCGACGTAATACCGCAAATCCCTCTTTTCGTCTTTGCTTACTGCTTCAATCTCCAAGTATGCGGCCACTTGCCGATCAATAAGAATGCAGGTCGCATATAGGTCCTTATCATACTTGTCAGCAAAGACCTCCGCATAGTTGTTGTTCAGATACGTCAATGGGCGCGCCCGAGCCTCATCCGGCTTCTGAAGAGCAATCGCAATTACAGACTGGGACAATGCCTCTGGACCGACAATTTGCGGGAGGGGCTTTCGCAGACGCCTGTACTCTCCCTTCTTACGGTCGTAAAACAAGTTGTATAGCTTCAACCTGTCCTCAATGTCCAGATGGATAATATCATTCGCGCGAAGGGAAATGTCCTTAACTTCAGTTTGATAATTCGTTGCCTTGATAATCTTGCTCCGGCTTCTTTCATCCGTTGGAATGATTACGCGCACCAATAGAGTGCGCGGGTCCCCGTCTGGTATCCGCTGACCAAAGATTTCATGGGAGGTTTGCAGGCCGTTTACAACCTCTGGGTCTCCGACGCTGAGTTTATTGCCAGCAAGTGAACAAGACGTCGCAACGATAGTAATTCCGTTATTCAACCACCAAAAATCTTCACGTGGATTAACTTCTGCGAGAGTTGTTCTGATGTCATCGTTAACGGGGTTTCGGGGTCCCAAATAATCTCTCACGTTCGGTTCAAAGATGCGAGTATTCAACTTGCCCGACTCGCTTTGCAGAATGTGTGTCGCGTAGTCTTTCAGTTTGATGAGGCATACAGCACACGTGTCGTCCGTCTGAAAAACCTTAACGACAGGAACGACGACCTTTGAGCTTGGATTGCGTCTCGCAGCCGCCAGCAGTTTCTGGCTGGTCCAGTAATCAATTGTAACTTTTGCTGCTGAGAGCATCGAGCGTACAAAAACCACCAGATTTGCCGCTCTATGGGTCACCTTGTCATTTGGGACTGGTTCCTTAATGGATTTGCAGACGTAGTGGAAGGTCACCGTAAGGGTGTGATTGGTCGCCAGAACACTGTCGTACTGTTTCCGAAATCGGCTGATTGCGTCTCGCGCCATCGAGTTTAGATATACGAGCGAATCTGGTGGCTTTGTAAAATCGAAAAGATCGCGACAGAAGGAGTTAAATTTCTCAATTCTCTCCTCTTTGAAGCCAGTTTCGCGTGTGGCCTGTATTAAGACCAAGTCGACAGACTCAGACGGACGGTATGGCGTATTCTCATCCCGTACTAACTGATCGCCTATGAACAGGTAGATAGCGTCCACGCCGCCATCGTCGCCGCCGCCTAGGTTCCCGCAAGCGATCTCTTCATCAGAGAGATCACGGTCCTTAAGCACTTGATCTGCGGCGTACCACTCAAATGCCTTATCATCCGGCATGTGCGGCGCTCTCTCTGACTTCCAAGCGTTGAAGTTTGCTTCTAGAGCGCGGATGTCCAATTCACTCATCAGGGGCACCTCAAGGGAGGACTTAATCATAAAACACCCGCGCGGCCAGAGGCCAAATTGTTCGGATTTGATGAAACAGGGATATTGTTGCCCTTGCGTTCTTTTTTCTTTGTAGTCGTCCACCGGCCTGGCCAGGCCGCGGGGGATGAAGCTGGATGGGCCGATTCAAGGTTGCTGCCGGATCTAGGTGGCTCAGCCCTCGAGCCTATACCGGGTCTCGGCGAGGCGGTAAAGCCGCCGCCAGACAAGGCGGTTCATGGTGACGACCATGACGGAGATGAAGATGGTGGCCAGCAACAGGATGGGGAAGCGGCCGCTGTCGGTGGCGGCATCGATCTGCGCGCCCAGGCCGATGGTTTGCAGGGTGCGGTCGGCGACGTGGGAGTACTCAGCAAAGACCGAGGCGTTCCATGCGCCGCCCGACGCCGTGACCATGCCGGTGATGAGGTAGGGGAAGATCCCAGGCAGAATCAGCTTGGTCCATCGCTGCCAGCGGGTGAAGCGGTAGACTGCCGCGGCCTCCTTCAGGTCGGAGGGGATGGAGATGGCTCCGGCGATGACGTTGAAGAGGATGTACCACTGCGTTCCCAGCAGCATGAGGGCGATGGAGCCGATGCCCAGGCCGCCGCCGATCTTGACCAGGCCGATGAGCAGGATGGGAAAAAAGGCGGTGGCCGGGATCGACGCCAGGATTTGCGCGACCGGCTGGATGACCCGCGCCAGCCTGGGGTTGAGGCCGATGGCGACGCCGACGGGAATCGTCCATAGCGCGGAGATGGCCAGCGCGGCGTTGACGCGCAGAAAGGTTGCGCCCGCGCCCTCGAGCAGCAGGCGCAGGTCGGGCCAGGTGACGGTCCTGAGCATGAGGATGGCCTGCAAGGCTCCCCAGCCGACCACGGCGATGGCCGCGGCGGCCAGCGTCCACAGCGCGGCCGAGGCCTTTTGGCTCTGGCCTTCGTCCAGCGGTTGCACCACGCGGCATTCCCTGCTGCGCGCCAGGCGGCGGTAGACGGGCTCTTCGATGCGCGTCCAGATACGCCCGGGAAGGGAGCTGAAGAGGCGGGAGCGCCGGAGCAGTTCAAGGACGGGAGAGGTGACGCGGTCGGCGGACTCGACCTGCTCGAACTTGAACTTGTCGCTCCAGGCGATCAGCGGACGCCAGACGAGCTGATCGGTGGCGACGACGATGAGAATCACCACGGCGAATCCGGCCACGAGCGCCCGAACGTCGCCGGACTCCGCGGCCGTCTCCACGTAGCTGCCCAGGCCGGGCAACTGGAAGTTGCGGTCACCCATGGTGAACATCTCGCAGGCGATAAGGGCAAACCATCCGCCGGCGACGGAGACGATGGAGTTCCAGACCAGGCCGATGGCGGAGTAGGGCATCTCCAGCTGCCAAAAGCGCTGCCAGCGGGAGTAGCGGTAGATGCGCGAGGCCTCGACCATTTCCCTGGGAATGCTCTTGAGCGAGGAGTAGAAGCTGAAGGCCAGGTTCCAGACCTGGCCGGTGAAGATGAGAAGGATAACGCCCATCTCGATGCCCATCTGGCGGCCGGGAACCAAAGCCACCATGGCCAGCACGACGGGAGGCAGAAAGCTGAGCACGGGAATGGATTGCAAAATATCCAGAACCGCGATCATCCACGGCTCGACCTTCGGGTTATAAGCGGCGATGTAGCCGTAAGAGACGGCGAAGATCAGGCTGAGCAGGTAGGCGATGACGATGCGGACGATGGAGTAGAAGGCGTAGGCCGGCAGAGCGCCGATGGAGTGGGAGATGGGCACCACGGGAACCGGCTTGCCCATCCAATAGGCGCCGGTGCTGACCAGGGCAAAGAACATCGCCAGCGCGCAGCCGGCCACCGCCATATCGATGAGGAACGGCCAGGTGCGGACGAGGACCAGGGATCGGGCGAGCGTGTGCTGGGCCTTCATTCGGCATCCTCGGCAGCGGCAATCTCTTCCTCCTGAGCGTCGGGCAGCACAAAGCGGCGGCGGCCGGCGTCATAGTCGAAGAGCTCGGCATAGCGGCCCCAGGCGACGGCGGTTTCCACCTGGCGCCGGCACTCCTCCTCGCTGAACTGCTCGTCGAGCATGTCGAGGAAGAAGTCCTCCGGCACGGTGTGGTTGCTCTTGGCTTCGAGAGCGCGGCGAATCTGGCGCAGCAGGAGCACGTTGGTCAGGGCGGCCTGGCGGAAGAGTTCCTTCTGGCGGAGAATCTCGGAGTTGGCAAACTCCGTGCCGCTCTCGGTGATGGCCGCGTCGCCCTCTTCGATCTTCAGAAAGCCGAGCAGTTGCGCGGCGTCCACGATGGGCAGCAGGTCGTCTATCTCGAAGCTCAGATCGTCGGCCAGGCGATAGATGTCGTCGCGGCCGCCCTTGTCGAGAAGGAGTTCGAGCAGGCCGGCCATGCCGCCGGGACGGGAGTGGGGCAGCATCTCGTAGTGCATCTGGCGCTGGTCGCGCACTTTGGGGCCGGCCTGCTGCCCGGGAGCCTCGTCGGGGGCCAGATCGGGCTTGGTGAGCACCTTGTAGATGTAATCCACCAACTGCGTGAAAGGCTCGGACTTGCGGTTGCGGGGCTGCGCCAGCTGCACCCGGAAGTCGGTGCGGATGTGGCCGGGGTTGCGCCCCAGCACCACGATGCGATCAGCCAGCAGCACCGCCTCCTCGATGTTGTGGGTCACCAGGAAGATGGCCTTGGTGGGCATGGCCTTGTTGGCCCACAGCTCCAGCAGTTCGCTGCGCAGGTTTTCGGCCGTCAGCACGTCCAGCGCGGAGAAGGGCTCATCCATGAAGAGCACCTCCGGCTCAACCACCAGCGCGCGGGCAAAACCGACCCGCTGCTTCATTCCGCCCGACAACTCCTTGGGGTAGGCGGCCTCGAAGCCGTCCAGGCCGACCGTGTCCAGCATCTTCATGCTGCGGTCGCGGCGCTCGCCGGGGCTGACGCCGCGGGCTTGCAGCGGGGCTTCGACGTTTTGAAGAACCGTCAGCCAGGGAAAGAGGGCGAAGCTCTGAAAGACGATGGAAACGTTGATCTCCGCTTCGGCGATGGGCGTCTGGTGCCAGTAGACCTGGCCCGCCGTGGGAGTCGAGAGCCCGGTCAACATGCGCAGCATGGTGGATTTGCCGGAGCCCGAAGGGCCGAGCAGGGCCAGAATCTCTCCGGGCAGAATCTCAAGGTCTGTGGCCGAGATGACCTGAATGCGGTTCTGGCTGGGCTGCGCGTAGTATTTCTCGATCCCGGCGGCGCGAATGATCGCATCCACGGGCGGGACCGGCGCTGGCGCCGTGGCCGCGGCTGTTGCGAGACCTGAGGCCGGGATCTGGTTGGGGATGCCCGCTTCCTGCATGAGTGGTTCTCCGATTGGGGTTCGCCTGCCTGAGCTGCGGGCGGTAGCTGTTGCAAGTATATGTTTTGCCGGTTGCTCCGAGATGAATCGCCGCCGCTGTGGCAAAAAGGATCGGACTGGCTCCTGAAACGCCGTGGACGCGTTCACGGCGCGCCCGGCCAAACCCCTTGGCGATCAGGTTTCGATAGCAATGACCACGATGGATGCGCTCTCTGTGCAGCAAGCGCCCTCGCGCTTAGCCGTCCCTTTTGCTCCATCCGGTTGAGTCGAGGACCTGCGTCTCCGGGCTGTCAATCAAGCACGGCGCACCAGGCAAAATGGCCTCTCCGGGAAGAGAGGCCATTCACATCCGGCGCATGTTCTGTCCACCAATCCATTCGCATGCCGAGGCAGCCACATCGCGCGTTGGAGGCCAGGTGCCGCCGCCAACAGTGGACTCCGTTCAGAACCTGTAAACGACGCCGAATGAGGCGCGCGGATTCCAGTGCAGGTGGGGCGAGTATCCCTGGGCCGGCGAATTGCCGATGAGAGAAAACGAAGCGGCGATGTCGTCGCCGGAGGCGCGCAGGGAAAGGCGCGGGCCGAGTTTATATTCCAGTCCGCCGCCCACGCCGCCAGCAAAGGAGATACTGGGGGTCTGGCTTTCACCGCCGGAGTGCTCGCCGCCCAGCAGCGCATGAGCGAAGCCGCTGACCTTTCCAAACAACTCCGCATGCACCACAGGCCCGAACAGGACCGCATCCACCGACGGACTTCCGGGGTTGCCGGAGACGAGCGCGTACTTGTAATAAGCGCCGTCGGCGGTGACGCCGAAGTACTTGCCCCAATCGCGGGTGACGGAGAGGTTGACGCCCTGCAAGCCGCTGCGCGAACCGTTGACCTGGTTGAGGCTGGTGTAGCCGTATCCGGCGAAGACCTCGTACTTGTAAGAAGATTCACCCTGGCTGGCGGAGCGCGATCCACGGGCTGGAACAACCTGGCTTGCGGCCGCCAGGGGCATGAGCGCGGCCGGAATCACGGCCAGAATCGAAAGCAGTAACGTCCTCTTCAACTTGAAACTCTCCTCAAGACCATGCTGGCAGGCTTGCCGCTCGCAGGGCTGGACTCCGCCGGCGGCGCCGCGACTGGGATGCTGTACCTTCATAGACTATCCTCTCCACCCCGGTTCGATGAAGTCCCGGAATCAATGAAACCGTGGACCCGAGCTGGAAACACGTTGGATGCGGGAACGCCCTTGCATCTATTGGACCGGAGACGGCACGGAAGGGAATCCGGGCGAGGAAGGATTCCGCCGATGGCCGGTAGCACCGGTCCGATTTATGCACTAAGCTATCTCCCTCACTGGCTGAAGCCCCGCTTCCCCGAGAACCATTGACGCACGGGCTTGAAGCCCTTGCGCTTCGCGAGCCCGGCAGTCACCTCAGTTTTCTTCAAGGTACCAGGGAATGTTGATGATGACGATGCGGCGGTTTCCGCGCATGAGGAGGATGAGTTTAAGCATGTCGGCGCGGCGGTTGTGCATCAGGTTCTCCCACCAGTGGCGCACCACCAGCTCCGGCACCAGCACGCAGATCTTGGTGAAGCTGGACTCCCGTTCCACCTTCAGAATGTAGTCGATCAGCGGGACGAGAACGTAGCGGAAGGGCGATTGCAGAATTTCGAGTTGGGGAACGCACTTGCCCGCCTGGCGCAGGGGAGCGGCCACGTCCTTCTCCCAGACCTGGGAGATCGCGTCCGGCTCGCCGGCGGTCTGAACATGGAGGCAGCGAATATCGCAGGACATTCCCAGGGCAAAGCTGAGCGCCTTCTCGGTGATGCGGCTCCAGCGGTCAATGGGCAGCACGACGATGGGCTGAGTAACCTGGGCGGGGAGGATGGGCCGGTCGAGGGCGATCTCGCGGTCCACGCGCAGGTAGTGGCGCTTGACGGCGCGCATGAGCAGAATCATGGCCACGATCAGCAGCGCCGTGATCCACGCGCCGTCCATGAACTTGGCCACCAGGACCACCACGGCGGTGATGCCGGTGGCCGCGGCGCCCAGAGCGTTGACCAGCATGTGCGGGATGCGGCCCTGGCGCTTCCAGTGCATCACCATGCCCGCCTGCGAGAGGGTGAAGGCCATGAACGCGCCGATGGCGAACAGCGGTATCAGCCGGTCGGTGACGCCGTTGAAGACGATCAGCAACAGGGCGGTAAGCGCCACCAGTACGTAGATGCCCCAGGAGTAGAGCAGCCGCCGGCCGCGGAGCAGAAAGACGTGGGGCATGTAGTCGTCGAGGGCGATGGCGCGGGTAAGGCGGGGAAAATCGGCAAAGGCGGTGTTGGCGGAGAGAGCCAGCACCAGCAGCACCGAGCCGATGGTGATGTAGTAAAAGACGCCATGGCCCATTACGGCGCGCGTAAGCATGGAGAGCACGCTCTCGTAGCCGGGCGCGTCGGGGTTGGTGGCGGCGATGCCGTAGGCGCGGCAGAGCAGGGCGATGCCGGCCAGCAGCGTCCCCAGGAGAACAATGATGATGGTCAACGTGATCTTGGCGTTCCTGCGCGTGTCGTCGCGGAAGGCCATCACGCCGTTGCTGACCGCCTCCACGCCGGTCATGGCCGTGCAGCCGGAGGAGAACACCTTGAGAATCAGCCACCAACTGACCAGGGCGATGGGCGCGGGGATCGTCGGCAGCGGGGTGACCGGATGGGGATGGCCGCCGCTGTGCAGCACCTGCCATGCGCCGGCGGCGATCACGACAAGCAGCGTTGCGGTGAACAGGTAGGTGGGGATCATGAACACCACGCCGGTGTCGTGGACGCCGCGCATGTTGACCAGGGTGAGGATGAGCAGCACCGCGAGGCACAGTTGCAACGTGTGGGGCTGCAAGCCGGGAACGGCGGAGATGAGCGCGCCCACGCCGGCCGAGATGCCCACGGCGGCGGTGAGGATGTAGTCGATCATCAAGGCAGCCGCGGCCAGCAGGCCCGCGCCTTCGCCCAGGTTCTGCGAGGCCACGGTGTAAGAACCGCCGCCTTTGGGATAGGCATCGATGGTCTGCCGGTAGCTGAAGTAGACGACGATCAGCAGGGCAATGATGGCGGCGCTCACCGGCACGATGTAGCGGACGCCGACGAGGCCCAGCGGGATGAGCAGGGTGAGGGCGGCCTCGGGGCCGTAGGCGGCGGAGCTGAGGGCGTCGAGGCCGAAGACGGGAATGCCGGCGACGGGGCCGATGTGCTCGGCGCGCTCCTCGCTGGTGGCCAGCGGGCGGCCGAAGAGCAGGTTCAAGACGCTTGAGGATAATGCCATGGGAAGTCTGTTCCGGCAGCCGCGAAGTCGGGAAAGAAAAGAATGGCCGCAGAGGGCATTGTCTCATGGCGAAGAGGAACAATGCCCCATTGAAATGGCACCCGCCCGGACGGCGGAGCCGCCATAGAACGCTAGCCTTTCATCAGCCAAAGGATGCCGATGGCCGTGCAGACGGCTGAGGCGGCGAGTTGAATCCAGCGGGAATAGGAATGCTCGACGATCTGCTCGTACTCCAGGGGCGCCGAGCCTCTCTCTTTACCAAAGATGGATAGAAGCCCCTTTTCTCCGCTCAACTTGGAGACGCGAGCCTCAATGCGCGAGATCTCGACGTAAGGCTTGAGCCCTCGGCGGTACCAGCCCCGGACGCTAACGCGCTCACCGATCAGGCGGTGCGCATCCCCAATGGCAAAGAACAGGCGGCCCAAGGGAATCGAAGAGCGGTAAAGCAGAAACATCATGCCGGTCTCGTCGCGCAACACCAGGTCCGGACACCAAAAGGCACCTGGAATGCCTTCGCCGATGATCTCGCCTTCAACCTCCACGGCGCGTGGCTGCATCTGAGAGACACTCGTATCCTCGATCAACTCGTCGATCCGCGCTTGCTGAAAGCTGCCGCGATAGCGGAATACAATGCGCGCGGCCCAGGTGACTCCAAGCGCGATCAGCAACCACTGGCTGAAGTACAGGGGAGCCAGAAATCCCCTTTGTTCGAGGTACTTCCCAATCCACGCCCATGTGACAAACAGGAATCCGCACAGCAGCGGGGCAACCCAGAAGAAAAATTCCAGGGGAAAGCCGGCCCAGCGAACGCGCGCGTCCTGCGGCAAGGGATAAGCGACGCCTTGGCCCACGGTCTCAGCCTCGCGGTTCAGGGCACGCAGGCGCATGGCCGTCAATGGGTGCGTGGAGCCGAGCTCATAGAACCTGGCCCAAGGGTTGACGAGATCCCAGCGCATCACGCGCGCCGCTTCTTCTGGAGTTGTTGTGAGAGCGAGCGCGGTGGAACCGCTGGCGCTCATAATGCCCATCAGCGCCAGAGTACGTCCAAGTTCCGTCGACTTGAGCGCCGCCTTCTTGTCCGCGGAACTGCTCTTCCTAGCGCGTTGCTTGGCCATGCTGTTCTCGAGCACCCTGCCGTAAGCAACCTTCACCAGCGCTGTGCAAAGAGCATTGGGCGCGCGAGTCGTTTGCGCTGAGAAGTGGTCCGCGCCATATTCGCGGATGCGGTTCAGCATCAGCACCAGGAACCGCCCGATCCAGTAGGCGGCATATGCCGAATAGGCCAGTGGGCGAAGATGATTCACGCGCCTGGTCCAGGCGTAAAGCTGATAGAGCAGCAGCGGCGCGAGCGCCGCAAGGGCCATCACGGCAAAGTCGTAATGGGCGACATGGCCAATCTCGTGGGCCAGCACCGCCTGGGCCTCATCCTCCGTCAAAACGTCGAGCAGGCCGCGAGTAACCACGATGCGCGCGTCTCGCCGGAGCCGCCCGAAGGCGAAGGCGTTGGGTGTGCCGCTCTCGATAATGCCTATCCTGAGCGGGGGAAGGTCGTGCTCGCGGCACATCCGCTCCACAAAGGCGCGTAGCGCCGGAGGCACGGCATCCTCATCCCAGTCGATTCTGAAGCACAGTCCTATCAGCCACGGCGAAAGAAGGTATTGCGCGCCGATCAGCACGAGAACGAAGATGATGCCCCACCAGACCGGCGCCTGCCCATGCAGCAGGTAAACATCGCCGATGGCGAAGACAAGTCCATAAAGCACGAACAGCAAAAACAGCGAGCGGCTTACGAATCCCATGGACGATCTTCCTCCTACTGGAAATCCCGGCCAGAATACACCTGTTTCATCGCATTCTCAACAGATATGCGTCGAGGGACGCAGTTATTTCATGTTAGGCGGAGCATAACCGTTCGCGACAAAAGGAGCGAATGATTAAAGAGTAGCAAAACTGCGGCAGGGACATTTGCCGGTGTGAGGAGGAAGTGGCCTTGCTTGTCGTGGATGCCTTCTCACGGAATGCAGTCGCCTTGCCGCCCGAGGGTTCAATGGAGTGTCCGGTACGCAATCAATACGCATAGCATTGACTCTCGCTCTTGCTTGCTGTACGATTTGAATGTGTCATCGAGGGGGCGCTATGCCCAGAGTCGCGGTTGAAGACAACAATCGGATGTCGCTGCGGATTCGCGCCGAGGAAAAGGCGCTGCTGCTGCGGGCGGTGGCGCTGAAGCACACCGACCTGACGGATTTCGTCGTTCGGCACGCACTGCGCGCCGCGAGAGGCGTCATCGCGGAGGCTGAGCAAGTGCAGCTCTCGGAGAGGGACAGCCTGCGGGTTCTGGAGCTGCTGGAGAATCCGCCCGCGCCGAATGCCCGGCTGATTGCCGCCGCCCAGGCGCTGCCGCGGCTGGGATGAACGTCCCGGCCTGGCACGAAGAGCCGATCGGCAGACAGCATGATCGGGAGGCCTTCGACTGCGGTGAAGCAGCCTTGAATGAATTCCTGCGCCGCTACGCCCGCAAGAGCCACGAGCTGGGCGGCGCAAAGACCTTCGTCGCCATCGACGACGGCGACCACAAGACCATACTCGGCTTCTACAGCCTGTGTCCCGCTTCCGTTGTGTATGCGCGAACGCCGGAGGTTGTGAAGCGCGGGCTGGCGCGCCATGACGTACCGGCATTCCGGCTGGCGCGCCTGGCCGTGGATCGCCGGATGCAAGGGCGGGGCCTTGGCGGCCAGCTTTTCCTGGCGGCGGGAAGGCGCTGCCTGCTGGCCTCGGCGGAGGTCGGCGGCGTCGCGCTGCTCATAGACGCCAAGAATGAACGGGCGGCGCGATGGTATGCCGGTCTTGGAGCCGTTCCTTTGCTGGACGCGCCTCTTTCTCTCATGCTGCCGCTGAGGACCATGGAGGCGGCGCTGCGAGCCTCCGCCAGGGATTGATCCCCTTGGAAGTTATCGAGTCGTGCATCGAATGCGCCCGGCGTGGCATCCTTAACAGGAGCCCAATAACCCCTGAGCCCTGGCGGATGAGGTTTCCCGTGAGCCGGGTGAGCCGGGAGCAAATGGCTGGAAGTGAATGAGTTGCTGAGCGCAGACTGTCTTCCCATCACCGTGGCGCCGGGACTGCACCGGCTGTTCCTGGAGTACTGCGCCGGCGACGCACGGGTGCAGGTGTTCTATGCATCGCTGCCGCCGGATTCCGGCTGGCAGGCGCGCCCGCCGCTTCCCGCGCACTGGCCGGAGCTGCTGAGGCTGCTCGGCGGACAGAATCCAGCGCCGTCGCCGGCAGCCGCCGCGGCGCTTGCAGCGCTGGGCAAGGGCGCGGGAACGGTGGTCACCGGCCAGCAGGTGGGGCTGTTCGGAGGGCCGCTGTTTACGCCCTTCAAGGCGGCCACGGCGGTGGCGCGGGCGCGGCAGGCGACGGCGGCGGGCCATCCCCACGCGGCCATCTTCTGGCTGGCCAGCGAAGACCACGACTTTGCCGAGATCGACCACATCACCTTTCCGGCGGGCCGGGAGCTGTGCAAGCTCGTCTATTCCGAAGCGGCCGGGAGTGGGCCGGCGCGGCCGGTGGGCGGCATGGTGCTGGACGAGCGCATCGCGCCCCTGGTCGAGCGGGCGAGGGAGTTGCTGGGCGAGTCGGATGCGATGCGGGCGCTGGCCGAGGCCTACCAGCCGGGCCGCACCTTCGCCCAGGCCTTTGCGGCGTTCTATGCCCAGGCCTTTGCCGCGCAGGGACTGCTGATCCTGGATGCGAGCGGGCGCGAGTTCCACCGCATGGGCGCGCCGGTGCTGCGGGCGGCTCTGGAGCGCGCCGACGAACTGCACGCGGCGCTTGTCGAGCGGAATGGCGAGCTGGAAGCCGCGGGCTATCATGCGCAGGTGGCCGTGGGGCCGCAATCCAGTCTGCTGTTTCTGCTTGACGAGACGACGGGCGCGCGGCTGGCGCTGAAGAGGACGCCGCCCACCGCGGCCGAGCCCGGCGGCCTGTGGCAGACGTCCGGGTCGGCGGGCAGGCAGAGCTTTTCTACCGCCGACCTGGCGGGAATTCTGGACAGCGAGCCGGAGCGCATCTCGCCCTCGGCGCTGCTGAGGCCGGTCTTTCAGGATTTTCTGCTCTCTACCTCGCTCACCATAGGCGGTCCGGCGGAAGTGGCTTACTTTGCCCAATCCGCCGTGCTGTTTGAGCGCATCCTGGGCCGCGTGACGCCGGTGGCTCCGCGTTTCTCCGCAACCCTGATTGAGCCGGCTATAGGCGAACTGCTGCGCAGGCATGAGCTGACGCTGGAGCGGGTCCTTCAGGTGAGCGCGGCGGAGGGTCAGGCCTCGCTGGCGCAGGTACTGGCTGAGCGGTCCATGCCCAGCGAAGGAAAAAGCAGGCTGGCCGCGGCAGGGACGGCGATGGATGCCGAGCTTGAGCTGCTGCTGGAGTGGATGGGCCGGCTGGATGCGGGACTGGGCCGGTCGGCGGAGACCGCGGCGGGCAAGATTCGCTACCAGATGAACCGCCTGCGCACTCTGGCGGCGAACTTTCAGTTGCAGCGCGAGGCATCGCTGGGCCGCCACGCCGAAGCCATCTGCCAGGCACTTTATCCGGGCGGCGCGCTCCAGGAGCGGGTCCACGGCGCGGCCTATTACTTCGCCCGGTATGGCTTTGAGCTGGCCGAGGAGTTGAGCGCGCAAGCCGGGAATCCCTGCCCAGGTCATGCGGCGGTTTGGCTGTAACAAGGAACCGATCTCCGGTCGTATAATCCTCGCGAAGGCAGGGGAGGCTTGTGGTGAGACGGATTGCGGCAGTGCTGGCGATGGGATTGCTGATCTGTGCGGCGGCGCGCGCGCAGAAAGAGCCTTGCGCGACGGTGGGGAACGACAACGACTTTCTGGGCATTCAGACCGTCCGCCTGTGGCCCGGCGACGCGCCTCAGGCCAAGGGGAAGGCCTGCGAAGACATACCCACTCTGACCATCTTCGAGCCGCAACGCGGTATGGGCAACGGCTCCGCGGTGGTGATCTTTCCGGGCGGCGCGTATGTCCACCTGGCCGGCAACCTGGAGGGCAGGCAGTTCGCCGACTGGTTTACGGCGCGCGGCTTCCGCGCTTTCGTCCTGAGCTACCGGCTCTCCTCGAACGGTTACCTGCTGCCCGTTCCGTTGCTCGACGCGCGACGCGCCATCCAGACGGTGCGCGCGCGGGCGCGGGACTACCAGATCGACCCCGGCCGGATCGTTGTCATCGGCTTCTCGGCCGGCGGGCATCTGGCCGCGCTCTCCGGCACGCTGTTTGTTCCCGGCAATCCGGAGGCGGAGGATCCCATCGAGCGCGCCTCCAGCCGGCCGGACTATCTGGTGCTGGGCTACCCGTGGATCGGGGCGATTTCGTCCGATACCTCGCACCTGAGCTACTGCAAGCTGTTCAATGTAATGGATCAGTGCGAGGCGCTGCGGGCCGCGTACTCGCCCGACCTGCTGGTCACCAGGGACACGCCGCCCACTTTCTGGTATCACACCTTCAACGACGGGACGGTTCCCGTGGAGCAGGGGCTGCGCTTCTATGAGGCGCTGGTCAAGGCCGGCGTGCCCGCCGAGGCGCATATCTTCGCCAGCGGCCCTCACGGTACCGGTCTGGGCAAGGGAGATGCGGCTCTGGATCAGTGGCCGAACCTGCTGGAGACCTGGCTTCGCGCCCAGGGGCTGCTGACTGTGGACAAGTCTGCCGGGGGCAAGCCGTAGGGCGCGGGAACTGCCGGAAGTAATGAACGGAAAACCGGCCCAGAAACTAAGAGGCGGACCACTGACCGCAGGAGTGGAGGGACTTCCCGCAGCCGGTGGCCCGCTGGACCCTGGATCGGGTCTGGGTGGTATCCTTAGTGTAGGCTTGTTTTGGGCGAACGCAAGCCCTTTTTTGAAACAAAATTCCCGTTTCGTGACCGCAATCACAGGACCCAGTCCGATGGACCGCACCTTCGTTGACTTGAGGGTCCGCCCCTGATACAAAAAAGGGTTCACCTTCGACAAAAGGACCGGGGTGGCTGGCTGAGCCGTCACTGCACGCATGGAAGAACTCACTCGACAAATCGGGACGTTTGCGATCGGCGCTGTGCCCACGATCCTGCTCTTCATTGTGCTGGTTCTGGCCTACCAGTTCCTGGTGCAGGGGCCGCTGACGGCCACGCTGAAACAGCGCCGCGCCCGCACCGAGGGCGCCATTGAAGACGCTCACAAGGCCATTGCCCAGGCGGAGGCCAGGGCGGCGGAATATGCCGCCAAGCTGCGGCTGGCGCGCGCCGAGGTTTACAGGGTTCGCGAACAGCGGCTGAAGCAGGGCAACGCCGAGCGCGATGCCGCTTTGGAGGCGGCGCGCAAGGCAACCGCGGTCAAGGTGAGCCAGTCCAAGGCCGAGCTGGAGGCCGAGGCCGCCCAGGCCAGGCTTGCCATCGAGGCCAGCGCCGGGGATTTGGCCAATCGGGTGGTTCGCGCGGTCTTGCCGCTGGCTGCCGGGGGTTCTCGTTGAGATATTCGAGGTATTCGACTTCGCCGCCGCGCATCTCCGCCCGTGCTTTTGAGTCCCGCGTTTTCCCGTTTCTGTTTTTGGTTTTCCTGGCCGCCGGAGCGGCGATCGCTCCCTTGCGCACGGCGGCGCAGAGCTCGGCGCCCGTGGCCAGTTCCCAGTCCGCCGCGGTCGCGACCGAGAAAGCCAAGCCCGAGGCGGCTCCATCCGAAGAAGAAAGGCAAGCCAACGCCTTCCGGCTGGAAGGGCCGGTGGTGAAATGGACGGCCAGGACGTTCAACATTCAGCCAGAGACCGCGGCCAATATCTTCGATTTCATCAACTTCGCCATCGTCGTGCTGGGCATCGGCTATCCGCTCTACCGCTTTCTGCCCAGGTTCCTTCGCCAGCGCGGCGAAAAGGTGCGCACCGATATCGAGTCGGCGCGCAAGGTGACCGAGGACGCCAACTCCCGGCTGAGCGCGGTCGAGGCCAAGCTCTCCAGTCTCGATGAGGAGATAGCGAAGTTTCGCGCCGAGGTCGAGGAAGAGATCGGCTGCGACGAGGCGCGAATCAAGGCCAGCCTGGAAGAAGAGAGCGCCCGCATTGTAGCCGCCGCCCAGCAGGAGATTGGCATGGCAGCCGCTCAGGCCCGGCGCGGATTGCGCTGCTTCGCCGCCGATCTGGCCGTCGAGCGCGCCGCCAGGCAGATGGTTCTGACGCCCGCAACCGATCGCGCCCTGATCGCCGAGTTTGTGGGTGATGTGAACAAGGGAGGACGGAACTAAATGGCCGCCTTCGCCGCCCGCTATGCCACAGCTTTTCTTGAAGTGGTTACAGCCGCCGGGCTGGATACGGCCGCCATCGACCGGCAGTTTGGCGATTTTCTGGCCACCTGGGACGGCAGCGCCGAACTGCGCGAGTTCTTCGTGAATCCGGCCATTCCGGCTGCGCAGAAGCTGGGGTTTCTGGATACATTGAACCGCAAGCTGGGACTGCGGAAGGAGCTGCGCAACCTGCTGGCGGTGCTGATCTCGAACGATCGCATCGCGGCGGTGAGCGAAGTGGCGGCGGTCTATCGCCGGCTGTTGCACGAGCAGTTGGGAATTCGCCAGGCGGAGATTGTGACGGCGCGGGAACTGGACGCGGCGGAGCGCAGCGCGCTGGTGGCGGAGATCGGCAAGCTGGCCGGGGCGCGCGTCGAAGCCAGCTTCAAGCTGGATGCGGCGATTCTCGGCGGCGCGGTGGTACGCATCGGTTCCACGGTCTACGACGGGTCGGTGCGCGGAAGGCTGGACAGGCTGAAGGCAGTGATCAGTGGTCAGTGATCAGTGGTCAGGAGCGGCAATCAGCGGGATTTTGGGATTTGAATCGGAATCTAAGGCTTTTGAAAGGGAGGCAGGCGTTCAGCGGTTCGAAAAGGTCGGAACTCCCAGGATGCAGAGAGCTGACCACTGACCACTGATCACTGTTCACTGTAAATGGCTCAGATCAAGGCAGACGAGATTACGCAGCTTCTTCGCGAGCAGATCGCGAACTACGACTCCAAGGTCCAGGTGGACGAGGTCGGGACCATCACCTCGCTGGGCGACGGCATTGCGCGCCTGCACGGCCTGGACAAGGTGATGGCCGGCGAGCTGCTCAGCTTTCCGCACGGCGTTGCCGGACTGGCCCTGAGCCTGGAGGAAGACTCGGTGGGCGCGGTGGTTCTGGGCGACTACACGGAGCTGAGCGAAGGCGACGAGGTCAAGCGCACGGGCACGATTCTGAGCGTGCCGGTGGGCGAGGGCATGATTGGCCGCGTGGTGAACGCGCTGGGCCAGCCCATCGACGACAAGGGCCCCATCGCTTCGACCTCCAGGCTGCCGATCGAGCGGCTGGCGCCCGGCATCGTCGATCGCCAGCCGGTGCGCGAGCCTATGGCCACCGGCCTCAAGGCCATCGACTCGATGATTCCCATCGGCCGCGGCCAGCGCGAGCTGATCATCGGTGACCGCCAGACGGGCAAGACCGCCGTGCTGCTGGACACCATCATCAACAACGCCAAGAACGACCTGATTTGCATCTACTGCGCGGTCGGGCAGAAGCGTTCGTCCATCGCCCAGGTGGTCCAGACGCTGACCGAAGCCGGCGCCATGGGGCACACGGTGGTCGTGGCCGCTTCGGCGTCCGAGCCCGCGCCTATGCTCTACATCGCGCCTTACGCGGCTTGCGCCATCGGCGAGTACTTCCGCGACAATGGCCGCCACGCGCTCGTGATGTACGACGATCTCTCCAAGCACGCCATGGCCTACCGCGAGATATCGCTGCTGCTGCGCCGGCCGCCGGGCCGCGAAGCCTATCCGGGCGACGTCTTCTATCTGCACTCGCGGCTGCTGGAGCGCTCCTCGAAGCTGAGCAACAAGAAGGGCGGCGGCTCGCTGACCGCGCTGCCGGTCATCGAAACCCAGGCCGGCGACGTCTCGGCCTACATTCCTACCAACGTCATCTCCATCACCGACGGGCAGATCTTCCTCGAAACCGACTTGTTCAACTCCGGCGTGCGTCCGGCGGTGAACGTGGGGCTTTCAGTCTCGCGCGTGGGCTTTTCGGCGGCCATCAAGGCGGTCAAGCAGGTGGGCGCCACGCTCAAGCTGGACCTGGCGCAGTACCGCGAGCTGGCGGCCTTCGCGCAGTTCGGCTCCGACCTCGATCCGCTGACCCAGAAGCAGCTTAACCGCGGCCAGCGGCTGACGGAGCTGCTCAAGCAGCCGCAGTTCCAGCCGCTCACCTGGCAGCAGCAGACGGTGATCCTGTTTGCCGGCACGCAGGGCTACCTGGACGATCTGCAAGTCAGTGACATTCGCGCCTTCGAGGTTGGGCTTTACAAGTACTTCGACGCCGCGCAGACAGCGCTGATCGAAGACCTGACCGCGAAGAAGGCGCTCGACGACAATTTGCGCGAGAGGCTGCATGCGGCGATGAAGGAGTACTCGGCCAACTTCAAGGCGGAAAATGCAGCCGTTAGCTCCTAGCTCTTAGCCATTAGCTAAAGGCCAGTGACTGCGGGCTAGGAATTGGACTTGGAAGCCGAACAAGAAGAGCTAAGAGCTAAAAGCTAACAGCTAAAAGCTCGGCAACGGAAAGTATCATGGCAAACGTACTCGATCTACGGCGGCGCATCCGCAGCGTGAAGAACACGCGGCAGATCACCAAGGCCATGAAGATGGTCTCGGCGGCGAAACTGCGGCGCGCGCAGGAGCGGGTGCTCATGGCCCGGCCCTACGCCCGGATGATTACCAGCGTGCTGGAATCGCTGGTCCGCCGCGTCGATATCTTCGACGAGGCGACCGGCGAACTGCGCCATCCGCTCTTTGCCACACGTCCTGAAAAGCGGGTACTGCTGGTGATCGTAACCGGCGACAAGGGATTTGCCGGCGCCTTCAATGCCAACATTCTCAAGACTGCCTACCAGTTCTTTGGGGGCAACACCGACAAAGAGATCGACATCGAGGCTGTGGGGCGCAAGGGCCGCGACGTGATGCGGCGGCGCTATCCGGCGGCGGTCTACGCTGAGCAGACTGACGCGAACGGCAATACCGTCAAGGTGCGCGAACGCAAGGCTGCGATCGAAATCACCGGCGACCATCCGGGGATGCTCTTGAAGCTGGAGACGCGCCGCGTCTTCGATCTGGCCCAGAGCATCATCTCCCGTTACGTGCGTGAGGAGATCGACGCCGCCTACATCGTCTACAACGAATTCAAATCGGTGATCGCGCAGCGGCTGGTGGTCGAGAAGCTCTTGCCGATCCTGAAGATCGGCATCCCGCAGATTAGCGGTGCTGAAGAACCGTCCGAAGCCGAGCGCCAGCGCGCCGCCGAGGCGGCTCTCTCGGCGGGCATCCTGCTGGAGCCGGTCGATACGGCGGCGGCCGACGAGGAGTCGCGCAAGTTCGGCACCGCGCAGATGGATTACATCTACGAGGAGCCGGCGGAGGATCTGTTCAACGGACTGCTCCCGCAATATGTCAGCTCCACGCTGTATCACGCCATGACGGAGTCGGTGGCCGCGGAACATGCGGCGCGCATGACGGCCATGGATTCGGCCACCAACAACGCCTCGGATATGATCGACGCGCTCACGCTGCATATGAATCGCGTGCGCCAGGCGGCCATCACCAAGGAGATCATCGAGATTGTCAGCGGAGCGGCGGCGCAATGAGGATTTGGATGGAGCGAATGTCCATGCAGCCGGCAGTACCCAATACGGCAGGCGCAGATCAGGCGTTAGCGACCGCGTTGGCAAAACTGTGGCCACATCGGGAACACGAATCCAACGCGATCAGGGGACTTCTGTGCGGACTTGGTGTTCATGGCTGGCGTGAACTCGATCTATCGGAACAAACGCCCGGCAGAGACGTTCAGTTTTGTTTCTGGTGCTCGAAAATCAGGATCGATGGAGTTATCTATACGCCCTGAGTCGTGTCGATCCGGGTTTATGGAGTGTGAGGCGGGCCGGGCGGTCGCCCGTGCAGTTGTTCAAGGGGTTTTGGCTTAGGCTTCAAGCGAAAAGGCAAACAATGGCAGAGAATATCGGCAAGGTAATTCAGGTCTCGGGTCCGGCGGTGGACGTGCAGTTTGAAGAAGCTACGATGCCGCCCATCTATCAGGCGCTGCGCGTCACCAGCGAGGGGTTCAAGGTGCCCACGCCCATCAACGTGATCCTCGAAGTGGAGCAGCACCTGGGCGAGGGCCGTGTGCGCACCGTGGCCATGGAGGCCACCGACGGCATGGTCCGGGGCATGAAGGCCACCGATCTCGGCGGTCCCATCCGTATGCCGGTGGGCAAGCAGACGCTGGGCCGTGTGATCAACGTGATCGGCGAGCCGGTGGACGAGCTGGGACCCATCCGCGAAACACTGCGCATGCCCATTCATCGCCCCGCTCCGCTCTTCGACGAGCAGTCAACCCACGAGCAGATGTTCGAGACCGGCATCAAGGTCATCGACCTGATTCAGCCGTTCTTGAAGGGCGGCAAGATCGGCCTCTTCGGCGGCGCCGGCGTGGGCAAGACGGTCATCATTCAGGAACTGATCAACAACGTGGCCCAGCAACACGGCGGCTATTCGGTCTTTGGCGGCGTGGGCGAGCGCACCCGCGAGGGCAACGACCTGTGGCTGGAGATGACCGAGACGGGCGTGATCAAGCCCGGCGACTGGGCCAAC
>Ga0326728_10011271_pt1 | contig 20515 bp, 16 predicted proteins | sample MB3enrmetagenome_FD_207602 | JGI IMG/M metagenome (GOLD analysis project Ga0326728, IMG submission 207602) | Lab enriched peat soil microbial communities from McLean, Ithaca, NY, United States - MB31MN | ecosystem: Environmental > Terrestrial > Soil > Wetlands > Peat | place: USA: New York... | reverse complement strand
ACTGCTCCCGCCTACAGCCTCGCGGCGTCCCTCGGTCTCGTCACCGCCGCGGTCGGGTTGCTCGCGCCCTCGGTGATGGTGCTCGCCTTCATCCCGATGCTCTTCATCGCCGCGGCGTACTTCTACCTCAACCGGGTGGACCCGGACTGCGGCACCACGTTCACCTGGGTCACCCGGGCGATCGGCCCGAAGACCGGCTGGATGGCCGGCTGGGGGATCCTCATCACCGACCTCGTCGTCATGCCGAGCCTCGCCCAGATCGCCGGCCAGTACACGTTCCTTCTGTTCGGCGCCAACGGCTTAGCCGACAGCCGCTTCTGGGTGGGTTTCCTGGGTGTGATCTGGATCATCGTCATGACGGCGATCTGCGTGATCGGCATCGAGCTCTCCGCCCGGACCCAGGTCGGCCTGCTCGGCGCCGAGATCGTCATCCTCGCGATCTTCGCCGCCGTCGCCCTCGCCAAGGTCTACGGCTCGCACATCGCGCACAGCCTCCACCCGACTCTCGGATGGCTCAACCCGCTCCACATCTCCTCGACCGGAGCCCTGGCGGGCGCGATCCTCACCGCCGTCTTCATCTATTGGGGGTGGGACACCGCGGTCACTGTGAACGAGGAGGCCAAGGACACCAAGCGCACGCCCGGTATCGCCGCCGTACTCTCGACGCTCGTTCTCGTCGGGATCTACGTCATCGTGTCGATCGCCGCGCAGGCCTTCCACGGCGCGGGATTCCTCACGGCCAACAGCAACGACGTGCTGAACGCGCTGAGCCACGCCGTCTTCGGCAGCGGCTGGGACAAGTTCCTCCTGCTCGCCGTGCTCACCTCGGCGTCGGCGTCGACCCAGACGACCATCCTGCCGGCCGCACGGTCCGCGCTCTCGATGTCGGTCCACAAGGCGATCCCGCGGCGTTTCGGAACGATCCACCCGCGCTTCCTCACCCCGGCCTACGCGACCTCCTGGTTCGGCGTGCTCTCGATCGTCTGGTTCGTGGGGCTCTCCATCCTCAGCAACGAGGTCCTCCTCGACTCCATCCTCGCCCTGGGATTCGGCATCGCCTTCTACTACGCCATGACCGGCTACGCCTGTGTCATCTACTACCGGCGCCTGCTACTGAAGAGCTTGAAGAACCTCGTGTTCGTCGGCCTCGCGCCGCTCGTTGGGGCGCTCATTCTGACGTGGGCCTTCCTCGACTCGATCTTCGTCTACTCCAACCCGGCGAACGCCGCGGGCGACCAGGTCTGGTTCCACTTCGTCAGGTTCAGCGTCCGCATCGTCGGCATCCACTTCTACGCCGACGGGCTCGGGCCACCCCTCATCATCGGGCTCGGGCTGCTCATCATCGGTCTTCCGCTCATGCTGGCGTGGATGCTCGGCCATCGCGAGTTCTTCCGCCACACCGCCGAGCGCGCCGAATCGCTGCACGACGCGGCGCCCCCCCTCACACCGGGCGCCCCCGTGGTGACGGACTGATGGCGGGCGACATCGTCCTCGGCTTCGACGGCTCGGCCGGCGCCAAATCGGCGCTCGAGGTCGCTGTCACCCTCGCCCGCGCCTTCGACGCGACGCTCGCGATCGTCTTCGGCTACGAACCGAACCCGATGGGCGGAGAAACCTCCGACTACCAGCACCAGCTGAAACGCCTCGGCGAGGGTTTCGTCAACGCCGCCGCCGCCGAGGCCCGACAGGTCGACCCCGCCCTCAACGTCGAACCGCTCGTCATCGGGTTGCGCCCGGTCGACGCCCTCATCGAGACGGCCGCCGAACGCGAGGCCCGCCTCATCGTCGTCGGCTCGCACGGGGAGCTCCCGCTCGTCGGGACGATCCTCGGCTCGGTGCCCCACAAGCTCCTCCACCACGCGAGGATCCCCGTCCTCGTCGTCCCGCGTCCCGACTGAGCCCGCGACCCCGCCCGACCCTCCCGGCGGGCAGTCGGTCCGGTAGGTGACCGGGTAGCACCGGCCCGCCGAATCGGCCGAACGATCCCCACATCCGGCGGCGACCGGGTGCCGAAGCCGGAGGTGGTGAGGTGACGGACGGCCCCGAGACGATCGCGTTCGGTCGGCGGATCCGCGTCGCGCGCTGGGTCGAGGCGACGGGAGAGGGCAGCGGCCACGACGCGCACTCGGAGTACGTGGAGCAGTACTGGCTCCCGATCCTCGGACCGCCGAAGCCATCAATTGGAGTACCGAGTCTCCCGCTCGGCCGACAGTCAGCCTGAGACTCCCAGAGCCGCTTCGAGAACGCCTCTGCCCTGACCCGGGGTTCAGCGGGGTCTAACTGAAAGCCCTAAGAGCCGCAGACGCCCTCGGCTGGCGGGGAGGCAGTGAAGAAGGCGATGCGAGCGCAGGACTTCCCCAAGAGCGTTGGCGCCACCGATCGTCGACGCCGCGGCTTGCGAAGAATGTCCGGTGGTCAGGCGGCACGAGTGGTGGTGTGTGTCGACACGCCCGGCGTGATCACTCGCTCCACTGGTCATCCGACATCACCCTCTCCGCGACGGCGACGAGCTGCACGTCCCCGTCTCGCACCGGGCGCATCGGCCGGCAAGGAGGCGTCGAACGCCTGGAGGGGAAGATCGCGCCTTGCGACCGTGAACGCCGTCTCTGCCGGAAGGCCGAGCGCACGCAGGAACAACTCAGCAGCGTCCGCGCCTGCGTCTCGCCAGGTCCGGTGCCCTTTCAGGACGAGCGAAATAGCACTGAGGACGTTCGCAGACAGGGCGACGACCGCTGACGTCGTCTGATCGGGTCGGAGCTGAAACCGCCCGATCTCAGCGCCGATCTTGATGTCGCTCGCCGGGGCGCCTTCGAGAAGGCCCCGAAGGGTCTCGGAGCTGGGACCGAAGCGAACGAGGAAACGCCCCCACAGTGGCTCCTCGTGGGCGTGACGAACGTACAGGCGGATGCCGTCGGCAACCCGTTGCGCGGGATCGGCCGTCGCGGCCGACGCTGCGACGACCCTCGCCTCCATTTCCTGGACCAGACGGGTCGCGACGTCCTCGAAGAGGTGGTCGATCGACTCGACGTTGTTGTAGACGGTGCCCCGGGCGACTCCTGCGGCCTCGGCGAGTTCGCTCACCGTCACGAGCGGCACCTCGTGTTCGGCGAAGAGCTGGAGTGCGGCTTGGTGGATCCGCTGTTGCACAGTCCTCATAGTTACATCATTGCTGTTCTGTTTCGAACAGTCAAGTCCAGTCTCGCCTTGACTATTGAACAGTCTTGTTCAATGATAGACGCAGACGAGTACAGCCAAGGCCTGACGAACGAGGAGCACCATGAGGAACTACGACAGGGTCAACGCCCCGGCACCCGAGGGCATCGATTCGAAGCGAGCACACATCATCGGCGGTGGCGTCGCCGGGCTGTCGGCCGCGATCGCGCTGGTCACCGACGCCCACATGCCAGCCGCGAACGTCACCGTCTACGACTCCCTGCCCGTGGCGGGCGGGTCGATGGACGCGGCCGGAGCCGCGTCTTCCGGGTACACCTCGCGAGGCGAACGAGAACTGGAGGCGTGGATGGAATGTCTCTGGTACGTGTGCAGCAAGGTGCCGTCCCTCCAGAGACCCGGCCTGACCGTGCTCGACGAGACTTACCTCGCCAACGTCAACGAGCCGATCTACTCCCACTACCGGCTCATGCACCACAAGGGCGAGCTGTATCCGCCGACCGGACCGCTCATGTCGATCCACGACGCCAAGCGAATGGCCGAGCTGCTCCTCACCCCGGAGGACGAACTCGAAGGGCTCTCGGCCGCAGACTGGTTCAGTCCCGACTTCACCACGTCGGTCTTCTGGTACTGCTGGAGCACGATGCTCGCCTTCCGCGACCACCACTCCCTCATCGAGGTGAAGCGCTACCTTGCCCGCTTCATGATGTACGCACCAGGCGTCACCCATCTTCACGGCATCTTGCACACCGAGTTCAACGAATACGACTCCGTCATCAAGCCCATGGTCGTCTGGCTCCAGTCGCTCGGCGTCCAGTTCCAGATGGGCACCACGGCCATCGACATAGACCTCGCCGACAGGGACGACGACACGGTGGTGACGGGACTCACCCTCCGTGACGCCGACGGGCAGCGCCACCTCGATCTCACGCGCGACGACCTCGTGTTCCTGACCAACGGCTCACTTACCCAGAACGCCACCATGGGCGACACGCACACGAAGGCACCGATGAACACCGACACCCTGGATCGCGGTTGCTTCACGCTGTGGGAGAAGCTCGCAGCCCATGATCCCAAGTTCGGCAACCCTTCGACCTTCGTGTCCAACACGGAGAAGACGAACTTCATCTCCTTTTTCCCCACCATCACCGGTGACCGCAGCTTTTTCGACTACATCGAGGCCGAGAGCGGCGATCGGGCGGGCACCGGGGGCGGCATGAGCATCATCGACTCCAGTTGGAAGCTCAGCTTCGTCCTCTACAACAGGTACTTCCCCGACCAGCCCGACGACGTCAACGTCTTCTGGGCGTACGGGCAAGTGACCGACGTTCCCGGCGACTACGTCAAGAAGCCCATGAGGGAGTGCACCGGCGCCGAGATGCTCGCCGAACTGCTCTACCACTGCGGCTTGGAGGACAGGATCGACGACATCCTCACCCACGCCAGCGTCTCCACGACGATGATGCCCTACATCACCTCACAGTTCATGCCCCGGCACGTCGCCGACCGGCCGAAGGTGATCCCCGACGGATGCGTCAACCTCGCCTTCATCGGCCAGTTCGTCGAACTCCCGCTCGACGTCGTGTTCACCGTCGAGACGTCGGTCCGAACGGCGCTCATGGCCGTCTGGGGCCTCACCGGGCTCCAGAAGCCCATGATTCCCGTCTACGAACCCGCCTACGACCTACGCGTCGTCGTCTCCAACCTCAAAGCAAGCCTCGGGATCGAGGAGTTCTCCCTCTCGAAGGTTCCCCGCATCGTGCGGTCCGCACCCTCTGTCGGATTGGTGGCGCACTTCATCCATGAGCTGCCAAAGCTCCCCGTGTAGGGCCGCGTCGCGATCATCCTGTGGCGTGGTCCTCCTCGGGAGAGCCATCACGGGGCTCGAACGTCATCGCAGTTCCTGGCCTCGGGCCTCCCGTCCACGGAGGTTGCCGCGACTCTTGGCTTCTTGCTCTGAGCGAACTTCGGCTCAATAGGCCGAATCCCCCACACCTGCCATCACGCTGAGGCTGCCCCCTTGACCCGAGTAGCTCGCATCTCTTCTTCCAACTCCCACGTCGCACCCCGGTCGGTGGAGGTCTCACCTAGCCAAACGAACGACGAAACCCCGATCTCGGTAAACCGCCAGCGAAGATACGGCTCGTCGTCATCGCTCACGAGCACAATGTCGTCCTCGTCGTGCCGACCGATGAAGCGCCGCACCCGACCCTTGAACGGTTCGATCCACGTCGACTGCCAGGCATCGAGACTCGGGTCGTAGAAGCGGATCGTCGAGCCGAAAAACCCGATCCGCGGACCGGGACCGCGTCCCTGGTCACGAGCCGGCACGATCCACACGTCCTGGACAGCACGGCCGCCGAGTACCCAACCGAAGTGAAGCTCACCGAGAATTGGCTCGGGGTCGTTCTTCGAGCCCCTGTCGATCCACTTCAGGCACCACGATCCCACGAACTGCCCGAACAGGTGCATCTCGTCGGCAAGACCCTCACAGGGTCCGCTGCTAATCAGTGCCCCCACGAATTCTGGAGCATCGGGTGCTTCCCTTCCTGCCATCAAGGTCTTGCCTCCTCCTAGCGTCTCTCAATCACATTGTGATCCTTTGCACCGAGCACAGTCTCGACCGGGCGCGGATCCCGGTGCCCGTCATCCGCCACCCCGGCCGAGCACGCATCCGGCCGGGTTATGAAGACGCACGCGGCAGCCGAAAGAGCCGGTAGGTCACCAGGTAGCTGCCGCCCGGAGACTCGCGAAGCAACCGGACATGCCGCGACCGGGGCCCAATCCGAGGTGGCGAGATGACGGAACTTCCCGAGGCGATCACGTTTGGACGACGGGTCCGCGTCATCCGCTGGGTCGACCCGGCGGGCGACGGCAACTTCCACGACGCGCGCTCCGAGTACGTGGAGCGGTACTGGCTCCCGATCCTCGGACCCTCGACGACGTGCCTGCTCCGTTACCTCGCCGAGCGCCTCGCGCGCTCGCCCTCGGGTTGCATGCTCGACATCGCCGAAACCGCCCGTTCGCTCGGACTCGGTGAGCGGGCGGGACGTCACGCGCCTTTCATGCGCACGCTCGCCCGCGCCATCGACTTCTCGATGATCCAGATCGACCCGCCCGACGGCCTCGCCGCCCGGGTCCGGCTGCCGACGCTCTCGGCGCGCCAGCTCGCGCGGCTCCCCGCGTCGCTGCGCGCCGCGCACACGCTCGCCGGCGCCGCGACACCGGAGCCGGACCCGGCGAACCGCCTGCGCAACCAGGGTCGGCAGCTCGCGCTGAGCCTGGCGTCGATCGGCGCGGCCCGTGACGAGATCGAGCACCAGCTGCTCTCGTGGCGCTTCGACCCCCCGCTCGCCCGGACGTGCGCCTCTTGGGCGGCGAACGAGGCGGCGCGCGCCCACGTCGGATCGTGCCCGGCGGGCGACCTTCGCTAGCGTCGAATCATGCCGCGGAACACGGGATCGCCGAGTGGCGCCCGGGTCGCGCTCGCGACGTGTTCCCGATTCCCCGATCTCGCCGAGGACGGGCCTGCGATGCTCGACGCTCTCGCGAAGCGTGGCCTCGAGGCGACGCCACAGATCTGGGACGAACCCGAGACCGACTGGGACCGCTTTGATCTCGTCGTGGTCCGCGCGACCTGGGACTACACCGAAAGGCGCGCCGAGTTCCTCGACTGGGCGCGGCGCGTCCCCCGCCTCGCCAACCCCTACGGGGTCATCGAGTGGAACTCCGACAAGACCTACTTGCGGGATCTTCGTGCGGCGGGGATCCCGACGGTCCCGACGCAGTGGTGCGAACCGGGCTCGCCGATCGTGCTGCCCGCGGCCGAGATCGTCGTCAAACCCTCGGTCGGCGCGGGGGCGCGGGGCGCGGGGCGCTACGGGCCAGAGGACCGGGAGGCCGCCACCGCCCACGTTGAACGGCTGGGCGCGGCCGGATTCACCGTGATGGTGCAGCCGTATCTTGCAGCGATCGAGTCCGCGGGCGAACGCGGGCTCGTCTACCTCGGCGGCCGTTACAGCCACGCGATCAACAAGCCCGCACTGCTCGCCAACCGCGGGGCCTACGTCGAAGGCACGCTCACCTGGGAGCTCGTGAGCTCGACGACGCCGACCGCGGCCGAGCTCGCCTTCGCCGAGGACGTCCTCGCCGCGACCCCCGCCGGACGGGAGAACCTGCTCTACGCCCGCGTCGACCTCCTCCCCGGCGACGACGGCTCGCCGCTTCTCATCGAGCTCGAGGTGACCGAGCCGTGCCTCTACCTCGGTCGCGGGCCGGGTAGCCCCGAGGCGTTCGCCGATGCCGTCGAAGGCTGGCTCGCCCGGCACTGACCGGCGCGATGGCGCGCCGCGGGTCCACCCCACCTGCGGCCGGGACTTACTCGCCCGGTAGCCTGGGGAGACCGTGGCCGGATACCTCGACCTGCTCGCCGAACGCGTCGCCATCTTCGACGGCGCGACGGGAACGAACCTGCAGCTGCGCGGGCTCGGACCGGACGACTTCGGCGGACCGACGTTCGAAGGCTGCAACGAGTTGCTCGTCGCGACGCGCCCCGACGTCGTGCAGGACCTCCACCGCTCCTTCCTCGACGTCGGCGTCGACGTCATCGAGACCGATTCGTTCGGCGCCTTCCCTGTCGTGCTCGCCGAGTACGGGATCGCCGAACGCTCAGCCGAGCTCGCCCGCCGCTCGGCCGAGCTCGCCCGAGAGGTCGCCCACGGCTACTCGACCCAGGACCACCCGCGCTTCGTCGCCGGCAGCATCGGGCCGGGGACGAAGTTCCCGTCGCTCGGCCAGATCACCTTCGCCAACCTGCGCGACGCCTACCTCGTCGAGGCGACGGCCCTCTTGGAGGGGGGCGTCGACCTTCTCCTCGTCGAGACGGCGTTCGACCTCCTCGGTGCCAAGGCGGCTCTCGCCGCCTGCCGGCGGGCGATGGTCGCGACCGGGATCACGGTGCCGTTGCAGGTCCAGGTGACGATCGAGGTCACCGGCCGGATGCTCCCGGGGACGGAGATCGCCGCCGCGCTCTGCGCACTCGAGGCGATGCGCCCCGACGTCATCGGGCTCAATTGCGCGACCGGACCCGTCGAGATGTTCGAGCCGCTGCGCTACCTGACCGCGCACTCACGCCGCCCCGTTTCCGTGCTGCCGAACGCCGGGCTCCCCTCCGTCGTCGACGGCAAGATGCACTACGACCTCACGCCCGACGACCTCGCCGAGCACCTCCACCGGTTCGCGACCGAGCTCGGGGCGGCCGCGATCGGCGGATGCTGCGGCACGACGCCCGCGCACTTAGACGCCGTCGTGAAACGCTGTTCGGGGCTCGTCGCCCCGCGCCGCGCCGTCGAGCACGAGCCGGGCGCGGCCTCGCTCTACAGCTTCGTGCCCTTCGAACAGGAGCTCTCCTTCCTCGTCATCGGCGAGCGGACGAACGCGAACGGCTCGAAGCGTTTCCGTGAGGCCATGCTGGCCGGCGACTTCGACACGACGACCGCGATGGCCCGCGATCAGGTGCGCGAAGGCGCGCATCTGATCGACGTCTGCGTCGACTACACCGGAGCCGACGGCGTCGCCGACATGCGCGAGGTGATGAGCCGGCTCGCGACGCAGTCGACGGCCCCGGTCGTCATCGACTCGACCGAGACCGCCGTCGTGTGCACCGCGCTCGAACTCCTCGGCGGGCGCGCCGTCATCAACTCGGTGAACTTAGAGGACGGCGATGGGCCAGGCACCCGGCTCGACTCGTTCCTGGCACTCGCCGCGGAGCACGGCGCCGCGGTCATTTGCACCTGCATCGACGAGAAGGGCCAGGCCCGCACCGCGGCCTGGAAGCTCGACGCCGCCCGGGCGATCCACGACCTCGCCGTCGGGCGCTACGGGCTTGAACCGGAGGACCTCTTTTTCGACGCCCTGGCGTTGCCGCTGTCGACGGGCATGGAGGAGAGCCGGCGCGACGGCATCGAGACGATCGAGGCGATCAAGGCGATCAAGCGGGAGCTCTCGGGGGTGCACACCGTGCTCGGGATCTCGAACGTCTCGTTCGGCCTCGCCCCCCCGGCCCGCCAAGTGCTGAACGCCGTGTTCCTCCACGAGTGCGTCGCCGCAGGTCTCGACGCCGCGATCGTCCACGCTGGACGGATCGCGCCGTTGCACAAGATCGACCCCGCCCACCGGGAGATCTGTCTCGACCTGGTCTACGACCGGCGGCGCGACGACTACGACCCGCTCGCCGCGCTGATGGGAGCCTTCGCCGGCGCGTCGGCGACCGCGACCGTCACCGAAGACCGCAGCGGCTGGACGGTCGACCAGCGCCTGTCCCGGCGCATCGTCGACGGGGACCGGATCGGTCTGGAAGGTGACCTCGATGAGGCGCTCACCGGGCACGGCGCCCTTGAGATCGTGAACGACTTCCTTTTGGCGGGGATGAAGACCGTCGGCGACCTCTTCGCCTCCGGTGAGATGCAACTGCCGTTCGTCCTGCAATCGGCCGAGACGATGAAGGCCGCCGTCACGTACCTCGAACCGCACATAGCAAAGAACGAGTCCGGCGGGCGCGGCACCGTCGTGCTGGCGACGGTGAAGGGCGACGTCCACGACATCGGGAAGAACCTCGTCGACATCATCCTCACGAACAACGGCTACGAGGTCCACAACCTTGGCATCAAGGTGCCGATCAGCGACATCCTCGAGAAGGCCGATGAGACGGGCGCGGACGCGATCGGCATGAGCGGGCTGCTCGTGCGGTCGACGCTCATCATGCGCGAGAACCTCGAGGAGATGAACCGCCGGAGCCGGACCGCGACGCCGATCCTCCTCGGCGGGGCCGCACTCACGCGCAACTACGTCGAGCGCGACCTGCGCGCCGTCTTCGAAGGCCGTGTCTTCTACGGCAAGGACGCCTTCGAGGGCCTGCGCACGCTCGACAAGTTGATGGAGGAGAAGGCAAGTGGCAAGGTCGACCCCGCGTTCGGCACGACACCGACCGGGCGCAAGCTCCCGCCCCGCAAGAGCGCCGTCCTCGCCAAGATCGACCCGGCGGCGATTCCGCCGAGATCGCCCGAGGTCGTCTCGGACAATTCCATCTTTTCGCCACCTTTCCTCGGCACGCGGGTCGCCAAGGGGATCCCCCTCGACGAGGTGCGCGCCTATCTCAACGAGACCGCACTTTTCCGCAACCAGTGGGGTTACCGGCCGAACGACGGCGAGGCGGACGAGGAGTTCAAGGCGCGGGTCCGGGCGGAGTTGCGCAGCCGGCTCGACGAGGCGAAAGCCGAGGACGTTCTCGTGCCGCAGGTCGTGTGGGGCTACTTCGCCGCCGGGTCGGACAACGACGACCTCGTCGTGTTCTCCGACACCAGCCGCTCGGCGGAGAAGGCGCGCTTCCACTTCCCCCGCCAGCGCGAGCACCCGTATCTGTGCATCGCCGATTTCTTCCGCCCGGTCGTCGGGCCCCAAGTCGACTACGCCGCCTTCTTCGTCGCCACGATCGGCGCGGCCGCGTCGCAGCGGGCGCACGAGCTGTTCGCCGCCGACCGCTACCTCGACTACGTCGCGCTCCACGGCCTGTCGGTCGAGATGACCGAGGCGCTCGCCGAGCGTTGGCACCGGCGCATCCGGGAGGAATGGGGATTCGCCGACGAGGACGGCCCGAACCTCGCCGGGCTGTTCCGTCAGAAGTACCGCGGGGGCCGCTATTCCTGGGGCTACCCGGCCTGCCCGGACCTCGAGGACAACGCCAAGGTCGTGGGGCTGCTCGGCGCCGGCCGGATCGGCGTGACCGTCTCCGAGGGTTTTCAGCTCGAACCCGAGCAAACGACGCTGGCGATCGTCTGCCATCACCCACAGGCGAAGTACTTCGTCGCCTGACCCGTCGGGGGGCCGGTTGCGCCATCCGGTAGCGTCGCAACGTGACCCGCGAAACGACCGACACGACCTTCCAGGCCGACGTCGTCGCGCGCTCGGCCGAACGGCCCGTCGTCGTCGACCTCTGGGCGCCGTGGTGCGGGCCGTGCCGGACGCTCGGTCCCACCCTCGAGAAGGTCGTCGAGGAGACCGCAGGCGAGGTCGAGCTCGTGAAGGTGAACATCGACGAGAACCCGCAGGTCGCCGCCGCCTTCCAGGTGCAGTCCATCCCGGCCGTCTACGCGATGCGCGACGGCAAGGTCGTCGACGGCTTCATCGGGGCAGTGGGCGAACCCGCGGTGCGGGAGTTCGTCGGCCGCCTCTGCCCGACGCCCTCCGAGGCGGACCGGCTCGCCGAGGCGGGTGACGAAACCTCGTTGCGCGCCGCGCTCGAACTCGAGCCGGACCACCCCGGCGCCGTCGTCGCCCTCGCCGAGCTGCTCGTCGGTCGCGGCGATTCCGAGGAGGCGCTCGCGCTGCTCGCCCGGGTCCCCGACTCCGACCGCACCCGACGGGTCGCCGCCCTCGCCCGGCTCAGGGTGAACGGCACCGGGCCCGCGGAGTCGGCAGAGGCGCGACTCGACGACCTTCTCGCCCGGGTGAAATCCGACGACGGGGCGCGTCAAGAGTTCCTCGACCTGCTCGAGACGATGGACCCCGGGGACCCCCGCCGCGACCGGTACCGGCGGGCGCTCGCCTCGCGACTTTTCTGAACCGTGGGCGCCCCGGTCGACGGACGCCAGTTCGTGGAGCTCGGCAGCCGCCGTTACGACGTCGCGACCCGCGTCCTCGTCATGGGGATCGTCAACCGCACGCCGGACTCGTTCTACGACCACGGCGCGACGTTCGAGCTCGACCGGGCGCTCGCCCGTGCCGACACGCTCGTTGCCGACGGCGCCGACATTATCGACGTCGGGGGCGTGAAGGCCGGATCGGGTGACGCCGTCACCGTCGCTGAGGAGCTCGACCGCGTCGTGCCCGCGGTCGAGGGGATCGCCGCGCGCCTCGACGTCGCGATCTCCGTCGACACCTGGCGGGCCGAGGTCGCCGACGCCGCCTTCGGCGCCGGGGCGGTGCTCGGCAACGACATCAGCGGGTTCGCCGACCCCGCCTATCTGCCGGCCGCGGCACGACACGGGGCGTCCGTCGTCGCGACCCACATCCGGCTGCGTCCCCGCGTCGACGACCCGGATCCGCGCTACCCCGGCGACGACGTCGTCGGCGCGGTCGAGCTCTTCCTCGCCGACCGGCTCGAGATGGCCATCCTGGCGGGGATCCCGGCCGCACGGGTCCTCTATGACGTCGGGCTCGACCTCGGCAAGACGACGCCACAGTCGCTGGAGTTGCTCCGCGCGACGGCCCGCTTCGCCGCGATGGGGCAGACTCTCTTGTTGTCGGCCTCGAACAAGGGATTCCTCGGCGACCTGCTCGACCTGCCCGTCGACTTGCGCGAGGACGCGTCGCTCGCCGCCGTCGCCTACGGCGTGGCGCGCGGCTGCCGCGTCGTGCGGGTCCACGACGCGGCCCGCGCCCGGCGGGCCGTCGACGTGCTCACCGCGGTGCTCGCCGTATGACGCCCGGCCACCTCGCCGCCGGTGGCGGGCCCCACGCCGCCTACCTCGTCCAGGCCGAGGACCCGGGACTCGTCAGCCAGGCGCTCTCCACGCTCCTCGCCGAGCTCGAATCCCTCGACGGAGCCGGCGCCGTGCCGGTCGAGGAGTACGGCGAGGTCGGGCGATCCGAGGCGGCGAGCACCGAACCGTTCGCCCTCGGCCCGGTCCTCGACGCCTGCCGCACGGCGCCCTTCCTCGCCGCCCGGCGGGTCGTCGTCGTGCGCGACGCGACGCTCCTCGACTCAGCCCAGGTCCGTGAGCTCGTCGCCTACCTCGCCGAGCCGCTCGAGACGACGGTACTCGTCGTCGTGTGCCCCGGGCGGCGGGCACCCGCCGTGCTCGTCAACGCGGTCCGTGCCGCTGGTCTCGTCATCGACGCCGAGCCGGCGCCGAACGACCGCGCCCGGGGTCGGTGGATCGCCGATCGGCTCCGCGGCGCGCCCGTCCGTCTCACCCCCGAGGCGGTGGACCTGCTCGCGGAGCACCTCGGTGAGGACCTCGCCCGTCTCGACGGCCTGCTCGCCACGCTCGAGTCCGCATTTCCGACCGCCGGGGCCATCGACGCGGCCGAGCTCGCCCCGTTCCTCGGAGCCGCCGGCGGGGTGGCCCCCTGGGACCTCACCGACGCGATCGACGCCCGCGACGTCCCCTCCGCCATCGCCGCGCTCTCCCGCCTCGTCGGCCCCGGGGAGCGCAACCCGTTCCAGGTCCTCGCCCTCCTCCACCGCCACTTCGGCGCGATGTTGCGGCTCGACAGCTCCGGCATCACCGACGAGGATTCCGCCGCCGCGGCGACGGGCCTGAAGCCCTATCCCGCGAAGAAGGCCCTCGCCTCGGCGCACCGACTCGGCCACGCCGGCATCGTCCGCGCGATCTCGCTGCTCGCCCGGGCCGACATGGACCTGCGCGGCGAGTCGGGCTGGCGCGACGAGCTCGTCCTCGAGGTACTCGTCGCCCGGCTCGCCCGACCGCCGACTAGCCGGCCGCTGGCGCGCCCGCCGAGCCGCCGGGCTCGGTCCCGGTGAGCGCGGGGGTGTCCGGGTCCGACCCGGCGGAACTGCTCGAGTTGGCGACCCGTCTCGCCCGGGAGTCGGGCCAGCTCCTCGTCGAGGCGAGCCGGCACCGCCCCGACCGGCTGGCGCTCGTCGACACCGCCCGCCGCAAGTCCTCGACGACCGACCTCGCGACCGAGGCGGACCGGGCGAGCGAGCACCTCATCGTCGGCGGCATCAAGAAGGCCCGTCCCGCCGATGGCTTGCTCGGCGAGGAGGGCAGTGAGCACGAGGGCACCTCGGGACTCACCTGGATCATCGACCCGATCGACGGCACGACCAACTTCGTCTACGGCTTCGGGACCTGGGCCGTCTCGATCGGCGTCGCCGACGATCGGGGCGCGCTCGCCGGCGCCGTCTACGACCCACTGCGCGGCGAGATGTTCACCGCCGTCCGGGGCGCCGGATCGTTCCTCGACGGCAGGCGGCTCGGCCCCGTCGACGCGGTGGCCCTCGGCGAGTCCCTCATCGGGACCGGCTTCAGCTACGCCGCCGCGAACCGCCGCAACCAGGCGCGCCTGCTCCCGGTCGTGCTCCCCCGGGTGCGCGACATCCGCCGGGCCGGAGCCGCCGCGCTCGACCTGTGCTACGTGGGGGCGGAGCGGCTGAACGGCTACTACGAATCGGGCCTCCGCCCCTGGGATCGCGCCGCGGGCCTCCTCGTCGCGACGGAGGCGGGGGCGGGGTTCCGCGACGTCGAGGGCCTCGACCCGAGACGCTCGACGCTCGTCGTCGCCCCGCCGGGTCTGCTCGAGGAGCTGCTGGCCCTCCTCATGGAGGCGGCGGCCCGGCGCTGACTACCATGCCAGTGCCGCGATGAGACACCCGCGCGCCAGACGAGACAGCGACCCGCCGCGACGCGGCCGTCGACATGGGAGGGACGAAGGCAGATGACGCCCATCTTCGCCAGCGAAGGCGGCTACCAGGCATTCACTCTTGGCTCCGCCGAGCGGGGGTGGCTGTACTTCGCCCTCGGCGCCGGCGCGCTCGCGCTCGTCGTCGCGGTAGGCCTGATGCGCCAGGTGCTCGCCGCCGACCAGGGCACGTCGCTCATGCGCGAGATCGCGGCTGCCATCCAGGAGGGCGCCGTCGCCTTTTTGAAGCGACAGTTCCGCGCCATCGGCATCGTCGTCGTGCCGCTCGCCGTCCTCGTCTTTTTCACCGCGACGAAGGTCGTGAACTCGACGAACGGACACGTCGCGCTCAGCTTCGGGCAGTCCGGGCTCTACCGGGCGCTCGCCTTCCTCCTCGGCGCGACGTTCTCGGGGCTGACGGGAATCATCGGCATGAACCTCTCCGTGCGAGGCAACGTCCGCACCGCCGCGGCCGCCCGCAGTGGCGAGCTGCCGAGGGCGCTGCGCGTCGCCTTCCGGTCCGGCGGGGTCACCGGGCTGTTCTGCGTCGGGCTGGGGCTCGTCGGCGCGGCCGGGCTCACGCTCATCTTCCAGAACACCGCCACGGCGGTGCTCATCGGCTTCGGGTTCGGCGGCTCGCTCATCGCGCTCTTCATGCGTGTCGGCGGCGGCATCTTCACGAAGGCGGCCGACGTCGGCGCCGACCTCGTCGGCAAAGTGGAGGTGGGGATCCCCGAGGACGACCCGCGCAACGCGGCGACGATCGCCGACAACGTGGGCGACAACGTCGGCGACTGCGCCGGCATGGCCGCGGACCTGTTCGAGTCCTACGCCATCATGATCATCGCCTCGATCATCCTCGGCTACTCGGCGTTCCACTCGATCGGCATCGACCCCGCCAAGGGCGTGGTCTTCCCGCTGATCGTCGCCGGCTTCGGGATCATCGCCTCGATCGGGGCGATCTTCTCGGTGCGGGCCCGCAGGCGCGACCGGACGGCGATGAGCGCCATCAACCGCGGCTACCGTCTCGGCGGCGTCGCCGTCCTCGTCGCGGCGTTCCTCGTTGCCCAGTTCTACGTGAAGGACCTCAAGGTCTTCTGGGCGGTGCTCATCGGCGTCGCGCTCGGCCAGGTGGCGAGCCTCATCACCGAGTACTTCACGTCGACCGAGCGCGCGCCGGTCCGCGAAATCGCCGAGGCGGCCCGCACCGGACCCGCGACGACCATCCTCGCCGGAATCTCCTCGGGCCTCGAGTCTTCGGTCTTCGCCATCATCGCCATCGCCGCGGCGATCGGGTTGTCGATCATCATCTCGCTGGAGACCGCCCACGGGAACATCGAGCTCACCCTCTACCTCGTCGCCCTGACGGGCATGGGGCTCCTCTCGACGACCGGCATGGTCGTGTCGGAGGACAGCTTCGGGCCGGTATCGGACAACGCCGCCGGCATCGCCGAGATGGCCGGCGAGTTCGGCGGGGACGCCGAGCGTGTCTTGGTCAGCCTCGACGCCGTCGGCAACACGACGAAGGCGATCACGAAGGGGGTCGCCATCGCCTCGGCGGTGCTCGCCACCGTGGCGCTTTTCGCCTCGTTCGTCGAGACGATCGGCAACCAGCTGAACCTTCGCGCCACCGGGTCGGCGCTCTTCCACGAGGCTGCCACCCAGATCAATGTCGCCAACCCGACGACGTTCCTCGGCGTGCTCATCGGCGGCTCGATCGCCTTCCTCTTCTCTGGACTCGCCATTCGCGCGGTCGGCCGGTCGGCCGGCACCGTCGTCCAGGAGGTGCGCCGCCAGTTCCGCGAGCACCCCGGGATCATGGATGGCACCGAGAAGCCCGAATACGGGCGGGTCATTGGCATCTGCACCCTCGCCGCCCAACGGGAGCTCGTCACGCCGGCGTTGCTTGCCATCCTGGCGCCGGTCATCGTCGGGTTCGGGATCAACTACCTCGCCCTCGGTGCCTTCCTCGTCGCGGCGATCCTCACCGGCCAGCTGATGGCCGTGTTCCTGTCGAACTCCGGTGGCGCCTGGGACAACGCCAAGAAGTACATCGAGGACGGCCACGAGGGCGGCAAGGGGTCGGATGCCCACACGGCCGCGGTCATCGGCGACACCGTCGGCGACCCGTTCAAGGACACCGCCGGCCCGGCGCTCAACCCCCTCATCAAGGTGATGAACCTCGTCTCGCTGCTCATCCTGCCGGAGGTGATCATGTACCACTACCACCCGGCCATCCGTTACTCGATCGCCGGAGTCGCGCTCGTCGTCCTGCTCGCGGCCATCGCCTTCTCCAAGCGCCGGACGACGTCGTTCGGCGACGAAGGCGCCGCCGGTTCCGCGCCGGGCGTCGCGGCCGTGCCCGCGGTCCGGCCGATCGCCTGAGTCAGCGATCGGGAGCGCGCGGTCGAGCCCGGTGCCAGGGTCGCAACGACATCACCGACGGCGCCGGGCCCGGAGCCCCAGGAGACGACCACGACGGTCGCGCCATTCCTTCGGGCGCGGGTACCGACACCGCCGTTCCACGCCGGAAACGGCCGAAACGGCGACACCCCATGGTGGGCGAAGCGCGCGACGTAACCGGCCGCCGGAGCCGTGATCGACGGGTCAGAGCTTGATGTGCCAGATCCCTTCGATACGACGAAGGACATAGTCGCCGAGCAGGTCGGTGCCGCCGCCCGGATCGATGTGGACCCCGTCCGGGTCGCGCACCTCGATGAGGGTGCCGCTCGCGTTCGGCAGGAACTCGGCGTACTGGCCGGCCGAGTTCGAGAACAGCTTCCAGGTGGGGATGAACACGACGCCGCGATAGCGCTTCGCCTGGCTGATGTAGATGGCGTTCAGGTACGCCATGTGGGACCCGAACGTCGGGTCCTGCATGATCGGCAGGCCGACCCACAGCACGTGGGCCCCGGCGGCGGTCGCCTCGGACATCATCTCGTCGACGCGCTGGGTGTAGACGCTCGTCCAGAACTTGGTCCCGGTGAAGGCGACCTGACCGTTCGCGATGAATCCCTGCCAGTCGTTCCCGCCGAGCAGGACGACGACGAGCTGCGGGTGGTACTGCTGGAGCTGCTGGGCGAGCGTCGCGGGCCAGTCGAAGTAGCCCTCGTTGGATAGCCCGGTGTCGCCGACCGCGTTCTGCAACAGGTGGACCCGCAGGTCACCACCGAGCTCGTCGGCGAGCCCGAAGCCGAGGTCCTCGCCGAGCGAGTCGCCGATCTCGAGGATGGTCAACGGCTTCACCGTCGTCGGCGACGAGAGCGGTGGCGGGCCCTTCAGAGGCGCCGGCTTTCTCGTGCGGTGCCCAGGTTCCCCCCCTGCGCTGCGTGCAGCCGACAAGGTGAGCGCCCCGGGGCGGGGCACGCCGAGCGGCGACGCGTTCGCCGAGTTCTCGAGCATACGGACGTCGAAGAACGTCCAAAGGGAGCAACAGACCACTCCGACGAGAAGGACGCGGCCCACCGAGACGCGACGTCGGCGGACGGACCCGCCGGCGGCGCGGCGGCGATCCGCGCCGGACTCAGCCGAGGACTCCACCGCCTCAGCGTCTGGCATCGCCCAGTCCCAACCGTGCCCGCATCGGCGCTAAGTCAAGCACTGTTGCCTGCGCCCTCGGTGTCACCCGCGGCGTGTTTCCCACGGGTTTCTCGCTCGCTTTTTCGAACGCTAGGCAAGGAAGTGAGCGGCACCCGGGGCCGAGCGACGGGAGCGCGAGATGGCTCCCGAGGGCACCGCTCCTCTCGTCTCGAGCCCGAGGCGGGCGAACGCCTCCCGGGCCGCGGCAGGCCCCGGGGTGTCCGGCTGGCGCGCGTCGCGCGGCTCGGACTTCTCCACCTGGGGCAAGTCCGAGCGACGCATGATCGGCCGGGCGACGAGGAAGGTGCGTCTGCCGCGCCGCGGCGGGCGATCGATGAGGCGGCCGCCAGTCGCCGTACACCGCGTCGACGCGGCGAGGAGGAGACGAAGCGTCGCTCCCGCCAGGCGCAGAAGACCCAGCCCGCCCCGCGGAGGAAGCACCCACCGGAGTGACGCACGGCCGAAGGAGGAGGACCCGAGGAGCACGATCCCGGGAAAGATCACAAGATCGCTTGTCGGAAACCCCACGGCGGGGTCTTCCCTCGTCCCACCATCGGCGTTGAGGACCGCGGGAGCGTTGCCCGAGATGGCATGACAGGGCCAGTTTGGGGTCGAATACGCGCCGGTTTGCCTGCTCGGCGCCGCCGGGCGGACCGGCGCGATTTTGGCGAGACCCTTGCCAGTCCGCCCCGGCCCGCATACGATCGGCGCCACCGACCCGGCGGGGGCGGCAAACACAGCACATCACGTGGACGAGTCGCACGAACGGCGACGTTTCCTTGTGAATGTGTGCACGAATACGGGGGCGGGATGCTGACGGACAGCCGCCGGGGTGGGAGCGTGGCTCTCACCTGGAGCAGGGCGATCGAATGGGACTGCGCCGAGTGGCGCGACCGGGCCGCGTGCCGCGACACCGATCCCGACCTGTTCTTCCCTGTCGGCACCACGGGGCAAGCCGTCGAACAGATCGAAGCCGCGAAATCCGTGTGTGCCCAGTGCGCGGCGCAGCCGGAATGCCTGGAGTTCGCCCTGGCGACGAACCAGGAGTCCGGGGTGTGGGGTGGCGCCTCCGAGGAGGAGCGCCGCAAGCTGCGCAAGTCCTGGCTCGCCGAACGGCGCCGGGCCTCCTAGACGAACCGGCTGGCGACCCTCAGACGGGGGCGGCCGGCTCCGGCGCCACCGGGATCGCAAGGCGCACGATGGCACCGCCGTCGTTGGTGACCGCGATCGACCCCCCGAGCTGTGAGCGCACGAGGTCGCGCACGATCGACAACCCGAGCCCGGTCGAGCGGTCGATGTCGAATCCTGGCGGGAACCCCGCGCCGTCGTCGCGGACCTCGACCTCGAGCTGCTCGGGCCCCCGGATGAACGCGAGATCGACCACGAGCGACGTCGAGTCCACCCCGACGTGGGCGTGCTCGACGGCGTTCTGCAGCAGCTCGGCGATGACGAGCGAGAGCGGCGTGGCGATGTCGGCGTTGAGGTCGCCCGCGTCGCCGGTCACCCGGATGACCACCTCGGTCGGATCGACGGCGGCGTCCCCGGCGAGCTCGACGAGCGAAGGCACGATCTCGCCGAAGGGCACCTGCGCCGAGGGTTCGCGGGCGAGGACCTCGTGGACGACGGCGATGGCGCGCACCCGACGCTCCGCCTCGACCAGGGCGTCCTGGCCCTCGCCTTCCTCCATCCGGCGCGACTGCAGTCGGAGCAGTGACGAGATCGTCTGCAGGTTGTTCTTCACACGGTGGTGCACCTCACGGATCGCGGCGTCCTTCGAGAGCAGCAACCGGTCCCTCCGTCGCAGGTCGGTCACGTCTCGGAGCAGCATCGCCGCGCCGACGACCGCGTCGGCCTCGATAAGCGGGATGCAGTGGATGAGGACGACGACTTCGGGGCGCCGCTCGATCTCCTCGATGACGGGGAGCCGGCTGGAGAACACGGTCGAGACGGCGTGGGTCTCGACCTCGAGCGGCTCGAGCCCGGACCCGACGATCGCCGAGACGATCCCCATCCGGTGCAGGGCGTTCACCGCGTTCGGCGAGGCGAAGGTGACCCGGCGGCGCTCATCGAGGACGATCACGCCGTCGCCGACCCGCGGTGTGTCCCCGACCGTCGCGGTGGCGGTGTGGAACGGGAAGAGCCCGGCGTTCACCATCGACGCGAGTCGCTCGAAGATCCTCCGGTAGACGCGCTCGAGCCCGCCGGTCCGCCGCCCGGTGCGCGGGGACCAGACCCGCTCGAGCACCGCCACGACGGCCCCGGCCCAGCGCACCGGGATGCACTCGCACCGCACGGGGCCCATCTCGCCTCCGTAGGGGCGCTCCCCGACCAGGATGACGGC